>OGFG01000036.1_pt1 | contig 134169 bp, 140 predicted proteins | sample 1570761 | NCBI WGS metagenome assembly OGFG01 (sample SAMEA2581938, study PRJEB24529) | metagenome | biome: Human gut stool | place: China | collected 2011
AAAAGAAAAGTAGAAATTAATGAATATATGATAGCTTTTAAAGAATGAGAGGAAATTTAAAGAATTAAAAAGAGAACCAACTGAAGATGAAAAAAATGAAATAATTGAACAATGTTATAAAGAAAAATTTTAAGACAAAAATAAAGAATGTACTCTTTTGATGATGTCCAAGTTATGGGATATGGTAGTCCAAAATATGAATAAAAAATGAAGTAGATAATATATTAAATAATAAAAGTAACATTAACAAAGATTGTTAATGTTACTTTTGGGGTTTAATACATAAAATGGAAAAAATCAATTTTTAATAAAGTCAAAAATTGTCGAAAAAGCTCGAAAAAATCATAAAAATTTAATACTAATATTGTTGATATTTGTAATATAACATGATATGGTAATACATATAGAGAAAGTTAAAATTTAAATTATTTCAAATTAAGGACAATTAATTATATGAGAAAGGAAAAAAAGGTAATATGAATTTGTTGAAAATAGCAATGAAAGATCTAAAAGAATTTATTGTACAAAAAAAAATAATTTTTATTATACTTATTATAAGTCTAATTGTTTCTTCTTATGGATTCTTATTTTTTACTTCTTTAAATATGAATATAGCACAGATTATGAATTCATATAAAGGTATTTCAAATAGTTTCTTTATCTCGAAGAACTCTTTTACACAAAAAGAGATTCAAGAAACAATAGAATATATAAAAAAAATGAATATAGATATTACATATCATATCTTTTCAAATGTACAAGTAGGGGAGAAAGTGCAATATACAAATATAAGTGAAAAAAATAGTAAAAGGCAATTGTATAATTTGATTATTGGTTCAAACAAAACAAATAAAGCCACAGAAGAGTTTGTTGGAAGATTAATGAATCAAGAAGATAGAAATGATTGTAGTAATTATATTATGATTGAAGATAGCAGTAATAGAGCACTCAATGATATGTTTATACTAAATAAAGAAATAACTATTAATAATAAAAAATATGTAGTAAGAGCTTTAGACCAAATTAATATTAACATTTTCAAATACCTAGAATATATAAATTATGATAACATTAGTGTTATGGATGTAAATGATATAGAAATAGGAATAATACCAGATACTACTTTTTATAAAGAAAATTATAAAATACTTGGATTAGAAATAGTTATTCCTACTAATATATCTAATGAAAATAAAATAGAGATTATTAAATTTTTGCAAAACAAATTTGATAATAATACATTAATTCTTCCGCAATATACTTCAAATAGTTTATGGAATATTAATTTTTATACTATACTTTATATAATACTTATGATAATGGCATTAGTAAATATTATGGCTCTATTTACATACTGGATCGATAAAAATTGGAGAAAATATATGATATATAGATTATGTGGGGCCAATAATTTAAAAATATATTGTTTAATTGAGATAGAAGCAATACTAATTGGTGTTTTATCGATAATTATAAGTATAATAGCGTATTATTGTTCTTTACCTTTATTACATATATTAAGCATTAATTATATATTAAGTCTTAAAGAAATTTTAATTATTACAGCAATAATTTTGATGCTTATTTATAGTAATGTTCATGTGATAACAAAAAATATTTCAAAAACAGAGATAAGGTATTTAGGAAGGAGATAAAATATGGGGCTTTTAAAATTTTTATTTAAATTATTGAAAAAAAATAAATTTAAAAACTTTATAATATCTATTCAAATAGCTATTTCAGTATTTGCTTTTACTTTTTTAATAGTACCGATAGTTAAAAGCATAGAAACAAATTATTTAATAGATAGTATGAATTTAGAAAAAAACATAGCTTTTTTTGAAGAATCAATGCATATACAGTTATCTCCAAAAAACTATACCAATGAAGAATATAGTAAACTTATAAATTTCATAAACAATATGGAAGGAGTAGAAGGTATAGGAAGTGTATATTCCTTATTACCAATTAATCAACAATTAAATATATTAATGTATGATAAAGAAGTATGTAACAATATAAAATTACCATTAGCAGAAGGGAATTGGTTTCCCAAAAATGTGAGCTTAAATGATACAGTTCCTGTAATAATAACAAACAATTTGCAAAATAAATATCCTATCAATTCAACTTTTGATTTAAGTTTAGATGGACAAGAAAATGATAAAAAAGAAATAAATATCAAATGCAAAGTTATAGGTATATTAAAAAACAAATCATATATTTACACTGGACAATTTAATCATAGTACTCCAAGTGTATCAGATTTATTTTCTAAAACAACTACTAATGATGAAATAATAATTATTCCTAATTTATTTGATGAAATTCCCAGGTACTGGGCTTATCAAGGTATGCTAATAAAATACAATAATTTTGAAAATATATCTACTCAAATTAAAGAAAATGGGCTCGGAAGGTTGAATAATATTGATTCGTTAAAAGAAAATGATACAAATAATGTATTTATATATAATGAGCAAAAAATATATGAATTTATAATAGTATTTATTTTTATATTAATTAGTATAAGCGGATATAACACTTTAGCTAATTTAGAATATAGAAGATTATTGACAATTTATTATATAACAGGATTAACTTGGAATAAGGGGATAACTTTATTAACAATAAGAAACTTAATTTTAGTAATTGTTCCAACAATTATATCTAGTATTATTTCTAATGTCATTGTATGTAATGTAAAAACTTTGTATGTATTTGATATTAAAAATATATTAATAACTACAATTCTATATTTGATAATATTTATTATAACAACATTTATAACTATATTAAACTTAAGAAATCAGAAACCAATAGAAATTTTGAGGGAGGTAGATTAATGAGCTTTATAGAATTAGAAAATTTAAAAAAATATTATAATCCTAATACTAATTTAGAAGTACAGGCATTAAAAAATATAAATTTAAAAATAGAAAAAGGTGATTTTTGCTCAATATTAGGAGTTTCAGGGTCAGGAAAATCTACATTATTATACATTTTAGGATGTATAGATAAACAAACTGAAGGAATATACAAATTAGATGGAGAAGAAGTATCAAAATTATCAGAAAAAAATTTAGCTGATATAAGAAATAAAAAAATTGGTTTCGTATTACAAGATTTTGGCTTAATAGAAGACGAAACTGTTACAGAAAATATACTTGTACCAACATTGTTTAATTCTATTAAAAATGTGAATATAAAATTAGAAGAAATATTAAACAAATTAGAAATTGGTGATTTAAGGAATAAAAAAGTAAGTATGCTATCTGGAGGGCAAAGACAAAGAGTAGCAATAGCAAGAGCATTAATTACAAATCCAGAGCTTATTTTGGCTGATGAACCTACTGGTTCATTAGATAGCATTACAACGATACATATAATGAATATTTTTGAGCAGTTGAATAAGGAAGGTAAAACAATAATTATTGTCACACATAATTTAGAATTAGCAAAAAAAACTAAAAAATGTTTTACAATTAAAGATGGTTTAATATATAAAGCATAAATATTATTAAGTTGTGTAAATAAGTTCATAAGATCATAAAAAATAGGTCTTATATATAAATTTTACATAATCATTATTAAAAGGAGAATTTTTTATGAAGAAAGAAATTTTAAAAAAGATTTTATTAAGTTTATTTTTGGGGGTAATGGCATTTGGAATAATTGGTACAGTATCTGTTTTTGCATCATGTGATGTTGCAAATTATAGATATGGTTCTAGTCCTGTTACTGCATATGGTAAATGTGAGGGAATTAAAGATGATGGACGTGGATGGAATAATCATTTAGAAGTACAATGTATTGGATATCAAATAAAAAATGATGGAAAAACATATACAGAAAATTAAAAGCAGGGAGGAGTAAAAGGAAAGAACTGGATATATTAATGAAATGACTAAAAAAGCAATAGAAGAATATTTAAGAATAAGAGATAATTTTAATCCTAAAGCTAAAACCTTATTTGTAAGTAAATATGGGTCAAAAATGAGTTCTACAGCTATCGAAAAAATTATAAAAAAAGCTTATAAATTAGCTGGAATTAATGATGAAAACTATTGTGTTCATACTCTACGACATACTTGTGCAACACTATTATATAGAAATGGTACTGATATTAGAACTATTCAAGAATTATTAGGACATGTTCAAATTGATACAACTGAAATATATACACATTTACATGACCAAGAAGTTATGGATGCAATGTTGGATCATCCTTTATCACAATATAAAATGGCAAATTCAGAGGCTTTTTGTGCATAATTTATTATAAAAAGGAGCTGATAAAACAATGGCAGATTATGAAAAAAAATTTGATAAAAATAAAATTCATTCTGTAGAATTAAATCTATTAGATGGACAAGTTGAACTTATTTTAAGAGCATTAGAATTATATGGTTATAATCTTGAATATATGCTTAACAGTAATGATGCTACAGATGAGCAAAAACAAGAGAAAATATCAATGTTAAAGTATACTTATGAACAAGTTTTAGCATCACAAGCTGAACAAATTGATACAAAAGCTAATAATATTGATAATTTAAGTAGTTTGGACAAGTTATTAAGTAATAATTTTGTTCAAACACAGCAAAAGAATAACTTAAAAGCTATATAGTATTTTTTCATGTATACAAAGAAATAAGTAGGGAATAGGGGAATAGGCTATTTTTAGAAATGTATAAAAGTATAAAAAAGAAATTTAAAATATTAAAAGAAATTTTAAAGCAGAAAAATAAATACATAAAAAATTTATTTTATATAAAATATAAAATAAAAATTTCTTAAAAGTATAAAACTAAACTTAAAATAATTTAAAGTAAAAAAAATAGTAATAAAGATTCAGAAATTTTAAAATTTAAAATTTTGTGTAAAGTTAAATTTTTTATATAATTTTTTATTTACGAACATTTGTTAATAATGTTTGTAAATAATTTTACATTATAATTTTAGATTACAAATCCATAATATAATTTTGCAATTATAACACGCTAAAATCGATTTTAAGATATTTTTATATTTAATCAAACAGTTATATGTTTATGATTAGATATGCTAATTTATAAATCTAGTGTTTATTATATAATTTTTAGTAGAAATGCTGATTTTTAGGCATTTATTAAAAATGCTCGAAAAAGGCTAAAAAAGTGACGCACGAGAATCGATTTTAAGGCGTTTTTATTTTTCAGACATATAACTTGTTGTTTGAATAATTGAGCAAAATATTGAAATATGAGGATTTGTGAAATTTTTATAAAAATAATCTAAAGTTATATAAATTTTTTTAAAATATGTGGTTACAATAATGAAAAAAAATCCAACCAAGAATAATTAAAAATAATGAGGCTTCAGAATCAAATTTAAGAGAGTTTTATAAGGAAGTAATATAGTTTGTTGTTAGAATAAACAGCTTAAATACTAGTAATAGCAAGGAATTGCAAGATTTTGTGGGTAGGACCATATATGTATGGTTTTATATTTTACTCCTATCTCTTTTTGCACAAAACTTTGATTTTGTGCAATGTTTTATATTTATTATAAATATGGTAGCCCCTATGCTACCTTACAATTTACTATAGCTATTTTATATACTAAATAAATTTAAAAGTCAATACTATTTTTAAAAATTGTACCTAAACAATCAACACTTAATGTTGCCATGTAATATTTATTCTTTTTCCCTTCTGGATAAAACCTAAAATATAGCTTTTGCTTATTTCGATAAACCTTATCATAATGAACAATAAATTTATCTAATACAACAGATTTATCAAAGCACAATCTACCATGGCAATAACAATGCTTTTGTAAAACTTGTCCTTCGTAAAATGTTCCGTATTGATTAACAAAATATTTAGTATCTTTCGATACCGTAGCTATAATAAAACCCCCTTTCTCATATAAAACATTATAGCATAATTATGTAAACATTGCAAACTTTGTAAAAATATGGTATTATCTTTATAAGGAGGTGTAAAAAATGGTATATGCTTTAATATTTGCAATAATAATTTTAATGATGGATCTAATACTTACTAAAATACCAAAACAAGAAAAAATAGAAAATGAGGACCTCTCTTCCCTATATGAGAAAAAAACATATTTATTAACACAAAATGAATTAAAATTTTATAAATTACTAAAAAACATTACAGAAAAAAACAACCTAAATGTATTTAGTCAAGTTGCTTTATATGAAATAATTAAATATAAAAATATAAAAGATTTTAATAAAATCAAAAGTAAAACAATAGATTTTGTTATAACAGACTCAAACTGTAAAATAAAATTATGTATTGAATTAGATGATCCCACCCATATAAAAGAAAACAGACAAAAAAGAGATGAATTTATTAATAAACTATTTAAAGATTTAGACATTAAATTATTAAGAATACCAACACAGAATTATTACAACATAAAAGAATTAGAAAAATATATAAATTAATCAACTAAGGAGCGTTGACAACTTATAATGTTGCAACACTCCCTTTTTAATTATAATATACCTAACTTTTGTCAAGAGGCTTTCGCGACATAAAAGCAAGCATTTATTTCACGTTCCACTTGACAAAAGATAAATTAATAAATTCAGTAATTAAAATACAAAATTAGGATCATCAGATACAATAACAATATCTGTAATACCTTTCTTTAAAAGTCCCGTAAATTTCTCAGTTATTCTTTCAAAATTATCATCCATACAATAATAACAATCATGACCTTTTTGATTGCTTAAAGTAATATTCTTAACATAAAACATCTATTCTTCCTCCTAATTAATATATTTATCAATAATTTCTTTAAAAAAATCAGTATATTTTTTATTTTCTTCTTTTAGCTTATTATCAAAAATTAATGCTTTATCTTTTGAAAGTTTAATAGTATATCTTTTAAAATTGTTTTTTTCCCATTCATATTCTTTATGATAATTACGTTCCATAAAATAACCTCACTATTTACTATACCTATATTATAACATACGGTATACCGTTTGTCAATAGTTTTAATTAAATCTATAGGAATAACCTATAAAATAACCATAATAATAGTCATAATCAGAAATTTTACGTGTAACAGTATCTCCGCCATTATCAACTACAATATAAAAACATGGACTTCCATATTTATTACTTGTAATAAATTTATCAACAACAGTACCTTCAAAAGAAAAATCGTGAAACATAATACTTAAAAGTAAAATAACTAAAAAAATTAATATAGACAAGTATATCATACATTCTAAAAATCCGTCCATAAAATTACCCCCTTTTCAAATTATATTGTTTATAAACACATTCTCCCATTAATTCTGATGTAAAATTCGATACATATTCGGGATTTAAACTGTCTAATTTATATTTATCATATATTTTCTTTTCTAAATAATAAAAGTCCTTTAAATTATGATTTACAATCTTTTCAGGTACTTTTAAATTACGACTAAATAGATAAGCTTTTTGCCCCATTAATCTGGTGTCCTTATTGTCCTTAGTCATATACTTAATAATATAAGCTCCTATATTATCAACATGTGAAATAGCATTTATAAATACAAAACCATGTCCCCAGAGCTCTTGTAGCTCTTTTTGAGGAATATAAGGAATATTTAATAAAACATGATAATGAACTGCACCACGTTCTTGAAATTCGATTACTGCTAAGTATTTTAAATCTTCTTTATATCTTTTCAGCTTTCTAATAAAAGCTTTAAATAACACGTTGCACTCTTTAACATCTGTCTTATTATCTGCAAAAGTTAAAGTAAGAAACTTATCATATTTGTTATCAAAATTACAGCAAGCCAATCTCCTAATAGTATCACGGCGTCTTTGGTTTGTATTAGAATAGTTTTTTTGTTTATTTTCTTCGCTAGCTTCTCCACGAACTCTTGCACCACCCTTTCCATGAATATAATTTTTATATTCATAAACTTCTATAACATGACCAGTAATAATATATTTTTTTAAACCCATATAAAATTACCTCACTTTTTCTATGTTCTTATTTTCAACTATAATTAAATAAAATAGTAAAGGGCTTCGCCCTCTATGCCACTACGTGGCATGCTTCGATTTCACTAAGAAATATTCTTATACTACTTGCCGCAAATTGCTCTCGCAATTTTAGCGGCAAGTTTAGGCTAATGAATATTCAGCATAGGGATCTTTTTAAGGATCCACATAGTTAGTTTATAAACCTTATCAAAGTTTATAAGTATAATTAAAACCGGAATTACGATCGTAATTGTTGCAGGTCTTATAAAAAATCCTAATAAATTTAAGTTATCAAAAATTAGATCTATAAAACTATTTAAACTATTAGTCAATCCTTCTGGAAATTGAGGAAGATTTATCCAGCTAAATACGCTAAATAATAAAGTTTTTAATAAATTTAAAATTAATTGTATAATCAATTACTAAACACCTCCTCAATTTTTCTACGAGCCAAATTTATTAGTGCAAATATAATTACAGCGTCAACACCAATAAAATAAATATCATGAATATTTTTAAAAATATCATTATCTAATAAGCTATTTAAATTATAATCGTATTCGCTTATTAACTTAGAACCAGAAAAAGGTTCATTAATTTCTGGAATATGAAAAATAGGTTCAGAAAAATTAATATTTAAGATCTTATTTAAAATCTCTATAATAATATCAAATGGAGTCCATAAAAAGCCTAATCTATCAGAGAACCAGTTTTTTAGATCCGAAAAATATGTATCAAAAAAACCTTCTTCTGGCACAAATAAACCTTTTAAACCATCTAAAATTAACTCAACAAGCTTTTTGCCAAAAAAATTTTCAGAAAAAGGGTTTATGTAACTTAAAATATCTCCTATCTTTTCAAAGATATTTTTATTAGTTTTTGTATTTTCTTCTATAGCTTGTTTCTGGTCCTCTAATGAACTTGATATTTTATCTTGATAATCTTTCTGTTTATCTTCATCTGTATAAGAAGTCCCGACAGTAAAAGTCTTAGTATCAAGTATACTACTATCTTTAAGTGGTTCATCAGAAGAGTAAGCACCACCTAAATTATTAGCACTAGAAGAAAGATAAAAAATTATCTTATCTCCAGCACTAACAGTAAAAGGTAAATTATCCTTTGGAATTGAAAAATAATAAACTTGTCCATCTTCATAAGACTCATAATATTTACCATTTGTAGAAAGTGCAATAACATAATCAGTATAATAAGAAGAATTCGAAACCGGAACATCAATATTTTTTTTACAAATATGCAAATATAAAGTTTGAGTAGTATCATAAGAACCATAATCTACCCATAAATTGTCAAATTTCCAAGATGACAAATTATCTAAACTATTAACGATATAAGGACCTTTAGGACTAGATTTATAAAAAGCTTTATCATCTGTCTTTTGATTACCATCTGTATAATAAATATCCGTTGTACAGGCAACTATATTTGAGGGCTCAATAACACCAATATAACCACTGTCACTAGTTTTTTTCCAATCAGATCCTTTTTCAACATCATAATAATAAGATGGTGCTGGAGAACTTGATGAATTCCTATAAGTATTAAGAGTCAAACAGCCATTAAATTTATAAACAGTCGGATAATATGACAAATCATCTGGAAATAGTTTTAAATTTACTATATTAGAATTAGAATTCGTATAATAAATAATATAATTAGAGTATCCACTTTTTTCTGGTACTTCAGGTAAAGTAATTTTATTGCCATTATATGTATAAGAAATAGCTGCAAAAGAATTATTACTTAAAACAGGTATACAAAACATAAATGTACAAGACAATAAAAACAATAATAATAATTTTTTCAAACATTTCATAAATACCTACTTTCTTATCATATTTTTTATAAAAATATATAAAAAATAGATAACACATAAAAAGCTTAAAAATGTAAAACCTTGATTTACTAAATCAAAAGATTTACTTTGATTTTGAATTATAGTATTTTGATTATTTATGATATTATCAAGCTGTCTAGAATAATAGTAATAATCATCATAAGACATTGTAGCTGTATCATCTGATAAATCGACAGTAACATCATTTACATTATCCATTAAAAATCACCTCCAAATTTCTTAGGAAATGCAAATTTTAAAAACATAGATACAAGCATTTCAGCTAAATAAAATATAATCCCGATTGGCAAAGCTTGTTTAGTAACTTGACCAATTAGATCTCCAATAATTTGATAGTCAAACGTCATTTAATTATCTCTCCTTCCTCTAAATTATAAATATTAGATCTTTGAACACCATGCCATTCATTCCTGTACCTTTTCATCTTTGCATATGTATCATAACAAGAATACAATTCTGGTGAATGAAACCACAAAGAATATTTAACTGTGTCAAAAACCAATTTTCCATTTTTCTCAACAGCAGAATCTCCATCTATAAGTCTATTAAACTGTATAGAATGAAAAAAATTCTTACAAATAACAACATCTTTTATTTGCTCTCTAAGAGGCTTAGCCATACGCATAAACACTTGTGAAGTACCAACGATATGTTTACGCTGTTTCCTCTGTTGAGAAACTTCAACCATAATTTCAATAGGTATATTCTTACTTTCCAATGAGTTAAACTCTAAATGAATTTCATCAATCAAATACAATACACCTTCAAGACCATTTGCAAGGTATTTAATACAATTAAGACCATCATAAGCCACAACAATTTTTAAATCTAAAAATTTTTCTATTTCAGAAGTAGTTTCCCCATCTAATTCTTTAACAATAACTTTTCTAACAAGTTCTTTACTAGAAATTAAACGATAATAAACAATGTAATCAGTCTCGTTAATTTCCTCTATCTCATAATAACAATTTACCGGCATACTTTTTATAGAAACATTTGTACAAAATACAGAATAAATATACAAATCAGCCACTTTTTTTGTATATTGAACAGCAGACAGAGTTTTACCAGACCCCTGTGGACCACAAAAAACCAAAAGACCATCTGGATCAAAATATGTAGGGTGGCTTTTTTTAAAATTACGTCTAAAACTTGCAACCCTAAAAGTATTAAAGACATTAAAACTTCCATCTAATAAGCTAGTATTCATAAATAACCTCCTACAAAAAACTTTTTAATTTATCTAATAACGATTTAGATTTATTTATTTCAGAAGAAGTAATAATTGTACCAATAAAAGAATAAAAATCATCGCGTTGTTGTAACTTTTCTTTGTCATACTCCTCTAAAGACTCAATTTGTATTTCTAAATTTTCAATAATTAATTTAATTTCATCAATAGTTAATGAAACATTTTTTCTTATCATAATACCCTCCCTAAAAATTAAAATTAATACGATTATTTTCAATATCTATTACAACTGAATTAATCTCAATACCATTACAATATAAATCAAGTTTATTAAAGTTGGCTAAAAGTTTACAATAATCAATCATATCTTCTTTTGTAACAATATTTTTTTTATTAATTTTTTTATTTATAGCTTTATCTAAATCATTATATTTCATAAAATCCTCCAATTATAAAAATAAGGGGCACTAAGCCCCCTCAACTAAAAAGAAATTTTTCCTTTAGTAACAGCTTGTGTGAAGATTTGTTTTAACTTTCTTGCACCAAACCACATTAATACGAATGTCATTCCGACACCAACTATACTAGCTAATATAGCAACTAATTGAGCTGGAGTAATACTACCTACAAGGGCAGTTTTTAACGGAGCAATGACAGTAGAAACGTCAGCAGCCTGTTCCATTGACCAAACACCTCCTTTCAAACAAATTACCTAATGAGTAATATTCAAAATTAGATATATATAAAATTAGATTGAATATCTAACTTTATTACCGTTAATCTCATAAGAAACTGGAACAACAGATAACAATTTTGTATTTCTGATAAACTCAGAATACTTTGCCTTATCAGCAAAAACAGAAACATTTGAAGCGTATACTGTATTATTATCTGCCGACATTTTTGGTTTTGTAATAAAATCAAGGACATTGCACTCATTATTAGATTTACTCATAAAACTACGATAACCAACAAAAATTAAATCTTCTTTCATTATTTTTAGTCCTCCTTTCGCATAAAAAAATAAGCTACAGTAAACTGTAACTTATAATAAATATACTTAAACTACATAAACTATAATATATTTAACCCACATTATATTTTGTGCAATCTTTAATTTTTTCCCAGCACACAACTTTGATTTTGTGCAATGTTATATAGAGGCATCTAGGGTGGTTACGTCGTACCACCCTACTAAATAATTTTAATTACAGAGTAATTATTTTTCTAATTCACTCCTTTTCTTTTTACTTTTCTAAATCTTTTATATTTCCATTTATTAACTCACATATATTTGCTAATTCATTCATATATGAAATCTTTAATGCCAAAAAAGAATTACATGCGTACTTTATTAATTCTGCTGTATTTGAATCTGTAATTACATATTTTCTGTTATTTTTTTATAAACTAATTTTAAGATTTTAATAGCTTCTTTATTAGATTCAAATTGTATATTTTCTTTATATTTTTTTAATATTCTTGTATATTTGGCTCGTATATTGGTGAAATCCCTAATTTAAGTTTTTCCAACTTAGTTGAGTTTTTTTCTATTGCTATTATTTCATTTCCTACCTCTGCCAAACTTATAGCTGTAACTAATCCTACATATCCCATTCCGATCACTGCTACTTTCATTTTTTCTCTCTTTCCATCAATAATTATTCTATAATTCTTCCGAATATATTTGAAAATTCAAGTATTCTATTTCTATATTTTTTTGGTATATCTGTGTTGTTAAGATTTTCATAATATTCTTTTAAGCAATAATACATATTATCATCTTCTTCAAATTCCTTTTCCCATATAATATTTTGATACTTATTTATTACTACTTTTCCATTTTTTATCTTGTTTAAATCCTTATCATATAAAATAAATTGCCCTTTTATTACAACTCCTTCATCACAAACTATAGTTATTTCTTTGATAGTATTATTGGTAACTAAATCACTTTCATGAATTACTATTTTATCATCATATTCTAAAAGAATCTTTCCATATCCATGTTTTTCAATACATATATTATCAATTATAAAATCCTTTTGTTCTTTAAATATTATTTCTTTTTTATTATTTTCTCCTAATATATAATCAGCTAAATATATTTGATGTGGAATTTCAATTTCAAAATTTTGTGTATTCTTCTTTGACATACCCCTTCTATTTATACTATCATTTATTCTATTTTTAGAAAAATTTGTATATATTAATTTTATGTTAAAATTATTTTCTTCTATTTTTTTCTTAATTTCACTAATAATATTAGAATACAAGTAATTTTGTACCATTAATATATGCAAATTAGGATATTGATTAAAAAAATCTTTAGAAGCTATAAAAGGTTTTTCTACTATGATATTGTTTATATCTAAAGAAATACATTGATTTATAATATTATAAAATTCTTCTTTAGGAGTACATATATCAACAATAATATTATTACTATTTAAGTTATTTTGAGATAATGTATCTATTATACTTTTATATATCTTTTTAGTTTTTATATTTTTATTACTAGCATTCTCTTTAATATCAGTAAAAAAAATCTTACCTACATTACTTAACTTGTTATAAGACTTAAAGTGTAAAAAACCTGCTTTACTTGTTCCTACAATTATTATATCTTTCATTTTTCCCTCTTTTACTTTAATTTTTGTATTATTTCATATTTATTGCCTCTTACATTATAAAGTTTTATATTTGATATTTGTGATAAAAAAGTTTTAGTAAATTTTTGTATATCAAATAAATAAACATTATCCGTAAAAATTGGCGCAATGTTTGTCCAATTGCAATAATCTGAAATTTGTTTTATTTTGTAATAAAAATTATTTTGCTCATTTATTGAAGTAGTTCCGTTATCACATAAACCTACTATTCTTATTATTTTATCTATTCTTACTTTTTGTTTAATATCTGCATTATTTAAAAATTTTATATTATCATTTTCACGATAAAATCTTGAACCTAAAACTTGATTTAATTGCAAATCCTTTATTTCTAGCCATGTTTGGTCGCTAGAATTTATTTTATAACCATATTTAAGGAATTCATTTGCCAATGTTGTTTTTCCTTGTCCAAAATTTCCTATAATTAATATTCCTTGTTTAGAATTACTTACAACTACAGAGTGCATATATATATTATTTTCATCATTTATTATGTAAGAAATCACATTATTAATAATAGTATAAATATCTGTTTTTATAATTTTTGAATTTAATATTTTTTCTTGTCCATTTATTTTAATTTGAACATCATTAATATTAAACTTTAAATAGTTATCTGTTTTTATCTCATTTTCTTGTTCAAATTGTGAGAATCTTCCATATATTATATCGTCAAATTCACTTATTTGATTTTCTACTAATAAAAATAAATTTTTAATTTTATATATCATATTTTATTACCTCAAAAAAGTTATTTTTTCTTTGTAACACATTATTTACTATATTAGGTTTTTCGTTATATATATTAACGAATTTTTTCAGTTCTTTATTTCTATTTTTCTTTAATAAATCTATAAAACAACTATTTCTATTCTGCCAAGAATGTCCATTTAATTCATGTCCTCCAAATATATTTATATTCTTTCTATGTATTTCTAAGGGGTCTATTAAATATGTTCCTTCTCTTGGAGTTCCTAATAAAAAAATGGATGAGTTTTCAGTTATATTTTCTATTATTTCCTTTATTATATTACTTTTGCCTGTAGCTTCAATATATGTATTATAAATTGAAAGTGTAGTAACGACACGTATTTTAGCATTATATCTTTGGTTCAATTGCATTATTGCGTCATTTACATATTTTTCATTATTATTTATTAAAATATCTATTTCTTTATATCCTAAATCTAATAAATATATTAAAGATGCAAAACCTACATTACCTAATCCACAAATGATTATTCTTTCATTTATAAAATCTTTTTTATTATCCAGTGTTATTTTTGGTATTATTTCAAATCTTGATAATGTAATATTCTCTATATTATAAATGTCATCAAATTCAAAAGAATCTTTTAATGTTTTGACTTCTTTTTCATAATGTTTGGATAATACAAAATATCTTTTTCCTTTTTTTACTTCAGATATTCCCATATATCCTTTACTTCCATATTTTTCAGTTCCTCTTGATATTATTGTGTATTCAATTTTTAATTTTTCTTCCATATATACCTCTATTTTTTTGCTAAATATAAATCATAATATAATTCTAATATTTTTGAGTCTTCTATCCATTTATTTACAATATCTAATTGAAGTTTTTTGTTTAATATTTTTTCTTCTTGAATTGCCATATTAGCTGTTACTAAAGTTCCTGCTTTAAATATATCTATTGCTCTATTAGGTATTGACTCTGAATCAAACAAATTAACTGATCTTCCATTTCCTAATACAGTTATTTTTTTGCCGTTAATTTCATATTGAGTTCCATATTTAGGAATAAATTTATATTTAACTCCTTCCTTTTCAAATTCCTTAAAAATAGATAAGTCAGCAGTAGCTCCAGCTGTTACATAGCATTCATCTTCAAGCATTATTACAACTTCTTTACTAATACTTTGCTCTCCACTTGCTCCAATTATAATAAATGGTTTTTCATACTTCATCGCTTCTTCTAATGTTTTGTATGTTATAAACCCTTCTTCTGCTGCCTGTATTAATTTCATAATATCAGGATCAACAATAGATACTCTAACTCCATATTGCCTAAATCTTTTTGCTAAAGTTTCTCCTAAATCTCCATAGCCTAGTTGTATTAATGTTCTTCCAGCTAACTTTTCATCTCCTAATAATTCTATTGTTCTTGTAAAAATTGTATTAGAAATTTCCTTATATGTAATAAATTTTTTTAAGTTTGTCTTTGCCACATTTAATACTGGATATGGCAATTCTTCTATATCTAACTTTTTGATTCTCCTTAAACCCATTTCTGTTAATTCTACTATTGCTTTAACATTGTCATATTTTCTATTTATAAGGATTTTAGATATAATCGCTCCATCATCTAATATTAAAACTTTTTTATCTTTTCTATCTGTTATAAACTTATCAATTATTTCTGTTCCTCTTTCTAATATTTTTTTCTCCTCTAATGAATTATTATCTAGCAATTCAACTTGAAACCCTAATTTCTTAAAAGTAGCTGTTATTTCTTTTCTATGTTTTGTACTATCACCTTTATCCATGACTAAAATATCACTTGCTTTTACTCCCATTCTCATAAAAGAAGTAAGTAATCCTATGTTATCTTCTAAAAAATGATCTCTCCAAATTACTGCTACATCTTTTAAATCTTTATTTCTTTTTGAAGAATACTCTTTTAATATTGGCATTTTATGAATTATTGCTTCTAATTCATTATCTGTATAAGCTGTAGAAATTTCTATTAGATGATTTTTTATATCTTCTCTACATTCAGATAAATCTAGTTCAATCTCATTATCAACAAAAAAAGGTTTTGAAAAACTCCTTAAATCAATATCAATTTCCTTATATTTTACTTTCTGATTTTCAATAATTAGTTCGTGTTTCATACTATCTAATTCAACATTATTCGTAATTCTTTTTTTTATATCTTTTATCAAATTTTCTAATACATCATAATATACCACTTTCATTTCATTCCTCCATATTATATATATTCATAAGACTGTTATATGATTTTACAAATATATCTTTTTTACTTTCATTTTTATTATATTTAGGTAGCATCGTTTCTAAAGATATTACTCCATCATATTTATCTTTATTTAAACTTTTCAATAATTTTGTTATTGGAATAGTTCCTTCTCCAAAATAAACATATTCTTGAGTTTTTTTGTTATAATCTCGTATATGTATATATTTAATATTATTTTTATTTTTTTCATATTCATTTAAAACATCATACCCTCTTGAATATACATTTTCTATATCATATAGTATATATACATCTTTTTCATTATCTATTAGTTCATTACATGTACTTATATCCTCTGCATATGTGTCTTTCTCATTTTCAATCAATAAATTTAATTTATTTTTAGTTGTTATATTTGACATTTCTCTTATAACTTCTTTTATACTTTTTGAATTAAGTATCCTTCCAACATCTGAAAAAATTCTTAAATATTTTGCTTCAAATATATTAGCTATTTTTATATATTTATCTAATAATTTTATATTTTCATCATAATTAAAAGAGTTCTTTTTCTTTCCTATTGGAGTATCTATCGTAATTACTTTTATCTCATTTTTTTCAAATTCGTTTTTAATCTTTTTAATCTGTTCTTCTGAGTATTCCCATATATAAATATCGTTAATTTTTCTAATTTCAATATATTTCATATTAACTTCTTTTAATGCTTCAATTTGATCTTCTAATGTTGTTCCTATTTCATCTCCAATGGTAGTTATTATCATATTTCCTCCTACTTTATAATTCTCTTTCATTCTCTCTTTCTTTGAAAAGTTGTATTATATCTCCAGTTAATACTTTTCCTTGTATATCTTGTGATATTTCTTCATATTCATAAATGGGTTCTTTTTTCCCTAAACCAAATACATCTCCCCATCTCCACCATTTTTCCTTTCCAAATCTTTCTAGTCTTTCTTTTAATTCCTCAGGCTTTATCGTTTTTAATGCTGCTTTAGTATTTGGATTTAAATCAACATTTATTATTTGTTCTAATGGTTCTTCCCATATCCACTGTGTAGAAAATTCTTCGCAAAAGTCTGCAGGTAGATATTTTATCTTTCCTTTATTTGGTATGTTTTGTTTCGGTACTCTTTTAGTTAAATCAAAAAATGACTGGTCTATTGTAGCTGTCCATGGCCATCCTATTACTTTCCAACCATTATCATCTTTTCTAACTACTGCAACATCTCCTGACATAGGTCTGGCATTGTCATATATTATACTAGAGAAAAAAGATGTACTTTTTCCTTTATTTTTACCTCCAAAAAATATAAATCCTTTTCCATCTTTTGAAACTACAGAAGCATGTATTGGCATATATCCTTTAGATAAAGCCTCTTTTGTTAATATTTCTCGGCTTATGCCTACTATTTGGTTTGGTAGTTCTCCTTTGTGAAACATTACTTGAAAATTATTTCCTTTTCTAATAACTATATGAGAACCGCCTCTTTCTTCTGGAGGAGAATATGCTAAATTATATTCTCCATTTTTCCATGAATAATAATGTGGACCTGCAAAACATCTTTGAAAGTTTGCATCCAGTGGTATTTTTAAGTCTGTTGGTAATATTCTAGTGTTTAATTTTATTGTATAATTCTCTTTTGCCTTTTTATTTTCTAATCCAGGATAATATTTTTTTACTAATTCTATTAATTCTGGAGTTCCTATAAATTTAATAGTTGCAATATCTAAAAATTTTATTATTACTTCTTCCATATTTATTCCTTTCAAAAAGCTTTTTAACCAAAAAAGAAGAGAAGACCTATATTAATTCTTCTCTTTTGTAAACATTATCTTTCAATATCTTCTTTTTTTCTAATTCTTTCATCTTTAATAATATGAACAATTTCTTGTGGTATATTTTGCAATATCGGTATCATATAATTTGGTTTAAAAGTTATTTGACTTAATAACTCCTTATCAATCCATTTATATCTATATTTTTCGCCTTCAAATCCTGCAAATTCACCTTGCATTTTTAATAATTGAGAATTTTCTGGAAGTCTTAATAGATAATTAAATCCTAATTCATGATATGTCTTATCTTTCATATCAAAAAAACTTTCTGTTATTGAGACTAATCTATCAATCTCGCTTGTAACACCTAATTCTTCTTGTATTTCTCTTAATATTGCATTTTCTGTATCCTCTAACATTTCCACTCTTCCTCCTGGTAATAACCAGAAGTTAAAATTTGAAAGTCTATGTATTAGAACTTTTTTTCTGTCAGGACTTTCTAATATTCCTCCTACTCTAAAATTAAATTTCTTTTCCTTTTGTTCGTAAGAAATCATTTTGTTTTTCCCCCTTTTCTTATATAAAATTATCTTTCTTCTAATATCATTTGTCTGTGTGGTACATTTTCTAAAAGACTTTCACTTATTTTATCTAAATTAGCATATAAACTTCTACATAAGTTAGTTCTAAACAAGGCAAATTTTAATAAATCTTTTTGGCTACAATCTTTATTATACTCCCTATATCCAAATGTGCTTCCTATTAGTTGCATTAAGTAAATATGTGGGGCAAATTTCAAATCATATTCATTTAATTCTACATATTTAGAGACTTCTTTAAAATATTGAATAAGATTATCTATATCTATTTTTCCACCTTCTGCATTTTTATCTACATAACTATACGATCTGACTATTTCCCATACTATTGGCATCTTCTTTGCTGTTTCAAAATCTATTACAGTAGCTGATTTACCTTCATTATAAATTAACTGCTGAATGCTATAATCTCCATGTGTATTCATTATGCTTAATCTTCTAATTATTCCAAAATCAAATTGGTCAATTAGAGCATTCGCTATTAATATTTTATCATTAAAATCTGCAATAAATTGTTCTTTATATTTATTATCTCCTTTAATGTTCTTTTTTTCTTCTTCTAATTTTTGAACTCCTATTTGTACACTCTTTTTAGAGAACCATTTATCTATAATGCCTTCTTCTTCTAATCCTTCATATCCTATTAATTCTCTTATTAATTTTCCTAAAATAGTTGCTGATTCCATCATTTGCTCATAATTTCCTGTATTGTTTTCAACAGTATATCCCTCTATGAATTGTTGTAAAATCACTACTTTTCCATTAAAAATAAGATAATATCTTCCATCATTTAACTGAATATACTGTGGTACTTGAAGTTTTCCGTTTTGTAAATATTTAATTAATCGAATTTCTTTTTCTACTAAAGATACAGGTTTATTTGAATTAAACTCTTTTAATATATACCTTTTACCATTTACATTAATTTTAAATAAATTTGAAGAACCTCTGTTCAACTTAGTTATTTCTACATTTCCTTCTATATTATATTGAGTTCTTAATAAAGTAATTATATCATCTTTTGTTAATACTGATTTCTCTACAGACATTTACAATATACTCCTTATTATAATTCTAAACATTTTTTATAATCTTCTTTATCAAAATCTATCGTTGGAATAATTTCTTCGTTATCAATCATTTTTTCAAATTCATCTATAGTAACCCATTTAGAATCAACTACTTCTCCATCTGTATAACTTAAATCCTTTATTTCTAAATCTTTTCTAAATAACCATATATCTTTAAAATCTTTTGCATTATCATCTCTTAAAGTTTTGTAAAAAACAGCATCTGACTCATTAAATATAACTCCTAGTTCTTCTCTTATTTCTCTTAACATTGATTGTAAGCTGTTTTCACCTTTTATGCAAGAACCAGCCGTACTTTCCCACATATTTGGATATTTATTCTTAAATTTTGAGCGTTTATTTAATAATATTTCTCCTTTAGAGTTTATTATAATAGCCTCTACTACTAAATGATATTCCCCTTCTTTTAATCTTTCATCACTATGTCTATCAATTACTTTTCCTGTAAATCTTTTATTAATATCATATACGTCCCATAATTCCATTGTTATTTATTCCTTCCTTATTACCATTATATTACATTTTTCTTGATTTGTCTATGATTTCCTAAGATTCTAATTAACTTATTACTTAGCATACTTTTAACTTTTATATTTTTTATAATATAAAAAAGTTTATGTAATATATTTTCTATGCGAATTCTTCACATTATTTTGATTTACCATTGCATACTCCATTGTTGTATCTATTTTTATATGTCCTAATAATTTCTGAACTTGCTCTATTGGCATACCTTTATCAATAGCCATAGTCGCCATCGTTCTTCTAAATTTATGTGGATTAACTTTGTTTATATTAGCCTCTTTCCCTAAATTTCTAATTAAAATTTCAATCCCTGATATTCCTAACCTATTATAAGGTTTTATAAGTGATACAAATAATGCTTCATTATCATCAGTTCTTGTTTCAAGATATTTCTTTATATACATTTTACTTTTTGCACTAAAATAAACCTCTCTTTCGCTATTGCCTTTACCTAAAACAATACAACTTCTTTCTTGAAAATTCATATCTGATATATTTAGTCTTGTAATTTCTCCAACTCTCATGCCTGTTGAAATTAATAGTTCTAATATTGCTAAATCTCTTACATTTGAACAAGTATCTCTTAACTTTTCTAAATTTTCATCTGTTAGTGTTTCTTTAACTCTTCTAGTCGTTTTTACTTTATGAATTCTTCTAACAGGACTTTTTACAATATAATCTTCATTTTCTAACCAAGCAAAGAAACTCGATAATGTTCTTCTTATATTATCTATTGTAACCATTCCTGCCTTAGAATTTTTTTATAATCAGCTAGATAATCTTTAATATTTCAGTAGTAATTTCTTCAATTGGTAATTTTACTTTTTCTAACATTGTAGTTATATTATCCTTGTAGTAATTTAAAGTTCTGTTTGAACAGCATTATATAATATTTTGCTCATTTTACATAATTTAAGCAATTTAAAAGATTTCATTTAACTTTTATTTTTATTAAAAAATGAGCATATCAAAACTAATTATACTCACTTTAAATCTTATACAATTATTTACCCATTTTATTTAAATTTAAAATTACAACTTGCCCTACAACTTACTATTTTTTATAGTCAGCCATTTTTTTCCTACATATTAATAAAGCGAAGTTCACTTTTAAGTTATTATTTATTTATTTCATATCTTGTACTTGGCCCGTTTCCGATTTTAACCAAAACACCATTTTCAACTAATTTATTTAATATTGTTGAGGTAGTTGTCTTTTCTTTATTAATTAGTGCTTGAGCATTAATTCTTGTTATAGAACCATTTTTTCAATATATTTTATAATTATATCCATATCACCTTTACTATTATTTTGTATAGCAACATTATTCAATGATATTTTAGGTAATTTTACAACAAACGATGACGGTAATACATCTATCTCGAAATTTAATCCAATTTTATTATAATATGATTTTACTCTTCTTAATCCACCTCCTATTGCTTCTACCCTCTTTATTCTCATAAAAATAGATTGTAAGTAAGGATTTCTTGAAGTTGATAGACCTGCTAGTATATCATCAAGTGTTATGTTTCCATATAAAGATCCAAAACTAATAACTTCTATTCCATTATTTTTATATAAATTAAGTATATTAGACGTTAACGTTCCATAATCTCTGTGTATAAGAGAATTTAGCACAATTTCCCTTAAAATAAATTCTGGATATTCTTCAATATCTTCTCTAACACTCGTATTAATCAATCCATATGTTGCTGTATTATTTTTTAAATAATCAATTATAGTATCATAAATTTCCAAGATTGATCCTTTAAATTCTTTTCTATCTAAAAAATTATTCTTTTCATTTGATTGATACACAGCTAACTTAAATGTAAATGGATTTTGATCAGAAAACAATAATCCTAAGTTTGTATATTTTTGATTTGCAGTAAAATGCAAATTTTCTTTTATATTATTTTCATTTATATTAATATTATTTTCTTCTAAGGCTTTACTAATATAATCAAAAGTTAATTCTTGATTGCTTGAAATTGATATTTCAAATGATAAGCTACTATTTTTTATTATCAATTGCTTTACTGTTTCTTCTGTTGCAGGAATCGAGCAAGAGCCAGTTCTTAAGTATGTTCCTTTTACAATTCCTTTTTCTTTAAGATAATAAATTTGTGTTCAAAAAAGCTATGATCTCTTTATATATTTTTTCTATATAATTTTCTTTAAATTCTATTGATTCATTCTCATTCATGCTACTTACCTCTATCTTCAATCGTTCAATCGTTCAAAATATCGTTCAATCGTTCAAGCATAGTATAACACTTTTATTATAAATTATACAAGATATATTTTAAAATTTTACACTTTTCAATGCTCTAAATTGTTTGTATTGCTTTGATTTTGTGTAATGTTTCATCTAACTATATTTAACAATGTTTTATACTTTGCCTCTTCTCTATTCTCTTTAAAAAAATATAAGAAATATGTAATTTATATTACATATATTTCTTATATTTTTTAATACCTCAACTAATAATTCTCGAAAATCCTTTTACTGTTATAAATAATTTTTAATTCAATCTATGTAATTAGGCTTAGCATAATCATAGATTTTTCAATTTCTTATTTCATTTTTAGCAAATTAACAGTATTCTTCAAATTAACTATTTATAATTAATTTTATATTTTTATCGACAAATTACGACACACGTTTTTTATTTTGTTGTTGTATAATAAAAAAGATTAGTATGCAACTACTAATCTTCTAAATCGTTTTTTAATTGATTTAGGTCTATATCTAATATCTGGGCGATTGCTATCAATTCGAAGTCTTTTACAAGCAATTGATTCTTTTCTATTCGTAGTAATTCGTCCGTATTAATATAGATTCCATAGGTATCTAATAATTGAGATAACCTAACTTTACTCATACCTTTTTCTTCCCTTGCATTCCTTATTAGCGTGCCAGAAATGTTTTTCTTGTTGTTATATCTTTTTAGCATGATTAATGGTTCCTTTCGTTATTATCGTACAAGTATATAATTATTTTATAACAAATCACTTTAAAATGTGCATAGTATAACGACGGATTTGCCAAATAAATAGTACATTTTTGTCGAAATTTACCAAAAAAGAGATATTAGAAAGTAAATCTAATATCTCAATCACAATTTCATTAAATATTTTTAAAGTTTTATCTTATTTTATATTCAAATATCCTTTTATTTTTTGTATAAATTCTTCATTGTTTTTTGTTGTCATCATTAAGTTGATTAGTTGTTCTGTTACTTCTGAAACTGGCTTGCTTGATAGTGCTTTTCTTAAACCAAATACTGTTTTTAGTTCTTCTGGTGTAAGTAACTTTTCTTCTCTACGTGTTCCAGACTTATTTATATCTATTGCAGGGAATATTCTCTTCTCAGATAATGATCTATCTAAGTGTACTTCCATGTTACCAGTACCTTTGAACTCTTCAAAAATTACCTCGTCCATTCTGCTCCCTGTTTCTACTAATGCTGTTGCAAGTATTGTCAAACTTCCTCCATTTTCTATATTACGGGCTGCTCCAAAGAATTTTTTTGGTTTATGTAATGCTGCAGGGTCTAAACCTCCAGAAAGTGTTCTTCCTGATGGTGGTATTACTAAGTTGTATGCTCTTGCAAGTCTTGTTATACTGTCTAATAAAATTATAACATCTTTACCATGTTCTGTTAGTCTTTTTGCTCTTTCTAGTACCATTTCAGCAACTTTTACGTGATGCTCTGGCAATTCATCAAATGTAGAGTAGATTACGTCTCCTTTGATTGATCTTTTCATGTCTGTTACTTCTTCTGGTCTTTCGTCTATTAATAACACTATTAATTCAATTTCAGGATGATTTACAGTTATGCTGTTTGCAATTTTCTTTAATAATGTTGTTTTTCCAACTTTTGGAGGTGCAACAATCATTCCTCTTTGACCTTTTCCAATTGGGCAAATTAGGTCTATCATTCTCATAGCATATTCTGTTGGAACAGTTTCTAGCTTAATTCTTTCTTCTGGATATATTGGAATTAAGTCATCAAATTTTTTTCTCTTATAAGCTTTTTCTGGGCTTTCTCCATTTACTTCACCAACAAATATTAATGCCGGAAATTTTTCTCCTTCTTTTGGAAGTCTTGCAATTCCCTTTATTTTATCCCCTTTATCTAGTCTAAATCTTCTAATTTGAACTGGCGATATGTATACGTCTTTTGGGCTTGATAAATAATTTTCTCCTCTTAAAAAACCATAGCCATCTGGTAATACTTCTAATACACCCTGCGCTATAAAGTCATCTGCATTTGTAAGCTTATAAGCTAAGTCTGAATCATTTTTAGCATTTTCATCAATTTCATATCTTACATTGTTAGATGTTTTTTCAGTAATTGTATTCTCATTTCTTATATTATCCAAATTATCATTTTGACTTCCATTGTTATTTTCTACTGAATGAGTGTCAGCAACATTTAGTTTTTCATTTGAGACGTTCTCATTTAAATTATTGTTTTGTGTAGTTAAATCTGCGTTTTTACTATTACTATCTAAAATTTCAATAAGTTCGTCTTTCTTTAATTTTGTAACATTCTTTATTCCTTTTTCTTTTGCCATTTGGCGTAATTCTACTAATGTACAATTTGTTAAATCCATATTATAGTATCCTTTCTATATTTCCATGATTATGGAAGATGATTTGTGTATAATAATTATCTAAATAAAGCTAAGCTCTAATAAAATTAAAATAATCTATAATTATCTTCGATTAACTTTTTTTGGTTTTTGCGTCATATATTTGTTTTGGAATTTATTAAGATTAAAATTTATTTCGATTAAAACCATATCTATTATATATTAAATTACCAAAAATTGCAAGAAAAGAGAGCAATTTTTTGCTCCCTTATTTGCTAATATCTATATAAACTCTTTCATTAGGTAAGTACATATCCAATTTTTCTCTTGCTACTTCTTCTATATATTCAGTTGAATTAACATTTTCTTTTGTTTTTTGTAATTCACTGTTAGTTTCTTTTGCAGTCTCAAGCTGTTCAGAATAAGTAGAAGCTTCAGATTTATATTGATTTAATGTTTTTTGTTGTGATATTAATGTTACGACGAAATATATTAAAAATATTGCTATTATTATCTTTTTATAAATTTTTTTCATCTAATTATCTCCAAAATTCAATTTTTTTATATCTAATTATATATTTCTACATTATTTCTTAAAATCCTTTTTTATGTGTAAAAAATTTTTAATTTTTTTCGTTTTAAATACATTTTTCGCGTTTATTGTTAATATTTTGAATGGTTTTAAAATTAGGCTAAGAATATATTTTTTAAATAAGTATAGTAGTTTTCTTATTGGAAATGTAATAATCATGAATATTTTTATTATGGTGTTTTTTAATGTTGTAATTATCTTTACGTTTATTTTTATGAAATATTTGCTTATTGTAGATAAATATAAAACATTGCCTAATAGTAGGGCAAGAAATATGTAAAATCTTAGTTCTCCATTATTGAATATAAATATGATAAATATTAAGAAGATTCCAGTTATAATGCCAAATATGGCATCTTCTATGTATGTTACAAAATCGGGTGTTTTGAATGATTTTCTTAGTATTCTAAATATGTCAAAGAGTATTCCTATGGATATTCCGCAAAGTATGTATATTGCAAAATACTGCATTTGGCTGATTATTTCGCTATTCATATTTGGTTTTAATTCTCCTTCTAGTCACTAAGCTAAAACTAAATTTTTAAATACAGTACAATCTTTTATATATAAAATTGCATTTCATTATTGCAGAAAATATACAAAATTATTATATTGTAGTTATGAATTATTTTCTTTACTTAAAAATTTTACCTAATAAACTACCAGAATTTTTTTTGCCAATTTCATCATTACTGTAGCCCATATTGTAAATTTGGCCTTCAATTATTACTTCTAAACTATCTATACTAAGCTTATTTATTCGCAAGTCCTCACCCTTTACAGTAAGTAGTCCTAATTGTGTTTCTACTATTACTATTTGGTCATCAAAGCTCAATACATCTACAACTCCTGTTATGGTTAACTTTTCTCTATTTTCTAAAATCAAATTTTGAACTACATTTCCATTATTTTGAGGCATATTCTTTCTGTCGTCCATAGGCCTTTCCCCTCTCCCCATTTCATATATTTAATTATATTCGGGTCTTGTCTATTTTAGAACAGGTTTTAATGGATTTTATATTAGAACTACAACATTATAAATATAAGAGCTAAATTAAAAATTTCTTTATGCAGAAAAATCAATTATAACTTTTCTACCAGAAAAAACTCTTATAATAACCCGTTTTTTAAAAGAGACTGGAAACTCGCCTTTTGAGGATTCCGAAGGATCCCAAACCAAGATCGACATTTCAGGGCATTAAAAAATGATTATTAATAAGAGTTTTATTTAATATATTTATGAATTTGAAGATGCGTTATATTTTAAATAACTGTCTATGAATCCGTTCAAATCTCCGTCCATTACAGCTTGAACGTTTCCTACTTCGTAATTTGTTCTATGGTCTTTTACTAGTGTGTATGGGCAGAACACGTATGAACGAATTTGGCTTCCCCATGCAATGTCCATTTGAACACCTTTTAAGTCATCTATAGTGTCTTTGTTTTCTTTTTCTTTTAAGTCAAGTAATTTTGATTTCAGCATTTTCATAGCAGTTTCTCTATTTTGAATCTGAGATCTTTCTGACTGGCATGTTACGACTATGTTTGTTGGAATATGAGTAATTCTGATTGCTGATGATGTTTTGTTTATGTGCTGACCACCAGCTCCAGAGGCACGGTATGTGTCTACTCTTAAATCATCTGGATTTATATTAATTTCAACGTCTTCCGTTATTTCTGGCAGTACTTCTAATGAAGCAAATGATGTATGGCGTCTGCCACCAGCATCAAATGGAGAAATTCTAACTAATCTATGAACTCCCATTTCTCCTTTTAAGTATCCATACGCATATGGTCCAGATACAAGAAATGTAACGCTTTTTATTCCGGCTTCATCACCTGCTAAATAGTCTAATTCTTTTACTTCATATCCATTGCTGTTTGCCCATCTGCAGTACATTCTATATAACATCTCGACCCAATCTTGAGCCTCTGTACCACCAGCACCAGAGTGCAATGTTAAAATTGCGTTGCTGTTATCATACTTTCCAGATAAAAGTATTGTTATTTCAAGCTTTTCTATGTCTTTTTCTAAATTTTCTGTTGTATCTATAATTTCTTTTGTTTCTAACTCTAATTCTTTTTGATTTGTACCTTCTTGAATTTCAGACTTCACTAATTCATTTAATTCTTCGATATATTCAAATGTAGATGATATTTTTTTGTAGTTTTCTGTTTTATTTTTAAGTTCATTTATTCTTTTTAAAGTTTTACTAGAATCCTGTGAATCTTCCCAAAAAGAAGGTTCTTCCGTCTGCTTTTCTAATGTGTGTAATTCTTCCTCTAAACTAGCAATGTCAAAGAGAGTCACCTACTTCTTTTAGTCTATTTTTTAAAGATTCCAACTTTTTAGTACTTTCGTCTAAATCAATCATTTTATCACTATCCTTTCTTTAAGAAAATTTTACATTTCAATTTTTTAGTTCTTTTTTTGCCTCTTTGTAATCAGGCATATAATATTCCACCATGTTCCAAAATTTTTTCGAATGGTTCATATGTTTTAAATGGCAAATTTCGTGCAAGCATACATATTCTATTGCATGCCTGCTGTAAGCCATCAGGTTTTGATTTATGCTTATTTTTTTCTTTGAAGAACATATTCCCCATGTTGCTTTTAAGTTCTTTATATTGCATTCTAGCGGAGCTAAGCCAGTACGCACTTTTAAATCTTCCATTGCTGACTGAACTTCTTCTTTTGCAATATATTTATATAATTTATCAATTAATTTCTTTACATTTTCTTGCTCATTTTCTTTGCAATCTCTGCTTAAATCACAGTATAAATATTGATTATCCATATTAAGCTTATTTCTTTTTACATCTGTATACATTATTTTTAGTGTATATGGTTTTCCTAGCACCCTTACTGTGCTTCCGTCTTTATATGTTGTATTTATTTTTCTCGATTGTTCTTGTAATTTTTTATTTATCCAGTCAGCTTTACTATTCACAACATCTTCAACATATTTAATTGAAGAACGAGGTGAAGTTTTTATTATAACTTCACCATCTTTTATTTGAATATATGTATTTTTTATTTTTTCGTACACTATTTTGCATTTTATATCATTTATAATATGATATTCTTCGTTTTTTTGTTTCAATTTATTCTCCTAATTATTTCGTGATTTATTACATATGGTTAGTCATAATCGTTTTTTATTTTCTATTATATTTCAAATTTCTTCTGTTTTTCATATTCACTTTCTAAATCTGCTAAAGGATTGTCTTCAACAGCATTTCTAACTTGTTGATCATCAACGTGAGTGTAAATTTGTGTAGTTGATATACTATCATGTCCTAATAAAACCTGTAGTGCTCTAATATCAACGTTTCCATATCTATACATTAATGTTGCGGCGGTGTGTCTTAATTTGTGCACAGAATATTTATTTGTGTCTAAACCTGCCCTCAACAACTCTTGTTTTACAACATATTGAACTGTTCTATTGCTTATTCTTTCTAGTCTTTCACTTAAAAATAAAGCATTCTCTGATCCTTGTTTTATGCCTGTTTTAGGTCGTATTGCTAAGTAGTTATCTAATGCACTCATACACGATTTATTTAAATATATAACACGCTCCTTGTTTCCTTTACCAGTTACATTCATTTTTGCTTCATCAAAATCTATGTCTTTAATATTTATTCCAACAAGTTCAGATAAACGCATTCCGCAATTTAAAAATAATGTAATAATTGCATAATCACGTTCTTTATTTCTCGTATCTTCATTGTTCGTAGCAGCTAAAAGTTTTTTACTTTCCTCTAAAGAAAGGTATCTAGGAACACGTACTCCTATTTTAGGTGACTCTAAATTTAGTGCCGGGTTATGGTCCATTGGCTTTGCAGCCTTTTGCGACATATATTTAAAGAACACCCTAATACTAGCCGTTTTTCTAGCTCTTGTTGCTGGTTTACTTTGACAACTATTTGCCAAATAAAACAAATACGCATGTATATCATCTAATTTAATTTTGTTTAAATCATCAATGCTCATATTATGAATATCTATTGTGTCAAAATTTTTCTCATCTGTCAATTTTAAATGATACATCATATATTTCAAAAATCTGTTTAAATCATAATTGTACTCTTTTACAGTTGCCGGCGATTTGTTTAAAATTGAAGTAGTATAATCTAAAAAATTATTTAAAAATTGTGGGTTTCCATCTGTATTTATCATATTTTCGTTCCTTTGTTTCAAAAATCTATGTCTATTATAAATCATTTTAAATAAAAAAACAACAGGAGTATTTGCTTTTGTATCAAATGCTCCCATTGTTTTAACTTGCTGTTTAACACAGCTTTAATCATTTTTTACGAGTTCATCCGTGAAGTCGTACAATTGTTGTTTCCAATACTCTCCGTCACGTGAATGCCTTATGTTTTTAATAAGGTAATCCAGGGCCTCACTATTTATAACTTTGTTAGCGTCAGCACCAATGGCATAACGGAAACGTATAGAACCTTCTTGAGGCACTATAAGCAAAATATGTCCTTCATCTTCAAAGGTTAAGTGGTATTCTCTTACAGCATCACCATAGGAAAGTTTTCTGTCAGTTGTCATAATAACTAACTGAACGTTAGTCTTTTCCCGCAAATACTCGAGGCCTTGAATTAAGTCTTCTTGGTTTGAGAAAATATCGTCATCGTACAAATACTGAACAGTTTCGTATTCTCCTTCAAGAGGTTCTTTGCCTCCAATATCATAATGCGGAAATACCGTTGCTAAAATGCCATATATCATTAAACATACAAGCATGCAACATGCAATAAAAAGAGCACTATCAACATCATACCGAAAAGTCTTTTTGAAAAATTCTTTTATTGACCTCATATAATATTTCCCCCTTTATGTTGCCTTTTTCCCTGATTTAGGTTGTTCGAGTAGTTTATCCGCAAAACTGTATAATTGTTGTTTCCAATACTCGCCATCTCGTGAATTTTCCACTTGATCAACCAAATACGAAATTGCATTGTCGTTTATTACAGAATCTGCATCATCTCCAATTGCATAGTAAAATGGATGTCTAGAACCTTCCGGCGGTACAATAAGAAGTACATGTGCTTCATCTTCTACCAAAAGGTAATACTGTTCCACAGCTTTTTTATCAGACAATTTTTCAGTGGTTGTCATAACAATCATTTGAATATTTGTCTTTTCTTTAAGATATTCCAATCCTTGAACCAATTCTTCTTGGTTAGAAAAAGTATTACTATCATCATGCAAATACTGCACAATTTCGTATTTTCCTTCAAGGGGCTTTTTCCCTCCAATTTCATCTGCACCAGTTATGTCAAAAACAAGAAATGCAGCTACAATGCAAAGGCCTATCGAAAAAATAAGTTCCAGCATTATAACTCCAAGGCTATCATATCCTCCGCCTCTACCATATCCACCACCATAATGATGTACATGTGAATGAGACCGTGCTCCTCCAGTGTGTCCGCCATGTGCCATAATAAGCTCTCCTTTCATCTTGTGTTACCAACATTTCGAACTTACTAAATGATTATCATTGTTTTTCCTCCTTACAATTGTAATTTGAGAATCTAATTTTGTTATATATTGCTCAATATCACTATTTTACTACGATTTTGCACTTTTGGCAACTATTTTAGTGTTGAAAATTATGTAAATCTATGTTATAATAAATGTATCGACATTTTCATGCGTTTTTAAGGAGGATTAGTATGAAAAAACGGATTTCAGATGCCAATCTTGTTGCTATCATGTTTGGATGTATAATAGTTTCATTAGTGATAACAATGATAGCAGACATCATTGAAACAGCTCCACAGTACGAGTTACATCTTGTTACCAGTCACAAATTGGTAACAGTACAAGTTGAAAGACAGAAAGACATAAATGCTGACCTATATTTGCTCGGTTCTGGAAATGTTAAAACAACAGAGTCAACAATATATCGGTATTGTTATCAAAGAGAGGACGGAGGAATAGTCCCAGTAAGTGTTAATTTGTCTGATTATAAGCCTAACACTGTATTCATAGTTGTATATGAAGATGATACGGTTGAACCTAAGGTAGAGTATTGGACTAACTACAAAGATAAGTTTGATTCACTTAGTGGAAGCTTTCAAATACAAGATGAAATAAAATACGTTACAGAAATTCGTTTTACTATTCCTAAAGGGTCGTTCGTAAATGTTTACGACTTCCAAGAGCTTACTACTGGCAATTCCAAGTAATCAAAAAGTGAAAGCTGGCTTTAACAGTCGGCTTTCACTTTTTATATTTTTATATTATTATATGCAAACCAAATTGCATTTTTTATAAGGCCAGGTTCACCTTCTGAGAAGCCGAAGGGGTTCGCCCAAGAGCGACCTACCGAATTTTTATGAAATTGATTTGTGCGTAATATATTAACATTTCGTCCATAGTCGGGTATTTATTTTGATATTAAATCTTTTGTATCTCTTGCTATCATTAACTCTTCGTTTGTTGGAACTACCCAAACTTCTACTTTTGAATTTGGAGAAGATATTCTTCCTTCATCTCTGAATTCATGGTTCTTTGCTTCATCTATTTCTACTCCGAAGCATTTTAAGTTTTCACATATTCTTCTTCTTGCATTATATTGGTTTTCTCCAATTCCTGCTGTGAATACGATTGTATCTAGTCCTCCAAGTGAAACTATGTATTGAGCTATGTATTGTGCTACCTTGTATGCATAAGCACTTATGGCAAGCTCTGCTCTCTTATTTCCCTTTGCAGCTTCAGCTTCTATATCTCTAAAGTCTGCTGATACTCCTGAAAGTCCTAATATGCCAGATTCTTTATTTAGTATTAATTCCATTTCATCTGGTGTCAAATTTTCTTTTTTCATTAAGTATGTTACTATTGATGGATCCAAATCTCCAGAACGTGCACACATAGGTATTCCTCCAAGTGGAGTTAGTCCCATTGTTGTATCAACACTTTTTCCGCCTTTAACTGCACATAAGCTTGCACCTTGTCCTAAATGGCATACTACTGTTTTTAACTCTTCTACTGGTCTTCCTAAAAGCTCTGCAATTCTTGCTGAAACATATTTATGAGATGTTCCATGGAATCCATATTTTCTTATTCCATATTTTTCATAATATTTGTATGGAATTGGATATGTATATCTTTCCTCTGGAATTGTTTGATGGAATACTGTATCAAATACAGCTACATTTGGTTTGCCTGGCATTGCTTCCATAGCAGCTCTAATTCCTGTTATAGCAGCCTTGTTGTGAACTGGTGCTAAAGCAGCACATTCATCAATTTTTGCAATTACATCTTCATCAATTATAACTGATGAGCTAAACTTGTCTGCTCCTTGAGCAACTCTGTGACCAATTCCGTCAATTTCAGCTAGACTCTTTATTGTATTGTATTTAGGGTCTAATAATAATTCTGTCATAAAATCGATTGCTTCCTTATGTGTTTTTACAGGATGTTCAAATCTAAATTTTTCTCCATTAACTTTATGAGTAACAAAAGATTGCTCTCCTATTCTCTCATAAGTTCCTTTTGCCATAACCTCTTCTGTGTGCATGTCTATTAATTGATATTTTAGTGATGAACTACCACAATTTAAAACTAATACTTTCATTTTTTTGTCCTTTCTTTTCGCCCAATAGGGACGCCACGTTTTGGGCAAACTTTATTGAGTTTTTATTCATATATTTTTTAGTTTCATACATTTTTTGAGCTCTTTTTTAGAACATTTCTTTCTCCGTCTCCAAAATTGTATTTAAGCTTCGCCCAAAAAGGGGCGTCCCTATTGGGCGAAGTTAATATTTATTTTACAAGTTCCATTGTTTCTCTTGCTATCATTAGCTCTTCGTTTGTTGGAACTACCCAAACTTTTACTCTTGAATTTTCACTCGAAATTTCTTTTTCTGTATCTCTTACAGAGTTGTTTTTATCAGGGTCTAATAATACTCCCATAAATGTTAAATGACTACATATGCCGGCTCTAGAAATTGGACCTTTTTCCCCTACTCCCGCTGTAAATGTTATTACATCTACTCCGTTCATTGTAACAGCCATTTTTGCTATGTATTGGGCTATTATAAAGTCATATTCTTTTAGTGATGAAATAGCTCTTTCGTCTCCTTGTGCTATTGCTCTTTCTACGTCTCTGTTGTCAGATGATATTCCAGAAAGTGCTAATAATCCAGAACGCTTATTTAATATTTCATCAATTTGAGCAGGATTCATATTTTCCTTAGACATCAAGTATGTTACCACTGATGGATCTAAGTCTCCAGAACGTGAGCCCATTGCAACTCCTCCTAATGGTGTAAGCCCCATTGTTGTGTCTACGCTGACTCCATTTTGAATAGCACATAAGCTTACACCTTGACCTATGTGGCAATTTATTATTTTTAGTTCTTCTATTGGTTTTCCTAGTAATTTTGCAATTTCTAATGAAACATATTTATGAGATGTTCCATGGAATCCATATTTTCTTATTCCATATTTTTCGTAGTATTCATATGGAATTGGATATAAATATTGTTCTTTTTTTAAAGTTTGATGAAATGCCGTATCGAATACTGCAACATTAGGCTTACCTGGCAAATTGACTTCACAAGCTTTTATTCCTTGTAAATGTGCTGGGTTATGAAGTGGTGCAAATCTTACAGCATCTTCAATTCCTTTTTTTACCTCTTCTGTTATAATACAAGATTTTTGGAACTTTTCTCCGCCATGAACAATTCTGTGTCCTATTGCAGCTATTTCATCCAAACTCTTTATAACAGGATATCTTTCATCTGTAAATTGCTTTAACACAAACTTAATAGCCTCGCCGTGGTCTCTGGCAATTACATCATATCTATACTTTTCGCCATTAACCTTATGCGTTACAAACGAATCGTAATTACCAATTCTTTCGAAATAACCTTTTGCAATTACATTTTCATTCTCCATATCTATAAGCTGATATTTAAGAGAAGAACTGCCACAGTTTAAAACTAAAATTTTCATAAATTACCTCCATTTCGTTATTTCACAATTTTTATAAGATTTTCGCCCAAAAAGGGGCGTCCCTATTGGGTTATTTTTTGAGCTTGAACTGCTGTTATTGCTACAACTCCAGCAATGTCTTTACTTGAGCAACCTCTTGATAAATCGTTTACAGCCTTTGAAACACCTTGGCACAAAGGCCCATATGCTTCTGCGTGTCCGAATCTTTGTGTTAGTTTATAGCCGATGTTTCCGGCGTCCAAATCTGGGAATATCAATATATTTGCTTTACCTTGTAGAGGGCTTCCTGGAGCCTTTCTTTCGGCAACTTCTGGAATAATTGCCGCATCTAACTGAATTTCTCCATCACATATTAAATCTGGCTCTTTTTCTTTTAATAATTTTGTTGCTTCTATAACTTTATCTGTTAATGGCGAATGTGCACTTCCATGCGTTGAATACGAAAGCATTGCAACCTTTGGTTCATCTCCAATTAGCTCTTTAAAACTTTTGCTTGATGATATTGCAATCTCAGATAAAGCATCTGCATCTGGATATTCGTTTAACCCAGAATCTGCAAATATAAATACTCCATCATCTCCAAACTCTTTGTCTGGTAATACCATTATGAAAAATGCAGATACAAGTTTTGTTCCTGGTGCAGCCTTCAAAATTTGAAGAGCAGGTCTTAATGTATCTGAAGTTGGGTGTGATGCGCCAGAAACGAATCCATCAGCATCTCCTTCTTTTACCATCATTGTTGCAAAATATCTGCTATTTGTTTTCAATAGTTCTTTTGCTTGGTCTAAAGTCATACCTTTATTTTTTCTTAATTCATATAAATCGTTAGCATATTTGCTAAAATCTGCAGAAGTTGCAGGGTTTACAATTTGAGCTCCATTTAAGTTTATATTATTTTTTTCAGCTAATTCATTTATTTCTTGTGGATTACCTATTAAAATAATATTAGCAAAGCCTTCCTTTAGAACTATTTCTGTTGCCTCAAGAGTACGTATATCTTCACTCTCTGGAAGCACAATAGTTTTAATGTCTTGCTTTGCTTGCATCTTCATTTTTTCTATAAATGTCATGTTTATTTTTCCTCCTATCAGTACTTAACTTTTGACATCTATATTATATATTCAAATTGTGTAAAGTACAAGAGAAAAATTACATAAAACTTCTAATATTGGCTTAATTTTCTAGTAAAATTTTTTTCATTTTAACAATATCATAAAATGGAACATTAATTCCTCTTTCTGCTAGTTCTACTACCCTTAGAGATGTTACTATAACTTTATCTTTTACCGATGTAGGAATTTCTACATCTTTATTTGAATTAACATATTTATTTTCTATGTAAATCTCTTTTGTTGGAAATATGTTCTGTATTAAAAATACTGACTTTTTGCCCAATACATTACCAAAAACAAAATTATATACGGGTCTGTTTCTGTTTTTTATCTTCTTTGCTTCGTACAATTTTTTATATTTTTCATATTTTGTAGAAATTGGAACAAACCAAATTATATCTTTGTTTTTTCTATCTCTAAAGCAAAAATAGCAAGGTCTTTTATTACCGTTTTCTTTATTTACCATTAGACCATAACATTTAAACACTTCAAAAAATTCATCTTTTATAAAATAGAATTTTCCATCCTCTATAAGCATAGCTACACCCCTTTTTATGCAAATATGGGATCTATTTTTATAGACCCCATATTTTACTATAATTATCATTTTTTCACCTGCACATTTATATCTCGCAAGCAGGGTTGCGGTTCACATTCTCTCACCTATAAACTTATATTTCGCAAATAGGGTTGCGGTTCACATTTTTATTATAGTAGATATTAAATATCCTCTACTAGTATATTCATTATACTAGCTTTTTATGATTTTATCAAGTTATTTTCAAAATTTTTCAAATATTATGTTATAATATTTATATAATTAATATAATGAGGTTTAAAATGATTTTAGAATACACAAAAAATAATGATAATTATAATACCGTAAGGCAAGTTGTTACTGGAAAATTTAATATTTCTTACAGCCTTCTACTTAAATTAAAAAAGAATAACAAAATTTTACTAAATGGAACTTCCACATATCTAGATAAAGAGATTTTTAATGGAGATAATATTACTATTAATATTGATTTTGAAGAAGATAATTCTAATATTGTACCAACTAAAATGGATTTGTCTATTTTGTATGAAGATGAATATTTGCTCATAATAGATAAGCCTGCTGGAATTCCTGTTCATCCATCTATAATTCATTTTGAAGATAGTCTATCTAATGGAGTAAAATATTATTTTGATACAATAAATCTTCATAAAAAGATTAGACCTGTAAATAGATTAGATAGAAATACTTCTGGAATTGTTATATTTGCTAAGAACGAATACATTCATGATATGTTGTCTAAGCAGATGAAAAATAAGCAATTTAAAAAAGAATATATTGCTATATGCGAAGGTGTATTTGATAAAAAACAAGATACAATTAATGCTCCAATTGCACGTAAAATAGATAGCATAATAGAAAGATGCGTCTCTCCTAACGGAGATGTTGCAATAACTCATTATTCAGTCTTAGAAGAATTTTGTAAAAATAATGAGGCCTTTTCTGAAGTTTTAGTAAATTTAGAAACTGGCAGAACACATCAAATAAGAGTACATATGGCATATATTGGGCATCCAATCGTTGGAGATAGTTTATATGGCAATGAGTCTGATTTAATTATTAGACAGGCCTTGCATGCTTATAAGGTTGAATTCGTTCATCCAATTACAAATAAAAAGATGGAAATTCAATCAGTCATACCAAAAGATATGGGGGGTTTATTAAATTAATTCTTCAAGACTAAAAGACTGAAAATTTTGCAAAATTTTAAAGACTGGAAATTTTAATTAGTTTCCAGTCTTTATAGCTTCTATTAGTTTTAGTACATCTTTGCTATTTGAAAATGCCATGTCTGAATTTGTAATTTTGCTACTTACTTCTTTTCCAAACCATTTTGGAAGTTCTGTGTTATATGCTTGTTCTTCACTCGCAAACTCTATTTCGGCAAAGATAACGCCTTCATAGATTCCATGAAATACATCTAATTCTATCTTTAAATTATCCATGTATGGAATTATGTATCTCGTTTTTTCTATTGTATTATATTTAGAATTAAGTTGTTTTCTTAATTCTGCATAGTCCTCTTCTGATATTTCTCTTTCTATCTCATTTACACTTATTCCTACTTTTGCTGTTTTTATTGTATATTTAAATTTTTTTCCTTTTGCAGTTTCTATTTTTCTTATTCTTACTACCGAAAATTTATCTATATATAAATAGTCCTGAGCCATTTTTTTATATTCACATTCTTCCAAGTTTATTTCATTTAAATCATTTACTAAAAATTTTCTTTCTATTTCCATTTTCTATATCCTTTCAAATATAATAAAACGCAGGATTTTGACAAGACCCTGCAAACTTGTTTGATCATGTTTAGAACATATCTTTTATGTGTTCGAAGCTCTTGTACTTCTTCATCATTTCGATAATGTTTTTGGGGATTTGGTTCTGTACATCGAAAAGTTCCATACCATCCATTAACCGCATTTCTTTGACAAGTGTGGCAACACTCTCATCAGGAGAATGAATTTCATTGATGTAAAACACCATGAAAGTTCCTTCTTTTTTAAAGTATTCATCTCCTGTTTGATTGCCTTCTTTGTCTAGAACAACCAACCTTTGGTGTTGGTTTTCCCGTCCGAGCTCTGATGTGTCAAAAGCATGTGCAATGTACGAGAACTTAAATCTTGCTCTGAGGTTCTGCTTAAGCGAAACCACCTGAAGACAGAAGTTCTCATAAGTGATATTACTCTTGCCAATCAGCAACAACACACCATAGTTTCCATAGAAATCATTGTACATCCGAGAAATCGGAATAATATACTTCATTGATTCCGGCTGTTCAACATGCAGAGCCATATTCAATGTTTCATAATCTCTAATTGCATACTGGCCTATGATAGTATATTGTTGCTTTTCAATCTCATTGACAATTACCTTGTAGTGTCTAGCAGCATTGGGCTTTAAAATTAAATAGCTTACTTTAAGCTCTTTAAAATCAAGCTTTTCATTCTTTTCAATTACTGCTAAAACCTCTTCTCTGGTCAAAACAGTTCACTCCTTCGTGTGATACATGATCAATCAACATCTCATCAATTTATTTAAGACGTTGGCCTTGGGATTTACAAATCGAATTTCTCGTTGTCGTATGCAGTGCTGTAGTACAGTTTGCCTTTGTCACCATTGTCCTTGCGGAACTTGACACCAATTTTGGAAACATGTTTACCTGTACACTCGCAAAACGCAACATATGCGCCTTCCTTTTTTACAAGTGCTTCCACCATTTGTTCCCGTTTTTCTTCAGAATATTCCGGGAATTCTTGACAAATAAGCTCTTGCAATCTTTTCTTATCTTCGCAACTAATCATATTCGTACCTCCGTTGCAACTAAAAAAGTGTGTCAACTTGCAGAGCCTATTATAGCATACTTTTGAGCTATTGTAAAATAGATTTTTTAAATATTAGAAATTTATCCAATTAAACAGTTTTGTGTTTTATATAGTTTTCCATTTCATAAAAATTTACATAAAAAATACAGTATGCTAATCTACATACCATATAATTATTAATTTTAAATTAAAGAGTAAATCTGTAAGCCGGGTTCTGTCTAGAATGGCCATTTATCTATTACATATATTACTACATGTCTCAAGCCACCAAATTAAGAAGATGACGAGCAGTCTTATCCTTCTAGTCTCGGTGTTGCTCCAGATGGGGTTTACACAGCCTAGTATGTCACCATACCAGCGGTGAGCTCTTACCTCGCCTTTTCATCCTTACCTTACGGCGGTTATTTTCTGTTGCACTTTCCTTAAGGTCGCCCTCACTGGACGTTATCCAGCATCATTGCTCTGTGGGGCCCGGACTTTCCTCGTACGCTGCCTTTCAGCCTTGCTATACGCGACCATTTAATTTACTCCTTTTCTATTGTACCGCAACTTAAAGCAAAAATCAATGTTTTAGCATTATTTTTAAAGATTATCCAGCTCTTCCATTAAATTAATATATTTCAAATAGAATATATCTACATTTTTATCATTACTTGATTTTATTAGTTCTTTAAGTAATACATAAGCTTTATTTATTTTTGGTTTTCTAATTGCTGATAAATTTTCCTTCATTGTCATTAGCTCTGTTAAGTCTGTTTCTGCCTGTCCCAGTAATTTTAATACATCATCCCACCTGTCTGTCTCTACTATTGAATATGCAAATATGATGTTGGACTTAACGTTTTCCAGTTTAGATTTTGATGTATCACTTGAAATTTCATTAGTATATTTTGGAATTAGACTATACATATTTGCTAAGCATATCGCGGAATTTACTTTATTTTTTTCCTTTAACGACACCATTAAATTATCTAGATTAGTATTGTAAGCTAAAATATTTTCACTCGTAACATTCATAGTATTTAAGTCTAAGGTTATTGTTGTCCAAGACTTATATAAATTCTCTGCTTGATTTTGCAGTTCATTCCAGTCAATGTCTGAAGTGTTTCGTAGTAGCACTGCATTATTTTGAATTTGATACTTTTCTGTACTGGCAGACGAATCTCCTGTACTTCCAGAGCCTTGTTCAGAATTACTACTGCCAGAGGAATTTGTACCTCCCATTTTGCTACCATTGCTATTGGAACTGCTTTCTTCCCCACTTTTACTACTATCAGTCATAATATTCTGTGAAGAAATCTCTACTGATGTCCTTTTTGCATGAATTTCATCACTAGTCTGTAAATTATTCAATTTATTTACCATTGCAATCATCGTTTTATCTAGATAATCAATTTCCGAGATAATCTTTTCAGTAAGGTTCGTCTTTTTATTATTAACAGTTACAACAACAGTAACCGAAATTATTGCAACCATTATTATTAATGCAAATATGCTAATTAACCAATTTTTACTTTTCATATTTAAAAATCCCTTCAATTTTCTTTTACTATAAATTTCCCTAAATTGCTCTATTTTATTCTATATATTGTAAGTATATATTTTTTTAATAATCAAATAATAATTTTAGAATTTACAAGAAAGGATTTAATCAGTAAAATAGAAATATTTTTATAAGATTAATTTAAATACATCATGCATCCAACAATAAAATTTTATAGTAATAAAGATGGAGAAATTTTTAGGTTTCTCTCAAAATATTATGACATAAATGAAAAAATTTCACAGAATTTTGATATATATTATCATTCCTTAGAATGGCAAAATTCATACGAAAATCCAATAGAAATTGCAACCATTTTAGGCGTTTTTGCCGATAATATGGATAGATATGAAATAGTAATGTGGCTTTGCTTAGATAAAGGATATTATATAAAAATAACACCTAACAATGCAGATAGCATCATTAGGTATTTATATGAAAGATTTCCCTATTAATTTATTCACTCTTTTTAGCTCTTGTCATTAGCATAGTTACTGCTTTTCTTGGCTCTAGTCCATTGTATAATACATCATAAACTGCATTTACAATTGGCATTTCTATGTTATATTTTTTTGATAATGCATATGCGACTTCTATGTTGTCTATGCTTTCTATTACCATTCCAATTTCTTTTCTTGCCTGTTCAATTGTATAACCTTTTCCTATAAGTCTGCCAGCTCTTCTATTTCTACTGTGTTCGCTCATGCATGTTACAATTAAATCTCCTAATCCAGATAAACCGTAGAATGTGTCGTGTTTGCCTCCCATTGTCATTCCAAGTCTTGTTATTTCAACTAATCCTCTTGTGATTAATGCAGCAAAACTGTTATCACCCAAATCAATTTCTGTTGCAATTCCTGCGCAGAAAGCAATTATGTTTTTTAATGCTCCACCAAGTTCTACTCCAATTACATCATCTGATGTATATACTCTCATCTTCTCATTCATGAATGTTTCTTGTACTAAATTGCGTACTTCTTCATCTTTTGAAGCTATAACAATTGCTGTTGGTATTCCAACCGAAACTTCTTCTGCATGGCTTGGCCCAGAAAATATTCCATATTTTGAATTTGGCATTTCTTGTTCTATAATTTGGCTAAGTGTACATAGTGTTTCAGCTTCAAAGCCTTTTGCACACATTATTATTGGTTGATTTGTTACATAATCCTTATATTTTTTTATCGTTTCTCTAACAAATTTTGAAGGTGTAACATGTAATATCATGTCTGTTCCTTCTACTACTTTTTGAATGTCTGTATAACATGTAATGTTGTCGTTTATTCTTACATCTGGCAAGAATTTGCACTTTCTTTCTATGTTAATATTGTCGGCTTCCTCTTGCATAAAAGCCCATAATTTTACGTTGTGTCCTATATTTGATAAGTGCATTGCCAATGCAACGCCCCATGTTCCACTTCCTATTATCGCGATGTTCTTCATAATAAATTCCTTCCTTCTGTTTTTTTATAATTATAAAAGCCCGCTATAGGAATCTGTATTTTTTTGCGTAGAGACTTGATTTCGCTCTTTGAGGAGTCCGAAGGAGCTCCGACCAAGAAATTATGTTCGATTGCATCAAAAAATTGATTCCGTCATAGGGCTTATACATTTAATTTAGTTCTTATTTTGTTCCTTTAAAACTTAGTTTATTTTCTTTTCCTTCTAATAGTCTTTTTACGTTTGATCTATGGTTGAATACTACCAATACAGCCATTATTATAGCAAATATTATATAACTTCCTGGTACTAAGTAATTTTCATGAATGAATACTGTTAGTACTGGGAATAATATTGCAGCTGCTATTGAGCCTAATGATACAAATCTTGTTAATGCCATTAATACTAATGCAAATACCAAGCAAATTAATCCTATTTGCCAGTTTGTTATTAATAGTACGCCTAGAGATGTAGCAACACCTTTTCCACCTTTAAACTTGAAGAATACTGGAAAAGTATGACCTAATACAACAAATATTCCTGCTAATTGAACTAATAAGCTTGAATCTGTAGCTTTTACAATTTTCCCTGCTATAAAAGCAACTAAAACTGCAAATACACCTTTCAAACAATCACATAAAAGTGTTAAAGCTGCAGCTTTTTTACCAACTGTTCTTAGTACATTGGTTGTACCTGCATTTCCACTTCCCTTTTCTCTTACATCAAATCCAGCTAATTTCTTGCTGAATATTACCGAAAAACTTATACTTCCTAATAAATATGCTATAATTGAAACAATAATATATGTTGCCATAAATAATCACAATCCTTTCTTATAAGTCATAATCTTTTACAATCAGACCTTGTTTTTTCTTATTTAGTATTACTCTTTTCATTTTTCTCTATTTTTTCTCTTGCAATCATTCTTATTGGAGTTCCAACAAGTCCAAACTCTTTTCTAAGTTGATTTACTAGATATCTTTCGTATGAAAAATGGAACAATTTTTTATCATTTACAAATACTACAAATGTTGGTGGCTTTGTAGAAGCTTGTGTCATGTAGTATAATTTTAATCTTCTTCCCTTGTCTGTTGGTGGTTGAACAACAGCTATTGCCTCTGCTAATACTTGATTTAATACAGATGTTGAAACTCTTAGTGCGTTTTGGTTTGCGACATTGTTTATCATATCGAATAATTTTTCTACTCTTTGACCAGTTTTTGCTGATATGAATAGAATTGGTGCATATGATAAATATGGTAATTTTAAATATACATCTTTAGTGTATTTTTCTAAAGTTCCATTTTGTTTATCATATTCATCCCACTTATTTATTGCTATTATAACACCTTTTCCTGCCTCATGAGCCTCTCCTGCAATCTTCGTGTCTTGTTCTGTAACACCTTGTGTTGCGTCAATCATTAAGATACAAACATCGGCTCTTTCTATTGCAAGCAAAGTTCTTGCCACACTGTATTTTTCAATTTTCTCGTCTATTTTGCTGTGTCTTCTAATTCCAGCGGTATCAATAAAAACATACTTTCCATGAGGATTTTCAAATTCAGAATCTATTGCATCTCTTGTGGTTCCTGCCATATTGCTTACAATTAATCTATTTTCTCCAAGAATTTTGTTAATTAATGAAGACTTTCCTACGTTTGGCTTTCCAATAACAGCAACTTTAATTTGAAGATTGTCATCTTCATTTTCTTGTTTTGGAGGCAATTTGTCATATATCTCGTCCAAAACATCTCCAATTCCTATTGCATTTACAGAAGAAACTCTGAATGGATCTCCTAACCCCAAATTATAAAATTCATAAATTTCTGGAGCATCCTTTCCATAATTATCTGCCTTATTGCAAACCAAAATTACTGGCTTCTTAGACTTTCTAAGCATTAATGCGATTTCTGTATCTGCTGATGTAATACCTTGCTTTGCATCAGTCAAAAATATGATAACATCTGCCATAGCAATAGCAATATCAGCTTGTTCCTTCATTTGAATAGAAATGTCATTAGAATCGTCAAACTCTATTCCACCTGTATCTATTAATGTAAAACTTCTACCTCTCCAGTTAGCTTCGCCATAGACTCTATCTCTTGTAACACCTGGAGTATCTTCTACTATTGAAATTCTTTTTCCAACTATATAATTAAAAAATGTTGATTTTCCTACATTTGGTCTACCAACAATTGCAACCATTGGTTTTGACATTTTTTTCACCTTCTTATAAAATTAATTTTTCAAATTACATTATGTATTTTACTATAAAATACATAAAATGACAAGCTTTTGTTTTAAATAAAATTAAAACGAGATATATCTTTATACCCCGTTTTAACTTTAGATTTTTCATATTTAATATTATTTCACTTATCACTATTATCATTGCACTTATTATAGAAATAGCACTTGCCACAAACATCTCATTTGTTCCAGTATATCTCACATTTATTTTTACATCCTGTTCATACAATGCTGGATTGATTTTTATTTGTACAAATCCATTGTCTGATTCTGTATATTCAATTTCACTGCTATTTGCATACACTCTATATCCTAAATAATAAATATATGGTAGTTCTATTGTAAGTTCCGCTTCTTTCTTATTATTTTGATTGCCCGCTTCTTGCTCATTTTTCAATTCAAATTCTAAGTTTGTCCCATTTTTGTTGTAATTTAATATTTCCGCTTCTCCGCTCATTATTATTGGTTCATCTTTTCTATTTGCAATATAAGTATTTAATACTTTAAATGCCTTGCTTGGTAAATATTCCATGCTTGCCATTCCAGCATGAACTCTTCCAGTATTTTCAGTTACTCGTACTCCTTCTATCAATCTATCTTCATTCGTAGACAATTCATATTCCAATTTACTTTTGTATGGAACTAATAATAATGTTGAAATAACCGCTAACACAATTACATCGAATATCTTAAAGTTCTTTATTATAATCCCATAATTTATTCCTGCTACAAAGGCGAAGAAGAATGCTGTAAATTCATATAGTCTAAACGTAAATTGTATCATTTTAAATACGCTTGGTAACTTTTCGAATGGAAAGAATGTTAATGTCATTATGGTTAAAATAATTCCAAATATTAAAAATAGTACATATGTTCTCTTATACTCTTTTTCTATCCTCTTCAACACTATTGGTGTTAAAACAAGTCCTAAGACTGTAACCAATCCTATAGCATAAATCATTTGTTGGTCTTTATTAGTATAGAACAACTGATAAAATTCTGTTTTATAGTATTCTAGCTTGTTTCCTACTTCCATACGTCCTGGAACGAATACCTCATAGCTTGTAGCATTATGATGTTGTAACAACCCTACCCAATAGAAGCTTGTTATTAGTAAAATACATGCTAGGCTTATTACTAATATACGTATGACCTTAACGCTTTTTAGCTTTTTAATATTAAATACCAAATATAATAGGCATATTATTGCCATGTACATAGTAATAACCGTATGTGTTAGTATTAGTCCTACCGTTCCCCAGATTAGCTTAAACGATAACTTTTCTTTTTTTAGTACAGAATACAAGCCATCAAATATTATCGGTATAAACATAAAAGATGTAAGTTCTGCTACCGCAATTCTTATGTACATGTCTGTTATCCTGTATGGTGCAAGTACATATAGAATTGATGATAACAGTGAAACATTTTTATTTTTGGTTACATTCATCATAAATGTATACATAGTAATTCCAGATAATAATGTTACTGCAAACATAAATATCTTTAAACAATTTGTAAATGTAAAATTGAATATCTTAAAGATTAATGGAGCATATGCTGTTAATGGACTATAAAATATGTTCCATGAGTATCCAAAATTATTACAGAAACTAGCCATTATCATTGGAAGCATTTCTCCGCTTCTTATAGTCTGATATGTTCCAATTAATCTGCATACATGTTGGATGCCGTCATCTCTATATATGTTTATATTCTTATTCATCAAAGGAATACATACTATTATGCTAATTAATAGTATGTATAAATATTCCTTGTTATCTTTTATTTTGTTTAGAAGTTTAGTCATTTCAACTTCCATTCCTTTCTCATTTTGCTACATTTGCTAATAGAAATATATATGATTTTCTTCAGCTATATTATTTTAACACTTTTTAATAATTATATATCTTGTTTCTTGCTGTAAATTACATATCCTATAAAAGTTATTATTGAAATAGCTGATATCAAATATGATACTTTCTCTATTATAGTCCCCGTATATTTAACAGTTATATGTGCACTTTCTATATTTTCATCTAGCTTTATTGCTAGCATTCCATTATCAGATTCAAACATTTGTATCTTTTCATTTTGCTCTGTTGTAACTGTATAGCCTAAATAGTATATGTAAGGTAATTCCAAAATTGTGTTTGCTTTATAATTTTCTATATCAAATTCTAATTGTAAATCTTTCTTTTTTTCATTTATAATAGTTGCCTTTCCATCTAATACATATACTTTATCTTCTCTGTAATCTAAATAGCTCTTTCCTAGAGCCTTAGTATCTACTTTTTTAGGTAGATACTCTCTATTTATTGACCATATAGAAGTTTTTTCAGCTATTTGTGCTTCATATTCTTCATCAGTCAGATTCTTTTCATCCTCATAACTATAATTATAATCTATTTTCACCATCGAAACTATAATTAGTGCTATCGAAATAGCAAATAAAACATTGTATAGGTTTTCTTTATCTTTTGCAATCATCTCTACAAAGTAATATAAATTTATCGCACATATAATTGAAATTGCAAATTCAAACAAAGCCAACATTCTCCATGCAAATTGAAGTGTTGTAAGTATCTTAGGCATTATTATCCATGGAAATAATTTTGTTACCATTGCTAATGATATCATAGCTATTACAGCAAAAGTAATATATTCACTTCTTATATTTTTGTCCACCTTTTTATATGAAACAATTCCCAATAGCGTTAATATAATTAACGGAATTCCAATTTTAAAACTAACACCATTTACTTCGCCAATATCTTTAAATAATTGTGATATTTTTATTGTAGAATTTTGCACATCACTTGGAAGTGATTTCATAGATGTCGAATTAAATATCACATAGTTTCCTAATATCTTGTGTTCCATTAATGGTACAGTAAAGAATGTGGTAATAGCTAAAATAAATATTACATTTATTGCTATTTTTCTGATTACACCTTTATTTTTTAGTTGTTTAAAATTAAATATTATGTATAATAGTGCAAATATTGCAGAATATTCTGTTGAAATTGTATGTGTTAATATAAGTCCTATTGCTGCTATTGCAATATAATAGTGTTTCTTTCCATCACCTTTTAGTAAATTAAATAATCCATGGAATAACATTGGAAAGAATATATAGGCGGTAAATTCTCCTATTGCAAATCTGTTGAATATAGTTTCTAATCTATATGGTATAAAAGCATAAATTAGGGCTCCTAGAATGGCAATTTCACGTTTTTTTGATACATCATATAGAAAATTATACATCGTAAAACAAGATATTAATATTGTGCTATATGCAAATAATTTTAAACATGTATAATAGTGTAATCCAAATATTCTAAAAAATAATGGCCCATATGTAACAATTGGGCTATAAAACAGATTTATTGCATATCCAAACCCGTTTGCAAATTTGCTATATATAAAAGGAGGAAAATTTTGTTCTTTTAAAATTTGTTCCATTCCAAAAATTCTGAGCATATGTGCATATCCATCATCCGTGCCATATATTCTTAAATTAATTAATGGAATAGCTGCAGTTAAGCTTGCTGCAATTATTATTATATAATGTATTACTTTATCTTTTCGTATATTTTCTATAATCTTTTTCATTAATTAGCTTTCCTTTCATACAGTTCCAATACAATTAATACATATTTAAATTTCTACATTAGTGCTGGATTATATCTAGTATTTCTTATATTTTGTTAATGCACAGTATATCAATAACACAAAAAAATAACAATACCTAAATGATATTGTTACAAAAAATATATTTTTTTAATTAGTTTTCAGCTGTTTCTGTTGAGATAACCTTTTTTCCATCATAGTAACCACAGCTTGGGCAAACTCTATGTTGCATCATTTTTTCGTGGCAATGTGGACATTCTACTAAGTTCTTATTTTCTAGTTTCCATGTTGATCTTCTTAAGCCTGTTCTAGCTTTTGACCATCTTCTTTTTGGTTGTGCCATTTCTATTCCCTCCTCACACGCTTTGCTTATGTATATATTATTAATATATTTACTTTTTTTGTACCTTCAAATTATACTAGTTTTTTAAGTCTTTGTCAATACTTGTATTTATTTTTTGAATAATTTTATCATTTTGTTATCTAATTTGTTTATGTCTCTAGCACATTTTACCAGTTCTTTAGATACATCTTCGTTTATTTCTCCATTTGGTTTGTATTTTATTTTGTGTTCTAAACTTGCCCAGAAATCCATTGCTAAACTTCTAATTTGTATTTCTACTTTTACCATACTAATATCATTGTCTATTGCTACTGGAACCTTAACAACCATGTGATAGCTTGTATATCCACTTTCTTTTGGGTGTGTTACAAAATCTTTTTCTTTTATTACATTTATATCATTAAATTCTCGAATATACTTTCTAATAGTAAATATATCACTTTTGAGTGGACATATAATACGTATTCCAGCTACATCATTTATATCACTTACTAAGTTTTTATAAGTTGGTTCCATTTCATCTTTTTTCAGCTTATTTAATATACTTTCTGGCGATTTTATTCTCGTCATAACATGATCAATCGAATCATATTTATTAAAATACTCATAATCATAACGAATTATATCTATTTTCTTTTCAACCTCTTTTAGAGCTAAGCCATATATATACATTAAATCTTTAAATTTTTCATTATTTATATTAATTCTCGCTTCTAGCTCTTCATACTCTGCTATTCTTATAATAAATTCATTCCTTTCTCATTCTTCCAATAATCTTCACCCATTAGGGACGCCCCTTTTGGGCGAAAAAGCTATAAACATATAACTATAATTTCATTTTTTTTAATAAGGTCAAGTTTTCCCAAATGGCCATATATCAAATAAAATTACATTACTTGTTTTTTGAATAAATCTAATATATAGCAAATGTATGTCTTTTCTGTGTTTAGTCGGTAAAATCTAGTCTTGAATTTTTCCTCCGCCAACAACTACATCCCCTATGTAGAATACAGCAGATTGGCCAGGTGTAATTCCACGTTGTGGCTCTTTAAATATAACCTGTATATTTCCCGCTTCTGTCTGATTTATTATTGCTTCAGCAGGCTTGCTAGCATATCTTATTTTTACTGTTACGTCTAGAGTCCTTTCTATTTTATCCATAAGCAATAAGTTTACTTCGTTTACCTTCATTTCTTTTCTGTAAAGTTCTTGTTGCTCGCCAACTATTACTTCTTTTCTTTCTTTGTTAAATCCTATTACAAATAGTGGAGCCTTATATGAAATGCCAAGTCCTTTTCTTTGTCCTATTGTATAATTGTAAAGTCCAGTATGTCTTCCTAAAATTTCACCTTTTCTATTTACAATATTCCCTTCTTTAGGAACTATACTAGAATTTTGCTCTAAAAATTTTTTATAATTTCCGTCTGGAATAAAGCAGATATCCTCACTATCAGGCTTACTTGCAACAGATAAATTATGCTCTTTTGCAATTTTTCTTACATCTTCTTTAGACTCGAAATTACCTAATGGGAATAATACTTTTCCAAGCAACTGTTTTGGCATATTATACAAAACATAGCTTTGATCCTTACTTAAATTTTTGGCTTTTCTTAAAACATACTTTCCATATTCGTCAGAATATTCCATTTTGGCATAGTGCCCTGTTGCAATATAATCACAGCCAAGCTCTTTCGCCTTTTCATACATTGCTCCAAACTTCATATATTTATTACATTCTATACATGGGTTTGGAGTTCTCTGGTTAGAATATTCATCTATAAAATTATTAATAACCTTGCACTGAAACTCTTCTTTTAAATTATATGTTATATGTGGTATTCCAATAGAATTGCATATTTGCTTAGCACCAACAATCGCATCAGTATTGCAACAAGTACCGCCAAATAGTTCTAAAGTTATTCCAATTACATCATATCCTTGCTCTTTTAATAGAATGGCAGAAACACTACTATCAACACCACCACTCATACCTAGTAAAACTTTTTTCATATTTTCATCCTTTCTTAATATAATACCAACTTTAAAATCATTGCCAAATTTGCCTTTTGAGTAGTTCGAATGAGCTACTGCTAATAATACATACCAAAATTTTATAAAATAAAATTAGATTTTCTATAAGTTCACCCAAAAAGGGGCGTCCCTATTGGGCGAGAATTGCATTTGCTACTTTTATTCCGTCTACTGCTGCAGACATTATTCCGCCTGCATATCCAGCACCTTCTCCACAAGGGTATATACCTTGCACACTTGCCATCTTTTGTTCATTCCTTTTTATCGTAACAGGAGATGAACTTCTTGTTTCTACTCCTGTCAATATTGCATCAGCACTTGCAAAACCTGCTATTTTCTTATCAAAATATATTAATCCTTCTTTTAAAGTCTTAGTCACAAAATCTGGTAAGATTTCTTGTAAATTTGCAAGAGTCACACCTGGTTTATATGTTGGCTTAACTTCTCCTATAAAAGTAGATTTCTTATCATTTAAGAAGTCTTCTACCCTCTGTATTGGAGCATTGTAATTGCTTCCGCCAAGTTTGAATGCTTTTTCTTCAAGTTCTTGTTGAAAGTACATTCCTTCTAAAGGAGAATCTCCCTTAAAATCTTCTGGTGTAATATTTACCAAGACTGCACTGTTAGCATTTTCTCCATCTCTTACAAATGTACTCATTCCATTTGTTACAATAGTACCTTCTTCACTAGAAGAAGCCATTACTGTTCCACCTGGACACATACAAAACGTATAGCACGATCTATCTTCTCCGTGGTATGCAAGCTTGTATTCTGCAGGTGGTAACTTTAATTTAGGATTTTTCCCATATTGAGACTCATTTATCATCTGTTGCTTGTGCTCTATTCTAACCCCAACAGAAAAATTCTTTTTCTCCATTTCTACATGTTTTTCATATAGCTTCTTAAACATATCTCTTGAACTATGACCTATTGCCAGAACTACTGCGTCAGTTTCAATTTTATCAATAGTTGTACTTTCCTGTATTCTACTAACTATAACAGATTTTACTTGATTATTCTCAATTTCAAAATCTACAGCTTTGGTACCAAACATAAATTCGCCACCATTATTTTCTATATATTTTCTAATGTTTGCAAGTATTTTTACTAAATTATCTGTTCCAATGTGTGGCTTATTTATATACGAAATTTCTTCTGGTGCTCCAAACTTAACAAATGCATCTATTACATCTCTACATAACGGACTATGCAAATTTGTTGTAAGCTTTCCATCAGAAAAAGTTCCTGCTCCTCCTTCGCCAAACTGCACATTCGAACATGTGTTCAATATACGCTCTTTCAAAAACAATTCAACATCTTTCTGTCTTTCTTCTACAGTTTTACCTTGCTCTACAATTATCGGCTTGACACCATTCTCGATAAGAGTAAGTGCACAAAATAGCCCTGCGGGACCGGCTCCAATTATAACTGGTCTATTATAGGCTTTTAAAGCATTGTGCAATACTGTTTTCTGTTTTTGTTCTTGCTCAATTAAGCTAGCATTTTTGTTTTTCAATAACATGCTAACCTTAAAATTTTCCTTCAAGAAAACAACAATAGAATAATTGTAAAAAATATCATTCTTATCCCTTGCATCAATCGACTTTTTTACAATTTTATAGTCTGTTACACATTCCTGCGGAATATTAAATTTTGTATAGGCAATTTTTGCAACCTCATCATTCGATAAATCTTGCCTAATTTTTATATTTTCTAATCTAACAGTAAACACATTTTCGTTCCTTTTCTAAAAATCTACCTATAATTATACTATTTTGAGCAGTTTACGTCAATCATATTGACAAAAAAATAGGTATGCTACCAACATACCTAGTTTTTTTAGTAATCTTTGATTCCTAACATCTCACTTTGAAATTCAGTTACTTGAACAAAAAGAATTTACAATTATAATTATACTATATTTTTAAATCTTTTCAATGTCTTTGGCAAAAATTTTATTATAATCGTTCGACATTGTTCTTACTATATTATAAAAGCCCTCCTACATAGTCTGCACACTATACAGGAAGGGAAATTAGGTTTTAGCTTTCAAAATCTAGTTAGCAGATTTCAAAGGTTGCCTTAGGCATTTGTGCTTGCATTCTTTCGATGAACTTTCTAACGGAATATTCACCCCCACTAGGATAGTACACAATGGTTACAATTCCTTCGAAACTGCTGCAAGCATCTTCATCAAAAACGCTTTCGCAATTATTTCTGAGGTCAGACAACAAATAGATGTGTGCATCTTTAGGCGCTTCTTTCAGAGCGACATTGATTGCTTCAACAATATCAGTTGCACCTCCAATATCATAATCCAAGATACTCCTATTTTCAGAGAACTCTTCGCTTTTCTCTGCAAACACATACTTCTTGCCTTCAGAGACTTGTACCTTTTGAAGCACATCTTCTTGAAATACTGCCATACTACCAGAACATTCTCCCAAGATATATGATTCGCGAGGAATCTCCATATCTTCGAAAATTGCATTGTTCAAGGTATTAGTTGTCTTAGCAACATCTTTTTCGTCAGAAAGAATCTCCAAATTTTCCAACATGTCTTCATCTACTTCAGTAGTACGATACATCAGATCCTCATCAGGGTCTGTTTCAGGTTCAAGAGTTGGCACGCTCTTTACCTTAGGCCACTTGCCCCAATATTCCACATTTACTGTAGGAGTAGTGCTGAGTTTTTCAACCACATCAGAGAGATGCTTATCAAGTGTGGTCAGGCTTATTACACTAATTATGTCAATTAAAGAACAGGCATGTATTTTAACACACCTGCTCTTTGTTATAGAAATCTTTTCAATCTTTCTATTGTTTTTTGATGCTCTGCAATTTCCTTCTTCAAAGCCTTCACTTCAAGTTTAATCAATGTTTCATCCTTAATTTGCTCATACTCTGCACTTTTTTCAGCATACAAGAACACCTCCAAAGGAATCATACCACAGTCGTGCTCATATTGATTCTCATCATTTCTGTCTATACGAGCATACCAACAGTTTTCTGTTCCTTTGCATTTTCTTTCATAATATTGCTTATCACATCCTACATCTTCGTATTTTTGAAATTTTTGGATTGCCAAATATATGTCCTCTCGATTCGTCACACATAACATAAAATTTTTATTCTTAAAATCAAATGTTAGTGTATCAAAACAACCACATTCGCCAAATATATCAGTCTCAACTTTTAACTCATACCACCTTCCACATAATCCTGGTATAGTAATTTTAAACTTACAATTACCCTGATTAACAATTAAAATCTGAGCACTAACATTAAATTCTGTACAGTGCAATTCTAAGGATTCATGGCTTTTTTGTGTATCATGCCAATTACGTCTTTTTTCAAAGCAATGTTTCTTTCCGCAATACGGACACTGAAAACCCACAAAATCTAAGCTCTTAAAAACATTTTCATGTAATATTTTCATCATTCAATCCTCTTTTGAAAATATAATGTCCTCCTTTTCTTTGGATAACATTTCTTGTGTTTTTCTTGTGGCTCGACCTTTTTTCTTGTTTTAATATCTGGTTCCAGAGTTTTCTCCTGCTCAACCTGTCTTTCAGTTTCTGATAGCTTTGTTTGTTCAACCTGTTTTTCAGAATTTAATACCTCATCTTCTTGTAAATTAGACGGTAAACACTGAGTATCAACCTGTTTCATCAACCTTTCTTCTTCAGCTCTTAGTTTTTGTTCCATCTTTTGTAGGTTTTCTCTTTGTCTAATTGTAGCATGTAATGCATAATCCTTAGAGTCAAATTCCAATGCAAACTGAATATTTGAACTTCTCTTTCTTATACAAACTGTAGAAAATTCACAGTCGCTTCGAGTACAGAGTTCTGCTTCAGCAAATGGTTGTAGTAAATAAACTCTTGGCTCTGTTTCAGACTCTTTAAAGTCATATAAATAATAGACATCTTCATAGATACATTTTTCATTTTCAAAACCAGTAGAGATTACTAAGCTAAAATTGCATGTTATAACAATATTATAAGATGCATAAAAAGACATTTTTATAAAAACACCTTTTTCATACCATTCTTCTTTTATACTGTCACAGCTCAAATATATTTTATATTTTTTCCCGTACTCTGAACGTTTAACTTCTCCATCCGAAAAACTAAATCTTGAATTCCAATTATGCCATTTTCCACAAATCGGGCATAAAAATCTCTTCACATGGCAGCTTAACAATTCAGGGTTCATACTCATCCTCTTCTACATAGTCTTTACAAAATACATTGTCACTTGAGAAGTATCTCATAAACATACTACCATCGGTATGACCGATGCTTGCTCTCTGAAAATTTAGACCAATTAGTGACTGTACAATAATGATTATGTTACCTCCGTTTATTTTTTTCAACATTTCCAAAAACTTGGTATCCATCGGATTTGTACCATAGTCTATTATAAAAATGAATTTTGTATATCCAGTGTAGAAACAATTTTTCATCATTATAATAGCTTGTTTAAGATGTTCATCTCTTTCCATGTTTCTATTTATTCTTTGCATCATAGCCAAACCTGACATATATTCCGTGTCAACTTCTCTACGAACAACCTGTTCAAGTTCTCTTAAAATTGCACGGCTATCATAACTTCTATTATCATATTTTTGGTGTTTCTCCAATACTGACGCACCCATAGCGGCATAAACATCCGTATCCAAAGTTATTGGGATTTTGTTGAAAATAACAATATTTCTAACATGTCTCAATGCATCTTTTACCAGTTCGTCAGCTCCCGTTCCGAAAACACCGATTAAGCCACAAGTATTATTGTCACTCTCAGTAATATTTCTCAGTTTTCTCACTAAACGCTGAAGTTTCATTTCTTCATCATTACGAGAATGGTGCTGACGTTCGTTTTCATATGTGTCATGTCTTGTGTCTTCTACTGTTTCTGGTCTTTCTATTCTTGTGTTCTCATATGTTTGTACATATATCGGCTGCTCCTCATCGCGGATTTCTATTCTAGGATTAGTTGCCCGCGGAGTACTCCTCGTTTCTTTAGGTCTAGAGTTTGCAGTTCCATTCGTTCCTGCTTTGTTCTCATAGCCCGGAATATACAAATGGCGTCTTTTGCCCATAATTTTTCTCCTTTCACATTTGTGATCAGGCATTGTTTAATAATAAACTTCTTGCTTTATTTTTTTGGTGTTCTTTTAAATCTCCTTTTTCAATTATCTCATAAATCTTTGTTCGTGCTTCATCAGTATAAACGCTCAAGTTTTGCTTAACTCTTTCTAAGTCAAAATCGCTCCTAGCCTCAATAATTTGAAGCATAACACTTCGGAATACCCGTTCGAACTCAAGTTTTTCTTCCGTATCTGTTCCGGCAATATATGCATACTTTTGTCTAGCTTCTGCCTTAAAAATATTTTTTGGCATTTGCTTTAAAGCATGATTTACCGTAAAGAATTCGTCAAAAACACTTTTGGGTTCTCCATCAGGTGCAGGATAGCATGTTGCAGAAAATTTTTGCATAATACATTCCATCCTTCTTTTCTTGGTTTTTGCTGTTGTTTGTTTTGGTAATTTAGCTGCCAGAGTGCCTTCAACAGGTTCGTAGCTTGCAACTCCAATATCATCAAAGTATCCCTTTTTAAGATATTTTACAAGTTCCTGAAATTGTAAACTTGTTTCTCCTGGAAATCCCGTAATCACCTCTGTCGAAATAACTAAGTCAGGCCTGACCGTTTTCAAAATTCGAACTTTCTCATCTACAATGTCAAAAGCAGGTCTATTCATATCCTTTAGGATTTTCTTAGATACATGCTGAATATGTAACATTATTTCTACAATATTCTCATTCTCCAAAATAAGAGTCATAACCTCTTCTGTTAATCCTGCAGGATGAAACCAACCTATAACATAATTGCAATCCGGAAATTTTGTAACAATTCTCCTCATTAACTCAGCAAAGCTTCTCTTGCCATACAAGTCAACACCATAATCGGCTGTTTCTTGTGCTCCGGTAATGTAAATAGTAGACTCCTTAGCATACATTGTTTCAATTTCATCCAAGATATCTTCCATCGGTCTACTCTTATACTCTCCTACAATTTTCGGATATACACAATAAGAACATTTATGAAGGCATCCTGTAGAAATAATTACTTTGTTCTGTGGAATATACTGTTTAACTGTAGTCGGCTTTGCAAGTGTAGTAAAAACCTCATTTAACGGTATTACGTCAATCCCGGGAATTGCTTCCAAGTCGGAGTGGCATAATTTTTCAAGGCAACCAGTAACAATGATTTTTGCACTAGGTTTTGCATTAATTCTAACGTCTGCAATCACATCAACAGAATACATCTTATGTGGGCCGAAGGCGCATGTGAGAATAATCACTGTATCAGCAATAGTATAATCACATACGACTTCGTACCCTGTTGCCATAAGATGATTTACGATGGTGTTTGCATTAGCTATATCCATGTGCATATCATTGCAAATAACTAATGCAACTTTCAATTTAGTAGCCTCCTACCCTCAATTTCTGACGGTTTTCTGTTTTAACCTCTGCTGCACTTTCCTTCAAGTATTCTTTGGTAAATTCTCTTTGCTCAATTTTTCCCAAAGAATCTTCAAGTTGAAGATACTTCGCACATTTTTTTCCTTTCAACCCCTTAGGTTCAAAAGTCAGATTTCCATCTTTAGATACTGTTACCAGCATATGGCCACCATCAGTATCCTGTGGATCCCTAACCTTATAGATGTCATTACCCTTCGGAGTTACAGAAAAATGCAATCTTTTTGCAACCTTTTTAAGCATCTCAACAGAATAATTGTGCAGAAGAATGCTACCTCTCGGTCCAATAGTCCTTTCAACATACCCACCATAAAAATCAGCAGTAATGCGATAAGAACCTGTACCATTCTTTTCCAGAGCCATATCATATTGTCCAGGCAATCTGACAACATTCTCTTTCATTTCTGTTCCAAAATAATACCGACAGCTTCCATAGCTTTGCATGGTAAGCCCCATATTATTAAGTGCTTTGTTGCAAGCGTCAAGATCTCTGATTTCAGCAGAAACATGCGTAAAGTGACTCATTCCTTATTTCCTCCAGCTCTTCTAATAGTACGGCCACCAGGCGTCTTTTTAGTTACGGTCTTTTTTGCAGAGTTCTCATTTTGAGTACATACAGTAGAATTAGCGTTCCGAACATTTTCTTTGCTGGCCCATTCATTAAGAGCTTCTACGGTATCTTTCATAATCCCCTCAGAAGCGGGTTGGCAACTCTTCATCTGCGAAATAATGTCATCACTCGTTAATTCCCTTGCATTATCTGCATAAGCTTCAAACATTGCTGATACGATAGCTTCTTCGATTTCAGCTCCTGTAAATCCGTCACAACTTTGTGCAATTTTCTTAACATCGAAGTTTTTTTGCTTTCTACCCTTTCTTTCAAGCTGGATTGCAACAATTTCTTCGCGTTCTTCCTGAGTAGGAAGCCCAACAAAGAAAATTTCGTCGAATCTACCTTTTCTTAAAAGTTCAGAAGGCAAAGATGTAATACTATTTGCAGTTGCCACGACATAAACAGGAGATTTCTTTTCCTGCATCCATGTAAGGATGCTGGCAAACATTCTCGAAGATACGCCAGAATCATTTCTACCACCAGAACCAGCACCAGCTAATCCCTTTTCAATTTCATCAATCCACAACACACAAGGTGCCATAGCTTCTGCAATCTGAAGGGCTTTTCTAGTATTAGCTTCGGTGTCTCCAACATAGCTTCCGAAAAGTTTTCCTAAATCGCACTTAATCAGCGGAACATTCCAGCTGTGTGCAATCGACTTAGCAGCCAAACTTTTACCACAACCTGGAATACCGACCAACAATACGCCTTTAGGATTAGGCAATCCATATTTTTTTGCTTCATCGGAATATGCCAAAATTCTTCTTGCTGTATATTCCTTTAAATTTTTCATGCCACCAATCTTAGAATCTTCACTATTACTCCAGAATTCCAGCAAACCATCTTTGCAAATAGTTTGTGCTTTAACTTCTGCAATAACATCAATATCAATCTTCCTTTGCAGGAAAACAGATGTAAACAATGCACTGTCAGCCTGAGTATACGTTAAGCCGATAGAAATTTCTGCCGCCTTTTTTATGGTACTCTGCTTCTGTTCCTCGCTTTCGAAAGCCAATAGCCCTTTATTGTTTCTGTCAATATATCTGATTGTTTCATTGAATGAATCTACAAGATCTTCTTTAGTTGGAAGTTCGAGTTCAATAGAAATAATCGTCTCCTGCCAATCTGCCGGAACTTCAAACTTGCTGCTAATAAAAATATAGCTAACACCCAAGTTCTCAGCTTTTTCAAAAGCATCTTTTGCTGCTCTTAAGACCATCGGCTGATTCAGATAATGATGAAAATCGATAATACAGAAAATGTATTTTCCTTCACCACCATTTAATTCAAGACCTTTAACAAGAGCCTCTTGCGGATCAGTCATATCTGGATCGCACTTTTTAAATACGTATCCATCCATAACTTCGTATTCTTCCGGATTTTCTTCTATTTCTCTTGTCAATTCGTTGTAATAATTGACATCAGTGTCATCTTCGGCTTCGTCTTCAGGTTCATCTTCTACTTCATAAGGCAATATTTCTACAATGCCTCTCGTACAGGTCCAACCAAACAGCTTAATTCCATATTCAATACTTGCTTGCAGGCACTCCTTAATCGCCCGAATTTCTTCTGTGGTATTAATCAACACAGAAGAATACCCGGAACCAATACAATCCCGAACAGATAATTTACTCATTTTTTTCCTCCAATATTGTTTATTATTAAACTTATCATTTATGAAATAATTACCTCATAAATAACAAATTTTTACACGAATATTATATCATTCTATATGTGCTATGTCAATTTAATTATGTTGCTTCATTATGTTGTTTCATTTTTCTTAATTTATGCTCTCTATAAATAAAAAATAACCCACCATATATAGGATATACACTATATATGGGGTTTATTATTTACTATCCCAACGCAACATCCAAAAGCATCATTATTACAAAGCCTACCCCCACACTAATAGTCACTAAATTTGATTTTTTTTCAGCTTGTGCTTCAGGTATTAGCTCAGATGATACTACGTAAATCATTGCTCCTGCTGCAAATGATAGAAAATATGGTAAAATTGGCACCACAATCCTCGTTAATGCAATGGTTATTATTGCCCCAATTGGTTCTACTATTCCAGATAAAGTACCTCCTAAGAATGACTTAAATTTACTTTTTCCAGAGCTATGAAGTGGCATTGATATAATTGCCCCTTCTGGTATATTTTGTATCGCTATTCCAATAGCTAACGCAAATGCTTCTGCGAGTGTTATTCCTGTATTTTGTGAGAATAGTCCTGCAAACGCAACCCCGACAGCCATTCCCTCCGGAATGTTATGTAGTGTTACTGCAAGCATTAGCATTGTAGTACTCTTTACTTTTTCTTTGATGGTTAATTTTTCTTTATTCTTTATTATAACTTTTTCATCATTTTCTTCTGTGGTTAATAAATTTTCGATATCATCACAAATAACACATTCGTTTTTCTTATTGTTTCTTTTTTCTATTTTTTCTGCCAGATTATTTACACCAATTAATGTTACAATTCCTATCATAAACCCAACAGAAGCGGGTAACCACGCAGGTTTTCCTTGTGTTTCTGCCATTTCTATTGCTGGAATTAGAAGTGACCATACAGAAGCGGCTATCATTACTCCTGCAGCAAATCCAAGTAATAATTTTTGTATTATCGGTTTAATCTCTTTCTTTAACAAAAATACTAAAGCAGAACCGTAGTGTTGTTCCTATAAAAGGTACTAATAAACCAATAGCAATTTGTGTCGTACTATTAATACTCACGTAAAGTTCCTCCTTGAAGCCCTATTATTTTACCTACAAAATGTAATTTTATTAGGACTTCTCTTTTATATAATATGAACTTTACATAAGGTTGTGAATGATTTTTAATTAGCAATTCAGACCAATCCATATGATCCGCTAGGTTCATCCAGATCGTGCCATTTCCTCCTTCGTAGGGTATGACGTGATAAAAGGGCATTGCTCGTTTCACTCGCTGTGCCCTCTATATATTTATTTTTTATATATTATACTTTATTACTTTTGCATCTGCATTTTCTTCTATTCCAGTTGCTATTACTGTTACCATTATTGCATCGTGTATTCTTTCATCAACTATTGTACCAAAGATTATGTTTGCTTCTGGATCTAAGAATTCTTTTATGTATCCAACAGCTGTGCTTACTTCACTTAGTCCTAAGTCCATACCACCTGTAACGTTTACTATTAATCCTTTTGCACCTTTTACAGATGTTTCTAGAAGTGGGCTATCCATAGCAGTCATTGCAGCATCTAAAGCTCTTTGGTCGCCTTCAGCTACACCAACACCCATATGAGCAATTCCACTATCTCTCATTATTGTTTTTATATCTGCAAAATCTATATTGATAAATCCTGGTATTGTTATTAAGTCTGTTATACCTTGAACACCTTTTCTTAGAACACTATCAGCCTCTTGGAATGCTTGTATCATTGTTGTTCCCTTTGGCATTGCTTTTAATAAGTTGTTATTTTCTACAACTATAAGAGCATCAACATTTTTCTTCATTCTAACAATACCATCATCAGCATTTGCTTTTCTTTTTCTTCCCTCAAATAAGAATGGCTTTGTTACAATTCCTACTGTTAAAATTCCCATTGATTTTGCTATTTCACATACAACTGGGGCAGCACCTGTTCCGGTGCCTCCACCCATACCACATGTTACAAATACCATGTCTGTATTTGCTAATGCTTTCTTTATATTTTCTTCATCTTCTCTTGCAGCCATTTCTCCTAAAACAGGGTTAGCTCCAGCTCCTAAACCTTTTGTTGTACCTTTTCCAATATGCATAACAGTTGTAGCCTTAGTTTGTGCTAAAGCTTGTTCTTCTGTATTTATCGCAATAAATTGTACATTACGTATTCCTTCATCTATCATTCTATTTACAGCGTTGTTTCCAGCACCACCAACACCAATTACTTTAATTCTTACTAAATCGTCTTCATTATCTTGTTCTGTGTATCTCATTTTTTACATCCTTGTTTATTATAAATTTAGGTTTCTGGGAGTGTCCTATAACCCATAAAGCTTGTCTACTTTTTGCTTCCTATATATTACTACTTTTTTGTCCAATTGGCAACAGTAAATTCAATAATTTATGTGACTATTTTGTAATTTTTTATACAATAATAAATATTATTATAAAATATCAGTTAGTTCTGTAAATTTACGAATAGTAGCCATTATATGTTTATTGGGATTTATTTTTATATTGTTTCTATCATAGAATATAACGTTCATATTAGCATTTACAGCTCCTGTCACATCTGTTTTTAGGCTATCTCCTACCATTACACATTCAGAAAATTCATATGGTCCTTTTGCAATTTCAAATGCTTCTTTGTTAGGTTTCATCGGTATATTTTCTGTCATATATGTTCTTGAAAAATACTTATCTAACCCTAACTTTTTCAATCTTTCATCTTGCGATTTTTTAAACCAATTTGAAAGAACAACTAAATCATATTTTTGTTTCAAATATTGCAATGTGTATACAACTTCATCATCAACTTTTTCTGGTACGCACATTCCCAGATAACGTATCCATATATCAAAAAAGCTCTCTGGCAATTTATATCCTAATTCTTCTTCTATAGCATTCATCATAGATTCTTTTGTGTATGTTAAATTTGTACCGTCTTCATAGTTGTCTACAGCATGCTGAATTTTTGCTTTAGTCTCACTTGAATATGGTAAATTAAGCTCATCAAAAACATTTTTCAAGCAGTCCCAGTATTCAGCCTTCCAATCTATTAATGTGTTGTCTATGTCAAAAATAATTCGTTTAATCATGGTTCCTCCAAAATTTTTAATAATGCAAATATTATCATATAAAGAAGGAAATGTAAATTGTTTTTATAAATAAACTGATTTTAATTATTTAATATCTTGTTAATTTTTCTTCTAACAGTTTAAAATTACAACACAATTTTTTATAAAAATATGTAGTCTTGTTTTCCTTATCACTGTTAATAATATTATACAATTTTTTTGCTTTTTCTTTTATTCTTTTTTTATTTTCTGGTATATTAATGTAGTTATACTGCTTAACCAGTAACATACTATACAAGTTACGATAGTCTCTAAAATCTAACTGTTTAATAGCTTTTTCAGGAACAGGAATCATATCAGCAAATCTTATTAATCCAAGGTAATCTCTCTTATTTGCATTTCCATACATTTTAAAGAATGTCAAATTTTCTTTATATCCTTCATGCTGTTTCTTCGGCGAAAACATTGGAGAAAAACATGAAAAACCATTAATTTTAAATACAATTCCAACATATGGCCTTTTATTGTTTTTATTATAGGCAATATGATGATCCCATCTACTTGCATATTCTATATCCCCATCTTCTACTATATAAAATTTCAGATTCTCTATTTTCGACATTTTCCCTCCAAATAGAAAAAGGGAATACATTTTTATAAATGCATCCCCTATTTTTTAGTGAACTTCTTTTTAATAAAATTAAAGGTTCGTTCTAACCTAATGTTTCGTGAACTCGTTTATAGTTTTTTATAACTAAAGGCTTGTTCTAACCTAATGTTTTGTAAACTCTTTATAGGATATTCCTAAAGGTTCGTTTTACCTAGTTTTGATAGTTTTCTATCTCTGTTAGTATATTCATTATATACTCTATTATTGATAAAATCAAGATATCTTTTATATTCGTATTTTATTTTTTTACTTTATTTTACAATATATATCTATTTTCCTGAATTTGTTTCTTTATTTTCTTCGTTATTTACTACACTTTCGCTATTTTCTACTGGCATGTTGCTTTCTTCTTTTTTACTGTCTTTTTTCAAGTTATCTACTACAAATATGAATTTTGTTGTTCCTTCCGCTTCTTCGTCTTTTCCTGCAAAGCTATCATATTCGTTTGCTAAGTCTTGTAGTTTTTCTACTCTTGTTTGTAAGTCTTTTACGTCTCCGTTTACCATTGAGACTATTTTGTTTATTCCTTCTTTATCAAATTCAGATATTCCTTCTGCTAGTGTTTTAGCACCATCAGATATTGTACTTGCACCTTCTAATAATTGCTTGTTAGCACTGTTTAACTTATTACTTGATGTGTTTAATGTGCTTAATCCTGTTTTTAATTCTTTTGAACCACTTGCAAGTGTGCTAACTCCTGTTTGTAATTTGCTTGTTCCTTGGCTTAATGTTGATGTACCATTCTTTAATTCGTTTGATCCTGCTATTAATTCTGTTGTTCCATCTGTTATGGCATCAAATCCTGATGAAATTTCGCTTATTCCACTCTTTATGCTTGATGCAGCTTGTGTCTTTAATGTATTTAATCCAGCTTTTACACCTTTTTCATTATCATTTATTGCATCTAATCCCGCTTCTTGTACCTTTGTTGTTTGAGTAACTGCACTATCTATTGCTGTTCCAATTTGTTTTGACATAGCTTGTTTTTCTGTATCTGATATTGATATACTTGAAAGTGCTTTTTGAATTGCAAGTTTTTCCTCTTTTGTTAATGTTTTATCTGCAAAAATTTCTTTTGTTATGCTTTCCATTTTCTTTTCCATTGTACTGTCTATTGCAGAAGATACTGCTGAGCTTACTCCTGTTTTTAATCCTTCTGCTAATTTGCTGTTTGCATTTTCTATAACTTGCTCTTTTATTGTTTCTACTTCTTGGTCTTTTCCTGCTATTATTTGGTCTATTCCAGCAGATAATGTTTTGCTACTTTCCTCTAATGAAGAAACAGCTTGCTCTTTTCCGGCAGATACTCCTGTTTGTAATGAATTTAATCCATCACTTAAATCACTTGCACCTTGATTTAATTTGCTTGCACCATTCTTTATTGTGCTTATGTTTGAATTTACAGAATCAATTCCTTCGTCTATTTTATTGTAGCTGTTTGTAGCAGTGTTTATTCCTTGATTGAATGTTTCTAATCCATCAGCAAATTCTGTACTCTTTGAAACATATTCTTCTGTTCCGTCTTGTAGAGTTTTTGCACCTTCAACTAATTGTGTTGAAGCAGATTTTAAATCATTTATCTGGCTATAAACTTCGTCTAATTTATCCATTGCAGAAATATCAGCATCATTAAATATTTTTGGTGTTGCATATGACATTATATTTTCCATTTCAAAGTCTGTTGCTTCAAAGCTTATTTCAACTTTATTTAAATCTGGTAAATCTTCATCTTCTAATCCTAAGCTTTCTATTAATCCTGGACAAGCAAGACCAACAACAACTGTTTTTTGTCCATTGTCTAAAACTTTACCATTTGTAACTTCTATGTTCTTCATTTTTGTATTATCTAACATAGTTCCAGCCATTACAACAAATGGTACATACATTTTCTCGTTCTTACCATTTATATTAACAAATCTTTCTTCTTTATTTGTATATTCTATTGTTATTTTTACATTTCCGCTCTTGCCAATTAGATCATTTGGAGCAATTTCTTCTCCGTTTAATTCGTATTTAATTGTACAATCTAATGGTAATTCTTTATCGGTATTTCCTTGATAATAAATATCATTTCCAGATGTCTTCCATTCAAGTGAAGTTCCATTTTGAGAAGCTTCTTCATCTCCATTAGTATTCTTTATGTTTAACAATGTAGACATATCTTTTAGCAATTCTGCATTGTCAGAATTCTTTAAATGCTCACTTACTATTGTTTGGTATGAGCTACCATTTGCGTTTGCTTTAGTATAAACAGTCTCATCTTTGCTATATGCGAAAACTGGAACCGCATTAATTGTTCCTAATGCTAGCACTAAAGATGAAGCAATAACCTTTGACATTATTTTTTTATTATTCATAATATTTTACTTCCTTTCTAATTTGACACTAAAGAATTAAATTTTAACAAGGAAAACGATATTTAAAAGGCAAGGGCGCATACTTTGTGTATGTAACTGCGTTTTAAATGTTGTTTGACTTTAGGTAAAATTGTAATTATTTAGTGGTCTAATATTTTATATCTGCATGTCTAGTTCTCTTAGTAGTCTTGCAAATAATCTTATCAAATACCATTAAGAATGCTGGTAACATTGTAATTACAACAACCATGCTTATTAGAGCACCTCTTGAGATTAATGTACAAATTGAACCTATCATATCTATCTTTGATATTATTGAAACTCCACATGTTGCTGCAAAGAAACATGATGCACTTACTATTATTGATTTTGCTGAATTTTCAAGTGCATATTTTGCAGATTCTTGTTTATTCTTTCCGTCACATCTTGCATCTAAGTATTTATTAGTCATTAATATTGCATAATCGACTGTTGCTCCTAACTGAATTGTTCCAATTACTATAGAAGCTACGAATGGGATTGTTACATTTGCGTAACATGTGCAAGACATATTAACAAATATTGCAAACTCTATTACAGCTATTAATATGAATGGTATCGAACCCGATTTGAATACGAATATCATTAAGATAAATATTACCGCTATTGAACTTATATTTACACTGTTGAAGTCTTGGTCCGCAATTTCTACTAAGTCTTTCATAAGAGGAGCTTCTCCTGCAAGAATTCCGTCTTCATCATATTTCTTTATTACATCATTTATCTTATTTACTAATTCATTCTCTTCGTTTGTTGCAGTCTCATAACTTGAGTTAATAACAATCATTTGATACTTGTCACTCTCGAAAATACTCTTTATCTCGTCATCAATCATCTCATCTGGAACTAATCCATTCGTAATCTTTGCTTTTGCAACTGACCATTCTACACCGTCTAAGCTATCTATCTCGTCTAACATTGCTTTAACCTTTGAATCTGGCATATCTTTATTTACTAATGCAATCTGTGTAGAAACCATATTGAAGTCATCTGCTAATGCTTTATTTGCTGGAACACTAGCCAAACTTTCTGGTAATGAACTATTAATGTTGTAATATACATTTACATGACTGTTTCCATAAATTGCTGGAACTAATAGTATCAAGAATACTATAATTGCAGCTTTGTAATGTTTTACAACAAAATCTATCAAATGTGTAAACTCTGGTAATATAACCTTATGTGATGTTTTTTCTATTAGTTTGTCGAATACAAGTATTGTTGCAGGTAAAACTGTTACAACACAAATTAATCCAATTAAAACACCCTTTGCCATTACCAAACCTATATCTCTACCAATTGCAAGTTGCATTGTACATAATGCCAAGAAACCTGCGATTGTTGTTATAGAACTTCCTACAACAGATGAAATTGTACTCGTAATAGCTTTTTCCATAGCCTCGTATATATCTTTAGAGGTTTGTTTTTCTTTGATGTAGCTGTGATACAAGAATATTGAGAAATCCATTGTGACACCTAATTGAAGTACACTTGCAATAGCTTTTGTAATATAAGAAATCTCTCCAAACATAATGTTTGTTCCCATATTATACAAAATTGCAATACCTATACTTCCCAATAAAAATAGAGGAACTATATAAGAATCAAGTGCTATACTTAAAACTATCATACAAAGAACAGCTGCAACCACAACATAAATTGCCATTTCAGAATTCAAAATATCCTTCATGTCGTCCTCTGTTGCCGATAAACCTGCAACCACACACTTTTCCTTTGCAATATCTCTAATGTCATCAATAGCCTTAAGAGTATCATCAGCTGCAATTCCTGTTTTAAAGGTAACAAGAATTGGAGTCTTACCCTCTGCGCTAATCTTTCCCTTAACATCATCTGGAAGAGAATCAAGAGGAACCTGAGTTCCAAGAACATCGTAAACACCAACAACCTTGTCTACACATTCAATCTCCTTAATCTTATCCTCCATGCTTAAAATATCTTTAGCTCTCATGTCGTCATCTACAATCAAAACTGCAAACGAACCCATGTTGAACTGTTCAGACAAAATATTTTGTCCTTGAATTGTTGCTACATCATCTGGCAAGTAAGTTAAAATATCGTAATTAATTCTTGTAGCTGCCATTCCAATAGCAGATGGAATTAATAACAAAAGTGCTACAATTATAATTGCAGCTCTGTACTTACAGACAAACTTTCCAAACTTATTCATAATTTCACATTCCTTTCCTTTTCTTTCATTTTGGCAACCTCTTTCGCCCATTAGGAACGCCCCTTTTGGGGTGAAAGACATTTTAGTACATTGTGGTACATTTCTTCGTTCCGAATGTTTGGTACTTTATATTTGCCAGTTTCAACCTCGTTTGGTTAATTCTGACTATCAGTCACTTTTTATATTTTATGACTTTTCTGACCATTAGTCAATACTGTTCACAAAATTTTCACAATTTTATTTAATTATTTAAATTATTATGTTATAATGTTCTATTTTATTATTCATATTGTTTAGCTTTGTTTCTACTGAATTTCAGCATTTTTCGACCACTCAATAATTTTTTTGCCCAAAAAGGGGCGTCCCTATTGGGCGAACCATTTGACCAAAAGTCATTTTAGTGTTATAATCTATTTAGTTTAAATTTTATTAAGGCTTATTGCCTTAAAGAACGAAGGTTAATATGATGGATAAAAAAGAGAAAGAAAATAAATTAATGGAAAAAGCTTTAAAATTATTTACTGAAAAAGGCGTAAATAACACTTCTATTCAAGATATTGCTGATGAAGCGGGTGTTGGTAAAGGTACTTTTTACTTGTATTTTAAAGATAAATATGATATTAGAGATAAGGTTATTGCAAGTTGTTCTAATAAGCTGTTTGCTGATGCTTTAGATGCTTTAAACAATAGCTATATACAAAATTTTGAAGATCAAATTATATTTGTAATTAATCATATATTAGATGAATTAAATAAAAATAAGGTCTTGTTAAAATTAATATCCAAGAATCTATCTTTTGGATTATTCAACAACACCATATCAAATTTGTCGAATCTATCTAATATAAATAATGATACTTCGACACTATATGAAAGATTCGTAAATCGTGTTAATGAAAATAATGTTAATTTGAAGAACCCAAAGGTTACACTATTTACAATTATTGAACTTGTTAGCTCGACAGGATTTAATTCTATATTGTATTCAGAGCCACTACCACTAGACGAATACAAGCCATATCTGTACTCAATTATAAGAGGAATATTAAAAGAGAATATTTAATATTAGATAGCCCTGCTTTTGGAGCTATCTTTTATATTTTTGTTGCAAATTATGTAAATTGGTATTATAATAGATAATCGTTAAAAGGAGCTAATTCCGATTGAAAAATAATTATAATTTTTGCTGCGTCAAATATTATTTACAACGCAGTTATATACAGCACGTATGCACCTTTGCTTTGTAAATTCATTTTCCTTGCAAAAGTTTAATTCTTTTCCAATCAATTTTGCATAAATAAGAAAGGATTGCAATTTATAATGAATAATTACTTAGATTTAAAAAATATAAAAGCTTTTTCTGAATATTCAAAATTAGAAGAAGCGGGGCAAATCATCAGAAATGGTGGTCTCGTTCTGTTCCCTACCGAAACTGTTTATGGACTTGGAGCAAATGGACTCAATTCAGAAGCGGTTAAGAATATTTACGTAGCTAAAGGACGTAGCTCGGATAACCCATTAATTTTACATATTTCTGATATTGAGATGCTTGGCAAAATTGCAAAAGATATCTCTGACGTCGAATTCAAATTGATGAATGCCTTCTGGCCTGGTCCATTCACAATAATTCTTAACAAGACTGATGCCGTGCCTTCTGTCGTAGCCGGAGGCTTGGATACTGTTGGCATTCGTATGCCTAGTAACGAGATTGCTAAAAATTTAATAAAATACGCTGATGTTCCGATTGCTGCACCGAGTGCTAATATCTCTGGAAGACCTAGTGGCACGAATGTTGAAGATATTGACCAAGAGCTTAAAGATAGAGTTGACTATATAATTGATGGTGGAGAGTGCCAGATTGGAGTTGAATCTACTGTAGTAAGGGTTATTGATGGCATTCCACATATTCTAAGACCCGGAAAAATCACAGCCGAAGAAATTAAGGAAGTTGCTGGCAGTGTTATAATAGACAAACATATTTTAGGGAAATTAGATGCAAACGAAAAAGTTATGTCTCCAGGCATGAAATATAAGCATTACGCTCCAAACACCAAATGTGTATTAGTATACAACGATGATAAGGAAATTCTACGTGCGAATATTTGTAAAATAGTTGGAGATTGTTATACATCTAACAAAGTACCACTTGTAATGTGCTTAGATGAAAATGCAGAATTCTTAAAAAATATGTATCAAAATCTACAAATATTTAACCTTGGTTCTTCGCTTGATGAAATGTCTAAAAACATATTCACAGATTTGCGAAAGGCCGATAAAACCAATGCAGATTTAATCATAATTCAAGGAGTCTCAACTGATGGATTAGGCCTTGCTATAATGAATAGATTACTTCGTGCATGTAGTTATAATATTGTAAAATAGTAATAAATTTATGCTCCCATTATATTATAGCCATTATCTGCATATATCACTTGTCCTGTTATTGCATCTGACATATCACTTAGCAAAAATGTAGCTACATTTCCAACTTGTTTTGTAGTTACATTTTTGTGTAACGGTGCTTTTTCTTCCACTATTGTAAGCATTGATGAAAAGTCTTTTATTCCTTTAGCAGATAGTGTTTTTATTGGACCTGCAGATATTGCGTTTACTCGCATTTCTTCTTTTCCAATGTTTTCTGCAATATATCTTACATTTGCTTCTAATGCTGCTTTTGCGGCTCCCATTACATTGTAACCGTTTATTACTTTCGTAGAACCATGGTATGTTAATGTTACTATGCTAGAATGTTCATTTAGCATATCTATTTCTTTTGCTGTTCTCGTAGCAAGTAGCAATGAATATGCACTAGTTTCCATAGCATGTAAATACCCGTTTTTGCTTGTATATATAAAATCATTATGCAAGTCTTCTGTGTTTGCATGTGCTATTGAATGTACTATTCCATCTATTTTTCCATTTTCTTCTTTTATATTTTCAAAAACAGATTTTACCTGTTCATCATCAGAGGCATCATCTAGTGCATATATTTTGCTGCCTTTAAATTCAGATATAAGCTCTTCTATTTTTTCTTTGTTGCCCTCTCCTCTGTATGTAAATATAAGTTTGCCTCCATTTTCATACACTGATTGTGCGATGCCAAACGCAATACTCCATTTGTTTCTAATTCCCATTATTAATATTTTTTTGCCTTCTAGTAACATTAGCTAAACCTCCTTAAATCCGCTTATTTTTCTAAATTTTTGGTATCTTTCTTCTACAATTTCATCTTTTGTTTTACTTTTTAATTTTTGAACAGTTGTTTGTATTTCTTGTTTTATTTTATCTGTTATATTTTTTAGCAATTCTTTTTCTGTTGTATAATTTTCAATTGGCTCCTTAATTACTGTTTCTATTATCCCCATGTCATATAAATCGTTTGCTGTTAATTTCATTCTGTCTGCAGCTTCTTTGAACCTACTCGAATCCTTCCATAGTATGCTGCTATATCCTTCTGGGGACAATATTGAATATATAGCATTTTCCAACATTATTACCTTGTTTGCAACCCCTATTGCCAAAGCTCCTCCTGACGAGCCTTCTCCAATTACAATTGCAATTACTGGTACTGTAAGTTTTGCCATTTCAAACATAGATTTTGCAATTGCCTCACCCTGTCCTCTTTGTTCCGCTTCTACACCAGGATAAGCTCCTTTCGTATCTATAAATGTAATTACAGGTCTATTAAATTTTTCGGCCTGTTTCATAATCCTAATTGCTTTTCTATAACTTTCTGGATTTGGCATTCCAAAATTTCTTTCGATATTTTCCTTGGTATTTCTGCCCTTCTGTTCTGCAATTATTGTATAATTTTGATTTTCAATCCTGCCTAATCCACATACCATAGCTTTGTCATCTCCATAGCATCTATCACCATGAAGTTCTATAAATTCATCAAATATTTCATTTATATAATCTAATGCTGTTTTTCTCTTTGGGTTTCTTGCAATTTCAACACGTTCCCAAGCCGTAAGCACATTTTTTTCTATTTTTTCTACCATATAAAAACTCCTCTTCGAAATTTTTTCTGCTTAGCAATCATCTATTTAATTTTAATAGTCTGCTTAGTGTTTCTTTCATATCTTTTCTTTCTACTATTTTGTCTATAAATCCATGTTCTAGCAAAAACTCTGCAGTTTGAAATCCTTCAGGCAATTCTTCTCCAATAGTTTGTTTTATTACTCTTTGCCCTGCGAACCCAATCATTGCACCCGGTTCGGCTAAAATTATATCTCCTAAGCTTGCAAAAGAAGCTGTAACTCCACCATATGTTGGGTCTGTTAGTACAGATATATACAACAAGCCTGCTTTGTCTAGCTTTGTTAGTGCAGCAGTAGTTTTCGCCATTTGCATAAGTGATATTATTCCTTCTTGCATTCTTGCACCTCCAGAGCAACAAAATATTACAATTGGCATCTTAAATTCAATTGCCTTTTCTATGCTGTATGTTATTTTTTCACCCACTACTGCACCCATGCTACCCATCAAAAAGCCACTATCCATTATGCATATTACTACATCTTCTCCATTTATCTTGCCAATTCCACAGCTTACTGCTTCCTCGAGCCTTGTCTTTTCTCTTAATGACTTTATTTTCTTTTCATAGTCTTCCAATCCTAATGGATTGGTAGTATCTATGTTTAAATTGAACCTTTTATATGTTCCTTCATCTATTATTTGCTCTAGCCTTCTGCCAATATGCATTCTAAAATAATGACCACAATTAGGGCACACACTTAAATTGTTTCTCAGATTTTCCTTGTATAAAATTTCTTTGCAATTTTCACACTTTACCCATTTTCCAACTGGTATGTCAATTCTAGAATTTTTGTTATTTATTAGCTTATTTTCTCTTTTCTTTATCTGGTCTACAATCATTGCATTTTCCTCTCTTTTATGCTTTTACATTTCTTAATATAATTTTAGCCAAGTATTCTAATGAACTGTGTATTGTATTTTTGTTTTAATTATTCCAACTCTAAGAAACTATATTTATTTCAGGATTTTTCTTCCATCATCTTTTCTATAAAGGAGGTGTCAAAGTTTCCTCTTATAAAATCTGGATGAGTGATTATACTATATAAAAAATCTCTATTAGTATCTATTCCTTCAACCACAAGCTCTTCCAATGCTCTTTTCATTTTACTTATAGCCTCTCCTCTAGTCTGCCCATGCACAATTATTTTTGCTATCATAGAATCATAATTTGCAGGAACAGTGTAACCCGCATAAATTGCAGTATCAACACGTACACCATTTCCTCCTGGAAGGTTTATTCCAGTTATAGTTCCTGGTGAAGGTCTAAATTTTTTACTTGGATTTTCTGCATTTATTCTACACTCAATAGAACTCCCTCTAAACTCAATATCTTTTTGCTTAATTTTTAATTTTTCTCCTGCTGCAATCTTTATTTGTTCTTTTACTATGTCTATTCCTGTACGCATTTCTGTAATTGGGTGTTCTACTTGAATTCTAGTATTCATTTCCATAAAATAAAAATTCTTGTCTTTATCCACTAAAAATTCTACAGTTCCACAACTAGTATATCCAGCTGCTTTTGCTGCTTTTATTGCCGCATTTCCCATTTTATTTCTTAGTTTTTCATCAATAGCAGTTGATGGTGTTTCTTCTATTATTTTTTGATGGTTTCTCTGAAGTGAACAATCTCTTTCACCTAAGTGAACAATGTTTCCATGCTCATCTGCTAATATTTGAATCTCAACGTGTCTAGGATTTTGAATAAATTTCTCTATGTATATTTCATCATCATTAAAAGCATTTTTTGCCTCTTGCTTAACAATATTATAATTAGTTTCTAATTCATCAAATGAATTTACTTGCCTTATTCCTTTTCCACCACCACCGGCAGAAGCTTTTAAAAGCACAGGATAGCCAATTTTTTCGCACACTAGAACTGCTTCTTTCAAATTTTTCACACTGCCATCTGAGCCAGGAATTGTTGGAACTCCTTCTTGTTGCATTAATTTTTTGCTATTTGATTTGTTTCCTAAAAGATTTATTACATTTGACTTTGGTCCAATAAATTTAATATTTGATTCCTCGCAAATTTTTGCAAACTCTGCATTTTCAGATAAAAATCCAAAACCTGGATGAATGCTATCTGTTTTAGTAATGTTAGCAGCCTCTATTATGTTCTTAATGTTTAAATAACTTTGTTTAGGGTTTGCTGGTCCTATACAAATAGCCTCATCTGCAAGTTTAGTGTGTAGTGCTTCTTTATCAGCCTCTGAATATACAGCAACAGTTTTTATATTCATTTCTTTGCACGCTCTTATAATACGAACTGCAATTTCTCCTCTATTAGCAATCAAAATCTTGTTCATTTTTTAAATTATTCCTAGCCTTTCTCTATTTTTAGTCTTTGTAAAGTTTATAACATACTACTAGCATTTGACTCATAACTATTTTAAAATGTTTACATCATTTCTTAAACAACCGCAAACGTAAACTCTCCCTTTGCAGCAAGTTTACCATCCACTGTTGCAATTCCTTCTCCGATTCCTATCGGACCTTTCTTCTTTATAATTTTTACTTCTAGTTTTAATTTATCTCCTGGCACAACCATTTTTTTAAATCTTAATTTATCAATTCCACCGAATAAAGCATTTTTTCCTTTATTCTCTTCTAGGCTTAATATTGCAACCGCACCAGTTTGAGCTAAGCTCTCTGTAATTAATACACCTGGCATAATTGGATTACCGGGAAAATGTCCCTTAAAATACCATTCATTTTCATTCACATTCTTATAAGCTATAGCCATTTCTCCAGGTGCAAATTCTTCAACCTCATCAATCATTAAAAAAGGATCTCTTTGCGGAATTATTTTTTCTATATCTTCTTTCTCTAACATTTTTCCTCCTTTTCGCCCAATAGGGACGCCCCTTTTGGGGCGAAATATTTTTAAGCAATTTCAAATAATGGCGTGCCATATTCTACTGGTTGTCCATCTTCTACCAATATTTTTTCTATTTTGCCATTATAATCTGATTCAATTTCATTCATTAGTTTCATTGCCTCTATTATACAAAGTGTATCTCCTTTTTTTACTTCTTTTCCAACTTCAACATAAGCATTTGATGTTGGTGAAGGTTTTAGATAAAATGTTCCAACCATAGGAGATTTAACGATATTGTTATTTTCTTTTGTTTTTTCTGGGTAATCAGTTTTTTGACTAGAATTTTCTTCTACAGTCCCTTGCAAGTTTTCTATTTTTTCTTGGTTGTTATTATTTTTCTCTACAAAATGATTGTCCTTTGTTGTCTGATTGTTTTGTTTTGTCATTTTTATCTTTGTTCCATCTGCAAAATCGATGTCTATAGATGTCAACTTAGAATTTCCCATATCTTCCATTAACTGTTTTATTTTGTCATATTCCATTTTAATACTCGTACTCCTTTCTTAATTTTTAATCTTCAAATTTTTTTATTGCAATGCAAGCATTGTGTCCACCAAAGCCCAATGAATTGGATAATACTATGTTTAAGTTTTCTTTTTTTGAATCTCCAACAACTAAATTCAAGTCGCACTCTTCGTCTTTTTCTTTATAATTTATATTTGGTGGAACAATTCCTTCATCTATTGCTTTTGTACATATTATTGCCTCTACTGCTCCCGCAGCTCCAAGCAAGTGCCCTGTATTGCCCTTTGTTGAGCTTACCATCACATCAGTATTGTTTCCAAATACTTTTTTTATTGCTAAAGTCTCTGTTAAATCATTTAAATGAGTAGATGTTCCATGTGCATTTATATAGTCGACTTCATTTGCCGATATTTTGGCATCGTCCAGAGCTCTTTGCATTGCACAGGCTCCTCCTTCTCCGTCAGGACATGGTGATGTTATATGATATGCGTCTGTTGTTGCTCCAAAACCGATTACTTCTCCATATATATTTGCATTTCTGCGTTTTGCATGTTCTAGCTCTTCTAGCACAACAATTCCAGCACCTTCTCCCATTACAAAACCGTTTCTTCGCTTATCAAAAGGAATGCTTGCTCTATTTTTATCTGTTTCAACTGATAATGCCTTCATATTTTCGAATCCAGCAATTCCAACCTCACATATGGCAGCTTCTGCTCCACCTGCTATAACAACATCTTCAAGTCCTAATTTGATTGTTTTATATGCTTCTCCAATTGCATGAGTTGAAGATGCACAAGCAGTTAAAATAGATATTGACTCTCCTTTAAACCCAAATTCAATTGCTATGTTTCCAGCAGCCATATTTGCTATTGACATCGGAATAAACATTGGAGATACTCTTTTATTGCCTTTTTCGTTGTCTATTCTACATTGTTCTTGAATAGTAGTAAGCCCTCCAATTCCTGAACTTACGAATATTCCAACTCTATTAAAATCTGTATTTTCTTTTGAAATTTCACTAGATTTTACAGCCTCTCTTGCTGCAATCATTGCAAATTGAGAATATCTATCTAATCTTTTTGCCTGCTTTGCTTCAAAGTGTTCAAGCGGATTGTATTCTTTTACTTCTGCAGCAAGCTTAGTTTTAAAGTTTTCTGTATTAAATAAAGTAATTTCATCTATTCCGCATTTCTTTTCCTTTATTGAATTCCATGTTTCCTCAACATTTTTTCCAATTGGAGTTATAGCACCTAATCCTGTTATAACAACTCTTTTATCCATTTTTTCCATTCCTCTCTAACCGATTTTACTCTTTACCAGTGTTTTAAATAAGACTGGTTAAGTATTTCTATTTTTGCAAAATTACATTAACATTCCGCCATCTACATTAATAATCTGTCCTGTTATGTATGAACTTTGTTCTCCTGCCAAAAATTTTACAACATTTGCCACATCTTCTGGCGTTCCCATTCTGCGTAATGGTATGTTTTTTGCAATTTCTTCTTTTACTTCTTGTTTCAAAACATCTGTCATTTGTGTTTCTATAAATCCTGGTGCTACAGCATTTACCAAAATGTTTCTACTTGCGACTTCTTTTGCCAAACTCTTTGTAAATCCTATTATTCCTGCTTTAGAAGCCGAATAGTTTGTTTGACCAGCATTTCCGCTTACTCCAACCACTGAAGAAATGTTTATAATCCTTCCACTTCTTTGTTTTATCATATATGGTATTACGTTTTTTGTTACATTGAATGTGCCTACAAGATTAACATTTATAACATCTTCAAAATCCTCTTTTTTCATTCTCATCAATAATGCATCTTTTGTAATCCCTGCATTATTTACTAAAACATCAATCTTTCCAAATTCATTTATAATCTGGTCTACCATATTTGTAGTATCATCAAAAATTGATACATCACCTTTTACAGGCAAACATCTTACATTTAACTCTTTTATCTGTTTCTTTATATTTTCTAAATCTTCATTTTCTTTTCTATAATTAAATGCAATGTCATAACCATCTTTTGCAAATTCTATCGCAATTTGTTTTCCAATCCCTCTGGTTGCTCCTGTTATAAATGCTACTTTAGCCATTCTCTTTAACCTCCTTAATCACTTGCTCTAAGCTTGATACATCATTTATGTTCATTATTTTTACATTTTCAAACTTCATTCTTTTTACAAAACCGCTTAAAGTTTTTCCTGGGCCAATTTCTATGAATGTGTCTATTCCACTTTCATACATAGTTTTTAGGCATTCCGTAAACCTTACTGGATTCATTATATGTTTTGCCAAAATTTCAGATATATTGTCTTTTTCTTTATAATACTTTCCATCTAAATTCTTTATTACTATTGAATTTTTCGAGTTTATACTTATCTTATCTAATTCCTTCTTCAATTCTATTGAACATTCACTTAATTTTTCTGTATGAAATGGTCCTGAAGTGTTAAGCAGACTTACCTTCTTAGCTCCTACTTTTTTTGCCTCTTCTCCAGCATTTAACACAGCCTGTTCTTCGCCAGAGACCACAACTTGTCCAAGTGTATTATAGTTTGCTGGCTTTACAAAACCAGATGAAATATTTTTGCAAATTTTTTCTACATTTTCATCATCTAAGCCAAGTATTGCAGCCATTTTCCAATTTCCTTTCGGAGTAAAATTTTGCATTATTTTTCCTCTTTTAGAAACTATATTTATCCCATCTTCTATATTAAAAACACCATCTTCTATTAAAGCTGTATATTCTCCAAGGCTTAGTCCTGCCATTGCATTCGGTATAATTTCATTTTTCTTTAATATTTGCGATATTCCTAAACATTCTATTAAAATGGCAAGTTGTGTATTTTGAGTCTTATTAAGTTCAACATCTGGTCCATCAAAACTAATTTTAGCAATATCTATTCCAGTTATCTTTTCTGCGTATTCATATAATTTTTTTATTTCTATAAAATTTTCATACAGGTCTTTGCCCATTCCAACAGATTGTGAGCCTTGCCCAGAAAATAAAAATCCAATTTTCATAGTGTATCTTACTCCTTTCTTACAGTTTGACCGAAAAATTTATAAATATTTCTCAGCCATTATTCATCTACTAGCACTGCATATGTTGATGTTCTATTTAATCTTGTCTCTAGCATTTTTTCAAATCTATTACAAAATTCTGATATTATTTTTTCTCTATCAATGTCAATTCCAGTTTCTTTTTTTATTGATGTTGCAATCTGCTTTATATCTTCTGAAAAGTGTATTTTGCAAGTATTTATTCCAATTCCAATAACTAAAAATTTAGTTATTCCATTCTCCACTTTAGATTGTGTTAATATTCCTCCAACTTTTTTGTCATTAAGCATTAGGTCATTTGGACTCTTTATTGTAAGTTTCACTTCATACAAATCTTCAAATATTTTCTGTATTATTGTAGCCATGTCTATTGTTATTCCTTCTAGTCTCTCTGGTTTGTCATTTATCTTTACATAGAAAGAAAAGGCAATATTTTCAGTTTCGTCTGTGTGCCATACTCTGCCATGAGTTCCCTGCCCATTGGTCTGAATGTTACTCATCACAAGCATTCCATCTGTTATCTTATCAGAATCAACAAGTCTCCAAATTTCACTTTGCGTTGAATCTATATTCTCATAATACTTAAAATTTTGGCCTAATTTATTAGTTTTCAGATTTATTAATTTCATCTAGATTTGCCTGCCTCTTTATCTTATTCGTTGTTGTCTTTATTAATGGTTCTTCCGTCAAAATTATACCTCTAATTGCTTTATACTTTGGCATTTGCGTGTTAATTGTCTTTACCTTTCCTGCTAATGTTTTTCGTATTTCTTCATCAGTAGTTGCTCCATAAACATCTTTTAAAATCTCTCTGTCAAATACTATTTTTACATTTATCTTGATATCATTTTTATCACTACTTTGTTGCTTTCCAAATATAAAAGATTCTTTTACACCTTCTATCTTGTTTACCAAACATTCCATTTCTTCTGGGAATATATTCTTACCATTTTTTAGTACTATTACGCTCTTCTTTCTGCCACAGATAAATATGTAGCCTTCGTCATCTATTTTAGCTAAATCTCCGGTATGGAACCAATCTTCCTCAAAGGCCTCCTTGGTAGCTTGTTCATCATTATAATAGCATAATGCAACATTTGGACCCTTTACCAATAATTCTCCCATTCCATCTTTATCTGTATTTGCAAGTTTAACCTCTACACCTGGAATAGCCTTACCAATCGATCCAGTTTTATATTCCTTATTAGTTCCAACAGCAACTACTGGTGATGTTTCTGTTAGACCATATCCTTGCACAATATTTATTCCAAGTAACCTATATCTTGCTTCTATTTCTGAATCTAAAGCTGCTGCTCCACTTATAAACAGTTTAATATTTCCGCCTATTAGATTGTGAATTTCCTTAAAAGCCTGTTTTCTTTCTTCCATTGATGAATTTTTATATTCTTCTTCTTTTCTTAATATTTCTTCTAATTTTCCTTGCTTTTCTAAGTTCTTTCTAATCATCATAAAAATTCTCTCATAAATTCCTGGGACACAAGCCATAACTGTAACTTTATATTCATTTAAATTTTCTACAACATGCCTTATTCCATCACAAAAAACTGTTTGAGCGCCTTTATAAAGCGAAAATAAAAAACCTACGGTGCACTCAAAAACATGATGAATTGGCAATATTGAAAGTATAGTATCTGTTGAATTTACATCTAAAACGCTCCCAATTGCCATCAAATTAGAACTTATATTTTTGTGTGATAATGCAACCACCTTTGAATTTGATGTTGTTCCTGAAGTAAATAACATTATACTCATCTCGTCAGCATTTATCTTTGCATCTATAAACTCTTTGTTACCTTGTTTTACCAGCTCTTTACCTTGTTTTATCAATTCTTGCATTGAATAAATTCCGTCTATATTTTCTAAATTATCCATCGATATAAGATGTTTTAATTTATTCTCTGGACTTCTTTTTATTTTTTCTAGTACTTCTTCATATTTACTTGAGTAGAAAATAGCTTCAATCTCAGAGCGTTCTATCAAATTTTCAAGTTCATTTTCTGGAAGTGCTTTATCTAATGGTACAACTGTTCCTGTTCCACAAACTACCGAAAGATATGCAATCTCCCACTCATATCTGTTTTCTCCTATTATCGCTATTCTTTTATTTTTAAGTCCTATATCTATTAATGCTGTTCCTAGAGCATCTATCATATTTCTAACTTCTTTATGTGTTATAACCTTATAATTTGGTTGTGTATTCTCATCTTTTTGCTTTATTTTATATGCTGGTTTATCTCCATATAATTCTTTTGTTTTGTTCAGCATATCTTTTAAATCTGTAATTTCTATTGTTTCATATAATTTTTCTGACATATATTCCTCCTTTGAATTTGCAATATTTTTATACCACAAATTGTAGAAAATGTCCTTAGACTGAAAGGTCAGTTCAAATTTATTATATGGACAATTTCTGCAAAAAAAAGACTCTGAACCTGTATTGTTCCGTTTTATTTGAACAACTTTAAGTTTCAGAATCTTCTCTTTTATTTTTTATTTGCAAGCATTAGATTTAAACTTTTTATTATTTCTTTTCTTTGTACTAATTTTGAATTTTTGCATATATTATTCTTTATTTCACATCCAAATTTGTCTTTTATGAATTTATCTGTATTCTCGTTAGGAGAAAATAGAATTGAATAGCCACCTATTGTATCGATTATATTTATTATCAAACAGTCATACTTAAATCTATCTATTAAATAATTGCAAACTTCCATCAATTCTTCCTTATTGTTTTCGATAAATTTTTCTGCATCAACTATTTCTAGCTGTCCAACAGTCATTCTAATATCTCCACACTCTAAAGGAATTTCAGCCTCTACCTCGTCTTTTAACGATGATTTAAATACAGACTTCGCTCTAAATATTTCTTCTATTTTCTCTTTGCTTATTTCGTTACATTGTTCTTCCAGCCATTTCGCAACTTCTATGTCTCTTTGCGATGTGTTAGAAGATTTTAAAGCAAAAGAATTCGACATTATTCCATAATATAAAAGTATTGCTGAATTTCTTGAAATTGGTATGTTGTTTTTTCTAAATCTATCTGCAACTAGAGTGGCAGCAGCACCTATTTCTTCAATTTCATATGTTATATATTCTGGCAAGTCAAGCCTTAATTTATGATGGTCTATTATTTCAACAATTTTACTCTCATCGACAAACGGCACCATTTCAGGATTGTTTGTATCAACCAATACGATATTCGCATCTTTTTCAATCTCGTCTACCGAATCCAGTTCTATCCCAAACATATCACACACAATATGTGGTTCGGTCTTTATATTTTCACGAACATAATATCTACTTGACTTGCCTGTTTTATTAAGATATTCTGAGTATGCATACATTGAAGATATTCCATCTAAATCCGGATGTTCGTATGATGTTACAATATATTTTCCCATTTATATACCCAAACCCCAATATAAATAAATATTGGGGCCTTTCTTTTACTTTATAATGTTAAATTTGTTCTAATCTCTTTATTGTGTCTTCTAGCATTTCTTTGTATTTTTGCATTTTTTCTTTTTCTTCTTGAACTTTAGCCTCTGGAGCCTTGTTTACGAATCCTGGATTTGAAAGCATTTTCGTGCTTCTTGCTACTTCTGCTTCAAGTCTTGCCTTTTCAGCCTCTAGTTTTGCCTTTTCTTCAGCTAAATCAACTAATTCTTCTGACGGAATGAATGCTTTTATTCCGTCTGCAAGCAATGTTACAACATGTTTTGGTATGTTTGTTTCATTTTTTTCTATCTCAATCTTAGAAGCAAATCCAAGTTTTTCAAGCCATGATTTAGAATTTTCTATTAAAGTTTTGTATTCTTCATCATCTATTACAAAAATCAATTCTGATTTCTTAGATGGGTGAACATTCATGTTTGTTCTTGTATTTCTAATTTGAATTATTATTTTCTTAATTTCTTCTAGATGATATTCTTCTTTCTCAAACTCATATTCTTCGCAATATGTTGGCCAAGCAGAAATCATTATACTTTCGTCATTTGTATATAGCTCATCATATATTTTCTCAGTTATGAATGGCATAATTGGGTGTAATAATTTTAATATATCTCCCAATACCTTGTTTAGAACTTTTTGAGCTGTTATTCTTGATTCTACAGCTTTTTCATCTGTATTTTCTTTGTTGTATAGACGAGGTTTTACAATTTCAATATACCAATCGCAGAACTCATTCCATGTGAAGTCATATATTTTTTGAGCATATACTCCCATATCAAAATTATCAAGATTTGCTGTAGCTTCTTTTATTAGTGTATTTAATTTAGACAAAATCCACTTATCTTCATATTCTAATTTTGAAACATCTATGTCCATTATTGATGATGATGATACACTTTTTCCTCCGTCCCCAGATTGTATTCCATTTATATTCATTAGAACGAATTTTGATGCGTTCCATAGTTTATTTGCAAAGTTTGAAGCTGATTCTAGTTTTTCTGGCATGTATCTTATGTCATTTCCTGGTGTTATTCCCATTATTAATGATAAACGTAATGCATCTGTTCCATATTTGTCTATTATTTCTAGTGGATCTATTCCGTTTCCAAGACTCTTAGACATTTTTCTACCTTGAGCATCTCTTACAATTCCATGTATTAATACGTCTTTAAATGGAACTTCTCCTGTGTGTTCTATTCCTGAGAACATCATTCTTATTACCCAGAAGAATATTATGTCATATCCTGTTACTAATGTTGAAGTTGGATAGAAGTATTTGAAATCTTCTGTTTGTTCTGGCCAACCAAGTGTTGAGAATGGCCATAATGCAGAGCTGAACCATGTATCTAGTGTGTCTTCATCTTGATGCAAGTGTGTGCTTCCACATTTATCACATTTTTCTGGCATTTCTTTTGCAACCATTATTTCACCACAGTCATCGCAGTAATATGCAGGTATTCTATGTCCCCACCATAATTGTCTTGATATACACCAATCTTTGATATTTTCTAACCAATTAAAATATGTTTTATCGAATCTTTCTGGTATAAATTTTGTTTTTCCACTTTTTACGGCTTCTATTGCTGGTTTTGCAAGTGGTTCCATTTTTACAAACCATTGTTTTGAAATCATTGGTTCTATTGTTTGATGGCATCTATAGCATTTTCCTACATCATGTGTGTAGTCTTCTATTTTTATCAAAGCTCCAATATCTTTCAATTTTTCTCCTATACGTTTTCTTGCTTCATATATATCTAATCCAGCAAATTCAGGAACTATATCATTCATTATTCCATTTTCATCAAATACTTTTATCATTTCTAGATTATTATCTAATCCAGCTTGATAATCGTTTACATCATGTGCAGGAGTAAGCTTTACCGCACCTGTTCCAAACTCCGTCTCAACGAAATCTGCCGGAATTATTGGAATTTCTCTTCCCACTATTGGAATCACAACTGTCTTTCCAATGTAAGCCTTATATCTTTCATCATTTGGATTTACTGCAACACCAGTATCTCCAAGCATTGTTTCTGGTCTTGTTGTAGCAACTATTAAATATTTTCCTTCTTCACCCTTTATTGGATATTTAATATGCCACAAATGTGTAGGTTCTTGCTCATATTCGACTTCTGAATCTGAAATTGATGTATGACAAGTTGGACACCAGTTTATCATTCTTTCGCCTCTGTATATTAGTCCTTTATTATACAAATTAATAAATACAGTTTGAACAGCATTAGAAAGCCCTTCGTCTAGAGTAAATCTTTCTCTTGACCAATCGCAAGAACTTCCAAGTTTTCTAATTTGCTTTGTGATTATTCCACCGTACTCCTTTTTCCAGTTCCAAGCTCTTTTTAAGAATTCTTCTCTACCTAAGTCTTCCTTAGTAATTCCTTCTTCTTTTAATTTAGCAACAATCTTAGCCTCTGTTGCAATAGAAGCATGGTCTGTTCCTGGAACCCAAAGAGCATTAAATCCAGCCATTCTCTTATATCTAATTAATATATCTTGCAATGTCTCATCTAAAGCATGTCCCATGTGTAATCTACCAGTAATGTTTGGTGGTGGAATTACTATTGTATATGGCTTTTTAGACTTATCATTGCTAGGCTTAAAATAGCCCTTCTTCTCCCAATTTTCATAAATTTCATCTTCAAAATCTTTTGGGTTAAATTTTCCTTCTAGTTCGTGTTTACTCATAAAACATCATCCCTTCTTTAAATATTTTGTTTTTTAGTTACAGTAGCATTTTTCATATAAAACAAAAAATTGCCACTTAACCTAAATTTAGTTAAGGGCAAGAATATTTCTCGCGGTACCACCTTATTTGTATACTTTCTATAAAATATACATCTCATTTGTTTTGTAACGTAAACTACACGGATATATTTACTATTATTTCTATATATCAGCTCCCAAGCTACATTCAGTTTAACTTTCTATAAGAAGATCTCAGCATTTTTCTTCTTTTCTCTGGATAGATGTTCCAAACTTACTCCTCTTGTTCTTTGCTTTTAATTATTATGTTACTATAATAACATATTTTATACAGAAAAATCAATAGAATTAAATAAATTCCATTGATTTTATTAGTTTCCTTATATATTAATATAACACTTTTCCTTTATAAATTTTTTTATTTTCTTTTCATCTTTTCCTTCGTAATATGGAATAAGTAAATTTTTAAATTCTTCTGCTAGTTCTGCTGGAATTGCTATAATACCTTTTCCTTTTGAAATTAAATAGTGGTTACTAAAAATTACTGCTGTTCTTTTATTTCCATTGAACCATATGCAAGCGATTGTAATTCATGTTCAAGCAATTGTTTATTTTGAAGAAGATTCATAATTTCGATTTTTTCTTCCATGATATTCCTCCTTAAAAATGTGAAACATTTCTAGCTTTTCTTGCTAATTTTGTTTCACATTTTATTTACTAAAGAGTATCAATATTTTATTTTTCACATCTTTATTTTCGTAATATATATCATTAGTAAGCTTATTATTAGAGCAATAAAACCAACTATTTTCAATACTTTCGTTGTTTCGTTTGTCTCATTTGAGCTAAATGTTTTTGTTGCTATCTTTCTAGCATCATATATCATTATTACAGAAATTCCAAGAACAATTAATTCAATAATTATAAATATAATTTTGGCCATTTTGATAAAATCCCTTTCTTATAGTTCTTCTCAGCTATTTTTCAACTACTAGTTAAAGAATTCAACAGTATATTTACATTCAAACTCTTTTCTTGGTGCTAATGTTAACATGTCTGTCTTTTGCGTAAATACACCAGTTGATTTTATTGCATCTGCTGTTGTGTACCATGGTTCTAGGCAAATAAATGGTGCACCTGGTTTTGACCATACAGCTAAATATGGAAATCCTTCAAAGTCCATTGTTAACAATGTCTTGTTTCCAGTCTTCTTTTTTAGGCTAACTCTATGGGAAGTCAAACCTTTCATTATTATAGCATCATTCTTGAAAGAATCTTGATTTATTGGCATTCTTCTTAAATCTTGCATTATATTTCTGGCATATTCTGTTCCAATCAAACCATCAACTAGATATAAGAAATGTATTTTATTCTCATCTTCTTCGAATTCCAAATAGTATTCATCACTGTATAAATCTCGTTGATCTATTTTGAAAGCCGGATGTCCGCCTATTCCAAATGTCATATTGTTATCGCCTTCATTTACAACTTTATACATTGTTGTAAGTTTGTTTTCATCGTTTCTATATGTTACATATAAAGAAAAATCGAATGGATATTTTACAAAAGTGCTAGGATTACTTTTTAAAACATATGAGTGAAAATTATCCAATTTTGTAACAGGTTCAAACTCCATGTCTCTAGCAAATCCATGTTGTCCCATTTCATATGTCCTGCCATTTATAATTGTCTTATTTTGTTTTAACTTTCCCACTATTGGAAATAGTACTGGAAAATGACGTTTCCAGTAGACTCTCCCATTCTCATCTATGCAATCTTGTCCTTGGTGTATTTTTTCTATGCCATCTAGCTTGTAACTTATTAATTCTGCTCCAAGCCTAGATGTAAGCATTTGACTATGCATATACATTACTCCTTTAATACTTGATTTATTTGTGCGTTTTAGAACCCGTACTTTTTTCTTAAGTAGATTATTACCTCTTTAATATGTTTTTCTTACATATTACTTATTCTTCTGTATGAAGTTCCAAGAATCTTCACACATTTCTTTTATTCCTTTTTTTGCTTCCCAACCAAGTTCTTCTTTTGCCTTTTTAGTGTCTGAATAGCATGTTGCAATATCCCCTGGTCTTCTTTGTGTTATTTTATATGGAACTTTCTTTCCAGTAATTTCTTCGAAAGATTTCACCATATCTAAAACACTGTATCCAGTTCCTGTTCCAAGATTATAAATATATAAGCCTTTTCCTTCTTTATCTAGTTTATTTAGTGCTGCTAAATGTCCTTTTGCTAAATCTACAACATGAATATAGTCTCTAACACCTGTTCCATCTGGAGTATCGTAATCATTTCCAAATACAGATAATTCTTTTAATTCTCCTGATGCAACTCTTACTACATATGGCATTAAATTGTTTGGTATTCCCTGTGGTTCTTCTCCAATTAATCCGCTTTCATGAGCTCCTACTGGGTTGAAATATCTTAATATACAAATATCCCATGAATTATCTGATGCATATAAATCCTTAAGTATTTGTTCTATGAATAATTTTGATGTTCCATATGGATTTGTTGTTCCACCAGTTTTACAATCTTCTGTTAGCGGAATTCTTTCTGGCTCTCCATATACTGTTGCAGATGAGCTGAATACGAATTTCTTTACTCCATATTTTTGCATTGTTTCTAATAATACAAGACATCCAGAAATGTTGTTATCATAATATTCTAATGGCTTTCTAACAGACTCTCCAACAGATTTATAACCTGCAAAGTTTAGAACTGCCTCAATATCATTTTCTTCGAATACCTTTTCTAACTTTTCTCTATCCAAATAATTTATTTCATAAAATTTAAAATCTTTTCCAGTAATTTTCTTAATAGCTTCTAAAGCCTTTGGCTTACTGTTAGAAAAATTATCTACTATAACAATATCCTTTCCTGAATTTAATAACTCAACTGCTGTGTGGCTTCCAATAAAGCCAGCACCTCCTGTAACTAATATAGCCATAAATATCATCTTCCCTTCTTTAATAATTTATATTTCTTGATATTTTCCATAAATGATTCCAATGTTTAATTGTCCAAAGTCGTCTGTTGAAGCACTTCCACCATTATTGCTTGTACAAGATGCACAGTTAGTGTTTGTATCTTCATTTGGTACAATTTCTTTTCCAGAACCACTTATAGCTCCATTATTTTCACAAAGTTCTACTATACTATTATTATACAAAATTCCGCAAATTCCTCCTAGATTAACCAAAGTATCTGTTTCGGAATTTACATTTCCATAATTTTTTGAATTTGATAATCTAGCTGCTTCACCATTTTTTCCGACTAATCCACCTAAATTTACAGTTTTACATATAACTCCTGCAACTTTAGATACTTGTCCATCATTTCGGCATTGTGTAATTGTTCCTTTACTTTCTCCTGCTATTCCTCCAATATTAGTGCTTCCAATTACATTTCCAGTATTTTTAGAATTTTCTATTGTAGCTGTTTCTAATATTGCAACAATTCCGCCTGCAAATTCTTCATCATTTGAATTTTCTTTTAAGTTACTTATTTCTGCAGTATTCTGACAAGCAACTATGTATCCAGTTGATTTTCCTACTATTCCACCAACAATTTTTCCATCAATCTTTCCATTATTTGTGCAACTTGTAATGTTTCCATTTTGGTTATCTGCAACTATACCAGCTGTATAATATTTTGATCCTGTTTGTTCTTCAATCTTACCTTCATTTGTACAGTTTGTAATTTCACCACTATTTTCTATATTATTTTCAACATAATTTAAAGCAACTATTCCAGCTTTTAATTGATTTGATATAATTGCAATGCTATTTGCTGTATCAATTATTTTTCCGCTATTTTCTGCGCAAATTCCAGCAACTTCTATGTTTGAACTCTCTGCGTTAATATTTGCTGTTATTGTTCCCTCCGTTTTGCAAGTCTGAATTATCCCAGAGTTTTTAGCTGATATAGTTCCAATTAATACTTTTGTATTTTCAATGTTTTCGTCCACTGAAATTGTTGCTGTCACTTTTAAATTTATTATTCTACCTTTATTATTACCAAATATTCCAACTAATACATTATTTTCTGCACCTTGAGTTATATTTACAGAATAATTTCTTATTGTTTTATCATTTCCATTAAATATTCCCTCAAAGGCATGTTCTGAGTCTCCAATCGGCAAAAAACCGTTTGCAGTAGTCAGCTCTATTTTTATATCTTCAACTTTGCCATCTTTATTTACGTCATCATACTTAGCTTTTGGATTTTTATATGACTCATCACTTTGAAAATCTAGTTTATTTGTAAGTTCAAAATACTGGTTGCTATATGTAATTCCGCTATTTACATTTTCTGATAATTTTAATAAGTCCTCTATGTTCTCTATTTTATATGGATCATCACTCGTTCCACTACCATTAAAGTCACTGGCCTTTCCAGTCGCGATTCTATTTGTTTTTGGTACATGTTTCTTAACAATCGAAACAGTTACTATTATTGCAATTATTACCATCAATGCTATGAAAATTTGGTACACGCTTATTGTTATTTGCTTTTTCTTCATCTTTTGTTATGCTCCTTCATAAATAGTCTGGTACATTCTATAATTATTAATAATCTTCCTAACATACATATTTGTTTCTTTATATGGAATGTTCTCTATATCACTACCATCAGCTTTTATTATTCCATCTCTAATCCATTGATTTACGTTTCCCATTCCAGCATTATATGCCGTGATTGCAAGTAACATATTTCCGTCAAAATTTTTTAATAATTCCGAATAGTATTTTGTGCCAATCATTATATTTTTTTCTGGCTCTAATAAGCTTTCTTCTTCAACCAACGGTTCATCTATTTTATCAGCAATTTCGTTTGCTGTGGCCTCCATTAACTGCATTAATCCCTTAGCTCCGCTCGATGATTTAGCCTTTTCTTTAAAATTACTTTCGGCTTTTATCATGGAAAAAATCAGTAATGAATCCACGTTAAATTCTTGTGCATATTTTTCTACATATTCTGAGTACTTTTTAGGATATATTTTTTGTAATATAATTTGCTTTATATTAAATACTTTTATAATAGTTATAAGTAGTATAATACCAATTAGAACACCCACTATAACCTTATATTGTTTTTTCAAATTACATCTACTCTCCTTTGTTTATTTTACTTCATACCAGTCCTCACCCTCAGATATTTCAACTTCTAGTGGAACCGATAATTTCATTGCATTTTCCATGCATTGTTTTAGAATTTCTTTTGCCTGTTGTTTATCATCTTTGCTAACTTCTAATAACAATTCGTCATGTATTTGCAGTACAATTTTACCATTAATATGCTTCTCTTTCAATGTTTTATTTACATTTATCATAGCAATTTTCATAATATCTGCTGCTGTTCCCTGTATTGGAGTATTCATAGCAACACGACTTCCAAATTGTCTTACCATATAATTTGAAGATTTTATTTCTGGAATGTATCTTCTTCTTCCAAAAAGAGTTTCTACATATCCCTTTGCCTTTGCACTTTCTACTATATCATCCATGAAGTGTTTTATTCCTTGATATTTTTCAAGGTACTGATTAATGTATTCTTTAGCTTGTTTGTTGCTCACTCCTAACTGATTTGCAAGTCCAAAGTCACTTATTCCATACACTATTCCAAAGTTTACGGCCTTTGCAGATGACCTTTGCTCCTTTGTAACTTCTTCAATTGGAATTCCTAAAACCTTTGATGCAGCCTGTTTGTGAATATCTTCTCCGTGATTAAATGCGTATATCATATTTTCATCTTGTGAAATATGTGCAAGCACTCTTAATTCTACTTGAGAATAATCTGCATCTATATAAATATTTCCTTCTGCAGGTTTAAAAGCTTTTCTTATTTGCTTTCCTAGCTCTGCTCTAGTAGGAATGTTTTGTAGATTGGGCTCTGTACTGCTTATTCTTCCTGTTGCAGTAATTATTTGATGGAAGCTCGAGTGTATTCTCTTAGTTTTAGGGTTTATATAAGGAATTAACCCCTCAACATAAGTAGAATTTAATTTAGCAAGTGTTCTATATTCCAATATTTTTTCTATAATAGGATGTTGACCTCTTAACTTTTCTAACACTTCAACATCTGTTGTATAGCCATTTTTTGTTTTTTTATAAAATGGTAATTGTAATTTTTCAAATAATATTTTCCCTAATTGTTGATGAGAATTTACATTAAATTCTTCTCCTGCTAAATCGCATATTTCGTGTGATAATGTTTCTACTTGACCTTTTAATGTATCTCCAAAATCTTTTAATTCACTTTCATCTACCAGCATTCCATTAAATTGCATTTGTGCCAATACTGGTACTAGTGGCATTTCGATATTATTAAATAAGCTTAATGAACCTGCTTCTTCTAGCTTTTTTGTTGTAACTTCTTCTAAATTTGCTATTGCATAACAAATTAAAGCACTCTGATATTTGCTTCTTTCGTCGACTTTATCATCTTTTTGTTCCAAATTATCAAATAAATTCATCTGGTCACTCTTCTTCTCATCTGTACCATTAAATTCATTTTCTAAATATTCATCCATATCTAATTCTAAATACTTTTTAGACATTTCTTCAATATTGTTTTTATCTGTTGGGTTTAGATTATATCCGGCAATCTCTGCATCATATTTTATGTTATTATATTCACAGTCATGCTCTTTAAAAATAATATAGTCTGGTTTAGTTCTATAACTAATTTTGTCTACTTTTTCGTCTGCAAAGATATTAATAATTTCAGGAGTTAACTCAAAATCTTTTACATAAAATACCTTCTTATCTTTATAAAAATATAATGATTTAAAAGTTTCTTTTATAATTGCACTTTCATCTTCAATCTTTTCTTTTTCGATATAATAAATAAATTTATCATTAATCTTTGAAAGCTCATCTTTTAAAGTATTTTTGTCTAACTCTACTAATGTAAATAAATCTTCAATCTTAGCTTCTTTCTTGGGTATACCACGTCCATTCAAATCAAATCTTTCTATAAATCGATTAAATTGAAGCTCTTTAAATTTATTTGTTACGGCTTCTTTATCCCACTCCTTAGTCCTTAAATCTTCTATATTAACTCCGAGTGGTGCATCTCTTAGAATAGTTCCAAGGGTTCTAGATAGCATTGCTAAATCCTTGTTATTTTCAAGTTTAGTTTTTAATGCTCCTTTGATATCATCTGCTTGTCCTGCTTCTAATTTTTCATACAAACTATCTATATTTTCATATTCCTTAATTAATTTTAGAGCAGTCTTTTCTCCAACTCCTGGAACTCCTGGAATATTATCAGATGTATCTCCCATCAAGCCTTTTACTTGAATTAGCTGAACTGGTTTAACTCCATATTCTTCGATTATCTTAGAATCATCATAATCCTCTGTCTCGGTCTTACCCATTTTAGTACGAGGAATACGAATTGTAATTTTATCACTTGCAAGTTGAAAGTTATCTCTATCTCCAGAAAGAATAGTAACATAATGTCCGGCATCAGATGCTTGCTTAGAAATAGTTCCTATAACGTCATCTGCCTCATAGCCCTCTTTTTCGATTATTGCTATATTCATTGCTTTTAAAACTTCTTTAATAACAGGCATTTGCTCAGCAAGTTCTTGTGGCATCGCATGGCGAGTACCTTTGTATTCTTTATACATCTTGTGTCTGTGAGTTGGAGCCTTCAAATCAAAGGCAACTGCAATATAATCTGGTTTTAAATCCTCTAAATCTTTAAATAGAATTGATAAAAATCCATATACCGCATTCGTATATTTACCATCAGCAGACATCAAAGATTTAGAACTCATTATTCCATAAAAAGCCCTATTCATAATGCTGTTTCCATCTATTATTAATAATCTATTACTATCCAAAAATTATACCTCCAAAACTATTCGTATATTCCTATACTTCTCATATAATTTATATATCCTTTATCTATATTGTTCCACTTATCAATTTTATCATTTAAAATCTCCATGTTGACTGGTGCTTTTGAGTATGACTCATAACTCTTTACAATGCCATTTTTAAATTTTTCTGGGCATCTTCCAATTATTCTGGAAATATCATCATATTTATCTCCAAAACCACCAAATCCGAAATCTATAATAGCCGCAACATTATTATTATCATCTAACAATACATTGCTTGGGTTCAAATCACCATGAACCAAGTTATTGCAACTATCATCTATTTTACTCTCTTTCCAGAATTTTATATCATCTTCACTCAAATGCAAATTTAAAAGTTCGTCTAGGAAATCTGGTAATTTCAAGCCAATATTTCTTGTATTAAATACTTCATCTTTATTGAAATCTAAGTTATGCAATTCATACATAAATTTTGCAATTTCATTTCCAACATTCTCAACTTCTTTATCACTAAGTGAATCCATCTTCTTAGCAAGTGGAGTGCCTTTTATCTTTTTATGTACACTAAATGGTTTACCATTATAATATTTTAGTTCTAGCTTACTAGTATTAAAATCTGTTTTATTATATATGTAACCTGCAAATTCACAGTCCTTTACAATAGTTCTAGACCAGAATTCATCACGTGGAAATCTAAAGAAATAGTTTCCATCATCAGTTTCAACCTCATATACTATGTTAGTCCAGCCAGTTGTAATTTGGTTTGCTTTTACTATCTTTTTCCCTTTTAGGGTGTCTACAATTATTTTGTCAAAATTTTCATCACTTTTAAAAAATATATCCATATTAATCCTTTCATTTTTAGTATTTATTTGATTTCATTTTGCTTGCAATTAATTTAATAAGTTCATCTTCTGATTTTTCATCATAATTATTATATATTATGTAATCAAACATATCTTGTAATTTCTTATCACTCATAAAATTTTTATATTGTTCTTCTGTCTCTTTAATTCTCTCGTTTTCTTTCTCTGGTGTTAAATTTCTTTTCTTTACTTGTTCTAATGCCACATTTATATCATTTGGCAATATATAAATAGTGACAATATCTGGTCTTATTCTTTTCCAGTCTTGAATAGTAGTATAATACATTTCAAACACATAATTTTCATTAGATAAAATTTCATCTTTTTTATATGCATATGTACCACCAAACACATCAAAATCGTAAGCAATTTTCCCATCATCTTTGAGTTTTTGTAACTCTTCATGAGTCATAAAAAGTCCAGTTTTTCCGTTTTGTTCACCTATTCTCATAGTTCTTGTTCTTATAGTATGTACCTTTTTGAAATCAAGCTTTTTTGCAATTTCTTCTGCATAAAAACTCTTTCCCACTCCAGTAATACCAGAAAGTGCTAATAACATTATGTTCTCCTTTTGTTTCTTATATTTTGTTGTTATTTCTCATTGCAAACTATATCATATTTTAGGAGATTTATCAATGAAAAATAGAAAAGTTGACAATATTATATCTTTTCATTATTTTCATAAACATAAAATAGACAGTCTTTGTACTGCCTATTTTTGATACAATTATTATAATAAAGTTTTAACCTAAAATGTCGTAGCTAATCTTATGTACTTATCAGCCGTAAACCAACTCCTTATATATGCTTGAGTAAAATCAATAGTATAAGTATTAGGATTATCTGGATCATCTCTTTTATCCAATGTAGACGTCCAATATTCAGATTTTAATCCCAATTGTCCATAATTTTCCTTTGTAACCCCCATCTTTGCCGCAAAAGCTAACCATTGGGTCTTTGATGGAATTTTCCAGCCATTTCTACTAAAGTCAGATGCATATGAGCGAGAATATGTACTACTGCTCAAATCATTTAATGACATTACCCAAAATCTAGAATTTCCAGAATCTTTTGTAGAAAGGACAGGTTTACTTCCAAATACTCCATCATAATTTGACTGACTGACATAATAATTTTTTGTGCTTGATGTTGTAGGAATACTATAGCTTGATAATTCTGGATAAAAAGGAACACTTCCCCATTTTCCACTTCCACCTTCTTTGAAATCACCAAATATTATTCCATCTGGAGTTCCATCTCCATCTGTATCTGCATAATAGCCTACTCCTGAATCTTCTGTAAATGTTGGATTTTTTACAGTTACTGTATATGTTGCAGATTTTGCATTGTAATTACTTGTCTCTGCACTTGTTACTGTTATTGTTGCAGTTCCTGCTCCAACTGATTTTACTGTTACCGTACTTCCGCTTATGCTTACTGTTGCCACATTTGTGTTTGAAGATGATACACTTAAAGTTCCAGTATTTCCACTCACTGTAAATATTGTGCTATTGGGATAATTAATTGTTCCACTTGTTTCTGATAAATTTAAGTTTCCTTCAGCTTTTTCTATTTTTGCTATCACAGTTACATTTTTTGTTTCATAATTTTCCTTACTTGCTCTTATCTTTATAGTAGCTGTTCCTGCATTTATTATCTTTGGAATTGTTGTAGAATAGTTTATTCCATCTGTAGAATATTCTAGTGTTGTATCTGTTGGTTCTACATTCACATTTGTAATTGCTTCATGTTCACAGCTATCATATATTCCCTCATATGGAGTTGTACTTATTTTTATTCTTTTATTCATATTATTATCATTGTTATTTGAGGAATTTGTTTTATTTTCTGTTGTCACACTGTAATCATTCTTCCATACTTTTAATGTTCCATCAGCATTTTTCTCTACTTTATCTATTCTTCCCTCTGAAACTTTTGTATTCAAAAAATCTTCTAATGTCTCATATTCATTTGTCAAATAAAATTCCATTATAGTTCTATTAATTATTTCTTTTGCTTCACTTTCTTTTGTTAGTTCTGCAGAACTTTGTGCTTTTTTTATTATTCCATTATCACCAATAACTGTATTTATGCTTATTCCTGCAAGTATTAATAAAACAACAATTGTAACCGCAAGTGAGATTAGTGTAATTCCTTTAATTTCTTTTGTTTTCATATAAGATTCATCCTTCCATTTTTTTATTAAGTAATATACTTAATGATAAAGAGAGAATCTTGCTTTCTCATTTATTTTTAGCTTGCAATAACAGTTTTAGTATTTTTTAATTTATTTTCTTTTTTATAATTTTTTATTCTATAAAAATTTCTTCTAGCACTTGATTTTTTATATTCTTTTGGTATAATACAAAGTATAAAAATTCTCATTAAGTATATTACTTAATGAATTTTTAAGGTTCAATATGTTTTTTATTTAAATCAATTTTAAATTTTCATTTGTATATTTTTTATTTTATTGCTAATTTTTTTCAACTTCATTTTTTTATTGCACTAAATTAAACTTTATTCTATTAATTTTTCTTTTATCTCAATTTTCAACATACTAATAAAAAAGAAGCATTAGTTGCGTGTAGCTACTTTTCTGTACTCGCACTATAAACTTCTTTTTTATTTTTTCTCTAATCTAAAGTTATAAGCATTTGCATATTGGTCATTTATTCCAGCTTGTATTCCAACTGTTTCACCAATTTGTGTTTCCGGTATTGCTACTGGAATTCTTCCTTGTTCTTTTCCTTCTTTGTCAAGTAATACTATATCTGCCATAAAGTTACCTTGTGCAGTACCTGTCATATTTGTTACATCTGCTTCTAAACTTGTATGTCCATCTTTTTCAGAAAAATTTATATTTGATATTTCAAATCCAGATTCTACCTTATCTTCTTTTAATTTATTACTTGTATTTACTACTGTTCCATCACTTTCTGTTTTTGTAAACTCTCCACGGCTTGCATCAACCTGTGATTGGTTAGTATCACTTATTGTTTGATTTGCTGTGTTTGCGTTTTTATTTTCATTCTTTGATCCATGTGTTATGCCATATATCACTGCAATTATTACTATAGATACTAGTATTAGAATTAAAATTCCCTTCTTTTCACTACTTTTCATCTTGTTTTCCTCCCTAATTTTACATACGTTTAATTTTCATTAAAATGATAACACAAAGAGTAACCGTTTTCAATACACTTTTTAATTTGAAATATAATTGTAATAATTAATAAATTTTCTCAGTGAATATTTAACCATAGAAAAAACGCTCATCTAGAGCGTTCTTGTCTTATGCATTAGTCTTTTTTATCTAGCTTTTTGTTTATTTCTGTTGTGTTTCTGCATATGATAAGTCTAACTAATATAAGCTCGTATGCTATCCTTACAACAAGGTTGCCTACAACTAAATATAATAAGAAAGCTATAAAACTTGTAGATATTGTAGCAAATGAAGATAATGTAACAAATATAGCACATATTAAGTATAATATTTTTAATACATTCTCAATTGTTAATTTTTTAAATGTTAAAAAATCATACATCCAACCTAAAAAGCCCGTATATTTTCCTTCATTATCTTTTTTTAAGAATGTAAAGTACAATACTATGCCTCCTACAATAGCTAATACTAAAGATACAATTATCCATATAGCACTAGATGCTACAGAATTCATCGTTGATGTGCTTCTTGCATATGATGATGATGATGCGTACATATGAACTCCCCCTTTCAAATTTTTTTCAAATATAGAATACTATAAAATAGTTCAATTTTCAAGAAATATTCATAATTTTTTTTATAGAAATTTTCATAATTTTTTTTATAGAAATTTTCATAATTTTTTTTAAATTGACAACTCGGCTTTATTTGTAGTATAATTAACTTGTAAGCGTGTAATTATTACACATCACTTTGTTAAGCATTATGGAGGCATCTATATGAACATCATGCTTGTTATTGTCGCTTTGCTGTTCAACCTTCTTTCTGGCGGAACAACGAGTAACGTCCCCACTACTATTGTACCTGATGGTACGGCGTGGTCCAATCCCAACTATCTTGTTCAGCTCATGTACATGTACGGCGGAAACGTCGACATGAACAGAGCATACGAACAAGAATATGACAAAACCTATTATTTTGAAGATGGGTATCAGGCATACGGGTGGGGCAAAGGCTCCTCCGTTAGAGTTCATGGCAACATGAATTCAGGTATCTACTTTGATTTTAATATCAAAGCGAATAATTACCAGCAAGAAGTCACTGTCGACACTCCGGTGGAAGGTTTGAAAGTTGTGACCAGCCAGTACTCTAACGGAGAAGCTGGATACAGCTTTAGTGTCGGCCCCATCAACCTCTATACTGCATTACAGCTCTTCAACTCTGCATCGTCTTATATGGTGCAGAGCAATACAGCAGGTTAAAGAAACTTGCTTACCTAATAAAAGCTGTAATTACAAAATCTCTCAGAGTCAATTGGCTCTGAGAGATTTTTATATATTCATTACCTTTTAGTCATATAAAAACTCTATATTTGTCATGCCAATTATGTATGCATTCTTATTGCCTCCCTTATTCTTTATCTCTCTTAATCTGTTTACTATATCTATCTTCCTCACTAAATATGCATCCACAATATTTTTGCATGTATAGTCCTAAATCATGAGCTTTTTGATGTCCTTCCCAGAATCCGACTCTGAAATCTCTATACAAAAAATCTATTCCATACTCTTCACTATATTGTTCCATCAAATTTTTTATGAAGTCGTGTTTTTGATATATGCTGTATAGCAATGTAGTCGTAACGGTATCATATCCATGTTCTTTGGCATATTCAAATGTTTTTCTTAGCCTAACTGGATAGCAGTAGTTTACACATCTTGCATTTAAGTTTTTTACAGCTTCCTTGCAAAACTCATCTAAGCCATATTCTTCTTCGAATATGGCTTGTACATTTATTGATTTTGTATATTCTTTTAGACATTCTCTACGTGCTTTGTATTCCGTGTATGGGTGGATATTTGGATTATACCAATATACTGTTGGTTCTATTTCCTCTTCTCTTAGTTTGTCTATACAGTACACGCTACAAGGTGCACAGCATGTGTGCATTAATAGTTTCATTATAATTAATTTGTAATCAGTTGCAAATTTTATTTAACTGATTTTCCTCCTTTTTATCTTATTTTTTTATTTCAATTTTGTTTGATAAGTGTTCTACTTTATTTTTTACCATTGGCATGCTTGTCAAAATTCCAGTAACTATTGCCACCAAAAAAATATATAAAACACCTAAATTTTGTGCTTCACTATATAATGCAAAACTTCCAATATACGCAACTTCTACAGCATACGATAAATTTATTATCAGCCTTATATTTTTTCCATTTAAAAACATTAATGTTGGAAACAACCATAATATATACCAAGAATTGAAATTTGTTATTAATATAAATGTAAATATATATAATAACGTGCTATATTCTCTTATATATGATGAAAATATTTCTGTATTATTATTTAATAATAACTTAATAACCGTATATACATAAAGTATTGCAAATACAACCAATAATGCAGTTTTTAATATATTTGTTGATTGTTCCCCAATCAAATAATAAAACACTAACATTATTGACCTGTTATACTTTGATTGTTGTATGAACAGCCCTGCAAATATATTCAAATCTCTTACATATATTGCATAAAATCCTGCAAGTATTACTATAAATTCTAGTCCATACAATACACAATACTTTATTTTCTCTAATATGTTTTTTTCCCTTAGATGATATAAGATTATAAATGGTAATATTAGTATTCCTAAATATTTTATTGCTGTAGCCATTGCTACAAATGCAACTGATAGCATTAAATTTTTCTTTTTTGTAACAAAATATATTGCAAGTAATATAAATAAAACTATAAATATATCATTATGTACATTTGATAAAGCCTCGAACAATATTGCTGGATTCGCACCATAAATCAAAACAAATTTCTTTTTATGAGTTATTTTCCAAATTAAAAAACAATTTATTAGATGAACTATTAGATTAGTTCCTTTAAATATAGCTAATGCCACATCAATGTTTCCAAATGAAATACTGGTTAATAATTTGCAGATTAAAGTCCAGAGTGGCCCATATACAACTGTTTCGTATCTCCAACAGTTTGCAATTTTATTTTGCATTTGGTCTCTTACATGATATTCATCACTAACTTGCCCAACTGATTTGTAGTATGGATTTTCATGATAATGTGAATCTGACCAACCATTTGCTATATAAGAATATACATCTGTACTTGTATATGGAATGATTAATGCAAATAAAACTGAAATTATGCAAATTGCAATAATTAATTGTTTTTTGCTTTTAAAAATTTTATTGCTATGTTTTATTATTAATATATACAGAATAAACATTACTGACATAAGACCTATAAAGGATATTGTGTTTATCCATTTTGCCAAAATCGTCTTAGGAATTTTAAATATGAATGTCCACTGATAAATAAAATTATATATTGATTGATTTTTTGCCAAATATATTATTGATGGCATGGCAAAACATATAACTACAGTAATAAATAAAAGCAACCATTTTTTATTTTTCATATAAAAACTTTCCTTCCTTTTTATCATATGTAATAATAAAAATGGTATTGTGTTGTCAAAACATTTTTAGTTTTAATACAACTCAGGATATCATTTTTCTATTATATTAAGAATTACTTTAAGTTTTTTCTCATATTATTTGACTATAACTGTAATTGATATGATGCTCCGATATGTTTATATGCTGCTGGAAGTGGAACTCTTCCTCTTTGCGTTCTAGATATAAAACCAATTTGTATTAGATATGGTTCATAAACATCTTCAAGTGTGTCTATATCTTCGCCCACTGTTGTTGCTAAAGCCTCTATTCCAATAGGTTTTCCTTGATATTTTAGTATCATAGTTTCTAGAATTTTTCTGTCTATTTCATCTAACCCTAATTCATCTATTTCTAGTTTATTTAATGCTGTTTTTGCAATTTTTAAATCTATTTTACCATTTCCAAGAACCATAGCATAGTCTCTAACTCTTTTCAATAATCTATTTGCAATTCTTGGAGTTCCTCTAGATCTTCTTGCAATTTCTGTGCTTGCTTCTTCATCAATTTCTACACATAATATTTTTGCTGATCTGTTTATTATTTTAATTAAATCTTGCTCATCGTATAGTTCTAATCTATGTACTATTCCAAATCTATCTCTTAATGGAGTAGTAAGAGAACCTGCTTTTGTTGTAGCTCCAATTAATGTAAATGGTGGCAAATTTATTCTTATAGATTTTGCCGTTGGTCCTTTTCCAATTATAATGTCTAAAACATAATCTTCTAGGGCTGGATATAAAATTTCCTCTACATTTTTATTTAAACGATGAATTTCATCTATAAATATGACTTCGTTTGGAGTTAAATTTGTTAATAATGCTGCAAGGTCTCCAGGTTTTGTTATTGCTGGTCCAGATGTAATTTTTAATTTTGCTCCCATTTCATTTGCAATTATCCCGGCAAGTGTAGTCTTACCAAGTCCTGGAGGGCCATATAATAAAACATGGTCTAATGCTTCTTCTCTCTTTTTTGCAGCTTCTATATAAACTTTCATACTCTCTTTTACTTTAGTTTGTCCAATGTATTCTTCTAGTAACTGAGGCCTTAGAGTAGTTTCAAGCGTTTCTTCATTATTATCGGTAATTTCCGGATTTATTACTAAGTTTTCTTTCATCTTGCACCTTTCTAGTAATTTTCTATATTCTTATGTTATTTTTTCAAAACCTATTTGTCATTCATTTCTTTTTCGCCATTGTATTCGTTTACTAAATATAATGGTCTATGTTTTGATTCATTGAATATTCTTCCTAAATATTCTCCCATTATTCCAATTAGTATTATTTGTACTCCAGAGAAAAATAATATTAGTAATATGATTGCTTGGAATGCTTGTATTGCAGTATGAGTAACACATGCTTTTACAATTACATATATGAAATATATAAATAATGCTAAAAATGTTGGAATGCTCAAGAATGTTGATATTCTAAGTGGTGATGTTGTAAATGATGTGATTCCATCTATTGCTAAGTCTACCAATTTTTTGTAGTTCCATTTTGTTTTTCCGGCAATACGCGGATCTCTATCATACATTATTTCTTTCTTGTTATAACCTATCCAACTAAACATGCTTTTAGAGCATCTTCCTGTTTCTCTCATTTTTTTCAGTGCATTTACGCATCTTCTATCTAATAGTCTAAAATCACCTGTATCTTTTTGTATTTCAACCTTTGTTAGGCTTTGTAATACTCTATAGTACATTTTCGATGTGAATTTTTTTAGCCATGTCTCTCCAGCTCTAGATCTTCTCTTAGCATATACGTCATCATAACCTTGTTCCCATAATTTTATCATTTCTGGAATAAGCTCTGGTGGATCCTGAAGGTCTGCATCCATTATTATTACACAATCTCCAGTTGCATAGTCAAGCCCTGCTATCATTCCTATTTCTTTTCCAAAGTTTCTTGAGAAGTCTACGTAGCATACTCTTTTGTCTTGCTCTCTTAATTTTTTTATTTCATTTAATGTGTTGTCTTTACTTCCATCGTTTACAAATAATAATTCGAATTCATAATCTTTTACTTCATTCATTATTTTGCTAACTCTTTCATATAAGAAAGGTAATGATTCTTCTTCATTATACGCTGGTACTAAAATTGTAATCTTTTTCATATTATTGTCCTTTTCTACAAATTTATATATTTTTATCAGTTCTGTTTGACTTTAGCTTTTCATTTTCTATTTCTTCATTATCTCTTAAATGTACTATGTCTTTATATCCTATTGCAACTATAGCAATTACAAGTAATGCAAATGATAAGGCTTTCCATATGCCGCTATCAAGCAATATTATTGCAATCATTCCAAGTGTTGCAGTTACTCCATATAAGATTAAAACAGCTTGTCTTTGTGTATATCCTTTTGCCATTAGCCTATGGTGTAAATGCCCTTTATCAGCTTTAAATACTCCTTTTATTGACTTTGTTTTTACAATTCTTCTTACAATAGCCCATAAAGTATCGAATATTGGAAGTGCAAGTACTATTATTGGAGCAATAATTACAATTGCTGTGTATGTTTTTGCGACTCCTAATATTGATATTATTGAAATTGCATAGCCCATAAAGTTTGAGCCAACGTCCCCAATGAATGTTTTTGCAGGATTAAAATTATATGGCAAAAATCCAACTATTGCTCCAGCAAGAGCTGTTATTAATATAATTGCAATTAATGGCGATTCATTCAAAGAGAATATTATTAGCATTGAAATACATGCAATTAAGGTTATTCCAGATGATAGTCCATCTAATCCGTCAATTAAGTTTATTGCATTTGTTATTCCTACAATCCAACCAATAGTTAGAATATAGCTTATTACCTCATTTATCATTATGCTGTTTTCTTTAAATGGTATAGTAAAGTTATCTATGCGTACTCCACAACTTACTACTATTATTGCAGCAATTAATTGTCCTGCTAACTTAACTAATGGGCTTATTCCCTTAACATCATCAATATAACAGGTAATTCCAAGAACCATGGCTCCAAATAAAAAGCCTAATAATTTCTTTCCTAGTCCATCTGTTATAAAATCTATATTATTTTCTATTCTCATTGTAATTATTAAATAAATGGCAGACACTAAAAAACCTGCAATTACAGCTATTCCTCCAAGCCTTGGCATTGGTTTTTTATTTACTCTTCTATCATTTGGATAATCTACCGCTCCTACTTTTTTCGCCAGTCTTATAGAGTATGGCGTTATAACAAATGCTGTTATAAATGCAAGTAAAAAAGCTATGGCTATATCTCCCCACATACGCAAAATTCCCTTCCAAATTTAATTTATTTTCACACTAAAATTATATCATATTATAGTCATTTTTCAACTTTATTTCTCAGTTTTCGTGCATTTTTTATAAAATAATTCGATTATCTTTTTAATCATGCTTTTTTATTCTTATTTTTGTTGCAATCTTTCCTGGCACAAATAAAATTGCAACCATTATTTTATTAAAAAATCCATTAACATTCTTTATTGGGTGCTTTTCTTTTGTCAAAACGCTAAATAATATGTAATGTTTATAAACATATAGTCTCTTTTTAAAAGTAACCCCACGCATATCTTGATTAAATATTTCTTTAAAATAACTATAATATCCGAATGGGCTCTCACTAAATAATTTATTAATATTTTGAGTATAGCCCTCCTTCTGATATTCGCATATCATTATTGGTCTGTTAAAGCACCTTACTTGATATTGTAAGTCCATTTCATGGTGTAATCTTGCTTCAGTTACAAATTTTTCATTATGTTCGAGCTTATATTCAAATTGTTTCCTTATTGAAGCATTGTACACTAATGCTTTCTCGCCTGTTATGCCATTCTTAAAATATAAATCAAACATAGTGCTTGGATAATCATCTTCTATAAAATTATTCCCCATGTTCTGTCCATCTTTAGTATATTTTAAAAATACTAAAGCATAAGTTTCTCCCATATCTTTGCATGCTTGTAAAGCTTGTACAACAACTCTAAAGGCGTCTCTAGTAAAGTAGTCATCTGAATCACATTCGACTATTAAATCTCCAGTTGCTACTTTCACCAAATTATTTATTGCTGTCATTTTTCCCTGATTTTCTTGATAAAAATATTTAATATCAATCAATCTTTCCTTACAATATTCTTCCATTATTCTCTTAGTGTTGTCTGTTGAGCCATCATCCATAACCAACCATTCTAGCTGGACATCTGGACAATTATTGCTGTTGATTAATAGGCTTGCATACAACTTATCTAAAAGATTTGCTCTATTATATGTAGCCGTAAGTACTGATATTTTCACGTTTTTTCCTCCAAAGTATCTCTTTTTTATTTAAATTATCTTGCTAATCCTATCTGGATGTTTTTTATTTTCTTCTATCATTTTTTCTATTTTCTCTATTATTCTATCGTTTTTATATACATATTGATTATATTGATTATTCTTTTGCTTATAGTTTTTCACGGCAAACTTTATTGCATCTTCAACACCTGCATCATCATTAGAAACAATATAACTTTTTTTCGAGTAATCAATTAATGCCTCTCTTGTAGCAGTATTCGTTGTTAAAATAAATTTATTTAAAATTTTTGCTTCTTCTACTACCATTGGATATCCTTCAAAATTCGATAACAAACAAAAGAAATCGGCCCTCTTCACAAATGGATATGGGTTGTCCCTTGCACCTAATAGCTTAAAAGTTTCTTCTACGTTTTCTTCGTAAATCTGTTTTTCCAAGCTTTCCTTTAGTGGTCCGTCACCTATTACAAAAATTTTATGCTTATATCCTTGCTTTATAAGTTTAGAATGAACTCTTATCAGTCTTTCTATTGCTTTTTGACTTACAAGTCTTGAAACTTGAACTATTATTGGTCCATCATTTTCTTCTGTTGCAAATACTTTCTTATCTTGTTCTATTAAGTCCTTCTCTGCTAATTTTAGTATTCTTTCGCTATTAATGTAATTGTTAATTACTTTTTCATGAGGTAAGTCCATGTCATCATACACTTTGTTAAACTTGTCTAAATTATCTATACTAACAAAAACAAGAGTATCAAATTTTTCATATATATTTCTGTCTAAGATTCTCTTAATTCTAGATTTTAGTCCTTTTCCAAAAACTTTAGAAATATCATTGTGAATCCATGCAATTTTAGTAGACTTTTTGTCTTTTACACTAAAAATTCTAGTAATAGGCCCCTCCAAAAAAGCGATTTGTGTAGAATATCCACCACTCTGAACATATTTTTTAAATATTTTTTTCTTTTTCAACAAGACTTTGATCGGTATTAATTTTTTCTTTAATTTTCCCATATCATTATACTTAAAATTGAATAGACTTATAAGTTTTATTTTAGAGTCAAGCTCTTTTTCTAGCTCTCCTCCAGCATAAATTGTAAAAATTGTAACATCATACTTTGCTATAAGCTTATTTGCAACATCTACTAATACCCTCTCAGCACCTCCAAGTGTAAGACCAGTTATTCCAAAAATAATTTTTTTCATATTGTAGTTTTCCTCCACCATACAAATCCGATTTTCACGTTATATTTTTATTCATTTTTTATTTCATAAATCTTCATTTCATCATCTTCCAAATCTTTGCATCCATTAAATATAAGAGTTGCAAGCACTATTATAATCATCATGCTCGATGAATTGAAAAATGTATATCCAGATAGAAATGATATGAATATGGCAAACCATAAGCCTAAAGTGCTCATCATAAATTCAATATTCATATTTTTTATTTTCTTTACTGCCATATAAGTTCCATACATTGCAATAGCTAAAAACGGCATAAAATATAAGAAAAATCCTATTACTCCAAAATTATATAAAAATGCTGGAACTTCCATTTCAAAAATCATCTCATAAAAATGTACCATATATCCATTACCGAAAAGTAACATTGGAATACTGTCTTGATTTTTTATTAATCTACTATGGTATATAAATTGCAATGCTCTCATATTAGTATTTTGAATTTGCTTTTCATTTGCAATATCATATAATTCTAAGTAAGTTTTTTGCATACTCTTAGGCATATAGCCTTCATCAATTTCGTTATTTTTTATTTTCTTCACAATATCAACAATATCACCTGTTACATGTGCAGTTTTTCCAGTCATTGTATCTATAATTTGATTTTCTCTTTCTTGAAGGTCTTTTCTTCTTTCAATAGTTTTTGAGCCAAATGCAATTACTGCAATACCAATAACAACCAATGCAAGTAAAAATGCTGGCAGGGCCTTTTTGTTTAATTTGCTATTTTTTATCAAGCTGTTAATTATACAAATTATGCAGTACATCAGTATTACAATTATAAAGCCAAATAAACCAGTTCTAGTTCCTAGTAAAGTACATAAATATGCTCCAGCAAGAACTAATGTCATAAAAGTCCATATTCTAATTCCAGTTTTATTGTTTTTTCCTAAGTTTGGCAGAATAATAAACATTTCTAATAACATTATTGTACCTATACTATTTCCAGATTCAAACCATCCCTTATAACCAATTTGAACTTCACTATATGTATATGAAGATGTTCCTGTAATTAGAGAAATATACATAAGCACAATATATACTGTAAACGAAATTAGCACAGACAATTTTAATTTATTTATAATCTTTGTACCATCTTCATTTTTAAGCTCTTTTTCTCTATTTTTATAAACAAAGAAATAAATGTAAATAAATAAATTCATTATCATGAAAGTGTAATTAACCAAATACTGAATTTCTTGAGTTATACCTCCATATGCACATTCCGTACTCTTTTTATAAAATATGTAAAGATGGCATATTGCATATATAAAATACGTGCCTCCCGCCATAAGAATATAAGACTTTAACTTATCTTTAAAAAATATATAACAAATTGCAATTATTGGTATAATTGGTCTTATAAATGTAGATATCGAAATATTAGTGTTAAAATAGTTTCTAAACAGGAAACTTGCAGCATCCAATATCGGACATATTATTATTAAAAAACACAATAAATTTTCTATTGTGATAATATTTTTCAAATTAAGCTTCTTTTCTTTTTTGATATTATCTTCCATAATTAATATCTTCCTCACTAAACATATATTGAGTTGAAAAAGCTAAAATGGTAATCTTTTTTCAACCCTTTTCGATTGTAATTTTTCAAGATTATTATATATACTAAACGCTAAAAAATCAAGCAAAAAAGCAGAACATATCATAAAAAGGTTTTAGTATAAAAATTACCATACTAAAACCTTTTCTTTTACAATTCTTCTGCAAATCTTCTTTCTAATTTTTTAAATACAAAATATCCAACAATGCAAAGAACTATTCCCATTATAAATGCAATTAGCAATCCTCTAAAATCTGGCATTGTTTTACTATAGAATATAGATCTATAGCCATCTATCAAATACGACATTGGATTTAATCTTAATAGCCATCTAAAATTTGCTGGTACAGCATCCATCGAATATACGATTGGTGTTGCGTAAAATAACAATTGCATAAATACACCTAGCAAGTGTAATAAATCTCTAAAGTATACTGTTAAACTACTTACAAGAAGTGATATTCCTATAGATACAATGAATTGTATTGCAAGTATTAAGAAATACCATAATATATTCCATGATAATCCGATTCCACCAAAAACAACAAATCCTAGTATAATTATTGTTGCAATTAAAAAGTTTACTCCTTCACTTGCAACAAGTGATATTGGCAGAATTTCTCGTGGGAAATACACTTTTTTTATAATATTGCCATTATCAACCATTACAGCTGCACCTCTTATAACAACATTAGAAAAATATTGCCACGGAATTAAACCACAACACAAGTAAACAGCATAGTTCTCTATATCACTTTTTAATATTACTTGGAAAACTAATGCATATACAGCAATTTGAAGTAGTGGATTTAAAAAAGACCATAACACGCCTAAAAATGAGTGTTTATATTTTCCACCTACATCTTTTGTTATATTTGTTTTTAATAGTTCTCTATACGCGTACAAATCCTTTATTATGTTCATTTACAAAGTCTCCTTCAAATATTCTTCTATTACATCATCTGGTTTTCCATCCATTTTTACGACTCCGTCGCATAACCATACTGCTCTAGTACAAAATTCTTTTACTGTTCCCATACTATGAGTTACAAATACCATTGTTTTTCCTTGAGCCTTTAATTCTTTCATTTTTGCAATACATTTTTCTTGGAAATGTTGATCTCCAACAGCTAAGATTTCATCAACTAATAGTATGTCCGCATCAACATTAATAGCAACTGCAAATGCAAGCCTCATATACATTCCAGAAGAATAAGTTCTTACAGGGTTATCTATATAAGAACCCAATTCTGAAAATTCTATAATATCATTAAGCCTTTCATCTATTTGCTTTCTTGTTAATCCAAATATTGATGCATTAAAATATATGTTTTCTCTTCCAGAGAAATCAGGGTGGAATCCTGCGCCAAGTTCCAATAATGAAGTTAATTTTCCATGAGTTTCAATCTTACCTTTATTTGGATAAATTATTTTTGTCATTAATTTAAGCAAGGTAGATTTGCCACTTCCATTAACGCCTATTAATGCAACAGCCTCACCATTTTTTATGGTAAGATTTATGTCTTTTAATACTTCTCTTTTTTCTTTTCTATTTCTGTTCCAAAATAATAATTTTTCTTTTAAACTATTTGCCTTGTCCATATAAATATTGAATGTTTTATATACATGGTCCACAACAATTCTATTTTCTTGTTCAGCTTTTGACATCTTACTTTTGCCTTTCTTTTTATTTTTCGATATCATTATATTATATAATGTTTATATTGTCAAAATTTTTAGCTATTCATTTTAATGTTTTCTATTTTTCTTCCTTGTAAGCAACATAAAAATTACAATTACAGCCAATAACATTATTACACAAATAGCTGTTTTATTATCTTTTTTGTCTGTCGGAATATTAGAAGTTTCTCGACTACTTTCTCTTATAACATCTATTTTGTAAGATACTGTTTCAGTTTTGCCTTCTTTCGATACAGTTATAATAATAGTATTTTTCCCATCTTTTAAGTTTTCATTTCCTTCTACCGTAATTTTAGCATTTTCATTTAAACATGACGTATCAACATCAATTTTTGAAGCTCCGTTATATATTTTTGCAGTATAACTAAATACGTTTTCAGAAAACGATGGTGATAAATCAACTTCATCTTTATTTCCATTTTGGTCAACTGCATTTAATTTTATAGAAGAAAGTCTTAGAGTCTCATCTTGAATTTTTCTAGTTACTTTTATGAAATAAGTTCTTACAGTACCATTTTCTGCAGACACGTCAACTCTTAGATTATTTTCACCAGTCTGAAGCTTTATATTACCTGTACCTGTAATGTTTGCTCTTTCATCATCAGCAATTGCCTTTATAGTTACATTATCTTCTTTCGTATCTGAATCTAATGTATATTCTTGAATTTGTTTATCAAATTCAGGTAATAATCTATATCCTTCTACTTCCAATGATGAAAGATAGTTATTACTTGATTTATTAGCATTTTCACTTTCTGCCTTTTGTTGATTTGTAAGTTGTTCGTTTGCAAGTGTATCTGACATTTCATCTGTAAAATCTGCCATTCCAGCATATGATTTATTCATTGTTATCATTATTACCAATAGGACCATCAATGATATAACTACCTTTATTTTACTTTTCTTCATATTTTTTCCTCTCCTCAAGGTATAAAGTAGGCTGGAAATAATTTAATTATATTCAGCCTTTTTTATACTTTATAAATTTATCTTAAATATTTGCTTGGTATAAATGCTTGTCTTCCATCTGAAATTATTATTCTATACCAATCGTAACCATTTATATTTTTATAAGTAGAATTATCTATTACAGTTACTTCTGCATTTTCAGCTAATGCTGTAAGCTTTGCGACATCTGTACTTGGTCCAATTCTCACATTACATCCATATCCATCATTAGTCTTTACATTAGCTTTATAGTCACAAGTTTTAACATCATCTATTTGCTTTAAATATTTTCCAGACATATAGCCTATAGTTCCATCTGGTGTAACTACTTTCTGCCAATCTGAATTTATACCTCTTTCGATTGATAAGAAAACGGTTCCTTTGTCTGTAATTGTTTTAATTATATTTGAAGAAGTACTTGGTCCAGATCTTAATAATACGTTTGTTCCTGTTGTTGCAACATTTATAGGATATGTTTCAGAGCTAGCAGATGGTAATGGTGTAACCGTTTTATCCATTTGCTCATATAATGGGATTATGAAAGTAAAGCTTGAATCTAGCTTACCTGTATTCTTATACATGCTTTGCAATGTTTTTGCTTCACTATAAGCTCCCATTAAGTTTTGCATATATTGATGAGTATATAATGAAGTTCCGTTTGTAGAGTCTATATCAAATCTATTTTGATATAATGTGTTTTGATAGTTTTCAAGCCAGTTGTCCTTACAGAACCCAATTCCGCCTTCTAGGGCTTTTGGCATTGTATCCCAGCCTTCTTTTTTTGCTCTAGCTAAGGCATTTGCATAAATTTGCTCCCATCCAGTTCCATTTGCACTAATGTTAAATGGATTATAATACGTTTTTCCATCTCCACCATCCATGCCTCTTCCAATTTGCGTTCCATTATTTCCTTGTTCTTGAATTAGTCTTGCAATTATGTAATATGGGTTAACATTTGTGTTTCTACATGCTTTTTCTATATCGTCTGCATATTTTTCTAAATATGTACCTTTAACTTTAGCCTTTATTCCTTCTAGTGTGCAAGCTTCATCTAAATATTCATTTACATCTTGGAATTGAAATATATTTACTTCATCAAAAAAGTTTCTTGGGTCCATGTAATATGCTATAGCCTTTTCGGAAGCACAATACCAGCCACTATCATATAGTAGAGTTCCACAAGTTGAACATACCCATTCTCCGCTATTTGATGTTTCAACTAAGTTTCTTCCATGAACTTTTGCTTCTCCTGCAACTGCACTGTCAAATTTTAATCCTGTATATAGGAATTTTACATTCCAATTTGGATGAGAGGCTAATAATTTTTCGAGTGGTGCTTTATATCCGGGATATTTATTATCATCTATGTCTACAACAATTTTTGAATCAGTTATTGTAAATTTTTGTGCAACTCTTCCTGAATAGTTTTGAATTGTTAAATTAGCACCTTCTTTAACTTCTTCATTCTCAACAGTCATATATAATTCACTATTTTTAGAAATTATGTAATATTCTCCATTTCCGGCTTCTTTTATAATCCATTTTTGTGCATCAGAGCCATTGTTAGCATATTGAGTAATCTTAGTTCCAATTATTGTAGTTCCATTGGCAAGTTCTATTGATGTATTTGCATGTGTTGCAGTTATTGTGTAATATCCATCACCAACATATTTTATATTAAATTTTTGATTTGCAGTTTTGCCATTTTTCCAAAGTTCAATCTTTTCACCATTATCTTTAGAGCTATGAGGAATATCTATTACAAGCCTTGTATTTGCTACCGAAGCAATAGTATAAGTTCCATCTTCTAACGTTTTTGTACCTTTCATTGCAGTTGGAACAGTAAGCTTAAACTTTTGGCTTGAAGAATTATTTAATTTTGATGTTACTATCCTTCCGTTATCAACTGTTAAATACAAGCCATTACATTTTGAAATTATGTAATAATATCCGTTTCCAGCGTCTCTAATTACCCATTGTTGGTTATTTCCACCATGGTACTCCCATTGGTCAACAGTTGCACCATTTTGTTTTGAGCTTCCTGCAACATCAATAAATTTTCCAGAATGCATTGCAGATATTGTATAATAACCGTCATTTCTATATTTTATATTAAATTTTTGGTTGGCTGTAGATGAGTTTTCCCATACCCCAATATTTGTGCCATTTTGAGTAGAGCTTCCACCTATATCAACAACCTTTGATGTATCTTCAGCAGTTTGTATTTGATAAGTTCCATCATTTATTGTTTTAGTTCCTGTGGGGGTTTCTTCTCCCTCTTTTACAAATTTAAATTTTTGATTATTGCATCCATTACTAGTCCATACCTGCACTAATGAGCCATCATGAGCGTCAGAATGAGGTATATCTAAATATAATCCATTGCTCTTAGAAATTATGTTAAAATAGCCATTTCCAGCATCTTTTATAATCCACTTTTGGTTATTTCCACCATGATATTCATATTGTAGAACTCGTGCTCCCGGTTTTTTTGAATTATTGGCAACATCAATAAGTTTTCCAGAATGTACAGGTGATATTGTATAACATCCATTTCCAATATACTTAATGGTAAATTTTTGGTTATTTGTTCCTCCACTTGTCCATAATTCCACCTTAGCATCGTTTGTTTTTAAACTGCTGTAAATATCAAACACAAACTTCTCGTTTAGAGCAGATTTTATAGTGTATACTCCATCTTCAAGAGTTTGATTTGCATCAGTCGCAAAAGTAGTACTGCTGATGTTAAGAGTTCCAAAAAACACGCTAAGCAATACTACTATTTTTATAATATTTAAAATTTTTCTCTTCATAGTTTTATCTTCTCCTGTTCTTAAACTTTTTGTCACAAAAATAATTTTTTTATCTATTTTTGTCTCTTTTATTTTAACATAAATTTAAGAATTAGAGAATAGTTTTTTATATTTTTCTATAACTTTTTTCTGGTAAAAATTCTTTTCTTGATAATTGAATTTTTATTTTTTCAAATTTTCAATTTGTTCATATCTTAACAAATTTAATTCATAATTTTCCCTGTGTTGTCTTGTTATTGTATCTAATATAATTGCACATTGGAAGGCAACAGCAGCCAGTCCCATAAAGCCTGTTGCAAGTATTGCAGAAGGTACTTTGGTAATAAAGTGTGTGTTAAAGAATTCAACAAGTACTGGTACTCCAACAGCAAGTCCCAATATAAAGAATATTAAGGCAATAGCTCCAAAAAATTTAAATGGTTTATAATCCTTAAACATTCTTGCAATTGTTTTTACAACTTTTATACCATCACTTATAGTGTTTAATTTCGAAGAGCTTCCCTCCGGTCTGTCTCTATAAATTATAGGAATTTCTTTTATAATATATTTTTTATCCAAGGCATATAAAGACATCTCTGTTTCTATCTCAAATTTAGGACTAAGAACAGGCATGTTTTTCACAAATCTCTTGTTAAATACTCTATATCCTGTCATAATGTCTTTTAAATCTGTCTTAAATAACACATTTATAGATTTCTTTACTAGATTATTACCTAATTCGTGGAATGGTCTCTTGTTTTCCTTTTGATATGTTCCATTTGAAAGTCTATCTCCTATTGCCATATCAGCTTCACCATTTCTTACGGGTTCAATCAATTTGTGGACAAATTCAGCAGGATATGTGTCATCTCCATCAACCATTACATATATATCTGCTTCGATATCTCTAAATTGGCTTCTTACTACATTGCCTTTTCCTTGTTTGTATTCATCTACAACTATTGCACCATTTTTCACAGCAATTTCTCTTGTTCTGTCTTTAGAATTGTTGTTGTAAACATATATATCGGCTTCTGGTAATTCTTTTTTAAAATCTTTTATTACTTTTTCGATTGTTAGTTCTTCATTATAACAAGGTATTAGTACTGCTATTTTTTCCATCTTCATTATTTCCTTCCTTTATAAAATTCATTCCAAGATATACTGGTAATGCTAAGAATATTGGGTATGCATATCTGTATTCACAATAAGCAGGTGAAGCAATAAGCGTTAGCCATAATATAAATGTTGGTAGATAAACTAGCAAATATTTATATTTTTTCTTATAAATGGTATAACTTAGTGCAATTACAGTAAGTAAAACTCCTGCTCCAATGCTAAATACAAATCCAAATACCGGTATACCTCTTTCATCAATCAATTCATCTATCTGTTCAACCCATTTTCCTTCTATTAATGGTGTTTGTTTAATTCCCATGTTATGGTCCATAGTAACTCTACTAACCACCGAATTTCTTACCTCTGGATAATAATATCCATACGAATTTGATATAAATGCTTCTATATAATCCTTAGGATATTTTACGAATAATTTTAACCAAATCGATATAAATTCAGATTTATTTTCTGAAAAATATTCGTTATTAAAATTAAACTTTACAGGATCTGATAATATAGGATTGTAGTTTTCCCATACATTTTCTACCATAAAATATTTATTTATTTTTTCTATTGTTTCTTCATCAATATCTTCATAATTGTCTTTTACAGTTCTTACTATTTGTTGTATTGGAACAGATAACATTTCTCCTACTGCTCCTTTTTCAACCTTGAGTATTTTAAATACCACAACATTGTAAGCCTCATATATAACAAGTATAGACATGAACATAATTAATAATTTTTTCCAATGTTTTCTTAGTACTATAAATATAAATGGTAAACTTAATACAACAACATATAAACCATTATGTCTTAAAATCATTGTGAATATTGAAATTAGCACATATCCTACCATGTTTCTTTTCTTAGCTAGAAATTCATCTGTATTAAATATAAGCTCTATGTTTTGTATTATAAACAAAGGCATTATTCCAGAGAATAATATATCTTTCCACATTGTTATACTGTACATTCCATTTACTGGATAGAACATGTAAAACAATAAAGTTATTAGCTGAACAAATTCTGGAACTTTTTTCTTTCTTAAATATTTCAATACAAATGCAGCAAAGGTTGCCATTACCAGCATAGAGAATATGCTATATAAAGCAATTCCTGTATTTATGTTTCCAGATAATTTTAATCCTAAATTTACGAATATTCCTATTATTGCCGTGTGTGTAATAGGATGATGGTCTTTTAGTGGCAATATTCCTATTGTTTGTTCTATTTGAGAATACGAATCCGATGTTACAATTCCAGGATAATATCTTAAAAAGAATGGCAAATATGATAAAAATATAAGTAAAATTGTGATTATAACAAGAAATACTTCATTCTTAAGTAACTTTATATTTGATAAATCTTTTTCGAATATTGTTATATTTTCAGTTTTCAACTTATTGTTTTCAAATATATCATAAACCCATAAAACTATTATGCTGAACATTGTGAAATATCCAATAAAATTTACTATAAGCCATTTATTTAAAATGTGATTAAGGGTAAAATCTGTATTTACACTCTTTCCTATTATTTCTATTATCGTGTATATAACTGCTACAATTCCCGCTGTTATCATTTTTCTTTTTGTGTTCTTTGTTGATTCTAGTGTTTTCTTTATTACAAAATAGCAACTTGCAAATATAAATACAAATATTATGTTATTGCCACTTATTAGAAAGTTATGCCATATACATATAGTAAGAATGCATGCAAGTATAAAAGATATAATATTGTTTTTGTACTTTTTCATATTCTCCTAGAGTTTTTTAAGCTCTTTCTCCTTGTGTAATATTTAGGTTTTAAGGGTTACCCATACCCCTATATAATTTCTAAAATTTTTGAATATATTTTATATGTTGATTTATTTACAGTTCTCATATATTTATTTTTACCAATATTTACAGTTTTTAAAATTACATTTTCTTTCCAGTTTGGAAAATTTAAATTTAGTCTTTCCCAGCTTTCTGTTAGTAATTTTTCTCTGATTGTCTTAGCCTTTATTTTGCACATTCTTTTCAAAGAACTGCATAGTAAATATCTTGCATAATTATATTCTAATTCATCTCTATACTTTTCATAAATATTGTTCTTTTTATAAAATTCAATAACATTGTCCAATACGGTAAATATATCTGCTGTTCTTTCATTTTGAACATTTGCAATAGAGCCTTCTCTTTGTACATAATGAATGAATGGCTTATCAACATAGGCAAATTTATTTATAAATGGAATAAGCTTATAAGTAAATTCTACATCTTCATATCTTAATCCTTTTGGAAATTCTAAGTTATTATCTATTATTAATTGTCTCTTAATTAATTTATTCCAGGCGACCACTCTAACAAAGCTAAGCATCTCTTTTTTATTTTTGTATGAATACTGCTTGTCCACCCTAATTTTATTAGGGAATTCCCATATAAAATCACATTCAACATAATCTGCATTTTCTTCTATTGCCTTATTATACATTTCTTCATAAGCATTTTTTTCTATGTAATCATCTGAATCTAAAAAGGCAATAAAATCACCAGTTGCATATTTTAGTCCATAGTTTCTTGCATCTGATAGTCCACCATTTTCTTTTTCTACATAGATTATTCTGTTTTTGTTATTTTTTTCGTATTCTTTTGCTATGTTTCCAGAATTATCTTTAGAGCCATCATTCACAAGAATTATTTGAATATCTTCTAAAGTTTGACTAAGCAATGAATTAATGCACTTTTCTAGATATTTTTCTACATTATAAATTGGAACAATTACACTTACTTTTGGCATTTTTATCCCTTTCCTAAATCTATCTCAATTTTAAATATAGTTTTATATTTATTTTCAAAAGTATTTTCTTTATAAATTGTTTTACATCTCTTGCCTTTATGTTATTTGCAAGTTTTCTCTTCCTTATTTCTTTTATGAATTGTTTTTGCTCTTTTCCCTTTAGATTATTCACTTCTAATATTATACAATTAGTATAATATATTTTTATATTCTCCTTAGATTTTTCTGAAATCTTATATTCTTTAATTTTTTTAACCATTTCATCATAGAAATACAATAAATCTAAAGCTCTTTTATATGTAATTTCTGAATTTCCTCTCGTGATGCTTTTTTGAGTTTGCACATAGTTATAACCAAATACATCTACACTCGCAACTTTATCAGCCTTCAATAGTATAAGAGGAATTAATCCAAAATCTTCATGATATTTTCCTTTAGTAAACTCAAATTTATTTCTTCTAAAGAAATCTCTTTTATACAAATACCCCCATGCAACTTCTGTCATTACATCTGCTTTATATAAAATGTCGAATGCCTCTTCACCACTTTTTTCTTCAAACAATGGTGTATAATTTTTCTCAAGCACATTACCTTGTTCATCAACTTTTGCAATTTTAAATTTAATCATGTCATATTTTTGTTCCATATAAGGTAGCAAATCATTGTATAAATTTTCTGTTATATAATCATCTGAATCTACAAATGATATGTATTCTCCAGTTGCATATTTCAATCCATAATTTCTTGCATCTGATAATCCACCATTTTCTTTTTCAAAGTACAAGACTCTATCTGGATCTTTTACAACATATTTTTTTGCAATTTCTGCACTCGAATCCTCTGAGCCATCATTTACAAGTATTATTTGTATATCCTTCAAAGTTTGATTTAGTAATGAATCTAAACATTTTGCCAGTTGCTTTTCCACATTATAAATTGGAATTATAACACTTACCTTTATCATAAATAATCTTATCCCTTTCTTAAAGTGTAAATCTATTTAGGAAAATTGTTATTTTGTAACATTCTTTTTTTAAAAAACTATTCCAATACTTCTTTTAAATTTTTTAAAGCATCTTGTTTATTCTTTTCTCTCCATAATTTGTACTCTTCTAAGATTTTTTCCCTATTTTCTAAAGCATTTAAAATCTTTTCTTTTATCTCTAATATATCATCTGCATTTTTTACTACCAAGTAATCTTGTAAAGAGCTTCCTTCAAAGGCTTTAAAACTGTTTCCAACCAGGCATGGTGTTCTAAGTTCAAGGCTTTCATACGGAATCATGTTGTTTTCATCAACTGTACTTACACATAAATTTATATCATTGTTTGCTAATTTTTTATATAGTTCCTGCTTTGTCATTAATTTATTTGCAACAGTTAAATTTATATTAAAGAACCTTGCAATTTTAGATATTTTGTAATTTACTGGAGAACAATCTAACTTTGCATTTTCAATCATGCTTACTGCACAAAGTTGATTATATATATTTCTACTAATTCTATCATATGCTTCATACATTCCAATTTTTATTGGCAAGTTTTCATTTTTTTCTGCTTTATTATCTTCGTTGTAGCTTTCTCTATTTTCAATCTCTACATATTTAGATAATAATTTTGCTCTATATCCTTTTTCTTTATAGAACTCATATACAGACTTTTTTAGAAATACTAATTCATCAATCAAACCTTTATCATACATTCCTAAAATATTGTCAAAATTGTTCCATATTATTGCATCTGTTAAATCTTCTTGCCCATTATGAATTATCATTTTTACCTTCATACTCGATTTTTGTTTTTTTATGCTTGATATAAGCATATCCCAACCATCAGCATATTGGTTAAACAATATTTGTTTCTTACTAGAATTAGCTATTGCACTTGCAATCATTTCAGCTTCTTTTTTTGTATACTGCTCTCTAAGTTCTAGTATACTGCCTTCAATAAGATTTTGTATTTCATTTTTCTCTACTGGCATTTCTGGATGACAAATTGTAATGAAATCTTTTTGAATTTGGTTTATCTCATTTGTTATCCTCTTTACTCTTCTACTTCTTGTAATATATATAGAAGCCTTCATTCTAGCCCAGCTATAAATTTTCTTTAATGTAACAATTATGCTTGTTTTAAAATTAAATATTCCATCAATAATAGAATTTAAAGTTTTACCGAGTGCTGGTCCAAAAGTTCTATATATTCCTATTGTTCTTTTTTCTCCTCTATCGGTCCAGGTTGCTTTAAATAAGTGAACCATACACGTATTTTTAGTATACACCTTTTCAGAATAATTGTAGTTTATTGGATAGAAATAATCTCTTGGGTAAACATAAATATTATCATCAAATATACGAATTCCTTCTTCATTTACTTTGCTCTCATATTGTTTCAAAATCTTTGTAATTATTACCGGGTTTGCAAAATTATACATAATTTCGGGTTCAAAGTGTTTTATTTTACCATAGTAATCAAGTATTGCTTTTATATACTTATTTTGTGGATTTTGCGCATAAATCATTGCTGTTCCAACATATCCACTATCTTCATATCCAAGTACAACTTCTTTATTTAAAACATCAGTTGGATCTTTTAATATTTTTACATCAGTATCGAGATACAATCCACCTTCATTATATAATGCATATATTCTTACATAATCACTAACAAATGCCCATTTTTTACTCTCATAAGCTTCTTTTACAAATGGAAAGCTGTTAACATCAAAATTACTCTCATCCCATTGTTTTATTTCGTAGTCTGGCAAAAACTTTTTCCAAGTTTTTATGCAATCTTCTACCGATTTTGGTAATTTTTTTCCTCCAAACCAACAATAATGTATCTTTTTTACCATTGTTTTCCTCCAATTATTTATTTATAATAGATTTTAAGAATGTTTTTAATGAAACTAATATATTTCTAAAATAATTTATTATTTTTCTTTTTATTAAGTTATTTTTTATACTCTTTATATTACCATTTTTAAATGCAATAAACATATTTGTAACCAATTGCTTTTGTCTTTCTGAATAATCATTCTTTTCAGTGTTTACCATATTTGTGTTTACAATATATTCTATTGTGTTTTTATTATCTTTTACAAATCCTTCTAAATGTTTTTCTAATTCTTTTTTATTAGCATTATAGTCTTGTGTTATCATGTCCAATATTCTTCTTACAAAAAACTCATTTATTATAAGCTTGTATTTTTCACAATCATTATCATGATTTTTTATAACCTCTGAAATATTGCTACAAATTTTATAAAAAGCCGACATATATGTATTTGTTGCAACTATAGACTTCTCTCTTTGTAAATAATAATACATTGGATATGGTATATACTTTATGTTTTTTGCATTTGTCAATATAAATGGTGTTACAGCAACATCTTCATATTGTTTTCCAACAGGAAATTCGAATCCATTGTATAATTCTTTTTTTATTATTTTGTTACAAGATGAACCAGACATGGCTCCATTTATAAGGCCATCCAAGAAATTTTCTTTATCATCTCTGCATGCTCTTGATGTATAGTTCCAAAGAGGATTCTTCTCGAATACGACATATAAATCGTATATTATAATGTCATTATCTTTCACATATTCTCTTGCAATTTTATAAAAGTTTTTGTCGATGTAATCATCTGAATCAACTACACTGATAAACTCGCCTCTAGCCTTTGCAATTCCCACATTTTTAGTGTCTGCAAGCCCTTTGTTGTCTTTCTTCACATATACAAAATTATTTTTATACTCTTCTGGTAGAGCATTTATAAATTTTTTTATAATTTCCTCGCTATTGTCTTTCGAGCCATCATTTACAACTATTACCTCACAGTCTCTGTCCATGGCTTCGTATATTGACTTTAGAGTTTTTTCTACGTATTTTTCTGTATTGTAAACAGGTACAATTATTGAAAATAAAAATTTACTTTTTTCTTCTGTCATTTATATTTTCCTCTTTTCTTTTTGATATTTCATGCTTTTGTGTCAGACTAAGCATTTATAAGTTTTTCTAGCTTTTCATTTATTTCTTGATTATACTCTTTATAATCAAACTCTTCTTTTTGAGAAATTCCGTTAATTATTGCATTTTTCATCGCATTATAAATTGAATTTACATTTTTTTGTGTGACAACACCATGATTGTTTTGTATAATTTGTAAGCTATCAGATACATTCGTTGTAATTATTGGAATGTTTAATATCATAGCCTCCAAATACACAACTGGAAAGCCCTCATATTCAGATGTAAGAATTAGACTATCTGCAAGTTTAAAGTATGGATATGGATTTTGTTTCTTTCCTAAGAATATTATATTATTTTCTAATTTATATTCATTTACCATTTTTTTGTACTCTTGCGTTTTGTTCCCGCTTCCAACTAGCAAAATTCTAAAATCTAGATTATCTTCTTTCAGCTTCTTAGCAGCTTCAATTAATCTCGTTAGTTTCTTGTCTTCCTCAGTATGTCTTCCAACATTCAGGAAAGTAAAAGTTTTTTCTTTACAACAATCTGTAACTTTTTCTTGAGACTTTCTTAAAATTTCTTCTGCATCAATAAAATTATAAATAACACTTGTTTTGTTTATGAAATCCTTATCATTTTTTAAATTTTCTACAAATATATCTCTTGCATTTTCAGATACAAATATAATATTCTTAAAGTTTTTTGCTTTAACTCCCTCAAAAAATTCAACATATTTTGACTTATTATTATCAAACATTTGCATATATTCACTATGTACCCATAAACAACTATTTTTCGAAGCAGTTCTTGCCACAAAAGATGCAGGCTTAGAATATGTTGCATATGCACATGAAAAATCATACTTATATTTGTATTTCAGCTTAAATATCGTCTGTTTTATAAAATTAATACCTTTTCTAAAAATGATTACCTTACTGTCATTTGGGCAATACACACATATCTGTATTTTCTTATCAATTTTATCTAAAAAAATTCCTTCTTTTTTCTCCAGAAATAACGTTATTTCATATTTATCTGTCCTTGCTAAGTAATTTAATAAATTAACAAGTGCGTTTTCAATTCCCCCTATATCAAGTGAAACTGCTGAAAACAATAATTTTTTCATTAACTTCTCCTTTTTACTGAGCTACAATTTCAACATTATATCCTATAAACAAGCCTGTTTCTACAACTCCAGTTATGCTTTTCAATCTTCTTTCTAATGTCTCGTCTATGTTATCAAACCAAGCATCTAATATAATATTGCCGTTTTCTGTTATTACTGGGCCGTCTTTTTTTAGTGCTAAACGTAATTCTACGTTATGCGCTCCTTGTTTATATATCTCTTCTTTTACCAAATTTATAGCCTTTGGAGTACACTCTACTGGTACTGGAAATTTGCTTCCTAGTCTATTTACTATTTTTGATTCATCGACTAATATATAGGTTTTATTTGAACATTTAATATTTAATTTTTCATTAAACATCGCAGCTCCTCTACCTTTTATCATCCAGTTGTCATGGTCAACCTCATCAGCTCCATCAAAGCACCAGTCAGGCTTTTTTTCTTCCAATGTTACTGTTGGGATTCCAAGATAAGTACATAACATTTTAATTTCGTATGACGTAGGAATAGCAATAATATTCAAATGTTCAGTTTGTACCTTTTTTGCAATTTCAATAGCAGTCAAATAAGATGTTGAGCCAGAGCCAAATCCTATAATTTCACCATCTTGTACACGTTCTGCCATTTTTTTAGCAACCTGTTCTTTTGCCTCTCTATTTTTTATTTCTTCCTTCCACATTGGTTTTTGCAATGTTTCTCTAGCCCAATCCATCTTATTTACTTCCTTTCTATTTTTTCTATTGTATTATTTTACTATTTTAAAGAAACTTCCTTTTCCCATTTGTATTATCATTTCACCTTCAAAGTTATTTAATGATTGATAATCTGTTACCTTTTCTCCTTCAACTTTTATTCCACCTTGTTCGAAAAGTCTCTTTAGCTCTGCTTTTGAAGCACATTTCTTTGTTTTTAATAATGTATCTAATATATTATTTTCAAATTTGATTTCTTCAATATCTTCTGGAGCTTCTTGCTTTTGGAATGCTGTTTTAAAATGTTCTTCTGCTTGCTCAGCTTCTTCTTCATTATGATATAATCTTGCTATTTCTTTTGCAAGCTCCATCTTTATGTTTCTTGGATTTTCTCCATTATTTAGTCTCTCTTCAATTTTTGCAACATCATCTGGATGTATATCTGTACATAAATTGTAATATTTTATTATCATACTATCTGGAATCTTCATTACTTTTTCATACATCGTATTTGCATCTTCATTTACACCAATGTAATTCCCTAGGCTCTTGCTCATTTTTTCAACTCCATCAATTCCTTCAATTAAAGGCATGAAAAGTGTAATTTGAGGATCTTGTCCATAATCTTTCTGTATATTTCTTCCCATAAGTACATTGAATGTTTGGTCTGTTCCACCCATTTCTAGGTCTGCTTGAATTGCGACAGAATCATATGCCTGCATTAATGGATAGAAAAACTCATGTACAGCTATTGGTTGATTATTTGTATATCTCTTTTGGAAATCGTCTCTTTCTAGTATTCTTGCTACAGTACATTTTGAGCAAAGATTGATAACATCTCTGAAATCCATTTTTCCTAACCATTCACTATTAAATTTAACTGTTGTCTTGCTTGGATCTAATATCTTAAATATTTGTTTTTGATATGTTCTTGCATTCTCTTCTACTTGCTCTTTTGTAAGTTGTTTTCTTGTTTTAGACTTTCCTGTAGGATCACCTATCATTCCTGTAAAGTCACCTATTATAATTATTACTTCATTTCCTAAGTCTTGTAATTGTTTAATTTTTCTAAGCACAACAGCATGTCCTAAGTGAATATCTGGTGCAGATGGATCTAAGCCTAATTTTATTCTTAGTGGTCTATGTTCTGCATCTACCTTTTTTAATTTTTCTCTAATTTCTTCAACATCTGTATGGTCAGCTGCACCCTTTAACATTATTTTTATTGTATTTTCTATATCCATCAAAATCTCTCCTAATTATAAATTTTACATTTTACTCCATTTATGAGTCTATTTTTTCGTGTATATTATATGCATTTTGCAATGCTTTGTCAATCATACTATTTTTCATCAAAATATTGACTTTCTTCTTGTAATCCTTCAAAGTTAATCTGTCTTAATATTTCATATGCTATTACACACACCGAATTTGAAAGATTTAATGACCTTAATACTGGTCTCATTGGAATTCTTATTGTTTTATCTATATATTTTTGCAATAAATCTTCAGGTAGACCTTTGGTCTCTTTTCCAAATAACACAAATACATCCTCATCTTTAAATTTACTATAATCTACATCTGTATAGCAATGTTTTGCCTTTGTTGTAGCCATAAACATGTTATGCTCCTCCGGCTTATATTTCTCTAAAAAAGCATCTATTGATGTATGTTCTTCAATCTCTAATTTATCCCAATAATCTAATCCGGCTCTCTTTAGTTGTTTATCATCTATTTTAAAGCCTAATGGATAAACCAAATGTAGCTTTGCACCTGTTATAGCACAAGTTCTTGCAATGTTTCCTGTGTTTTGTGGTATCTCTGGTTCTACCATTACTATGTGTAATTTCATTTTTTCTTGTTCCTTCCTAATTTACATTATTTTTAATACTGCTTGAGGTACATACCTAGAAATATCTTTTCCATTATCAAATATTTCTTTTACAGTACTTGAGCTTATACTGCCAAGTGTTCCTGCTCTTACATATATCGTATCAAGCCCTGATATTTCTTCATTAATCTCTGCTATATTTTCCTCATAGTAGTAATCCATATCATCTCTTATTCCTCTTACAAGGAAATTACATCCATTATCTTTTGCTGCATCGACTGATAATCCTTCATATGTAATTACATCTACATTGTCTATATTTTCATCTTTTAATGCCTGCTCTATAGCATTTTTCATTATTTCTTTATCATATCTTCTTGCCTTCTTATTGTTAATGCCTATTCCGATTACTAACTTATCAAATACATTTGAAGCAGTCTTTACAACATGCATATGTCCCATAGTAAAAGGATCAAAACTTCCAGCATAAAATCCTATATTCATTATTGTTCCTCCTTTAGATAATTTAATATCTGCTTTAAGGCCTTTTCTCTATGAGTTACTCCAAGTTCTTCTTCTGTAAGTTCATTCATAGTCTTATCAAATCCTTCTGGAATAAATATTGGCCCATATGTAAGCTTTCCAAGAGGTCCTGGAGTTCTAACTATTCTTCCTAGAGTTTCTCCTCTTGCAACATTTATTTTTCCATTTGGCATCATTAATGTAAGAACACATACAAATTTTGCAGTTCTATCTTCATCTTTAACATTTTCCATTTTTGAAAGTACCTTATTTATTGCAACAATCTGAGGAGCATGGTCTCCTGCGTATCTTGCGCTATATACTCCTGGTTCTCCATTCAATGCATCAATGCAAAGTCCAGCATCATCTGTCATTATAATCTCATTTATATCATTTTTTTCACAATAAGTCTTGATGGCTTTTGCTTTTATAAGTGAATTTTCTTCAAATGTAGTTCCATTTTCATCAATTTCTTCGTTAAATCCAATATCTTTTAAAGATAAAATTTCAACATCAATATTCTTGTAGTCCAAATAATCCTTTACTTGAGCTATTTTAGCCTGATTTGAAGTTCCATATATAATTTTCATATTAAATCACAATCCTCTCTATAAATTTATTCACAGTACTTTTTATATAATCTCTTTAAATTGCTTTTAGTTATAGTTTTTTCAATGCCATTTATGCTTACTTGTGTAAAAACCTCTGTCACCATAGATTTATTTTTTTCATTAAGTGGCATATTGTCTTTGCGTGAGTTCCAATATTTTAATTGGGTATCGTTTCTCCATCTCTTACCATTATAAACAATTCCGGCGGCTAAATTATCACATATCATCTCTACAATGTATTTATACGGAATTACTGGCATTGGATTTCTAGACATTGGGTCATACCAATATTCTGGATGATGTTTATTTCTTCCTTTATGGTGTAACCACGCTTTCGAATAGCCTTGTTTTCTCTTTGCAAATAAAATTGGACTCATGCTTCCATTATAGTATTTTACAGACTCCCAAAATTCTGTTGGAGAAAATTTTGATAAATCGTGTACTAATCCTCTCCAAGGTATTCCAGCTTTACAACATAACTTGAATACTACCCATCTATGCCTTGTGACTAAATTAAAATGTTTTAACGTGTTGGTAAATATATTTCCTGTCATGTTTTGTTTCCTTTCTACTTTCATTTTTCTTACAATATCCTATCACAAATGGCTTAAAATCTCAACATTTTCATAAAAGAAACTTGTAATAAAATTTAAAACTTTTAACTTTTATATTGCATAACAGCTCAAATTGTTTTAGCATTACGTACAATTCTTTCTTATTCCCAAATTGCGCCAATTAATTACTTATGTTGTATTTCTTCTGAAAAAATGATAAAATATCAATAGTTTAATATTTTTATACGTAAAAAGGAGTTACAATGTTTAAGTTACATTCAGAATACAAGCCTACTGGTGACCAGCCACAGGCAATTGAATATTTATCTAAAGGCATAGAAGAAGGAAAAAAGTTTCAGACTTTGCTTGGTGTTACTGGCTCTGGTAAGACTTTTACTATGGCTAATATCATTCAAAAAGTACAGAAACCCACTCTTGTTTTGGCTCATAATAAGACATTAGCAGGACAACTTTACAGTGAATTTAAAGAGTTTTTCCCTGAAAATAATGTTGAGTATTTCGTTTCTTATTACGACTATTACCAACCAGAAGCATATATTCCATCTTCAGATACCTATATAGAGAAAGACTCTTCTGTTAATGATGAGATTGATAAACTACGTCATTCTGCAACAGCTGCATTATTTGAAACACGAGATGTTATTATTGTTGCATCTGTTTCATGTATTTATGGTTTGGGTGACCCCATTGACTATGAGCATATGACTGTTTCTTTAAGACCCGGCATGAAGATTGAAAGAGATGCTATGTTAAAGAAATTAATAAATATGCAGTATTCCAGAAATGAACTAGATTTTAAACGTGGTACTTTTAGAGCAAAAGGAGACATTGTTGAAATATTTCCTTCTGATTATGGTGAAAGTGCTATTCGTGTTGAGTTCTGGGGAGATGAAGTTGAAAAGATTTCTGAAATTAATCCTTTAACAGGTAAAACCGTTGCAAGTAGAAACCATATTATGATATTTCCGAACTCTCATTATGTTACGACTTCTGATAAAATGGAGCATGCAATTACTACTATTGAAGAGGAAATGAAACAGCAAGTCGAATATTTCAAATCACAAGGTAAATTAATTGAAGCTCAAAGAATAGAAGAACGTACTAATTTTGATATAGAAATGATGAAGGAAACTGGCTTTTGCCAAGGTATAGAAAACTATTCTAGACACATAAGTGGTCGTGAGCCAGGAAGCGCTCCATACACCCTATTCGATTATTTTCCAAAGGATTTTCTTTTGCTTATTGATGAATCTCATGCTACTATCCCTCAAGTTAGGGCTATGTATAATGGTGATAGAGCAAGGAAAGAATCTTTAGTAAAATATGGTTTTAGGTTACCTTCTGCATTTGATAATAGACCTCTAAAATTTGAAGAATTTGAGCAAAGAATTAACCAAGTAGTATTTGTTAGTGCAACTCCTGCAGAATACGAAAAAGAACATTCTAAAGATAATGTTGTAGAGCAAATCATCCGTCCAACAGGTCTACTTGACCCTGAAATTGAAGTAAAACCAATTGAAAACCAAATTGATGATTTGATTACCCAAATTCATAAAAGAGTCGAGAAAAATGAGAGAGTATTGGTTACTACTCTAACTAAAAAAATGGCTGAAGATTTAACCAGCTATTTAGCTGAACTTGATATTAAAGTTAGATACATGCACTCTGATATTAAGGCTTTAGAAAGAATGGATATTATTAGGTCATTACGTCTTGGTGAGTTTGATGTGTTAGTTGGAATTAACCTTTTAAGAGAAGGATTAGATATACCTGAGGTTTCTTTAGTAGCAATATTAGATGCAGATAAAGAAGGGTTCCTTCGTTCTGAACGTTCTTTAATTCAAACTATTGGACGTGCTGCAAGAAATACCGATGGTAAAGTTATAATGTATGCCGATGAACTTACAGACTCTATGGATAAAGCCATATCTGAAACTAATAGAAGAAGAGCAATACAAATGAGATACAATAAAGAACATGGAATCATTCCTCAAACCATAAAAAAATCTGTTAGAGATACTATTCGAGCTAGCATTGTTGCAGAAGCATCTGAAAAATATGAAATTGATAAAGAATCTAGTGTTGAAGACGTTATAAACAAGTTAACTGAGGAAATGCTTCAACACGCAGAAAAAATGGAGTTTGAAGAAGCAGCAAAATTAAGAAACCAAATAAAAGAATTAGAATCATCCTTGTAATTTAGCTTTTCTTTTATCTCTAATTTTTAGAATTCCATAAACTGCATAAAATGGTAAAAACATTTGTGCAATTTCCATAAATGCTGTAAAGTGCTTTCCTGTGATCTTATAAATTATTGTAATTGGAGTTCCAGGAAAGTCTTTTGATATAAACATCAGGTTACTGTCAAATATTTTGTTTACAATCTGAGCCAAAATACATATTATTCCTATAAGTGTAGCAAAATAAACTGCATCACTTGCCACAACTTCTATATAATGAGTAATGTTTACAAGCAAGCCCAAATAAACCATTATTCCATGGTATAAAAAGCTATGCAAACTCACAATATGAAGTGCTGGATATGCTGGTAAAGAAGTAGTTGGTAATAAAATGAATACTATTCCCCCTATTATGCCTCCTGTTGCTAGGAATACATCTCCCATTCTTTTTATCTTACCTTTAGCAAAGCTACTTAAAGTACCCGCATATAATAAAATACTACAGTAATATAATGGAACATAATTATTTACATTTCTAGGATCCCCAGTACATAATTTAAAGATAATTATGAAAATTTCCATAAACCATAGCATAATAGTACAGTTTTTTATAATTTTTTTAACCTCTTCTTTGCTACTTTTATATGTATTTTTTATTGCAATTGCTATACAAACAATAGTTACAGCAATAAACCCAAAATGTTCCAAAGAAAAAATTCCACAAGGTTTATATTCTCCTGGTCTTGCAAATAACATTTAATCAAATCCCTTCTATATTTTTGCAATGTATTTTATAAAAAATAATTCAAATTTGTTATATATTACCAAACTTTTGTTTCTTTGTCAACCAAATTTTAATAATTTATCAAAATTTTTCCAAATGTCTAGACTTTTTTGTAATTTTTGTGTATTATTATATAGAAATAAATTTTGAACTAGAGAGGATGAATTAATAATGAAAAAATCTTTAAAAATATTAGTACTTAGCTTTATATGCCTTTTTGCTATTTCAAGCAGTTGTTGCTTAGCAGTTAACATAGATATGAACTTATCTGACAATGTTATTGACGCATCAAGCAATACAACAAGTTCAGTAGCCTCTAATAGTACATCTAGTTATAGCAATTCAACAAATTCATCATTAAATTCTAATACTTTAGATGATGGCTATAATCAATTCGGTGATGAAGAGTATTCTTCAAATACAACTTCAAACATGATGTATCAAAATACTTCAAAAACCGATGCAACAACAGGTAGCAATATTGCTGATAGATTACAAGCATTACCAGAATCTGAACTTGGTTTAACAAATATTCTAAATATATTATTGATTGCTGTTGGTGTTGTATTAATACTTTTAGCTATCGCAATTTTCATCAGATTAAAAAAATAAAATTTTAGAAACTCAAAAAGAGTTTCTTTTTTTCGCCATTTTTTCCAATTTTTTGATGTATATTTTACTTTTATAATTTAATACTAATAATATTATTTAAAAAAGGAGGAAAAAAATGAAAAGAAAATTTTTGCTTATTTCTACATTACTAATTGTTCTTTTATCTATTACAGCATCTACGGTTTTTGCTAATAATGCATTAAATACTATAGGAAATGTTGCTGAAGACGTAACTTCTGCGGCTGGTAATGTCTTAACAACTGGTGTAGATGCTGTTGGAAATACTGTTGATGACGTTGCTAATGGAACAATGAGAGCTGGCAACAATGTTGCTACTGGAGTAACAAACATGGGTAATAATAATCGTTATGGAAATGGTAACACTGGTTATACTGCAACAAGAACAAATACAAACGCAACTTGGCTTGGAATGGATGCTACTATGTGGACATGGCTAATAATGGCTATACTTGGAGTAGCAATTGTTGCAATGATTTGGTTTTACGCAAAACAAGATAATACAGAACAATCTGAGCAACATTATGAAGAATAATATTAAAAAATTATTTGTATTTAATTTTCTATGGCTTGCTTGCCTTTAAAACAATACTAGTTTCTATTTTTGTAAAATTGTACACGTCGTGCTTTGTCGCAGAGCTCCGCTTCACTCAAAATGCACAATTAGGTCGATTTTATAAAAATAGAAACTAGTTCTGCTTTTATAGTTCACTCAAAGATTGAAAGACTCTCCCCAATCATCACTTTTCATAAAATAATTTTACAGGGTGATCTTATCATAAGTTATTCATAACCTTTATATTTTCTAATTGCAATCCCATATTTAAAATGTTATAATTATATCAGTTTTATGAAAGGAGTTTGCTATTTATGATTAAAAACATTGCAAAAAATCCTGTAGCAAGGCATAATTATATAATTACAGATACTTTAGAAGCTGGCATTGTTTTAACTGGAACAGAAATAAAATCTATCAGAAACGGAAAAGTCAATTTAAAAGATAGCTATGCTGGAATAAAAAACGGTGAAGCATACATATATTCAATGCATATCAGTCCATATGAACAAGGAAATATATTTAATAAAGACCCTTTACGTGACAGAAAATTACTTTTAAATAAAAGAGAAATATTCAGACTCTCTGGATTAATTAACCAAAAAGGATACACTCTTGTACCTATCTCTCTTTATTTTAAAAATAATATTGTTAAATTAGAGCTTGGCATTGGAAAAGGTAAAAAGTTATATGATAAACGTGAAGATTTAAAGAAAAAGGACTCGGAAATGTACATTAAGAAGCATATGAACGATTAATGTTCATATGCCTTTGTGCCTAATAATATTCATTTAACTTTTTCTTTATCGTTTATTCTCTTCATCTCTTCGACGATGTATTTGTCTATTCGTTGACTCTGTTTTAAAATTTTTTCATAGTCAGCTTCTTGTGCAATTAATGATTCAAGTTTCGCAGTATGCTTTAGTCTCTTTAAAGTCTGGTTCCTCATATTATTTACACTCCTTTTTCTTTATAATATCACATTATAATCAAAAAGTTTGTCGAAATCTGTCATTAAAATTAATTTTTTTATTTTTTTGTCATTTTATTTATTATTATCTATATTCTTATAACTTGAACACATAGATTCATCTGGTTGTGTAGTTTGGCAACCTTGAACTGGTGTAACAATAATATGCTCTAATTCACATAATTGTCTTTGTCCATTGTTATATTTACATGATGTTACCGTGCAATTTATTGTTTGACTCTCTTTGTTAGTCTGCTTCATAATAGAAAACCTCCTTAAACATTTTCTATTATCATTACCCTTTTTTAGGCTTTTATTCATAACAAAATTTTGGTTTATTCATATAAACGTATTTTCGTCAATCCAAATAAAACTCAATAAAAACATTCTTCCTTTTCAATTACTACTTTAGAAAAAATATTTTACTAACTACCTTATTTCTTTTCTTGTTTTTTCAACTTTTTTCGGTTCATCAATAATCCTGTTTTCTTCCTTTTGCATGCATTTTTCATTTATACATAATTTTTCAGGGTTCTTAAAAGACAAATACCAATTCATTCCATTTTGTTGTTTCATTATATTTTCATTTCTTTCTTGTAGCTGTGCAAATGTTTGTGGCATAGGAACAATCATTGGCTCATTTGGCATCCAATTTACTGGTGCCATTTGATTATTGCAATCAGCTACTTGAAGAGCCCTTACAACTCTCAATATTTCTGGAATATTTCGCCCAATATTCATCGGATATACTAAAATTGTCCTTACTATTTGTTTATCATCAATTATAAACACATTTCTTACTGTTGCAGTGTTGTTCACAGTACTTGATATCATTCCATATTTTCTTGCAATTTCTCCATTTCTATCTGCAATAATTGGAAATGGAATTACAATTCCAGTCCTGCAGTAAATATCATATATCCACGCTAAGTGTGATGGATTGCTATCCACACTAAGACCTAATAAACATGTATTTAATCTTTCGAAATATGGATTAGCCTTAGCAAAAGCAATCATTTCTGTTGTACACACTGGGGTAAAAGCCTTCAATTTGGGGATATTATATTAATCGGCTAATTTCAGGTTTTAGCTCGAATTTCACACTTTTATCGTGATAAATCCATATTTTATCAATTAAACACTCTAAAATATATCTATTGGGCTCGTTAGATTTTAGAATATCATCAAAATATTCTATTGCTGTTTTTAATTTTTTTATTTTTTCTGTGTGTAAATCTTCTTGTTGTTGCTCTAATAATTTTTGTAATTGTTCTATGCGGTTAGTTTTATCTTTTTCCAATTCTTTATATGTATTTTCAATCATTTCTCGTTGATACTCATTTGTTGTGTTAGTTAAATCTTTAATTTTTTGACTAATCAAAACTTTGTATTCAGCATTTAAGTTTTCTATTTCAAATTTGATTTTTTCTTTATTATTTGTTTTAGCATTAGTTTTTGTTTGGAGCTGTATTTTATTTATTTCATCTATGTATTTATTTTTAGTAAATTTTAAAAATTCTTTAAAATGTATAATTATGTCTGATTCTTTAATTTCATGGCATTTACATCTAGCTTTACCATAAGTTCTATATTGTGAACATTCATAGCCCTTTTGAGATTGTTTTCTAGTTATAGTTATGCCACTTACTCCAAAACCACAATCACCACATCTGCAAAGTCCTGAAAAGTAATAATTTCTTTTTCTCGTACTTGATGTACTTTTTGTATTTAGTTTTCTTTTTCTTATTTCTTGAGCTAAGTTAAATGTTTCTTTGGATATAATTGCTTCATGATGATTTTCAAATACAAAATTCTCTTCCTCTGGAAGCTTTATTGCTTTACCTCTTATGGATACAGTCTTTTTCTTATGAGTTCTAAGTGTGCCACAATATACATCATTCTCTAAAATATTTCTTACCATATATGTGGACCATAATTTTTGAACAGGATGTTTATATATTCTGCCTCTTTCTAGGTGTTTCATTTGATAGTAAACTGATGGAGTTGGATAATTATATTTACTATTTAGAATGTCGCAAATTTTCTTTCTTCCAATTCCTTCTTCGGTATATAACTTATATATTAATTCTATAACAGGTCGTAGCTCTTCATCAACATATAGTTTTGTTATATCTTCTGGATCTTTTATATATCCATAATAATTTCCCATAATTAATCTTCCTGTTTTTTGTTTAGAATACATGTGGTCTCTAGTTTTTCTTGAACAATCTTTAACATATCTTTCATTAAACCATGTCGTTATTCCAATAGTATCATCTCTATCATTTAAAACATCATAAGTTCCACCCATTTCAGAAACTAATATTAAATTCTTTTGAATATTCTTAAACTCATCTATCAAAACTAATACTCGTCCGTTATGTCTTCCAATTCTTGATAAATCCTTTGCTATGACTACATCAATTTTTCCTCCTTTTACTTTTTCAATCATTTTTGAAAATGCAGGTCTGTTAAAGGTATATCCCGAAACATTGTCATCTATGTAGAAGTTTGAGATAGTCCAATTACGAGAAATTGCATAGTCTTGAATAATTCTTTTCTGTTCTTCAATACTTGCATAGTTTTCTTTATCTTCATCTCTAGACAATCTACAATATCCGTACAACTGTCATTTTATCCTCCAAATCTCGCCTGATATTGCTTGTTTTCATGTTAGCATACATTTCTATTTAATCCCACTTGTTTCGTAATTATTTTTTCAAGAATCTCGGGATAATTCTCTTTTCCACTTACAAAAATAGCCACGCTATATTTTTCTTGTTTATACTTTTTAACTAAATCTTTTGTTTCTTTTTTCTGAAGTTCTTCTTCTGTCAAATAAATTTGAACATACTTCGTGCCTTGTATTTCTGCTATTGTAAGTTTCATAATTTATTTTACCTTCCCGAAGTTAAATCTACACGTTTGGAAAAGAATTAAATTTTTACTAGGCAAACAAACAAGAAAACCGCAGGTGTGCTATTGCACATTGAGGATTTTCGAAGTGAAGTTTAACAACGTAAAAATTGTAATTATTTTTCAAACAACCTAACTCCTTCATAACACTTCTAATAAATATTATGCTAAAAAGAGAATTGTTATCTCTTTTTATTTTAAATTACAATATAGAAACACAGTAAAACTTTTTCATATTTGTCAAATTTCTATATATATGAAGCCAAAAATTTTATCAAATGTTGCATTTTTTAAGAATTTTTTATTTTTTCAAACTTTTTTAAAGTTTGCAGGAACAGGGAGTCACCCTGAACTCCCATTTACGCCTAAAAGCGTGGCTTTTAGCGGGATACTCAAAAATATAGAGGCGACATTTTGACGCCCCTATAAAATTATAGAACTATTATATAAATTGACTATCTAATTTTTGTCAAGTCCTTTTTTATGGATTTATTATATTATTTTTT
>OGFG01000043.1_pt1 | contig 123189 bp, 112 predicted proteins | sample 1570761 | NCBI WGS metagenome assembly OGFG01 (sample SAMEA2581938, study PRJEB24529) | metagenome | biome: Human gut stool | place: China | collected 2011
TCCCACAATTCTCAAAAACATTCGTAATTCGCACATTTTTCTTTGAAAAATGGCTGCCTACTCATATTTTTGGCGGGACACAATGTCAAAAATCCTCACGCAAGCAAGCTTGCATCGGACTTCTGTCCTTGATATCATGAAATGTGTGAAAGGAACATTAATATGGTTCTTGATAATATAGAGTGTGGAAAATTTACGGTGGATAAGTTCTTTGATGTTCGCTATGGAAGTGAAAAATATTTTGAGTACATCGGAAGGGAAGCGTACAGAGCACTTCCAAAGCTTTTATACAGTGACGATGTTGAACGCTTTAATGTTTTTTTGAAACGGTTAAGGAACACTGGAAGGGGATACCTGTCAGGCTTAAGCGTGCCGATGATGTATACCATAATGCATATATCAAGGTTAGAAAAAGACGAAGTTTGTGTGTGGTGAACAGCTTTGGGATATGGAATTTTATGATATCGATACTCTTATGTATGCGTATGAGAATGTAAATGACAGAATCGGCAGATATAAAACATTGCTTGGAATGGTAAATGTGGATTATTTCTGTTATGAGCATGGTAAGGGTGAGGCAGATTTTATAAGAATTGTTAATGGACAGGAGAGAGTGCTCTACTCTGTGGGATTTCAAAGCTTGTATATGAAGTGCTTAAAAAGGAGAACAGTTAGTTTTTGGAGGTTAGAGTTTAATGAAGAAAATAAAATATATATTGTTGTCAGCGATGGTATTGCTTTTGTGCGGCTGTAGTGCCGGCAGGAAAAACATATCAATCAGCCCATACATAATGACAAGCGTATCAGGTTTGTCCGGGCGCGCAACGGCGACAGTATATCTTGACACAGAAGGCATTTACAGTGCACTTGCGGGAGTTGACGCATCTGCGGATGAAAAAGCAAAATATGATACATTTGTATCATCACTGGGACTTACATGTGATAAAGTAGATAAGCTTGCTAACGGAGACGCAGTTAATATAACAGTCACATACGATGCCGCTGTGGCTGACGAGCTTAAGATAAATGTGAATGATTTTTTGAAAAAGGTTGACATTTCAGGACTTGATGAAGGCACGCAGATAGATGTGTTCAAGGATCTCAAGGTTGAGGTTATAGGGACTGCACCATACGCTTTTGTTACATATACCAACAATTCGACAGACTCATACATTAAAAATCTTGAGTACGTCATAGAAGGCAGGACATCGGGACTTAAAAACGGTGATGTTATCACAATAAAGTGTAAAATCGATGCTAAGACAGCGGAACTTTATTATTACTATACGGATGTCACGTCAATGGATTACACGGTTGAGGGACTCGACTCGTACATATATGACAGTTCACAGCTTGATTATACACAGTTGAATGCGATTGCGGCTGAATGTGCAGCACAGATACGGACAGCGACAGACGATACAACAACGAGAATGCTGTACAGGCTGACAGGAAGCTCTGATTATCTTTATCAGGACAATAATGAGTGGGCTGATAAAATAGAACTCGATAAGGTTATATTTATGTCAGGACATGGAGATGGGTCATCACAGTACGAAAATATTATTTTGTATGTTTTTGATACTGTTATTTCTAACAATAACTATTCGGAAGATGGATGGTTTGTGTTCGAATACACTAATGCAATAATAAATGGCGACGGTGAGTTTATGATTGGACGCAATAATCCTGAGCTGCGATATGTGTGCGGGCAGGATTATGATACGCTTTTTAATGAGATTATGCAGAATACGGAAGTTCAGTATAATAGTGAAGTATTAGAAGGAGTCAAGCTGGAGGAGAATGTGCAATGATAAGCGGTATTCGTAAGAAGATAAGACTTGGTGATGTGCTTATCAGTGAAGGAAAGATTACGCAGGAACAGCTTGAATCGGCGCTTAAGGAGCAGAAGATTAAAGGAAAGCTTCTTGGTGATATGCTTGTTGATTTAGGCTACGTATCACAGGATGATATGATAGATGTGCTGTGCAGGCATCTTAATGTGGAATATGTAAATGTGGCAGCTGCGTCCATTGAAGAGAAAGCCGTAAGAACTATCGATGAAGACAATGCAAGGCGATTAAAACTCATCCCTTATATGTTTGATAAAAACAGGGCGAATGTTCTATGGGTTGCAATGGCTGATCCTATGGACATCATGGCGATAGATGATGTCAGTATCATAACAGGTATGGAAGTTGTACCGATTCTCAGCAAGCTTTCTGACATTCAGACAGTTATCGATAAATATTTCGGACGAGAGAAGGCTATGGCGGTTGCTGAGGCATATAAGCAGGAGCAGGCGATATATGATAATGAGAATGCACAGGATGATGAAAAAAGGGAGGATGTTGAGAATTCGCCTATTGTACAGCTTGTGCGTAACATAATAGAGCAGGCAGCCAGACAGAGAGCCAGCGATATCCATATAGAGCCGTTTGAGTACAGTATAAGAATCCGGTATCGTATAGATGGTACATTAAACGAAGCGATAACCTATGATAAAGCATTGTATTCTGCTATGATAGCACGTATCAAGATTATATCCGGTATGGATATATCGGAGAAGAGAAAGCCTCAGGATGGACGTATAACAATCGATGTTGACCATAAGGAGTATGATATCCGAGTGTCAAGCCTTCCTACCTGTTATGGCGAGAAGGTTGTTATGAGACTTGCATTAAAGGCTGGCTTTAAGCGTGAGAAGAGCAAGCTTGGACTTAAGCCTGACGATATGGTGAAGTTTGACAATATTTTAAAGAATCCTCACGGAATCATACTTGTAACCGGACCGACAGGTTCAGGTAAGTCTACAACTCTCTATACGGCTCTTAGTGAGCTTAACAAGATGGACGTTAATATTATAACGGTAGAAGACCCTGTCGAGGCGAATATTGATGGTATAAATCAGGTAATGGTAAATTCAAAAGCTGACTTAACTTTTGCAAATGCACTTCGTTCGATTCTGCGGCAGGACCCTGATATTATCATGATAGGTGAGATACGAGATTCAGAGACTGCCAGTATTGCAGTAAAAGCATCTATAACAGGACATCTCGTTGTCAGTACACTGCATACTAACAATACAGCATCATCTGTATCACGTCTGATTGATATGGGCATTGAGCCTTATCTGTTAAGTGATTCGCTAGTTGGCATAATTGCGCAGAGACTTGTTAGGAGGCTGTGTGAATGCGGCAGGGACAATACAAGGGAAGCTACGGATGAGGAAAAAAGGATACTTGGTGTTGCACTTGACAAGCCATGTAAGCTCCATGAACCCAAGGGATGCAAGCTATGTAACAATATAGGTTATTACGGACGAATAGGTGTATACGAGATAATGCCTATCACAAAGCGCCTAAAGAGAATGATTGCTGACAAGCGAAATGCGGATGATATCATGGATGCGGCAGTCGAGGAGGGAATGCATACTCTCAGGGCTTCAGCGGTAGAGTATGTCTTTGACGGAACTACTACATTTTCAGAGATGATGAAGATTACATACAATGTGGATAATTAATATCGGACATCGGCAGATCGAATATAGACAGAATGTATATCGGTTATGATACAAAACTGTGTCTTGCAGATGCCAAAGGAGTTAATTACAGAAAAGAGGATTTATATGACTATAGAGGAACTTCTTATAACAGCAAAGGAAAATAAAGCATCAGATGTACATATCACAGTCGGACTTCCGCCTAAGATGCGTATCAATGGAATACTTGTGGATATGGATTATCCAAGGCTTCTTCCTACAGACACGGAGGCTGTGATAAGCGCAATGATGAGTGACAAGAGATTGCAGCAGTTTGAGGAGCTCGGAGAGATTGATTTTTCATATTCGATAACACAGATAGGGCGCTATCGTGTAAATGTATTTCACCAGCGCGGCTCAATGGCAGCATCAATACGTCTTGTCTCAACCAAGATTCCGCTTCCTGAGGAGCTTGGTATTCCTAAATCGGTGGTAGACCTGTATCAGAGAAAGAGAGGACTTGTTCTTGTGACAGGACCTACAGGTTCAGGTAAATCAACAACACTTGCATCCATTATTGACAAGATTAATTCCACAAGGGAGGTTCATGTGATCACGCTTGAGGATCCTATAGAGTACCTTCACAATCATAAGAAGGCAATGGTAAATCAGCGTGAGATAGGACTTGATACGCACTCCTATTCAAATGCACTACGCGCAGCCCTGCGTGAGGACCCGGATGTAATCCTAGTCGGAGAGATGCGAGACCTTGAGACTATATCAACTGCAATCACCGCTGCCGAGACAGGACATCTTGTCTTATCAACACTTCATACAATAGGCGCAGCAAGCACAATAGACCGTATTGTGGACGTGTTCCCGCCTCATCAGCAGCAGCAGATCAGAGTCCAGCTCTCGATGGTGCTTGAATCCGTCATAAGCCAGCAGCTTATACCGACAGCCGACAGAAAGAGCAGAGTTGCAGCATTTGAAGTGATGCATAGCACACCTGCCATCAAGAACCTTATCCGCGAAGCGAAGAGCCCACAGATTAACTCTACTATCCAGACAAGCAAAAAGCTGGGAATGCAGACTATGGACGATGCAATTTTTGACCTTTATATGAAGGGAGATATTGATAAGGAAAACGCTGTTTCATATGCTCGTGATGGACTGCTTATGGAAAAGAGAATAGATAATGCGTTTTAAGTATCTATAGGTGGATGTATTTCTTTGAAGAATGACATAATGTGATATATAGGATTCGGGTGCAAAACATGCTCTGTAAACTTAATTTTGTATGACATGTTATACACTATTAAAATAAATCAACGAGTTTTGGCATTCGAATCTATATAGAAAAATGTAGGATAGTATACCTGCAGGAAAGTAAAATATAATTATTTTCTTGTGGGTATATTTTGTTTTTAGGACAGATTTGACGGTTTAATGATAGTGATTTTGAAGTCAAAGAAACCGACATTTGCAAATTGAAATAAATCTGTGATGCGCAAAATATAAGACTATATATTAATGCTTAATTGAAGCTTTATTAAACAAATGTGGGATTGTATTGTACCATAATCGATTATATAATTATTTCAAAGTATTGTAATGCCTAATATAAGCAATATGATATTTTGTGGGGGATACGATAGCGCAGTGTACATGAAGCTATTGGAATGAAAAATAGGGTGAAAACAGTTGTTTTGCCACATTTTTCGGTATATAATTTAAGAGGAGGTACAATGAAAGTACAGACACATTTAGGGGATACTTTAGAAGCAATGGAAGCGCTCAGGGCAAGATATGACAAAAATGTCAAGGAACTGCTTGCTGACATACAGGTGCTTGCAAGAATAGTCAAGCATACTGTCTCAGAAGTAGAGAAGCAGAGCGTGGAAGAGATAATGAACTGTATTGACGTTAGCAGCATAAGAATCGGCGCAGTTCCTACGGCACCGGGACTTACCAACATGAAAAAGGTTGAGAGTATCGGGGCAGAGGATTCTATTTTGAACGAAGGTTACATTACATATGATATTCGCTTTTTGCTTATAGTTGAAGCGGCTGTGCTGGAGATTATTATAAATGTGGAGGCACAGAAAAGTACGGATTTTAGAAAACTAGGGTATCACATTGAGAGCCGCATAGTGTATTATCTTGCCAGACTTATATCTTCCCAGAAGGGTATAGACTTTACGAAGAGTGAGTACGACAAAATAAAAAAAGTTTACAGTATCTGGATATGCATGGACGCAGATGACGATGCGGATTCCATCAGCCGTATTTCGTTGAAGGCAGATAGATTATATGGAAAAACATATGATTTCCCAATGCTTGATAAAATGTGCGGTATGGTCATACGCATCCGAAAGAATTATAGTGAGGCAGAGTCAAAAAACAGGCTCATTGCAATGCTTGAGGATGTACTGTCAAGTGAGGACAGTGAGATTAAGAAACAGAAGCTTGAAGAAAAATATGATATGAAGATGACAACGCAGCTTGAAGGGAGGATTGATAGTATGTGTAATTTGAGTGAAGTTGTAATGGAGAGAGCAATAGAACAGGGAATGAAACAAGGGATGAAGCAAGGAATAGAGCAAGGGATGAAGCAAGGAATAGAACAGGGAATAGAACAGGGGATAGAACAGGGGATAGAACAGGGGATAGAACAAGGAATCAGGGGTACAGTTGATATTTTGAAAGATATGGGTATGACGAAGGATATAATTGTCGAAAAGATAATGGAAAAATTTTCGCTGACAATAGACCAGGCACAAAAATATGTGCAATAGGTTAAAATATCCGGCTGGATGATGTCTGATCCGGATTAGCCGCACATGTAAATGTAAGCTCTTACATAAATGCATAATGTAGGAGCTTTTTTGTGTCGAACTATGTAGAAATAGTCATAATTTACCGTAAACAATTAAACTAAAACTATGGACAAAGTTGATAATAATTACTATAATAAAACATAAATAAATCTGATATAGGTTAAAATTGTGCCTGCTTTTGGTACAGGAATGTAAAACGTGAGCGAGGTTGTGCATAATGGCAGCATATTCGTATGAGATTGTCACAAAGGAAGGCAAGAAGAAAAAAGGGAATGTTGAAGCGGACAGCTTAGATAAGGCACGGGCAGTCTTGAAAGCAGAGGCAGGCATGATAGTGTCCGTCAAGGAGGCATCTTTTCTTAACAAAGATATTGATTTGAATATTGGAAAGAAGAAGGCTTCCATAAGAGACTTATCAGTATTCTGCAGGCAGTTCAATAGTATATTAAAAGCTGGAGTAAGTGTATTAGAAGCTCTCGACATGCTTTCACAGCAGACTGAGAATAAGAAGTTAGCACAGGCTATAGTGGAGACTAAGGCGAGTGTTGAGAAAGGTGAGACCCTTTCAACTGCGATGCGTAAACAGGGGGAGATGTTCCCGGAGATGCTCCTTAACATGGTTGCGGCAGGTGAGCAGTCAGGCTCACTTGAAAAATCATTGTCGAGAATGGCAGTGCATTTTGAGAAGGAGAATAAGCTCAAAGGACTTGTAAAGAAGGCTATGATGTATCCTGTCGTTCTTATAATTGTAGCCATTATAGTCATGATTGTAATGCTTGTGGCAGTGCTTCCGGGATTTATGGATACATTTGCAGATATGGATATGGATATGCCGAAGTATACACTTGCAGTAATGAGTCTCAGTGATTTCCTTATTAAAAACTGGATTCCTATGGTTATTGTTATTGCAGGTGTTGTGATAGGTGTAAGAATATATGGGAATACACCTATGGGAAAGAGAATGTTCGGTAATCTGAAGCTCAAGGCTCCGGTATTCGGAAATCTTAATACCAAGACTGCATGTTCAAGGTTTGCAAGAACTATGTCAACACTTCTTGCGGCGGGTATGTCTGTAGTTGAAGCATTGTCAATTACAGCAAAAGTAATAGGAAATGTTGTCTATGAGGATGCACTTGCTGATACTCAGGAGAAAGTAAAAGGTGGACAGCCGCTCTCAAGACCTTTAAAGATGAGCGGAATATTCCCACCAATGATTGTACATATGGTCGGCATAGGTGAAGAGACAGGTAGTCTTGAAGAAATGCTTGATAACGTAGCTGATTACTATGACGAAGAAGTAACTATGGCAACCGAGCAGATGGCAGCACTTCTTGAACCGCTTGTAATTGTATTTCTCGCAGTTATCGTTGTAGCTATAATTGCAGCTGTGTACGCACCTATGATGGCATTGTATAATGGAATAGGTTAAAAATAAGGCAGGTTATTTTGGTGTCGACCCGAACACCGCATAACATATATAGGCTTAAGCCAAAAAATTAATAATTTATATTTAAAGGAGACTTTAGTGTGAAAAAGTTAAACAAAGACAATAAGGGTTTCTCCCTCGTAGAACTCTTGGTAGTAATCGCTATCATGGTAGTATTGGTTGGTGTTATTGCACCTACACTTCTTAATAATATTGAAAAGTCAAGAGAAGCAAAGGATATTCAGTTCCTTGATTCAGTTGCTTCAGCTGTACAGTCTACTATTGCGGCAGATGAGAAGGCTTATGAGGAAATAGCAGAATTAAAGGCGGCTGTTCCGTTAAGTGATTTATATAATGAATCAAAGTTCCCAAATACAAAAAAAGTAATTGCAACATATCTTGAAGAAACAGCAGCAGCAACAAGTTCTTTAAGTGGAACAGGTGTAGACAAGACTTCTGATGTGTTAATGGTTAATTATAATAATGGACACATTATTGTATACTTAGTAGATAAGGATGCTAAAAGTGTTGCAGATACAAATGCCGATGCAAAAACGGCAGGAGCTCTTAAGGGTAAACGTGGTACAGAATATTACGTTTCAAGATAATACATGCAATATTATATTCTATTCTACATAATCCCCTTCCTCTTCGGAATCGTGATAGGCAGCTTCATGAATGTCTGCATTTACAGGCTGCCGCTTAAAGAGAATATTGTGACTACAGGTTCCCACTGCATGGGCTGCGGTCACAGATTAAGATGGTACGATTTGGTGCCGTTGTTCTCCTGGCTGCAGCTTTGCGGTAGGTGCCGATATTGCAAGGCTAAGATTTCAGTGCAATATCCGCTCATCGAAGCGATGAACGGAATCGGGTATGTGCTGATAGTTATTATCAATGGCATAAATATTGACAGTGTGCTGTTATGTCTGTTTTTCTCGGCTTTGACAGTGCTCTCGGTCATAGACTGGCGAACCTACGAGATACCGATAGGTGTCAATATTACTATTCTGATGCTGGGTGTACTTAGATGTGCCATTGACTACCATAATATTGTCTCACACATTATCGGATTGGTTTGTGTCAGTGTTTTTTTACTGCTGCTCAATCTTATAACAGGCGGCAGGGCAATGGGTGGCGGTGATGTGAAGCTTATGGCGGCGGCAGGGTTGTTCCTGGGCTGGAAAAATGTCACGCTTGGTTTTTTCCTCGGCTGCATAATAGGCTCTATAATTCACTTATTGCTTATGAAGCTTGCCAACAAAGGAAGGCAGCTCGCATTCGGACCATACCTCTCGGTTGGAATGGTCATAGCAATGCTGTTTGGAGATACACTTGTAAAATGGTATCTCAGACTTTTCTGATTTAAGAGAACTACATATCACAAAGATGGATAGTTCTCTTACATATCTCTACTTACAAAAGGTATCCTATTGTAGCAAAGCGGGTAAGCAGTGATATGTAAGAGGACTATATTAATATAACCGTATAATTGAGCTGGTCTAAAAAATAACATCAGGTGTTTAGATTTTAAGTTTCGCAATTATAAGTATTAATAAATAGTTATCTGCACAACTTGGATTTCCCACTCAACAGTTGTGAAATTTTACTGGTACACTTCAAGACCTTTTTGAACGCGTCGGTACTTAGCGGCTGTATTTTAGCCGCTTATGTACCGCTACGTGTTCAAATGAACGAGAGTGTGTCTGGAAGTGTACCAGCAAAATTTCGCAACGTCCGACTTAAAAAATAGTTTAGCCAATTATAAGTATTAAATAACAGCAGAAGGAGAACATCTCATGGCTTCTAAGGTCACTAAATTTATCACAATTTCAATAGGAAGCTCGGAAATCAAGCTCGCTGAACTTGACAGCAGCAAGAAGAACATTTCCGTCCTTTGGGCAGAGACGGTTCCGACACCGCCGGATGCTTATGATGAGGGAGAAATAGTTGATATTGAAAAAATTTCCAAGTCCATTAAGCAGACTATTTTCAAGAACCGAATCAATGCAAAGCATGTAATATTTACGGTACATGGACCTAAGTTTGCCAACAAGGAAATTATTATACCTAATGTGAAGAAGGACAAGATTAAGTCGGTTATAGATGCTAACTGTGCAGAGTATTTTCCTATCAACACGGAGGAGTATGTTTTTTCATATTCTATTCTTGAACATTTTGTTCAGGAAGGAAGAAAACAGATGCGTCTCATGGTTGTTGCAGCGCCGGGTGATATTATTGAGAGCTATTACACACTTGCAGATCGTCTTGGTATGAAGCTTGAGTGCATTGATTATGCCGGTAACTCTACATTGCAGCTTATCAGGCAGCAGGTCGAGAATGCTCCCAACATTGTTATTCAGGTCAATAAAGCAACGACAGTTGTCAGTATATTGAAAAATGGAATACTGCAGATGCAGAGAACAATTCCATATGGAAAAAATGTTCTTTTAAATGCTGTCATGGATGAGAAACAGGTAGACGAGAGCACGGCTGAGGAGCTTATAAAGAAAGAAAAGATGATTCATCCGTCCTTTGACGGAGACCAGGTGACAGATTCACTCAGATATATGGTAGCGAACCTAAGCCGGGTAGTCGACTATTATACTACAAGAAATCAGGACAGTCTGCTTGAAAAGGCATATCTGATAACGGATGGTGTCGATGTTCCGGGACTTCGTGAACTGTTGACTAATGAGCTTAACATTCCTATCGTTATTATGAACGAGCTAAAAAATGTTACCGGCAGCAAGTATTATGAGATGCCTGACAATCATCTCATGAATTATATGGAGAATCTTGGAACAGTAATTGAGCCGATTAACTTTGTGTCCAAAAAACACATAGAGTCGTTACAGAAGAAGGAAGTAAAACATAACAATGTGGCTCTTATAGCAGGCTCGGTGATTATATCAGGTCTTCTTGTGCTGCCTTCACTCTGGAGCTACAAAAAGACTACAGACCAGCGCAATAAGCTTATTATGGATATAGAGAGTATTCAGGATGTCGAACAGATTGTCAATGCATACTACGATGCAAAGGATAAAGTGGCTGATCTGCTGGGATTTACAAGTAATACATACAGTGACAACGACTCAGTGCTCTATATGTACAATAAGCTTGAGGAGGTTATGCCATCAGATATTTCACTATCAAGCATATCATTTAACAACGGACAGGTATCGCTGTCGGCGACAGGTTCATCAAAGCTGTGTGTTGCAAAGTTTTTGGAGGAACTTGAAAAGCTTGAAAATGTTTACGATATACAGATTTCAGGTGTGAGCGAGTCAAAGGATGAAGAAAACAATATCACAGAGAGCTTTTCGCTCACATTCAAGTTCTTGAAGGCTGAATCAGAGGGCGAAGCAGACGAGAATACTGATGCAGAGCCTGGAAGTACTGTTCTGACAGAGAGTAATGCAGAACAGGAAAGTACTGTTGAGTTGGAAATTAATGCCGAGAGCGCACCAAAGGAAAGCACAGACAATAATGAGAAGGAGGCACAATAATTATGAAGCTTGCAATTTCTGAACGTGACAAGTTCTTATTATGCTTAGTCGGCAGTATATTGGTTGTGTTTTTAGTATATTATTTTGGATTCCGAAATATCAACGACAAGATTAATACGGTTGAGAATGAAATCAACTCTCTTCAGATAAAGTATAATGATTTGCGTGAGAAGGCGAATAATGCAGAACAGTATAAGGAAGATACACAAAAATATAAGCTTATTTTTGATAGCGGATTGGCAGCTTACGACTCAGGCTTTTCACAGAAGGCAACGCTCATTTTTACAACGGAGCTTGAAGCAGAGTTAGATGTATGGCTTAAGACGGTCAGTATGTCCGATGCTGTGCTTTTATATACTTTTGGAAATGTGACCTCATCGAACCCTTCATTAAGCGGCACTAAAGTGTATTCGACAGACATGCAGGGATATAAAAAGACAACCACGTATTCATATGAATGCGGTTACGATACTTTTAAGGATATGCTTGCATATGTTCTTGATTACGATACAGTGTATACAATTGATGCTGTGAGCTGTTCTTATGATGAGGAAAATGAACTCATGAGCGGAAATATTACTATATCACAGTATGCAGTTACCGGTTCGGACAGAAAATACTACGAATCAGATATTACTTCTATCGACACCGGTACTGAAAATCTTTTTGTATCCGGGACAAATCCTAATCGTGTGATAGAGTCGGAGGACGATTTCGGACTTATGACTAATTATGACATAGCTCTTTCATTAAGCTCCGAGAGTTCGGATTTAAGTTCAGTTGTGCTTGGAAGAAGAGGCTATTCATCCTCGCAGGTTTCTGCAAATGAAAATGGAAATGTCCCTGTAACTATCAATATCGCAGGTGAGAACGGAGATTACACGATAAGTTATTCTGTTGGTGATGCACAGTATCCAGATGATGAAAAAGCCTCCATGGATTTAACATTTAATCCGGGCAGAAGTCTTGATTTGATGGTATTTAGCAGTGTGCGTGAATCTGCCGATGATACGGCAGGGGCAGCAGTCACTATCAATAATGAATCGGATATGACATTCAATATTAAGGTCGTGAATGATGACAGCCAAAGACCGAGATTTAATGTTGAGAATGTAAATGGTGCTGTGAAATATTACAGGTAGGAAGGAGCAGTAAGAAGTTATGGCACGTATGGTAGTGCATGAACAGAATAGTGGTTTTTCACTTATAGAGCTGCTGATAGCTATAGCGATTCTATCCATGCTTACAGTGCCTCTTATGAATTCCTTCATAATGTCAGGAAAGATTAACCGTAACAGCCGCAGGCTGCAGGATGCAGCGGCTGTTGCACAGAGCGTTATGGAGACAGCTAAGCATACAACGGACAAGGCTGCACTTGAAGCTGCACTTAAGTCTGTTCCGGGAGTATATGAATTTCCTGCTGAATCTAAAGCTGATGATGAGAGTCCGGTATATTCTTTCAAGCTTGACGGTGCTGATGGTGAGAAGTTTCGCATTAATGTTAATATCTCGCCTAAGACAGACTACAACTATAAAAGTACACAGTTTGCTGATTTATACAACGAAGCAGGTGTTATATATAGAGAGCTTATTTTAAACGACAATAAAGTATTATCGCTTATGAAGTCGATGACAATACCTTATTACAATCCAAGCGAGCAGAGTGAAGCACCGGAATACGCACCGACAGTACAGAAATGGCAATATAATAAGGAAAAAGATAAATGGGGATGGAGTACAATATATGCATCTGATGCGGATATGGCAATTCGTGATACATATGGAAATCTTTTTGCCGATGAGTATTTAAAAACTAATACATTGTTTGATGATATCAGTGAATCAGAACTGACAGATATATACTCAGGATTTAAAAAGGAAAATATAGACAAGCAGGTAGATATCGGCATAGCGCAGGACGGTGACGATTATATTGTGAGAATCAATACTGCATATTTTTTTGAGTATAGTGTTGTTTACCGTGCGGAGGATCTGACAGCGGCTCCTGCAAAGGGCAGTAAAAAGACACCTATGGCATTTTATAAATGTTATGGAACGCTTGCGTATAAAGCGGATGAGATAACACTTACCTTCGATAATGACATACCTTTATATTTCCTTTATGCCAAGGCAGAAGGAAGCAGCAGTGCATCCGAGGATGGCACCACAGCTGTAAAGACAGCAGATGTAAGGCATTTTAACAGTGTGACTTACAATGTAATTGTCGATTCGGGTATGAACCTTGCAGACGAAGACGGAAGAGCACGCAGTATGGAGTTATATTTTGTTGAAGAAGCAGGAACGAGGCAGGAAGATAATTTCAAGATTAATGTCAATAATGAGAGCCTCATGACGGAGCTTAATTTATATACAACAGAGCCTTATAACATAGAAAGTATTGCTTCGACACTTTTTGTCATGGCAGACGGAAAAGGTGTAAATGTATATTCAACAAAAGACGAAAAGAATACGGATAAGCATATTGCATATACCAAGGGTGATGAGATTACATCGCTTTATAAGATTGTAGTCAGTGTTGAGTATGATGCCGACCGTGACGGAAGCTATTCGGAACAGGTGTATTCGATATCTACAGATGATTGAGAAGATTACTGATTGTGCCGTCTTAGGTGCGGTGGAACGGAGATTTGTATGGATAAGAATAATGCAAACAGCTTAAGTCAAAATAAAGGTTCATCGCTTATCATGGCATTGGTTGTCGTATCTTTCATTGCAGTGATTGCGATGACTGTTATGACAATATCCTTGTCTTCATATAAAGTGAAGGCAATGGAAGCTAAGACTAAGGATGCCTTCTATAGTGCCGACATGGCTGTGGATGAGATATATTCGGGTCTTGCCGCAGATGCTTATGGTGAGCTGGCAAATTCGTATGATTATGTGGTGGGAAATCTTCTTTACGTTGATGGTGAGTCGGTCACGATGATTGATAATGCTGCTGCTAACAAGCTTCTTAGGAATACATATTTTCGAAATGCCTGTTTTGCTGTGTTCGGCGATAGCTATGGCATGGTTGATGAGAATGATATCAAGAATAAAATAGATAGTGAGCTGACAGCCGGAGGTACGCTGTCATCAGTAAATCTTTCTGAATTGTCAGACAAGCTTGCCGGTTACATTTCTGATGCACATAAAGATGTGAGTGGCATGAGTGAAATGGATATAGCTGTCGGGCAGCTTCCTCAGATTGTCATGGTTGACGGAGCGATAAATTCGGTTGTTATAAAGGATGTGACAATAACTTATCGTAATCTCAAGACAGATTATTTCTCACAGCTTACAACAGACTATGAGATAGTATTCCCTGAGAAAGCGAATATAAATATTGTGGACGATGACAGCGATATTTTGCAGTCATTCCGTGATTATGCGATTGTAGCTGATAAATATGTAAGCTCAATGGGGAATATAAATGTAAATGGTGGAATATATGGCAATGAAGGCATAAGCTGCTTTGGAAATGCAGCCTCCCCAAGTCTGTTAAGGCTCACTGTAAACGGAGGCAATATAGTTACCAATGGACTTATACAGCTTTCGCAGAATGCGGGGCTTACTCTCAGCAACGGCAGAATATGGGCTGACAATATAGAGCTCATCGATTCGGATTTGGTTATCAATTCGGATGCATCGGTATATGTCGCTGATGATTTGACGCTCACACAGGGCTCAGGAAGCAATTCCGTAACGATAAGCGGTGATTATTATGGCTACAGTATCGAAGGACATGGCATAGACAGTTCTGATGCCACACCGGCAAAAAGCAGTGCAATAATTATAAACAGCAGAAAGTCAAAGCTTGATTTTTCTAATATAAGAACACTTATATTGGGAGGTTACGGATGGGTTGTGTATAATGACGGCTCTGATTTCGGTGATGAGAAATATTACCGGACAGGAGAGTCAATCGCTGTAAGATATACACAGACGGCATATGTGCTGCCTTCATCCTGGAATGGTGTGGTTAATGCCAACTTTTTTGCCAAGAAATTACTTAACTCTTCTCAGCCGGTGATTGCTAATCCTGTTGGGGCCGGGCAGACAGAGCACTATTATAATTTTGTGAGCGGCGATGCTGCTGCAAGCTTCTACAGAGGGCTTTATGATGACGATGAGTTTGATAAGTTATGCGGAGACTGCGGCATAACAGGCGAAGCTGATTTGGCAGAAGCTCAGGAGATAAGAGAAAAGATACGTAGCATAATTGATGAGGCATATGCAAGCTTCCTTGATTATGACGGCAGCGGCACTAAAGCAGTGACGATAAATCCGAATGCCCGTGTATATGAGAAGGGCATTGTCAGGGACAGTGCTTCAAGCGTGAACAGCTTTAACAGTGTCGGTGACGAGCTTGTCCGAGTTCTTTATGATAATTCGACACAGAGACAGAAAATAATAGGAAGTCTTCTGATAGAACTTGAGGACGACTGGATGTATAACTCGTCCGACTGGGATGGAAGTAAGCCTTTTCCGACACTCAACTATGGATCAATGCGGTTTTCATATAAGATTAAGTCGGAAGCGGAGTTAAATCACGGCGCTGTCGACAATATTTTACTTGGCAGGTCTAAGATAGCTGATGTCGGAAGTGCATATTATTATGTCGATGACGAGAATGGCAATAATGCACAGGATTATATGGTCTTTGTAAGAAAAGTAAGACGAGATGAGGATAAAAGACTCAGCACACTGTTAGACAGCCGTGCGCCTAGAAGGGGTATCATAATCATTGATGGAGATATAGCAGTCGACCAGAACTTTGAAGGGTGCATTATTGCGACAGGTGATATCAAGCTTGAAGGAACGGAATATACGGCGGCACCGAAGTTAGTTGATACGATTTTAAAGACACTTCCGGGTGTGAGAGGATATTTTGACGGAAGTAATGTGATAGATATCGGAAAACATGACGGTTACAACAATGGTACACCTGCAAGGCAGCCGGATGAGGAAGAATACGGTGACCTGAACAGTTATGCGGCATCTGACTGTGTGAATATTGCAAATTACAGGAAAACTGCAACACCACAGACAGAACCGGCATCCGGTGATGATTCTGAATAGGATTCGGGTATCAACCCATGCTGACGTAGGTTAACATGTTATATTTATCATATCAGCTCCATTGTATGAAGCAGGATTTATAAGAACTCTGATAAGTGTTTTTAGTGCATCTGCCACCGAAGAAAAGCATACATTCTTGTATGCATTGCTTCAAAAGCAGCATCCTTGCTGCTTTTGGCTGGAAAGCATGAATGTGTTTAAAAGAAAGCATGCTGATATGGTAAATCAATTAACTGAGAAATGGAGAGAAAATGCCGATATGAAGAACAGTAGTAGTGTTGGTCGCAATGATAAAAATAAAGGTTTTTCGTTGATTGAACTGCTTGTCGTCATTGCTGTTATGGGTATATTTATCGGTGTTTCTTTCGCTTCTATAGGCCTTATACAGTCAGGAAACATGACAAGCGTGACAAAGAGCATAGCGGCAGGTATTCAGCAGACGCGGCAAAAGACCATGACACAGAATCTGGCATATGGCTGGAGCTTTTCGGTTAATACTGACTCGCAGGGTAATGTGGGCATGACAATAACTAAAAATGGTGCCGATGCAGAGTCAGCCGTAAACACTGTGACAGAGCTTAAAAAATGTACGCTCTATTACAGTGAAAATACAGGTGAAGAAAAACAGGTTATTGATTTTAAGGTTATTTTTGACGCTGCTACAGGAGCTATAAAGAGCTTGGAGTATGTTACCTCCGATGGCAGTGTAATCATACAGAACGCAGGTTCCGGAACAATAAGAGCTGCGCATGGAAAAAAGGATAGCGAACTGACAATCTTTTTTGCGACAGGAAAGTATGAAGTCAACAAAAGATAATTTCGGAGCATAGATTATTATAATTTATGTAAGTTTTAAGCTTGCATTGACGAATGGAGACTGTTATGGGAGATTCTATGGTGGATAAGCAGAATATGGTTTCGGATAACAGTGGTATCACTCTTATCGAGGTTCTTATAGGCATTGCAATTATGGGGATTGTATCGTCAATGATATCAGCAATCATGCTTGGAGGGATGAATTTTTTCAGGAAACAGAGCGCTGCAATAGATTTGCAGAATGATTCGCAGCTTATCACGGCTTCGATGTCGGCGGCAATCCTTGAAGGGACGGATTTTGTGCTGGAAGAGGATAAGATGATGGATGGAAGGCTGGTCGTGTACTTTTCTACAGGCTCAGCTGCTGTAGATGGGGAGCATAAAACTTCCGGGAAACAGTATATATGGGTTGAGGACAGCCCATATGGCGATTCCGGATATCTTTATATCTATGATGCCGGAGTGAATATTGATTACAATAAAGGAAATTGTATTTCTGAGCTGGTCAGATATTTAAAAATCACGGCAGGGGTTATGGAAGCTGTGACGGACGCATCCGGCAAAACAATTTATTCATATAATAACAGTGTCAAGGAAACAGATAAAATAGAGAAAATAAGTGTAGATTTTACACTTGCAAATTCAAAAGATGAGTTGGCACAGATTATAGAGGTTAAGCCTAGGAATACGTCAGTCGGCTTTAAAAAGATAGAGCCATGAGTGTAATCCGGCTGTGCAAAGTATGAAGGAAAGTGGTTAGATGATTATGAGAAATATGAATTTTCTTAGAAAAAATGTGAAAAAAGTTATTGCAGCCTTGATGTCTGCTGTGACAGCTGTGACACTTATCCCGGCACAGCCGGTTCGGGCATATAATCCGGAAAATAATGACATTGTAAATAAGAGCTTTGAAAGAGCATTTGAAGCAGGGCTTAAGAATAACTCCGGGAGAGATGACGTTATAAGAGCAGTACTTGATAACATTGAGGAGCTTCCACAGTATGGCAATGCTGATTTTACGTCTCTCACAAGAGGGACACCGGAAAGACCTTTCCTGATTCTTGAAATAGTTCAGGCGGAGGAATGCGGCGAGTTCGGATACCTTGTCGGAGGCTGTGAGCCGATAAGAGTGGAGGATGCGGTATACAGCTTTGACATATTGCAGATTACGCAGACACTTAATACAGCTGATTGGATAACGGCAGGCGCTGATACATATTTTTTTATGGATGAACTGGAAGGAACCTTTAGCAATTACAGCATGACTTTCGAGGAGTGGAATAATAAGCTGAAGGATTGGGGATGGCCCGGAACAACCAGAACTCACAAAGGATATTACCAATATGTCGGAAAAGGCAAGGGATATTTTTCTGTTGAGGGCGATAGCTTTGTAAACAAAGGAAAAGGAAATGGCGAATACATCTGGCATACTGTGAATTCATTTGAGATGGATGAGTATACACAGGCAGGGATACATTTTAACGACAGCGCTTCAAGTGCATTGGGAACATATAATGAGAGAATATATACGACCCGCCAGAGCTTTAATAAGAATGAGAACTATACAGGTGTCCTCGCCGATAATATAGGGGAGCCTGTTGTCAATTTAAGCTGGTATTACAAGAAATATGAGAACAGAGAGAATTTTATCAGGGATACTCTGCTTAGGCTTGGAGATGAGGTTAAATATTGGAATAAATATGAATATCTCAAAGCATCCAATTATTCATGTGTGATAAAGACAATAACACCTGATGAGCTTAATAAACAGACTGACTGGATAGATTATGCAGACCTTATATACATTTCACCGCAGGAACACAATGCGGCATCAACGTACTGGAAGAAAACCATTGACGGAGAGCCGGCAAACAGGTTAGGGCATACCTCTGATAAGACTGTATATAATATTAATGATTTTGAGACAAATGATATATCTGCAGAAGCAGTGTTAAAGATATTTAATAGGATTGCTTCCGAGGAAAACTATGCGGCAGTGATACTTGATGACAGATTGTTTAACATGGGATATGTTGTGACAGACAAGACGAAAAATAAATCAGCATTTGATTTAAAGGTCTATACATGGGATATGTTTGACACCGGATTAGTGCAGAATGTAGCACAGGGAGCAGCAAGCAGCTGTAACTTCTTTAAGTTGTGTCTTATGCTTACAACGCTGAATCCTGATATGATTAAGGAGTATTTTGTTGATAGAGGGCTTATAAAAACAGGGGAAGACAATTTTTCACTGGTGTTTGACAGCAGCTATCAGACCGGGGATGCGTCAAAATACTGGTCATTTTATTCTTTACAGATGATAGACAAAGAATATTATGAGAAATATAAGGATGATTATCAGTATAAGACACATATTTTATATAGGTATGCAGATGACGATGACAACTGGGAAAAATACGGAAGTGTCGGCGAGCACATAACTAATTATAAGCAGTCAGTCAGAAATCATGTATATGCTTATCCGGGTGACAACAGTGTTGCAATGAATTATGTCGGAGGAACAATCAATTCTGATAATTCCCTGCTTTCGAATGGAGATTACAGGTTCAAAGAATTCAGAGATGCGCTGGATACAAGCATAGAAGACGATAATTCGGGTGCTAATCAGGTAAAAGTTAATTATGAGTCGGGAAAGGCGGACTCATCCGATGCTGTCAGATATATTTTGGGCATAATGAATGTAAAGCGTCAGGGCAAGGAACCTGACATCAGTATTGAGAAGGCATATCTGTCAGATGATGGCAAGCCAAAGGATGGCGACACAGAACTGGAGGTTCTTGCCGGAGACAAAGAATATACGATTAGCCTGCCGGGTGAAAATACCGAAGAGAAGGATTATATCCGTATATATTTCAGGCCTAGGAGCAATGATGGTTCGAAGAATATAGATGTCAATATTTCATACAATGATAAGGACGGAAACAGGGAATTTGTAAAAGAAATATGGAGTGCCGAAGCGGATTATCTTGAGGAGGCAGATACTCTCCATGTGGCGAAAGAGGCAGATTCGTATTATATCGGACTCAGAAGCGAAAAGCTGTATTATTTCCTTTATAAGAAATCCGATATAGTAGTGGGCTTGAGTGATGAAATTTTGTTCAAGGTGACAAATATTTATTATTCTGATTTCACTGCGGCTGTTCTTAATCTTAATCTGGAGGAAAAAGGAGAACCGCCTTTTATCACTGTCGAAAAAGCAAATATGGCATCGGGCATCGGGGCGGGTCAGGCATCTGCTTATGAGCTGAACGTGGAAAAAGAAGGTGATTCTGAGTATTCTATCGATGTACCGGATGAGTATGCAGATTATGTCCGCATATATTTCAGACCTTGGGATGTAAGCTTTTCAGACGATGTGGATGTCCGTATCTCTTACATAAAGAAGGATGGAAGCAAAGGCTGCATAACCGAAATATGGACCGGGGAAGCATCAGCCGATGAAGCGGCGGATAATGTACATACAGCCGGCGATGGAGGGGACTACTATTTTAAGAAGCTTAACAGCGATAGGCTCTATTACTTCTATTATAAAAAATCAGATATAAAGACTGTAAGCAGTGTATTCGCTTTTGAGGCGGAGAGCAGACACTCCGATGAAGCCGGAACTGTGGATTTGAAGCTTAATTTGCAGAGCTTGTATTACCTTGATTGATTCTTAACAAAATAGTTATGACTATTGGAATATGCAGTTTGGATTTAATCTGAACTGCACATTCTTTATAATCAGGAAATTTTTTTAAAACTAACGATTGCAGATTGATGACTGCATAAGACATGGAAAGCTTATGCATGTATATTAATATAAGAGTTTTGCTTATATTAATAGTCCTATCAGCATCAAGAACTTTTATATTAACTGCCAGTTTAAAATATATTCGATTTTTGGCGTTTTGTTATTTTTTTATTGTCAGCAGTCATACTAAGTGCTATATTAGACACAAAGCAGGGTTCTATTATTCAAACATAATTCTTGGGATATTTTCGATTTTTCAATTTAGAAGTTCGTGCTTTTATTTCCAACGTTAATTAAAGACATTATGCAGAATTATCAGCAATATTCTGTTTATTTATTATGTTGCTGAAATCGGACAAATCAATGAAAATTGAGTTTTGCAAAAGCATGTCGGGAAAATAATAATATGGAGGAAGTGCATATGGTGAGTAAGGTTGGCTGTGCGATGGTCACGGCTATGGGTGCCACACTGTTAGAAGTGGAGGCGGATGTGTCGGGAGGACTTCCGGATATAGAGATGACAGGAAATCTGGCGGGTTCTGTAAAGGATGGCAGAGAGCGGATCAGAGTTGCAATAAAAAAATGTGGGTATCCTTTCCCTCAGGGGAGAGTGACAATCAACATAGCTCCGGCAGCATTAAGAAAGGAAGGCACAAGTTTTGACTTGGCTGTTGCATGTGCAATTTTAGAGGAGATAGGCATAATACCTGAGGATAAGCTTCGTGGAAAAATAGTAATAGGAGAGCTTGGACTTGACGGCGCGGTGATAGGTGTGAGAGGAGTTCTGTCCGTAGTTGTTGCAGCTAAGAAGAATGGCTGCAGTGGGTGTATAGTGCCGATGGATAACTATTCTGAAGCACTTATGGTTTCGGGGCTGGAGATAATTCCGGTGGGGCATTTGACGGAGCTGGTGGAAGAAAAATCTTCAAAATATAAAATGGATAATGCTTTGGATGAATATAGTGATATATCACACAGTAAGGATAATGCTATAATACCCGACAATAAGCAGTCGGATTATTCGGATATTTATGGCCAGGAATATGCGAAGAAGGCGGTACTCACAGCTGTTGCTGGACGGCACAATATTCTTCTTATGGGACCGCCGGGAGCCGGAAAGACAATGCTTGTGTCGCGCATTCCGACAATTATGCCGGGCATGTCTGAGGCGGAACAGCTAGAGCTTGCATGTCTGTACAGTGTGGCCGGAAAACTCGGTGATATTGGCAGCATGAATGTCAGACCTTTCAGAGCACCGCACCATTCAATTACATCGGCTGCTCTCATTGGTGGTGGCAGGTTTGTTGAACCGGGAGAGGTATCGCTCGCTTCAAAGGGTGTGCTTTTTCTTGATGAGCTGACACGTTTTGACACAAAAGTCATAGAACAGCTGCGTGAACCGTTAGAAACAGGAAAGATAATGATTAGCAGAATGACCGGTTCATATGAGCTTCCGGCGGATTTCATGCTTGCGAGTGCGATGAACCCATGTGCATGCGGTTTCTATCCTGACAGAAGCAGATGCAGATGTACATCATGGGATGTCAACAGACATTACGGACGTATAAGCAGACCGATTATCGATAGAATTGACATATCTATTGCGTTGCAGAGAGTGAGCTTTGATGAGCTTACAGGGAAGGCTGCAGCCGAATGCATGAACAATAATACGAGCAGTGGCGGCAGGAATGACAGCGCACTATGCTCTGACAGTACAAAGATGCGAAAAATAGTAGAGAGAGTATGGCAGATACAACAGGGCAGACTTGGCGAGGGACGATACAACAGCAGAATGACAAACGATGAGATTAAAAGATTTTGTAAACTTGATGCTGCATCTGAGAAGCTTGTAAAGGAAGCGTATGAAGTATATGGATTGAGTGCAAGAGCATATTATAAGATTCTTAAAGTGGCAAGAACTCTGGCTGATATAGATGGTGAGAAGGATATAATGCAATGTCATATCCTTGAAGCACTAAGCTACAGAGTAAAAGACAGGGGAGATGAGGAATGATTGAAGATATGAGCAAGAAGGAAGAAGAATATAGTAAGGCGAATATAAAGGAATGGCACTGGCTTACTAATCTTCCGGGATTTGGCTATAGAAAGCTGGCTGTTTTAAAGAATGCGGCAGATAGTGTATCGGACTTATATATGCTTGAGGATAGTATCGGACATGATAAGGGTGAAGAGCTTCTAAAGAATATATTTGCCGGTGCGGGTGTCAGATTTGATAAGAAGGATATGGAAGTCTTTTTTGACAGGGAGCTGAAAGACAGGCTTGCAATGAAATATATGGAGCTTTTGTCATCGGATGTGAATATAGCATCTATTGACTCAGAAGATTATCCTGAAAAACTCAGGGATATTTTCGATGCACCGTACATACTATATTACCGCGGAAACCTTCCGGATTCTGCGAAGAAATCGGTGGCTGTTGTTGGGGCAAGAGCATGCAGCGAATATGGAAGAAGCATGGCTAAGGAAATATCAGGACAGCTGGCAGTCCGTGGAGTGCAGGTGATAAGCGGCTTTGCAAGAGGGATTGATACAGCGTCACATAATGGAAGCCTTGCTTTAGATGGAGGAAGGACATTTGCTGTGTTTGGATGCGGCATTAATCATTGTTATCCTTCAGAGAACAGGTTTACTTATGACGAAATAATAGAAAAGGGCGGAGGGATTATCTCGGAGTATCCGCCGGATATGAAGCCCTCGCCCGGATTTTTTCCTATGAGAAACCGCATTATAAGCGGTCTTTCGGATGTTGTGATAGTTGTTGAAGCCGGAATTAAGAGTGGTTCACTCATTACGGCAGATCATGCGTTAGAGCAGGGAAGGACAGTTATGGCATTGCCGGGAAGGGTAACGGACAGGCTCAGCGAAGGCTGCAACAAGCTGATACATCAGGGAGCCGGAATTATATCCTGTATGGATGATATTCTGTTTGAATTAGGCTTGTCAGATACGCAAAAAATGTCTGTTAATTTAAAAATTTCACAAATTGAACTTGCAAAGCCGGAGAAAATGTTGTATAGTCATCTAGATTTTAGCCCGCAGAGTATCGATGATTTAATCCGCAAAAGCGGAATCGGACCGGATGAAGCAGCGGCATGCCTTGTCAGGCTTGAACTGGCAGGTATGGCAAAGCGGATTGGAGGTATGTACGTGCGTGGGAAATAATAACTGGAGGAGTTGTCATGGCAAAATATCTTGTAATCGTTGAGTCCCCGGCAAAGGTTAAGACTATCAAGAAATTTCTTGGTTCTAATTATGAGGTGGTCGCATCGCAGGGCCATGTTCGTGATTTGCCTAAGAGTACGCTGGGAATAGATACGGAACATGACTTTGAACCAAAATATATTACAATAAGAGGTAAGGGTGATATCCTTGCACATCTTCGCAGGGAGGTAAAAAAGGCGGATAAAGTATATCTTGCAACTGACCCTGACCGTGAAGGAGAAGCTATTTCGTGGCATCTTGCACAGGCACTTAAGATTGATGACAAGGATATTAACAGAATAAGCTTTAACGAAATTACCAAGAATGCTGTCAAGGCATCAATTAAGGAGCCAAGGAAGCTTGATATGAACCTTGTTGATGCACAGCAGTCGAGAAGAATACTTGACCGTATGGTTGGCTACCGCATCAGCCCAGTTTTGTGGGAGAAGGTTAAGAGAGGGCTTAGTGCCGGACGTGTACAGTCTGTGGCACTTAGAATCATATGTGACCGTGAAGCGGAGATAAATGCATTCATCCCTGAAGAGTATTGGACAATAGATGGTATTTTTAAAGTAAAAGGTGAAAAGAAGCTTCTTACAGCAAAATACACAGGAGATGACAGTGGAAATGCGGTTATCCATAATGAGGCGGAGAAGGATGAGATTATTGCCGGGATTAAGAATGGAAGCGCTGCTGTTACAGAAGTAAAGACAAGTGACAGAATAAGAAAGGCACCACTTCCTTTTACAACAAGTACACTTCAGCAGGAGGCAGCCAAGGCACTTAATTATTCAACCCAGAAGACAATGCGCATTGCACAGCAGCTTTATGAAGGCGTTGACATAGAAGGCCATGGAACGATAGGTATCATCACATATCTTAGAACAGATTCCACCAGAGTTGCTGCTGAGGCAGACCTTTCAGCCAGAGAATATATTAAGGATAATTATGGGGTGGATTATTACGCTCCTATTGATAACAAAAAAGAAAATGACAAGAAGATTCAGGATGCGCATGAGGCAATAAGACCTACGGATATAGAGCTTACTCCGGTTAAGGTTAAGGAATCACTTCAGCGTGACCAGTTCCGTCTGTATCAGCTTATATGGAAGAGATTCGTTGCGAGCCGCATGCAGCCTGCCAGATATGAAACGACGACTGCAAAGATAAAGGTTAATAATCACCATTTTTCCGCATCCGCATCAAGAATTGCGTTTGACGGTTTTATGTCTGTATACGCAGAAGCCGATGATGAAAAGGAAGAAAACAACTCAATGGTCGGTAATCTGAGTACGGACAGTGTGATTACACTCGAAGATATGGAAAGCAAGCAGCATTTTACACAGCCGCCTGCACACTATACGGAGGCAACTCTTGTAAGAACACTTGAAGAGCTTGGAATTGGAAGACCTAGTACCTATGCACCTACAATAACGACTATAATCAACAGAAGATATGTCGCCAAGGAAAATAAGAATCTGTATGTGACAGAGCTTGGTGAGGCAGTCAATTCCATTATGATGAAGGCGTTTCCTGTTATTGTCGATGTGAATTTCACAGCCAATATGGAGTCACTTCTTGACGGTGTTGCGGATGGAAGCATACAGTGGAAAACAATTGTGAGAAATTTCTATCCTGATCTTGACGAGGCAGTGAAGAACGCAGAGAAGGAGCTTGAGGAAGTCAAGATAGAGGATGAAGTTACGGATATTCCATGTGATGTGTGCGGAAGAATGATGGTTATCAAATACGGTCCTCATGGAAAATTCCTTGCGTGTCCGGGATTTCCGGAATGCAGAAATACGAAGCCGTATCTTGAAAAGATAGGAATTGCATGCCCTAAGTGCGGAAAGGACATTGTAATCCGCAAGACAAAGAAAGGCAGAAAATATTTTGGCTGCGAAGGTTTTCCTGATTGTGATTTTATGTCATGGCAGAAGCCGTCAAGCATAAAATGTCCTGAATGCGGCGGTTATATGGTTGAAAAGGGAAATAAGCTCGTTTGTGCCGATGAACATTGCGGTTTTGTGATGGACAGAAAGGAAACGCAGGAGAGAGCATAAAAGTTTCTCTCAGTGTGTATCTATAGCTGCATCGAGAGCAGTATATACAGTGTTCAGCGATATAAAAATGATTAAATATTAAGAATTATAATAATTATTCAGACTATTCACAAAAAAATCCACAAAAACTATTGTATATTCAAAATATTTATGCTAAACTTAGCAAGTAGAACCAATATTCTATTTGCTAAGTTTTTTATATTAGGAAATTTTGTTGAGATTCTCTATTATATAAAAACCTTCCGGGCAGTAACGAACCGCGGTGGAACGAAAATTTGCCGCTTAGGCGGCATGCGGCAGGCGGAGAGTTCTGCAAAGCAGAATTCTTTCCTAATGGGAAACAATATAGGATAGTGGATTAGATTTTAGATTTATATGGAAAGGGTGGTTGCACAGATGAGTGTTCAGTTGCTTGATAAGACAAGAAAAATCAATAAGCTTTTGCACAACAATAATTCGCACAAGGTAGTTTTCAACGACATATGTCAGGTACTTAGTGAGATATTGATGTCTAATACTCTTGTTATAAGTAAGAAGGGTAAGGTGTTAGGAAGCAGCCTGTGTGATGGCGTTGAAGAAATTAAGGAGTTGATTGATGATGAAGTTGGTGAGTTTATCGATCATATGCTTAACGAGCGTCTGTTAAGTGTCCTTTCTACAAAAGAGAATGTTAACCTTGAGACGCTGGGTTTTGGAAGAGGCGATGCAAAAAAATATCAGGCTATCATAGCTCCTATAGATATTGCGGGAGAGCGCCTCGGAACGCTTTTTATGTACAAGTGTGACAGTCAATATGATATAGACGATATCATACTCTGTGAGTACGGTACAACTGTTGTAGGACTTGAGATGATGCGTTCTGTCAATGAAGAGAATGCAGAAGAGACAAGAAAGATTCATATTGTCAAGTCAGCGATAAGCACGTTGTCATTTTCAGAGCTTGAAGCGATTAAGCATATATTTGAAGAGCTTGATGGAAATGAAGGAATACTTGTTGCAAGCAAGATTGCGGACAGAGTGGGAATAACCCGCTCGGTAATCGTAAATGCACTTAGAAAGTTTGAGAGTGCAGGAGTTATAGAGTCGAGGTCATCCGGAATGAAGGGGACGTATATTAAAGTACTTAATGATGTTGTATTTGATGAGTTGAAAAAGATTGACCTCACTGAATGAGTGCCGGATTATCTCATGTAAAGATGCGCTGTTCCGTATGGGGCAGCGCATTATTTTTCCTAATAAAAAAAATGCAAGATATTGTAAAAAAAGCTTGTTTTTTTTATCGAATGCCGTATAATTGATAAGAAGAATGTGGTTTTATGGGTATTTTTGATGAAATTGTTATCATAAAGGAGAATGTAGGATGTTTGATTCAGGAGCATTTGGATATGTCAATGTGCTGTCCTCGGCAGCAGATGCGGCATGGACGAGGAATGAAGTGCTAAATAACAATATCGCTAATGTTGATACGCCAGGATACAAGAGACAGGATATGGTATTTGAGACACTTTTACAGAATGAGATTGGAAGGCAGGGAAAGACAAGCTCAACACTTGACCAGAAGGTGGCAAATGTTGATTATAAAAAGCTTAAGCCTTATGTCTATACAGATCATTCGCAGTTGTCGACAAGACTTGATGGTAACAATGTTGATATTGATGTTGAAGAGGCAGAGCTTGCATCTAATCAGCTTATGTATGATGGAATTATAGAAGGCCTTAACAGCGAATTTGAGAGAATGAAAGCTGTTCTATCTAAGTAAAAACAGGGAGGTTAATTATGTCATTATTCAGTTCATTTAATATAGCATCATCCGGAATGAGCGCACAGAGATTAAGGATGGATGTCATCTCAGAGAATATTGCCAACGTCAAGACTACAAGAACGGATGACGGCGGAGCTTATGTCCGCAAGAATGTTGTACTCAATGAAAAAGGAAATAATTACGGTATCCGCACATTCAGCGAGATTTTTGACGCTACAAGAAGCGGAGTCGGCAATGGAGTTAAGGCAACTGCCATTGTCAATGATACAGATACACCGATGGAACTTGTGTATGATCCATCCCATCCTGATGCTGATGAGAATGGGTATGTTACATATCCTAATGTCAATATCATCACAGAGATGACGGACCTTATTGATGCTTCACGTTCCTATGAGGCGAATGCAACTGCATTCGAGGCATCAAAGAGCATGGCATCAAAGGGACTTCAGATAGGTAAGTAAAATATATTGTAGAGGAAAAGTGAGGAATACATATGTCATCGATTAATATATTATCAGGTGTATCAACAGATTATATTACTAATCAGATTGCTGATTCTAAGACTACAAAGACAAAAGATTCTGGCAGTTTTGATGAATTATACCAGGCTGCGGTAAATCTTATATCAGGTACGAACGGATATATACAGCAGGCACAGCAGGCTGAGATAGATTATGCGATGGGAAAGCTTACAAGCACTCATGAACTTAGCATAATAGAAGAGAAAGCTAATTTGGCACTTCAGTATACTGTTGCAGTAAAAAATGGAATTTTGGACGCATATAAGGAGATTATGCAGATCCAGATTTAAAATTTTAAAAGATAACTAGTGATACAGGAGAACACATATGCCGGATATAGTAAAAAAATACCTTGACAAGATAAAGGAATTTTGGAACAAATACAGTAAAAAACAGAAAACAATATTTATATCCTCAGTGTTAGTGGCAATTATTGCGATTGTGATTCTCGGAATTGTTTTGGCGCAGCCACAGACGGTTGTAGTGCGTTACTGTTCAACCGCTTCGGAAGCAACGGAGGTAAGAGAGCTTCTTACAAGCAATAATATTTCTTGTACAGTCGGCTCGAATTTTGAGATTGTAATTAATAAGAATGATGAAATAGAAGCACAGCTTGTGCTTGGCTCGAATAATATTGCTTCATCAGGTTACTCATACAGCGATGTTTTAACAGGCAGCTTCTCACAGACACAGAGCGATAAAGAGATACTCTATGCTGAACAGTTAGAGAAGAAGTTTGCTGCACAGCTTGCCAAGATAGATGGAATAAAGAGCGCACAGGTTACAATCAAGTTTCAGGAGACATCTTCAATATTTGATGAGAATAAAGATGCGTACATAACAGCAGTGCTTGTGACGAGCAAGACTCTTGCCGATGAAACGACAGAGGCTATCGGTCTTATGCTTGCCAACAATGTCGGAAGCCAGAATACCAATAATGTGCTTGTAATGGATGACAAGGGACAGCTTTTATATTCAGGAATAAAGGATTCGTCTGCGCTATCTAATTCGACAACACAATATAAGTTCCAGCGTGAGCAGAAGACTAACCTTGAAGTGGAAGTTAAGAAGCTAGCACTTGCAACACAGAATTATTCAGATGCAGAAGTTATGGTTAATCTTGTATTTGATAATGACGTTGTTACTGAAGTAGCACAGGAGTATACAATTCCTGACGGTTCTGAGGAAGGACTCAGAAGCACAAGCTATGAAGTCAACAGTACTAATGGCGTTACGGCAGGCGGTACAGCCGGAACAGAGTCGAATGATGACAATACAGGCTACGATGTTGAGCAGGGAACAGGTACTAACGGTGAGTACTCACTCACACAGATTGACTGGCTTCAGAACAGCAAGTATACAACTACAGAGAAGACAGCAGCATCCATTAAGTTTGATGAATCTTCACTTTCGATTATATTAACAAGATATGAAGTTGTATCTGAGGATGATTTAAGAACTCAGGGTCTGTTAGATACTATGACTTACGATGAATACAAGCTTGCTAACAGTGCACCTGTGGCAATAACTGTTGAACAGGATTTGGCGCAGCTTATAGCTAATGGTACAGGTATATCAGCTAACAATATTGCCATATCGGCTAATATGAAATATGTATTCCTTGACACACCTGCAAAGAGTACTCCTACATCATTTATAATTCAGATTGTGTTAGCAGTACTTATAGTAGCACTTCTTGCGTTCGTTGTATTCAGAAGTGCAAGACCTGTAACTGTCGAGGAGACAGAGCCAGAGCTTTCAGTTGAAGATATGCTTGCATCTACTAGAGAAAAGCAGACACCTCTTGAAGAAATTGATCTTCAGGATAAGTCTGAAGCAAGAAAAGCTATCGAAAAATTCGTCCAGGAAAATCCGGAAGCAGTTGCAATGCTTCTTCGAAACTGGCTCAACGATGGCTGGGATTAATTATAGTTTGACTAAAAAGCTGGTTGTATAAATATCCAGCATTCATGAGCAGGCAGCAAGTCGGAATTGTGAATGTCTGCTTTACTCAGAATTAATGGAAGTGCAGTATAGTGCACTTCGGAATGGAGTTAATATGGCAGCAAAGAAAAATGGATTAGACGGAGTCCAGAAGGCAGCAGTTTTGCTGATTGCCTTAGGACCTGAGATGTCATCACAGATATTTAAGCATCTTCATGATGATGAGATTGAACAGCTTACACTTGAGATTGCCAACACTAACAGTGTGTCGCCGGGAACTAAGGAAGAAGTACTCAATGAATTTTACGAAGTATGTCTCGCTCAGCAGTATATCGCAGAGGGTGGTATTGGATATGCCAAGGATCTTCTTGAAAAGGCACTTGGCTCAGACCGCGCCAAGGAAGTCATCGGAAAGCTTACAGCGAGCCTTCAGGTACGTCCTTTCGAGTTCGTAAGAAAGACGGATCCTGCACAGCTGCTTAACTTCATACAGGATGAGCATCCACAGACTATAGCTCTTATTTTATCATATCTCTCGCCGGCACAGTCATCAATGGTAATTTCTGCACTTCCACCTGATAAACAGGCAGAAGTTGCACGTAGAATTGCACAGATGGATAGAACATCACCGGATGTTATCAAGGAGGTTGAGGGCGTATTAGAGCGTAAGCTTGCATCGCTTGTTAATCAGGATTACACAATTGTCGGTGGTGTTGATGCTATCGTTGATATCCTCAATTCAGTTGACAGAGGAACAGAAAAGCATATTGTGGAAACACTCGAAGTCGAGGATCCAGAGCTTGCAGACGAGATCAGAAAGAAGATGTTCGTATTCGAGGATATTCTCTCACTCGACGACAGAGCTATTCAGAGAGTGTTGCGTGATATTGAGAATAATGATATCGCAGTTGCCCTCAAGAATGCCAATGAGGAGGTTCAGAATGTTATTTTCAGAAACCTTTCAAAGCGTCTTGCTGCTATGATAAAAGAGGATATGGACTTTATGGGACCTGTACGTCTTAAGGATGTTGAGGAAGCACAGCAGAAGATTGTTAATAACATCAGAAAGCTTGAAGATGCAGGTGAGATTGTAATTGCAAGAGGCGGAGGTGACGAGATAGTTGTCTAATCTGTTAAAATATAATAGCTTTGTAGTGAAAAATGCAGATAATTATATTATTGATTCGAATCAGAAAGTGCTTGATAAGATTAACAGCATCAAGAAGAATATAGTAGCTACAAGTGTCATAACACCGAACCCACCTGATGCGGATGGCTTTGTGAGTGGTCTTAGTGCTCAAGTTGTCGAAGAACTGACTGGGCCGGATGAAGAGGCAGCTGCACAGGAAGAGCTTTCTATTCAGACACAGGAGATTCTTGACAATGCCAGGCATGAGGCTGAAGAAATTGTCGCACAGGCACATCGTGAAGCTGATAATTTCATAGAGATTATGAAGAATGAAGGCTATGCGCAGGGACTTAAAAACGCTGAGCCAGATATTGAAGAGAAAAAACAGCAGCTTGACAGCGAGTATGCTGCAAAGAGAAAACAGCTCGAAGACGAATATCAGGCTAAAATAAAAAAGATTGAGCCGATGTTAGTTGATACATTTATAAATGTGTTTTCAAATGTGACACACACTGTTGCGGAAGATAAGAAGGATATGATAATATATCTTATCAATTCGGTTATGGGAAATACTGAAAACAGCAAAGAATTTAACATACATGTATCACCGGCTGATTACAGATTTACAATTAATAACCAGCATCTGATAAATGGAGCTGTATCGGGTGACATACATATTGAGATATCAGAGGACTCAAACTTGAAGAGAAATGAATGTCTCATAGAAACAGATGGTGGTGTATTTGATTGCAGTCTGGATGTTCAGCTTGATAATTTGATACATGATATCAGGTTGTTAAGCTGCATGGATAATCAATGATAATTTTGTAAAACAAAATACATCTGTCAGGAGATAAGAATTGTGCTTACAGATATAGATTTGGAAAAATATACAAGACTGATTGATAAAACATATTATAAAAAGCTTGGTCGTGTTTCTAAGGTGGTTGGATTAAGTATTGAGTCGATTGGACCGGATGCACGATTAAATGATTTGTGCCGCATAATACCAAGAGACAATCCGGATAGAGTAATATATGCAGAGGTTGTCGGGTTTAAGGACAATAGAATACTTCTGATGCCATTTGAATCCGTTGATGGTATAGCTCCGGGATGTACTGTAGAGAATACAGGAAAGCCGCTTATGATAAAGGTTGGGTCGGAGCTTTTAGGCAAAACACTTGACGGTCTTGGAAATCCTTCAGATGGAAGTACAATACATTATGATGCGGAATATCCGTGTGAGGCGGCGCCGCCTGACCCTATGGAAAGAGAGATTATTTCCGAGGTTCTTCCGTTGGGAGTAAAGGCTGTTGACGGACTCATAACTGTTGGAAAAGGACAGCGTATCGGAATCTTTGCCGGAAGCGGTGTCGGAAAAAGTACTCTTTTGGGAATGTTTGCACGTAACACAAAGGCAGATATAAATGTAATCGCACTTATAGGTGAGCGAGGCAGAGAGGTAAGAGAGTTCATCGAGAGAGATCTTGGTGAAGAGGGAATGAAAAGAAGTATTCTTGTTGTTGCAACGTCAGATAAACCGGCACTTATACGTAATAAGGCTGCTAAGACAGCGACAGCTATTGCAGAATATTTCAGAGATCAAGGCAAGGATGTACTGCTGATGATGGATTCCTTGACACGTTTTTCGATGGCACAAAGAGAGATAGGACTTGCATCGGGCGAACCGCCTGTTACAAGGGGATATCCACCTAGCGTTTACAGTGAGCTGCCTAAGCTGTTAGAGCGGGCAGGAATGAGCAGCAGAGGGTCTATTACAGGATTATATACTGTACTTGTAGACGGAGATGATTTCAATGAACCGATAACTGATACAGCGAGAAGTATTCTTGATGGACATATAATGCTTAACCGTAAGCTGGCAAATAAGAATCATTATCCTGCCATCGATGTGCTTATGAGTATATCGCGAGTAATGAGCCAGATTGTAAATAAAGAGCATAAAGCAGTTGCAGGAAGGCTCAAGAATGTCCTAGCAACATATAATGAAGCGGAAGATTTGATAAATATCGGTGCATATAAGAAAGGCTCCAATAAGGAAATTGATTACGCAATAGAAAAGCATGAAGCGGTTAACAGCTTCCTACTTCAGGGTGTCGATGACAAGTATGAATTTTCACAAGAAATACAGCTTTTGAATGATATTTTCAAATAGTTATTTGAACGGCTGGCTAGCACAAGGCCTGTTGAAGTAAATCTGGAGGCGGCATATGGCAAAGTTTATTTACAGAATGCAAAATATTCTTGATATTAAGAATAAGCTTGAAATTCAGGCTAAAAACTCTTATGCAGCTGCCAGAATGAAGCTGAGTCAGGAAGAACAAAAACTTGATAATCTGTTTGAACAGAAAAATGCTTATGAAGAGGCGTATAGACAGCAGTTGTCAGGAAGTATAAATGTATTACAGATTAATATATGTAAAAATGCCATTGAGCTGTCAAAAAATCTGATTAAGAAACAGCTCGTGGAAGTTAAAGTGGCTTCGCTTAATCTTGAAGCTGCGCAGAAGCGTTTGGGTGAAGTTATGAAGGAACGCAAAATTCAGGAAAAACTCAGGGAGAAGGCTTATGAAGAATTTCTTCAGGAACTTAGTGACCAGGAGAAAAAAGAGATTGATGAGCTTGTAAGCTTCCGTTTTGAACAGGAGGATTAATATGGCAGACGAACTTGATGACTTATTAGATGAACAGGAGGAAGAAAAAAAATCCAATAAGCTGATTATTGCCCTTGTTACTGTACTTATCGTTTTGATTTGGCTGGCAATATTCGTTCTGCTGGTTAAGTTAGATGTTGGAGGATTTGGAAGCAAGGTCTTATATCCGGTGTTAAAAGATGTACCGGTTATCAATAAGATTCTTCCAGCTGCATCCGATGAGCAGATTGGAATTGACAGCAAGTATCCTTATACAACACTTTCTGAAGCTATAGCAAGGATACAGGAACTTGAAAATGAGAATCTGAGCTTGAATGAGGCAATATCGGCAAACGCAGATACGATTGCAAATCTGACATCGGAGGTAGCAAGACTGTCTCCTTATGAAGCATATCAGAAAAATTATGAGGAGCTCAAGAGACAGTTCGATGAGCAAATCGTATTTGGAAATGATTATACAGGTAATTATGCCGCTGACCCGGATACATATATAAGCTGGTATGAGAAGATGGATCCGGAAAACGCGGCAGCAATATATCAGATGGCCATAGAGAAGCGGGCAAGCAGCCAGGTGATTGTTGATTTATCTAAAACTTATTCTAAGATGAAGGCAGCGCAGGCGGCGACTATTCTCGAAGAGATGACAGGAGATGAAGAGAAGGTTGCATCAATTCTTGCAAATATGTCACAGGCTAATGCAGCGTCAATTCTCCAGAATATGAATTCAACATATGCTGCTAAGATAACACTTCTCATGTATCCGTCACCATACACAGTTGAAGAGTACCGTGAGAATCGTATTCAGGAGAGCCAGGGAAAGAATCCTGTTGGAAATCCTGATGGTACACATGATGGAAGCAATGCACCTATAAATTCCGGAAATAATACGAATAATCTCACAAGAAACCCTGATGCAATGAACAGCACTAACACAGGAAATACAACGGGAACCAATACAGGAACAGTTAATGGCACAGGCACTGCCAACACAACCGGAACCAATAATGGCACGAACAACAATGCCGGAAACGGAACGGCTGGTGGCACAACCGCCAATGGAACAGGTAACACTAACACAACAGGTAACAAATCCGGAACGACCGACAATGGCACCGATACAAATAATGGTACTAACAGATAGTTATCCGATATACGGTTGACTATATAAATATTATTATGAAAGGAGGAAAAAGAAATGTCCAACACAAATGTGAAGAATTATGCCAGTGTCCAGAATGTAACAAAGAATATAAGCAATAATTACAGCTATGCTCAAAAGAGTTCGGCAAATAAGCCAGACAAGACATTTGGTAATCTGATGAATGATTCAATGAACAAGCTTCAAAGTCAGACGGACACAAAGGGAATTCAGGAGAAGATGTCAACAAGACGTTCGCAGGTTGAGTACATTGTCAGAGGAGCAAAGCATACAGGCGATGGAAAAGCAGTGGATGAGAGCACAATGGTGGGAACCTTGAAGGCACTTACGAGCGAGGTTAAGGCCGTTGTCTGCGCAGTACTTGATGTGACGGATGAAGAACTTGAGAGAATGCTTGCCGAGAGTGGGATGGGACTGATGGATTTATTAAGCCAGAACAATCTTGCCGATTTTATTTCTCAGGCGCTTGCTGATGGAGATGCATTGAAGCTGCTTACAGACAGCAATATTTCAGAGACATTTACACAGCTTAGCGATAACCTGCAAAATTTACTGGCAGATTGTGCGGATGAGCTTGGTGTCAGCACAGATGAGATAATAAAGTACGCACAACTTGTCATGACAGAAGATAATGATGCTTCTGCTGGCTTTAACACAGCTGATGATAAGCTCGCTCTTGCATTTGAAGCGGCAGAAGAGCCGGCTGTTGTTAATGAAAAGGTTAACACTGAGAATGTACAGGAAAATGTTGAAGCAGCAGATAATTCAAATATTAATGCCGGGCTTAAGCTTGAAGACAAGATAACAGTTGATACTGATGAAAGCAGCTCACATTCGGAAACCTCAGGTAATGAAAAACAGAGTCTTTCCAGCCAGTTACTTGAGACTTTAGTTGGAAATGTCGATAATGCGCTTGGAACAGGAGAAATATCGGAGAGTGCTTTTGCCGGTTATTCAGTTAAGGGACAGGATATTGTCAGACAGCTTGTAGATGCAATTAAAGTTAATGTCAACAGTACTTTTTCCGAGATGGAATTACAGCTTCAGCCGGAAAATCTCGGAAAATTGAATCTTGTTATATCTTCTAGAGATGGTATAATTACAGCGCAGCTTATGGCAGAAAACGATGATGTGAAAAATGCCATAGAAAATCAGCTTGTTATGCTTAAGGACAATTTTGAACAGCAGGGTCTTAAGGTTGATGCTGTTGAAGTTACAGTCCAGTCACATGGATTTGAAACCGGAAAAAACCTTGAAGGCAGAAATGAGAATCCACAGGAAAACAGTGGTCACAGATCATCGCATCAGCTCACATTAGAAGAGATAAATGCAATAATAGGCGATGATGAAGCGTCAGAGGAGGATGTTCTGGCGGCTGAGATGTTAAGAGCTACAGGTGGAAATGTTGATTATATGATATAGAAAGGAGATGAGCACATGGCAGTAAGTGCAACGGTTGTAGATGGCAAGATATATGCAAATTCCACGCCGGATAATCTGACTCAGGATACTAAAGGCACATCAACTATGGGCAAGGATCAGTTTCTTAAGATTCTTGTAGCAGAGATGCAGTATCAGGATCCTCTAGAACCTACAACAAATACAGAATGGGTATCCCAGATGGCGACCTTCTCACAGATTGAAGAGTTACAGAACATGTCAGATGCAATGGCTAAGGGACAGGCTCAGAACCTTGTCGGAAAGTATGTAATCATGGCGCCTACAGATAAAAATGGCGAGACAAAGTATTACAGCGGAAAGGTTGAGACGGTTGAAATACGTGAGGATGGTACATACCTCTCTGTAAAAGGTTATTTGTATAATATTAATGATCTGTATTCAGTTGTTGATGAAGAATATTATAAAAAGATAATGGATGAGACAGGTAATGGAAGCTCTGACAGTTCAGGCAGTAAAAATTAAGACAACAGCATATAATGTTATTAACCTTGAACATATAGCTTAACAGTCCGGAATTTTGAAAAGAGGAACGAATTATGGAAATAAAAAATAATATCTATTCCTCCATTGAACAGGTCACAGGGCAATATCTGAATCAAAAGACAAGGGGAAGCAAGGATGCAGCCGCTATGCAGGGCATGTCCTTCGAGGATGTGTTAAAACAGCAGTGGCAGATAAAAGAGAATTCAGCCACGGATGGCAGTTTAAGATTTTCAAAGCATGCAGGCGAGCGTTTAAGGCAGAGAAATATAACATTGTCCGATGAACAGATAAAAAGACTTCAGGATGGTGCTAAGAAGGCAGAACAAAAGGGCATCCGGGAGTCGCTTGTGATAATGGACAGCCTTTCCTTTATCGTAAATACCAAAAGCAATACGGTAATTACGGCAATGGAGCAAAGCAGTGATGCTGATAATGTGTATACTAATATTGATGGGGCAGTGATAATATAGCTGGACCGATAAGGAAGTTAGGAACTCTGAATGACAGATGAGTTCATATCACGGCTTCTTAATCAGGAGGAACAAATACTATGATGAGAGCACTTTTTTCTGGTGTTGCCGGTCTTAAGACCCACCAGACAAAGATGGATGTTATTGGTAATAACATCGCAAACGTAAATACTGTAGGATATAAGTCACAGAGTGTATCCTTCAGTGATGTATTATATCAGACAACGCAGAGTGCATCAGGACCTAACACAGCGACAGGCAGAGGCGGTACAAATGCAATGCAGATAGGTCTTGGTTCTAAGGTTGCTTCGATGAGCACATCTGTATCAGATCCAGGTGGTTCACAGGCAACTAATAATCCATTTGATCTTATGATAAATGGCGATTCAATGTTTATTGTAAATGATGGAACACAGAATTTCTTTACAAGAGCCGGGAATTTTACAACAGATGCAGCCGGTAATCTTGTAACAAGTGCCGGATATTCTGTTATGGGATGGCAGGCAGATGCTAATGGCAATATTCAGCGAGCAACTGTAAGTCCATTAGCTATATATAGTTCAGAAAATAAATATGCAACACCTACGCAGACTACTAAAACTACAATTACAGGTAACATTAATAAGAATGATGAGAGTTTTTCATCTGCAGCAGGCACAATATCAACAAATGTAAGCTTTTACGATAATCTTGGATATGAATACAGAGCAACACTTTCAATAAAGCAGGATGCTGCTGATCCATACAGCTATAACATTACATGTACAGGAATGGCTTGTAATGGTAAAGATATGGGACTTGCTGAGGCAGACCTTCAGGCAGTGCTTAACAATTACAACATTAAATTCAAAGATGCAGATGGAAGTCTTGATACAGGTAATCCGATGACACTTACCGTTAAAGGTCTTGGAAATTCATTTGATCAGGATATTACGGTTGATATATCACAGATAACCTGTTTTGGTAAAGATACATCTCTTGTACCTAAGAAGGGTGATGCTGGTGGACAGGATGCAGGTCTTGCAGCAGGTAAGATGACAACTGTAAGTATCCAGACAGATGGTAAAATTATTGCGGGATATGACAATGGCGCAACTAAGACTTTGGGACAGATTGTGGTTGCTACATTTTCTAATCTTGCCGGTCTTGAGAAGGCAGGCTCTAATCTTTATACTGCAACAATGAACTCCGGAGAATTCGATGGCATAGGTCAGGATGTAACAGCTGATGGAGGTTCATTTGCACCAGGATATGTTGAGATGTCAAATGTAGACCTTGCAGGTCAGTTTACAGACATGATCACAACACAGAGAGGTTTCCAGTCTAACTCAAGAATTATAACAGTGTCAGATACACTCTTAGAGGAGCTTATAAATCTTAAGAGATAATTAAAGATTATTATTTAGGAGCATAGCATGAAAACAATCACTATTATAGGGGCTAACAGTTATATAGCAAGAAATCTGATTCAGTACATTAAAGTTAATGAATTGGGTATAGAATTATATCTATATGACAGAGAAAGCACACATAAGGATTGCTGTAGTGGTTATGCTCCTGTTAATATTTTGGATGAAGAGTCTGTATCAGCAATAAAATTGGATGTCGATGCAGTGATGTTATTTGCAGGAAAGACAGGAACTTACGCCGGGTTTGATGAACCGTCCGTATTTGTGAATGTAAATGAGCTTGGACTTTTGAATGTTTTAAATGCGATGAGAAAATCAAGCTCGCAGGCTAAGCTGATATTTCCATCAACGAGGCTGGTATATAAAGGCAAGGATGAGCCGCTTGGGGAGGATGATGAAAAGGAGTTTAAAACGATATATGCAGTTAATAAGTATGCATGTGAGCAATATATAAAGATGTACTCAAATGTGTTTGGAATTAATTACTGTATATTTAGAATATGTGTGCCATACGGAACCATTCTTGAAGGAGTGGGTTCATACGGAACTGCCGAATTTTTTCTTGGCAGGGCAAAAGAGAAAAAGAATATTTCACTTTATGGCAGAGGAGAGGTTAAGAGAACCCTGACTTATATTGGCGATTTGTGCAATACCATAATTGAAGGTGCATTTTGTGACAAATGCATTGACGATGTGTATAATATTGGTGGCGAGACATACAGTCTTAATGACATGGCATCTGAGATTGCCCAAATATATGGAGTGGAGTTAGAATATGTTCCCTGGCCAGAAAGTGCACTTAGAATTGAATCGGGCAGTACAGTGTTTGACAGCAGTAAGCTTGATGGTATAATTGGAAATATGCGGCACATGACATTTACAAAGTGGATAGGAGGGGAAGGATGATAGACCTTACGAGGTTTAACGGAACGACATTTACTGTCAATAGTGATTTGATAGAAGTTATAGAGGAAACACCTGATACGGTGGTGACACTTACGACAGGTAAAAAAATAATTGTAAAAGAAAGTAGACAACAAATAAAAAATTTAGTATTATCTTATAAGAGAAAAATTTATATTGAAAAAGAGACTTTAGAAGAAGTTTGATATACAAATAATGATGACTGGTAGGTGAGTAAAGTGGATTTAGCTACAATAGTTGGTTTGGTTTTGTGTTTCGGATTCACAATGTATGGAATCATATCGGGAGATGGATTTGGTGTTATAGGAAGCTTTATTGATCCGGGTTCGATTGCGATTACAATCGGTGGATCATTTGGAGCATGTCTTACAATGAATAAGCTTCCTGATTTTGTCAATGGATTAAAAGGATTTACACTTGCAATCAAGGATAAGAAGGTTGACAATGCCGATACAATCAGAAAGATAATTGAGCTTTCTAATCTGGCACGAAAGGAAGGTCTTCTTGCACTTGAGGAAGCAGCAGAAGGACTTGACGATGAGTTCCTCAAAAAAGGAGTATTACTTATTGTGGATGGTACAGAGCCTGATTTGGTTAGAGCAATTTTGGAGACAGAGCTTTCTAACCTCGAAGCAAGACATAAGAAGGTTTATGGATTCTGGGAGAATTTAGCAGGTATGGGTCCTGCTTGGGGAATGATAGGTACCCTTATCGGTCTTATAAAGATGCTTCAGAATATGGCTGATCCGTCATCTATCGGTCCGGCGATGGCCATAGCACTCATTACAACATTCTATGGTTCACTTCTTGCTAACTGGCTTGCAACACCGGTAGCAATTAAGCTTCGTGCTAATAACGAGACAGAGGTAACACTCAAGGAAGTTATGATAGAAGGTCTGTTATCAATACAGGCAGGAGAGAATCCAAGAGTTATTGAGGAGAAGTTAAAATCATTCCTTTCACCGGCTGAGAGAACTAAGTTCGGCAGTGATGAGGAGAACGGACAGGCAGGTGAGGCTTAATGGCAAAAAAGCAGGAAGAGGCTCCTGTAAAAACCGATGGATGGAAAGATACATTTTCCGATCTGATGAATCTTCTTTTGTGTTTCTTCGTCCTTTTGTTTGCATCGTCCACTGTGGATGCTGAAAAATTCCAACAGATTGCCCAATCAATGGCTCAGAGTTTTTCAATACTAAATGGAGGGCAGACAGGAATAGGTGAAGGCATGCTCATATCAAGTGGAGCAAGCCAGCTTACAGAGCTTGGACAGTATTATTCGGAGCTTGGAAAGAATGAAGAAGGCGAAGCCGATACTATTACATATGCAAAGCTTGAGCTTGAAAAAGAGGAATTAAAAGAATCAACAAAGATGTCAGAAGATATAGAGCGGGAGCTTGCCGCAGATAAGATATCGTCATCAGTAGAGGTTCAGACAACGACTCACTATGTTCAGCTTACACTAAAGGGTTCACTTTTGTTTGATTCTGCAAAAGCAGATTTAAAACCTGAAGCAAAAGAGCTTTTAAAGCAGGTTGCAAAGATACTTGAGCAGTATTCTGATAATACGATACAGATACTCGGACATACGGATAATGTACCAATAATCGGTGACCCGCTATTTACAAGCAATGCAGTGCTGTCAACCTACAGAGCACTTTCGGTATATGAATATTTGGTAAATGATTGTGGACTTTCACCAAATAATCTTATGCATTCGGGCTTTGGTGAATATAAACCGGTTGCAGATAACTCGACAGCAGAGGGAAGAGCACAGAACAGGCGTGTTGAGATAAGAATTTATAATAGCTATAATAATTACAATGAGTAAAATACAGGAGGAAAAATAAGTGAAAAAGAGTCTTTTACAAATCATTACACTCACATTAGTTGTAGTGAACTTAGTGCTCTCGGCATTGTTAATTTTCACATGTATGCCGGCAATCAGCAAGACAGGTAAGCTTGTTGATAAAATCTGTGAAATAATTGATTTGGATGTGAGCGGTTCATCGGATGAACCGGAGACAGTCGATATTAAGAACCTTGAGGAAGTTGCAGTAACTTTCAATGGTGAGTCTACAGCTTCTCTTAATCTTAAGACAGGCGATGATGGCAAGGCACATGTCATAGTAGTTGGTGTCAGCATTATTCTTGATAAGTCACATGCAGACTATAAGGCTAAGCATGATATAATTAATTCAGCAATGAGCCAGATTGACAGTACGATTATTGATGTCGTTACACAGTATACGATGGCACAAGCTAACTCTAACAAAGAAGAAATTCGTAAAGAAGTTCTCGGAAAACTTCAGGAACTTTTTGATTCGACATTTATATATGATGTAAGCTTTACAAGTTTTATTACCCAGTAATGTATTTTAAGAGAAAGGCAGGTGGCTTTGATGAGCGAAGTCCTGTCGCAGAGCGAGATAGATAATCTGCTAAAAGCTCTCAACAGTGGTGAGCTTGATGTGGACGAAATAAAAGATAAGGATGAAAAACAGGTCAAGAATTATGACTTTGCCAGACCAACAAAATTTTCTAAGGAGCATCTTCGAACACTTGAAATTATTTTCGAACATTATGGCCGACTTTTATCTACTAATTTGCCGGCGTATTTAAGAAAAGCTGTGCAGGTTGAAGTTGTCAATTCAGAGTCGGTTATTTATTCAGAATTTTCCAATGCGTTGTCCAATCCAGTGCTGTTAGGTGTTGTCAATATGGAACCGCTTGAGGGTACTATGGTTATGGAAATATCGGGAAATCTGGCATATGCAATGATTGACCGACTACTTGGAGGCGAGGGAGAGCCACTTGATAAGATAAGAGATTATTCTGAGATAGAGTTGGTTATTCTTGAACGCATATACACAATATGCGTTAACCTGTTGAGGGAACCTTGGCAGAATGTAGTAAGTATAATGCCGCGTCTCGAAAGGATTGAGACCAATTCCCAGTTCGCTCAGATTATTTCGCCAAGCGAAACTATTGCAATTATCACAATTAATGTTAAAATAGGAGAAGTGGAAGGCTTGATGAATGTGTGTCTTCCATTTGGAGTGTTAGAGCCTGTCATGGATAAGCTGAATACCAAATACTGGTTTTCAACTATGCAGGATAAGGACAATAAATCGTACAATGATGCGATTGAGAGCCTTATATCTAAAGCTCAGATTCCTATCAAAGCTGTGCTCGGAAACAGTTCGATTTCGGTGAATGATTTTATCAATCTGCATATCGGTGATGTAATTAAGCTGGATAGGGGTATAGATGAAGAATTAGATATTTATGTGGGCAATTTAAAGAAGTTTGCGGCTATGCCCGGTTCGTCCAATGATAATTATGCGGTGCGAATTACGCAAATACTGAAAGAAGAGGAGTGAAACAATGGATGGAATGTTATCACAGGAAGAAATAAATGCATTATTAGCCGGAGATGATAAAGGCGGTGGAAATAATGATTCTTCAGCAGCAGATACAACATCACCGGCAGATGATGATCAGTTCCTTACAGAAGAGCAGAAAGATGCCATTGGAGAGATTTCTAATATCAGTATGGGTTCAGCGGCAACTACACTTGGAATGCTGCTCAATCAGACTGTTACAATTACAACGCCGAATGTATCATATGTAAGCTGGGAAGAATTATCTGATTCATATGACAGACCATGCGTATTTCTTCAGATTAAATATGTTGAAGGCCTTGACGGTAATAATGTACTTGTACTCAAGGAAAATGATGTTAAAATTATTACTGACCTTATGATGGGAGGTCCGGGTGTAGCTTCTGATGAACCTATCACAGACTTACATTTGAGTGCCATTGGTGAAGCGATGAATCAGATGATGGGAAGCGCCTCGACATCTATGTCATCAATGCTCAATAAAAAGATTGATATTAGTCCTCCAATTGCTGAGGTAATCGACCTTAATGAGAGCATGAATACAAAAAAGCTGCCTGAGTTCCTTAAGTCAAAGTTTGTTAAGGTTTCATTTAAGATGCTTATCGGTGATTTGATTGACAGTGAAATTATGCAGTTGTATCCTGTTGAATTTGCCAAGTCATTATATGAGATTTTTGGAATGCATACATCTGATTCAGATGAATCAACAGCTACGCAGGCAGAAGCATCACAGCCGGCTCCTGCACCACAACCGGCACCACAGTCAGCTCCTGCACCACAGCCTGCACCGGTTCCACAGCCGAATACAGGCTATGCACCGGATATGAATGGATATCAGCAGCCGGGAATGAATCCGTATGCACAGCCTATGGGCGGATATATGCAGCCGGCAATGCCATATCCGCAGCCACAGGTAATGGGAGGCTATCAGCCACAGCAGATGCCAAATGTTCAGCCTGCATCATTCCAGCCGTTTACGGGAAATGTTGGAGCAAATGGACAGCCGGAGAATATCGGTCTGATTATGGATGTGCCTCTTGAAGTTACTGTTGAACTTGGTAGAACTAAGAAATCCATAAAGGAGATTCTTGATTTTGCTCCGGGAACAATTGTTGAGCTTAACAAGATTGCAGGTGAACCGGTTGATGTCCTAGTGAATGGAAAGTATGTTGCTAAGGGTGAGGTTGTTGTAATTGAAGAGAGCTTTGGAATTAAGATAACCGAAATTATAAAATAACAAAAAAATATATACAAATTTAATTACTTTATAGTATAATAGTGATGTGTATGTGATTAATTTATACCAAAAGGAGAACTTTTATGGCAAAGAATATATTAATTTGCGATGATGCAGCATTTATGCGAATGATGATTAAGGACATTCTCACAAAGAATGGATACAATGTAGTTGGTGAAGCTGAGAATGGTGCTAAAGCAGTAGAAAAGTATAATGAACTCAAGCCGGATCTTGTACTGATGGATATTACAATGCCGGAGATGGATGGAATTCAGGCACTTAAGGCTATTAAGGCAGCTGATTCCTCAGCTATGGTTATTATGTGCTCAGCTATGGGACAGCAGGCTATGGTTATTGAGTCAATTCAATCAGGAGCAAAGGATTTCATTGTAAAGCCTTTCCAGCAGGATCGTGTTTTGGAGGCTGTCAGAAAGGTTGTAGGTTAGTGCAGTATCAGTTGCTTCTTACAGGGATAAACGGCATTGTTCAACTTATTACGGTTGCAGTGCTGTTTATCGTTGTACTTGTTATGACTTATTTTACGACACGGTTTATTGGCAATTATCAGAAGGCTCATATGTCCTGTGATAATATACAGATTGTTGAGACTATGCGGCTTTCACAAAATAAACTGATTCAGATTGTTTATATCAGTGATAAATACTTTGCGATTGCAGTCTGTAAAGATACAGTTACATTATTAGGTGAGCTTAATGGCAGTGATATTATAGTTTCACAAAATAATGTTACTAATGAGAGATTTGAGAGTGTTCTCAACAGATTCAGGAAAAAGGAACAGAATAATAAGCAGGAAGACAGGTAGAAGGTATGTACACTAGAAAGAACTTTAAGAAGAATGCGCTCAGATTTCTTATGCTCTTTACACTTATCTTTATGATTCTGCTTATGAATTCAGAGAGAGCTGTGTATGCGTCTGAAGGAACGGGCGTTCCCGGGACACTTGGTGGTGAAACTCAGACAACATCTGATAAGGATTATAATCTTCTTACTATTGGTGTTGCGGCAGGCGATGAAAATATGGCTGGTGTATTGCAGATGTTGGCAATTCTTACAGTGATATCACTGGCACCATCCATCCTTATAATGCTGACGTCGTTTACAAGAATTATTATAGTACTGCATTTTACAAGAGCTGCTCTTAATACGCAGACTGTTCCGCCAAATCAGATTCTTGTAGGTCTTGCTTTGTTTTTGACTTTTTTTATCATGGCACCAACATTCAATACAGTGTACAACGATGCAGTTAAACCTCTTGCTGCAGGTGAAATAAGCACAGAAGAAGCTTTAGAGACAGGAATTGTTCCTATAAGAAATTTCATGTTGGGTCAGACTGACAAGAAGGATATAAAGATGTTCCTTGAGATAGCAGGTGAACAGGATATTCAGACAGAAGATGATATTCCTACATCTGTACTGATTCCAAGCTTTATTATAAGTGAACTTAGAACAGCATTTATAATTGGATTTTTAATTTATATACCTTTTATAGTTATTGATATGGTTGTCGCATCAACGCTTATGTCAATGGGAATGATGATGCTTCCGCCTACAACGATTTCTATGCCGTTTAAGATACTTCTGTTCATTATAGCAGATGGATGGAATTTGGTTATAGGAAATCTTGTGAAGACTTTTTATCATTAATAAAGGCACAGAAATCACTGCCTCCACTTAGGTGGGGGCTGATTTGATATTTGGAGAAAAGGAGATTGAAATGACTCAACAGCAGGTAATTGATATTATGAAAGAGGCACTTTTTCTTGTAATCGAATGTGCAGCTCCGCTTCTTCTTGTTTCACTTATTGTAGGATTAATAATAAGTATTTTTCAGACAATCACATCAATTCAGGAGCAGACTCTTACATTTGTGCCGAAGATTTTAGCAGTTTTTTTGACATTAATGCTTGTTGCAGGATGGATTGGAACGAATTTGACTGATTTTATGAATTCACTCTGGGGTTCATTTAATACATTTTGTGGATTTTGATGAGTGAGTAATTTTGAAGTTTAATCTGACAAACTGGAGTTAAAAAGTATGACATTAAATGTTGATACACTACTTTCACAGTGGGAGCTATATTTATTGATTCTTGTCCGTATAACAGCTTTTGTCTATACAGCACCTTTTTTCTCGATGAGTAATGTGCCGGCAAGAACAAAGCTGGGACTCTCATTGTTCTTGTCCTATATTATCGTATGTATCACTCCTGAACAGAATTATTCCTACGATGGAGTTATTGGCTATGCAATTTTAGTCCTGCGGGAAGCAATAGTAGGGCTTTCAATTGGATTTTGTGCTAATCTGAGTATTCAGGCTGTGCACTTTGCCGGTCAAATTATAGATGTGAATATAGGTCTTGCAATGGCGACTATGTATGACCCGGCTACAAGAATGCAGGTCAATTTGTCCGGAAGATTGTATTATTATGTTGTGCTTTTGCTTATGATGATTTCGGGACTTCACAGATTTTTAATTCAGGCTATTGTAGATACATATACAGTTATTCCGATTGGAGCTGCAATAATCAAGCCGACAGTGTATAATACAGTGGTAGGTTTTATTGCAGACTATTTTGTAATAGGTTTTCGTATTGCACTGCCTGTATTCATCACTCTGATGCTGGTGAGCTGCATACTTGGTATTATGGCAAAAATAGCACCTCAGATGAATATGTTTTCTGTCGGAATGCAGTTAAAAATCATAGTTGGACTTATGGTTATGTATCTGACTGTTTCAATGCTTCCATCGGTTTCTAATTTTTTGATGGAGACAATGAAAAGTAATATTGTAGATATAGTTAAGGGGATGTATGCCGGGTGAACTGGTTTAGACATAAAAGACGATATAATAATGTGATGGTCTATGGAAGAGCCGGGGTGGCGGATTCCTGTCCGGCATACGCATTGCAGTTTTTTGCCAAGGATGGACCAGGCGGTGAAAAGACGGAAGAGCCGACAGCAAAGAAACTTACCGACGCACGTAAAGAAGGACAGGTAGCTAAGGGTAAGGATCTTACAGCATCGGTTATGTTACTTGTACTCTTTATGGTATTGAGGTTTACTGTCGGGAATATCGGCGAGAGAATTATTGAATGCTTTAATAAGAATTACACATTGATAGGTGACTTGTTCGACAGCATGCATGGCGAGTTTAATATGCAATACAGCATACAGGTTCTTAGGACAACGGCTCTTGATATGCTGCTCATCCTGCTTCCTTTTTTTGCAGTAGGCTTTATTGTTGCTATTGTAATAGAAATAGTGCAGGTTAAATGGAAACCGACAACCAAGCCTCTTAAGCCTAAGCTTAGCAAGTTTAATCCGATAAACGGCGTTAAAAGATTGTTTTCGGTGAAGACACTGGTGAATCTTCTCAAGCAGATAGCGATTCTTGTCATCATCGGGATTGTTGTTTATAATAAGCTGAAGGGTAGAATGGCAGATATATATAAGCTGTATGACATACCATTAACTGCGGCTATTGAACTTTTGGCAGATATCATTTTTGACATAGGTACAGTTATCTGCGTGATTTATCTTGTAATAGGTGTTATCGATTATGTCTACGAAAAACGTAAATTTAAAAAGGACATGATGATGACAAAGCAGGAAGTTAAGGATGAGTGGAAGAACACTGAAGGAAGTCCTGAAGTAAAACAGAAGCAGCGCCAGAAGATGGCTGAGGTGTCAAGGCGCAGAATGATGCAGGCAGTTCCGGAGGCGGATGTAGTTATCACTAACCCTACGCATTTTGCTGTTGCTCTCAAATATGAGCAGAATAAGGGAAAAGCTCCTGTTGTAGTTGCAAAAGGTGAGGATTATCTTGCAGCCAGAATTAAGGAGGCGGCAAGAGAAAATAATGTTGAGATTGTAGAAAATAAACCTCTTGCACGTATGTTGTATTATAATGTAGAATTGGATGAGGAAATTCCGCCGGAACTGTATCAGGCAGTTGCAGAAGTTCTGGCATTTGTATATAATATTAAGAATAAAAGGACATGATTTGAAAGTCCTAAGCTGGTGAAAGGTGGAGAACATGAAAAAAACAGATTTGTTTGTCGGATTGTATATTCTTGCAGCCATTGTTTTCCTTATTATTTCAGTTCCGAGTGGACTGCTTGATGTGCTTCTTGCTTTTAATATGGCAGTTGCACTTGTGATTTTGTTTATGGCTTTATTCTCAAAGGAGCCTCTTGATATGCAGGCGTTCCCTACAATCCTGCTTTTTACGACTATATTTCGTATTTCGCTTAATGTTTCGTCCACTAAGCTTATTCTTGGAACAGGCGATCCGGGTAATGTTGTAAGAGTTTTCGGTCAGTTCGTAGGAGGAAATGATATCGTTATCGGTATTATCGTTTTCCTTATTCTTATTCTGGTTCAGTTCATGGTTATCAATAAAGGTACTGAGCGAGTTGCGGAAGTAACAGCAAGATTTACACTCGATGCTATGCCTGGTAAGCAGATGGCTATCGATGCCGACCTCAATACGGGTGCGATAAGCGATAAGGAAGCTATAGCAAGAAGAGAAAAGTTACAGCAGGAATCTTCATTCTTTGGAGCTATGGACGGTGCTACAAAGTATGTCAAGGGAGATGCAACCGCCGGTCTTGTAATTACGGTAGTCAATATTGTCGGTGGTGTAATAATGGGAGTTGTGCGTCAGGGAATGAGTATTAATGACGCTCTGAATACATATACGATATTGACAATTGGTGATGGACTTGTAAGCCAGATACCATCATTGCTCATATCTTTGTCAACAGGTATCATAATTACCAAAGCAACCAAGGATAAAGAATTGTCGCAGGAGCTCATCGAAGAGCTGTTTTCAATGCCGAAAGCATTCTTTATGGTTGGTGGGGCAATGATATTCCTCGGAGCTGTAACACCTCTTCCATGGTATATTTTTATTCCATTTGGTGCATTGCTCATTGTCTGGGGAAATATCCAGAAAAAGAGACAGGATATAGGAGAGATTGAAAAGGAAGCAGATTCAGCGGATGAAGAGGCAGCCGAGATACGAAAACCGGAAAATGTCACCTCACTTTTGCAGGTTGACCCGATTGAACTGGAATTCGGTTATGGAATCATACCTCTTGCGGATGCGAGCCAGGGCGGTGATTTGCTTGATCGAGTGGTTATGATAAGACGGCAGATTGCGATAGAGCTAGGTACAGTTGTACCTATTATTCGTCTGAGAGATAACATCCAGCTCAATCCTAACCAATATATCATCAAGATAAAAGGTATACAGGTCAGTGAAGGTGAAATATTATTCGACCATTACATGGCAATGAATCCGGGATATGTTGAGGAAGAGATAACAGGTATTCCTACGTTTGAACCTTCATTCCACCTTCCGGCAATATGGATAACAGAAGGACAGAGAGAACGCGCTGAATCACTTGGTTATACAGTAGTTGACCCACCTTCAATCATCGCAACACATTTGACAGAGGTTGTCCGTACACATATTGCGGAGCTTCTCACAAGACAGGATACACAGAATCTTATCAACAATCTCAAGGAAAACAATCCTACGCTTGTTGAAGAACTTGTACCGAAGCTTATGTCAGTCGGAGAGATTCAGAAGGTGCTCCAGAACCTTCTTGAGGAAGGCATATCAATAAGAGATCTGCTTACAATTTTTGAGTCTCTTGCAGACCATGCGGCAAGCACGCATGACCCTGATATATTGACGGAATATGCAAGGCAGAGTCTTAAAAGAGCTATTTCAAATAAATATTTTTCAGGCAATGATACAACGAATGTGGTAACACTTGACCCTACTGTTGAGCAGGAGATAATGGGAGCTGTAAAACAGACTGAACAGGGAGCGTATCTTACTCTTGCGCCAGACAGAATACAGAAAATTGTTGATTCTGTAAAGCAGGAGGTTGAAAAGCTTGAGAATATGGGAAAGATGCCAATAATAATAACATCTCCTATTGTCAGAATATATTTCAAAAAGTTGATTAACGATTATGTAAAAGATTTGACTGTTGTATCTTATAATGAGATTGAGTCGAACGTGGAATTACAATCGGTTGGGATGGTGACTGTATAAATGATAGTTAAGAAATATACGGCTGCGACAGAGACAGATGCAGTGCTTAAAGCTAAGGAAGAGCTTGGTTTGGGAGCAGTAGTCCTGAATGTAAAGACAGTAAAGCAAAGAGGCATTGCCAGAATTTTCAAAAAGAATTATGTTGAGATAACGGCTGCACTTGACGAAAAGGAAGGACAGTCCCATGCATCAGAGAATCATCCGGCAGTAAGCAATATGTCGGATATGACTGTAGTCAATGCTCTCACAGAGACCTCAATAGAAAAAAAGCTTGATACATTGCACAATCTTTTAGCTGACCAGATAAAAAAGAATGAGGATGACAAGTTAAGAAATGACACTGTCATTCATAATGCAAAAGAGCAGGATTCTGATGAGAGCAAAGATAACGGAAATATTAAGTATCTTAGAATGGTATATAACAAGCTTATAGAATCTGAGGTCGATGAGGAGGTAGCTAATATTATAATTGAAGATATTGATGCTTCCATGAAAAAAGAGGCTAATATTGATAATATCATTTCAGCCATATATCAGAAAATTATACTTAAGCTTGGCGAGCCTGAAGTAGTGAATACAGAAAATGGAAAGACAGTCGTATTTTTCCTTGGACCAACAGGTGTCGGAAAGACAACGACTATTGCAAAGCTTGCATCAGAATTTAAGCTTAACAGAGGAATTCAGGTTGCAATGATAACAGCTGATACATACAGAATTGCGGCGGTTGAGCAGCTCAATACATACGCAGGAATACTAGATGTACCTGTTTCAGTTATTTTTTCGCCGGATGAGCTTATCGATGCAATAAATAAATATAGTGAGTATGATTTGATTTTAGTTGATACCGCAGGGCGTTCACATAGAAACGCGGAGCAGTTAAGTGAAGTAAAACAGCTGATTACAGCTACGCAGGAAGCAGGACTGGGAGTTAATATCGAGAAATATCTTGTTTTGAGTGCAACCACAAAATATAAGGATTTGCTTAACATTACGGAAGCATACAAGGATATAGATAATTTCAGGCTGCTCTTTACTAAACTTGATGAGACTAATGCATATGGAAATATTTTGAACATCAGAGTACATACAGGTGCACCGCTTTCATATGTGACGAGTGGACAGGCTGTTCCTGAAGACATAAGTGTTGTGAATGTCCAAGAGATGGCAAAGTGCCTGATAAGTGGAGAAGTACAGGGCAATTAAGAATTTTGATAAGCACAGATTATATTAGAAACATTGAAGGAGAGTACACATGGATCAGGCTGAAAGATTGAGACAGATAGTACAGCAGCAGAGCAGGTCCGGTCAGATGGAGAGCAATACACCGCAAAAACATGCAAGAATAATCACAGTCACAAGTGGAAAAGGTGGTGTTGGCAAATCAAGCTGTTCTATTAATCTTGCACTGTTGTTTAGAAAACAGGGTAAGAGAGTAATTATATTTGATGCCGATTTCGGGCTTGCCAATATCGAAGTTATGTTTGGAGCTATTCCTAAATATACACTGGCTGATCTGATGCTTCAAGGTAAAGAAATAAATGAAATAATCTGTGAAGGACCTGAAGGTGTTATGTTTGTTTCAGGAGGTTCAGGTATTGCAAAGCTTGGTGATCTTGACAAGGAAGAGGTAAGAAGGCTTGTAGGTAAACTGTCGGAGCTTGACAGCCTTGCAGATGTAATTATTGTTGATACGGGAGCTGGAATTTCAAGCAGTGTTTTAGAATTTGTTGCGGCAAGTCCTGAAGTTATTCTTGTTGCTACACCGGAACCGACATCGATAACTGATTCGTATGCGCTGCTAAAGGCATTGAGCATGTTTGAAGGATTTGATAAGGACAGCACAAAAATAATGCTTTTAGGAAACAGAACATTGTCTGTAAATGATGGTCCTAATATGTATGAGAAGCTTTCATCGGTTGTAGAAAAATTCTTAAAATTCAAGCTGGAGTATCTTGGATGCATTCCATCAGATGAATTTGTTGTGAAAGCAATTATGAAGCAGTCTCCGGTTGTAAATGCTTATCCTTCTGCTTCTGCGGCAAAAGCTTATGAGCAGGTTATGAATAAACTTATGGGGGTGGACGAACCGATTTCCACTGCAAAAGAAAAGAGGGGTATTGGAAATTTCTTTAGCAGTATTTTAAGACACAATAAGAAAAACTAAAGGAGAGCATAGAATGGAAAACATTTTAACACCGGGTGTCAAGTTAGAGCTTAATGAAGTTACTGCCAACAAAAATAAGGCATCAGTGACGTACTTAAGCCAGATATATGATTTGAATGCCGACACTAAGCGCATATCGATTGCGATGCCATACAAAGACGGACACATGGTTGTCTTTTCGCTTGGAGTTGTGCTGGATGCATATTTTTATTGTAAAGCAAAGATGTATCACGGCAGGGTCAAAGCTGTTGACAGATATAAATCCGGCAATCTCATTGTTCTGGTCGTAGAGCTTAAGACAGAACTTAAAAAGGTTCAGAGAAGACAGTTCTTCAGATATGATTTAATTGTACCTATAAGATATATGCTTCTTGATGACGAGATGGCACTTATATATGCTAAGACAGGTGAACTTCCAGAGGAGATTATAAAGCAGAATATCAAGAATGGCCAGACAATCAACATCAGCGGCGGAGGCATGAAATTCGTCGGCTGTAAATTTGAAAGGGATGACAGGGTATACATAGAACTTGATTACACATCGGGAACTATAAACCAATGTCTGAGAGTTACGGCTAAGATAATTGATTCTGTTAATCCACAGGGAAGAAGAGATATTTTTCATAATAGAGTAAGCTATGATAATATAAAAAATGATGACAGGGAATCGCTTATTCGATTCATTTTTGAAGAGGAGAGAAAGCAGATGCAGCTTGAAAGGAGAAATTAATATATATGGCAAAGAAAATTTTAATTATTGATGACTCTGCACTTATGAGAAGGGTTATATCTGATATAATTAAAACAAATAAACAATATGAGGTTGCAGATTTTGCCAGAGATGGTCTGGAAGGCTTTGACAGAATAGTCAGTCATCCTAAGATGTATGATGCTATCATTCTTGACATTAATATGCCGAAGATGAATGGCCTTGAGCTTTTGGAGATGCTTCAGAAAAACAGACTTCAGGAGACAGTAATTGTAGTAAGTACTGTTGCGAAGGAAGGTGCGAAGGAAACAATAAAGGCTCTTGAATTAGGAGCTTTTGATTTTGTTACCAAGCCGGAGAACTTCATTGAAGCTAAGGGTGAAGATTTCAAACAGCGAATTCTTGATATGCTTGATGTTGCCACTGCCGGAAGTACTAAGGCTTCAGTTATCGGAAGAATGCCTGTTACACAGAGCATTAATACAAGAGCTACATCGATTCGTACTTTTGCTTCACCGCGCGATGAAAAGAGTCCGGCAACTATTCCATCAAGGTCAACACAGCCGGTTATGACAGTCAAGATGAGTAATCTTGGTACATACAAAAAGGATCATGCCAACAGAGTCGTTGCGCTCGCATGTTCAACAGGAGGTCCTAAATCCTTACAGCAGGTCATACCTTATCTGCCTAAGGAACTTGATGCAGGTGTTGTAGTAGTACAGCATATGCCGGCGGGCTTCACAAAGTCATTGGCTGTAAGACTCAATGAAATCAGCAAAGTTACAGTAAAAGAAGCTGAACATGGTGATATTATCACTAAAGGAACTGTGTATATAGCTCCAGGAGGACGACATCTGCGACTTGTAAAGTCCGGAAGTGAGACGAAGGTTGCACTGTCTGATGAACCGCCTGTAGATGCACTTAGACCATGTGCCAATGTAATGTATGAATCTCTTGTGACATCGCCATATGATGAGATTGTCTGCGTTGTTCTTACAGGAATGGGTGCAGACGGTACGAAAGGCATAAAAGCACTTAAGGAGCACAAGAAGATTTACGTGATTGGACAGAATGAAGCGACAAGTATTGTTTACGGTATGCCTAGAGCTGTCGCTGAGGCAGGATTGGTAAATGAAGTAAAACCACTAGAAGAAATCGCAGATGCGATAACAAGAAACACGGGGGTGCGATAAATGGACGTAAGCCAGTATTTAGAGATTTTTATTGATGAGACAAAAGAACATTTACAGAATCTTAATGACCTTCTTCTCGTGTTAGAGAAGGAGCCGGAAGACAAAGCCACTATTAATGAGATATTCCGTGCAGCACATTCCCTCAAGGGTATGGCTGGAACTATGGGATATAAGAGAATGCAGAACCTTACACATAATATGGAGAATGTATTCTCCGAGATTCGCAATGACAAGATGAAGGTTACGGCAAGTCTTGTGGATACACTTTTCCAGTGCTTAGATGCATTAGAGAGCTATCTTAATAATATTCAGGAATCATCAGATGAAGGAACTGAGGATAATGAAGCTATCATCAAGCTTCTTAATGAATTCCTCGCAACAGAAGGGAATATGCCGGAAGAGTCTCAGCCTGCTAAGGAATCACAGGCACCTGCACAGCAGGCAGCACAGACAGCTGACAATAGCGGTTCGGGAGACCTTGCAAAGTATAAGAATATCCAGCTTGCAGATTTTGAACAGCATGCCATAAATGAAGCAAAGAAGAAAGGCATGAAGGCATATGGTTTTACCGTATATCTTGATCCTAACTGTATTTTGAAGGCTGCAAGAGCATTCCTTGTATTTAAGGGAATAGAGGAAGTAGGCGAAGTTATAAAGTCTGAGCCATCCACACAGGATATAGAGGATGAGAAGTTTGAATTTGATTTCAGCTTTTTTGTCGTATCAACAGAGAGCCTTGATAAGATTTTAAGTGTTATAAAGAATGTATCTGAGGTTAAGGATGCTGTCGGAGGTGAGCTCGAAGAAGTTAAGGTTGGAGAACCGGTTCAGGCAGTTTCAACTACAACACCTGCAGAGACAGGAACACCTGAAAAAGAGACACAGACACCTGCAAAGAAGGAAGAGAAGAAGGCAGCACCTGCAAAGACAGGAAAGGCTGTTGCCAACCGTTCCGTCCGTGTAGATATAGATAAGCTTGATACTCTTATGAATCTTGTGAGTGAGCTTATCATTGCTAAGAATGGACTTGTATCAATCAACAATTCGTCAGGAGAGAATACTGTATCAGGCAGACAGAATTTTAATGAGCAGATAGAGTATCTTGAGAGAGTGACAACATCCCTTCACGAATCAGTCATGAATGTTCGAATGGTACCTATTGAGACTGTTGTAAACAGATTCCCAAGAATGATAAGAGACTTAAGCAAGAAGCTTGACAAGAAGATGGAGCTGTACATGACAGGTGAGGAGACAGAGCTTGACCGTACAGTCATCGATGAGATCGGTGATCCGCTCATGCACCTTCTTCGTAATTCTGCTGACCATGGCCTTGAGCATGCGGATGTGCGTGCACAGAGAGGAAAGCCTGAGGTTGGTACGATTTTCCTCAACGCATATCAGGATGGTAACAACGTTGTCATTGAGGTAGGCGATGACGGTAATGGTATTGATGTAGAGAAGGTTCGTAATAAGGCTATAGAGAAGGGAACAATTACATCCGAGCAGGCAGAAGCAATGACTGATAAGGATATTATTGATTTACTTTTCCGTCCAAGCTTTTCAACATCTGAGAAGATTACTGATGTATCAGGAAGAGGAGTTGGTCTTGATGTTGTAAAGTCTAAGATTGAAGCCCTCGGCGGTGATGTTGAAGTTAAGACAAAGCTTGGCGAAGGAAGTACATTTATTGTAAGACTTCCTCTCACTCTTGCCATTATACAGGCTCTCATGGTAAAGCTTGGGGATGAGCAGTATGCTATTTCTCTCGGTTCTATTGAAACTCTTGAGGATATTACTAAGGATGACATTAAGTTTGTTAATTCCAAGGAAGTAATTCATCTTAGAGATAAGGTTATACCTATTATACGTCTCGGAAAGCTTCTCGATGTCGAGTCTAGCAGCGAAGACAATGAGAACATGACTGTAGTTATCGTTCGTAAGGGTGACAAGAGAGCAGGTATAGTTGTAGACAGTCTTATTGGACAGATGGAAATTGTTATCAAGTCTCTTGGAAGCTATATCAATGTAAATAAGATGATCAGCGGTGCTACAATTCTTGGTGATGGTGACATTGCTCTTATCATTGATGTAAATACTCTTGTATAACAGATGGAGGTTAATATACTATGGATGCTTTAACAACAACACAGTCAACTGCAAGACAGTATATTGTTATAAAATTAGGCAGTGAGCAGTATGGAATTAATATTAATTATATTGATAATATTGTAAGAATGCAGAAGATTACAAGAGTTCCAAAAGCTCAGCCATATTTTAAAGGCGTTATAAATCTGCGTGGTGAGATTGTACCTGTAATGAGTCTCAGACTTAAATTCGGGCTTGCGGCAGATGAGATAACAGATAAAACCAGAATTATTATCATAAAGCTTGAACAGCAGGCAACAGTTGGTCTTATTGTAGATCAGGTTAATGAGGTCGTCACTCTTGATGAGGATTCTATTGAGAAGACTACAGTTGATGCTAATAATGATATGGCAGGTTATATCAGTGCAATTGGAAAGAACAAAGGAGAGCTTATATCACTTCTTAATATCCAGCTTGCAATAGCAGACAAAGATACATCTAAAGAAGATTAATATGCTTTCCGAAGGGAGATGTCATGACAGAAAAAACACTTGATAACCTTAATGACATACAGTTTGACGTCTTAAAGGAAATTGGCAATATAGGAGCAGGAAATGCTACTACAGCTTTAGCTAAGATGATGAACATGAAGATTGACATGAATGTGCCAAGAGTAGAGCTGGTTCCTTTTACAAATCTTCCTGATACATTTGGTTCTCCGGAGGAAGTGCTTGCTGGAATTTTAGTGCAGCTTGACGGAGATATCAAGGGAATGATGATGTTTCTTGTAAAAGAGGAGTCGGCACATAATCTTGTGAATTCGCTTATGGGCGGTATGGTGCCTGAAGGAGATGGCAGCTTTTCAGATATGGAGTTGTCAGCGCTCAGCGAGATTGGCAATATTATTATTGGTGCATATCTTTCAGCAATGTCTAATCTTACTAATCTTAAGATTGCTTCATCTATTCCATACATATCGATAGATATGGCAGGAGCTCTTTTAAGTGTACCGGCGATTGAGTTTGGAAAACTTGGTGACAAGGTATTGCTTATCGAGACGCAGTTTGGTGAACTTGATTTTGTTAATGGATATTTTCTTATGGTACCGGAACTCGAATCATATGGTACGATTTTGTCATCATTAGGTATGTAAATTCTATACATTAGGAAAAGTATATGGGAAATATGATTAAAGTGGGGATGGCAGACCTTAATGTCTGCCGTTACCCAGATAATTTAACAACATTGGGATTAGGTTCCTGTATTGGTGCCTGCATATATGACCCGGTTACAAAGATTATAGGCATGGTGCATTATATGCTTCCCGATAGTACGCAGATAAGAAATAATCAGAATATCGCCAAGTTTGGTGATACAGGAATAGCTGAGACAGTCGCCAGAATGGAAAAGATGGGGGCATCAAGAAGCAGAATGGTTGCCAAGATTGCCGGAGGCGCGCAGATGTTCGCAACCTCAGCCGGCTCTGCAGGTATTACCATGAAGGTTGGAGAGAAGAATGCTGAATCAGCTAAGCTTAATTTTAAAAAACTTGGTATAAGGATAATTGCTGAGGATACAGGGCTTAATTATGGTCGTACCATAGAATTCTATTCTGAGGATGGCTCATTACTTATTAAGGCAGTAGGAAAGGAACAGAAGCGAATATGATTTTTAGAAATCTTCCCGCTATTATCACTCTTATAGCAGCTCTGGTTGCCCTGGTTGTTACATTTTTATATAAATACGAACTTACCAAAGCATTAATCATAGTACTGGCTGCAGCATTAGTATTCTTTATATTGGGATGCATTGTAAAAGCGGTGCTCAACCGCTTCCTTAGTCCTGAAGATGAGAAAAAATCCGAATCTGGCGACAATGATACTACAACAGATAATAATGAAACAGAAGATAATAAATAATTTAAAAAGTTATATAAAGCTTCATTAAAAAGAGGGCGGCAGAATGGATGACAATGGTAAGGAAAGACTTTGGGATCAATATGCTAAATGCAAGAGTTACGAGCTGAGAGAAAAAATAATAATTGAATATGCGCCCCTCGTTAAGCTGGTAGCCGGAAGGTTGAGCATGTATCTTGGATATAATGTTGAATATGAAGATCTTGTCAGCTATGGCATATTTGGTTTGATAGATGCGATTGACAAGTATGATTTTAACAAGAATGTTAAATTTGAGACGTATGCAAGTCTCAGAATCAGAGGTGCAATCCTTGACCAGATTAGAAAGATGGATTGGATTCCAAGGAGTGTGCGTCAAAAACAGAAAAAAATTGATATGACAATGTCAAAACTCGAAGCAGAATATGGCAGACCTGCAACTGATGAAGAGATTGCTAAGGAGCTGGATATTACGGTTGACGAGCTTGATACATGGAATGGTCAGACTAAGATTTCAAATATAATCTCTCTGGAAGATTTCATAGAACAAGGCAGTGAAATCAGGATGGACGCATCCCACAATTCACAATTTGAACAGCCTGAGAAGATTGTAGAGAAATCCGAACTCGCTTTGATGCTTGAGAAGGCTTTGGACGAGTTGACTGAAAAAGAGAAAAGCGTGGTTCTTTTTTACTATTACGAAGATTTATCGCTGAAAGAAATCAGCAAGGTACTGGGGGTTTCTGAATCGAGAGTTTCACAGCTTCATACGAAGGCAATTCAGAAAATGAAAAAACATCTGGGTGGATATATGGGACTGCTTTCTGACCAGATATAATACATGGAGATGAATACATGGTAAAGAATGGTTATTTCATGATTTCGGTTAAGCCGGAGGGGACGTATGTTATTGTCTATGAGCCTGAGAATGGGGGCAGAAGAGTAAATTCTGAGGACATCATAGACTTCCTTGACAATAGGAGATTTGAGGATTTTAAGAAAGAAGAAATCAGGGCAGCATTAAGAAATATAAATAAAACTACAGTATTTAAAATTAGCGACACGGCGATGAAATCAAGCGCCGCTTTTTGTGTTTATAATATCCAAAACGATAAAATGAGTGCCAGTGCAGTTATGTTCCCGCCCGTTGACGGAGGAAGCGAGATGACATGCAATGAGCTTGAGGGCGATTTGCATGCTAAAGGAATCAATTATGGCATTGATGAAGATATTATAAAAGAAGTTGTTGAGAAGAAAGTTTACAACACTCCTTTTGTGGTGGCAAAGGGCGTTAATCCGGTTCAGGGAAAAGATGCGAGCATAGAATATCTGTTTAATACAGATCATATTGCAAAGCCAAAAATAAAAGGAGATGGTACAGTAGATTACCATGAACTTGGACTTATAACTAAAGTTTCGACAGGTCAGGTTGTCGCAAGAATTATTCCGGTTGTAAAAGGAACACCGGGAAAAAATATAATGGGTGCAGAGATTCCACCGGAGAGAGTTACAAAGAAGAATTTTAAATTCAGCAGAAATGCATATATATCAGAGGACGGTCTGGAGCTTATCTCGAAGGTAAATGGTCATGTGACATTAGAAGGCGACAAGATATTTATTTCAGATGTTTATGATGTTCCGGTTGATGTTGATAATACGACGGGAGATATAACATACGAAGGAAATATAATTGTACATGGAAATGTGCGTGCCGGATTTTCTCTGAAAGCATCAGGAGATATAACAATTATGGGTGTTGTTGAGGCAGCTAATGTTGAGGCCGGAGGAAGCCTTACAGTCAATAGAGGCATTCAGGGAATGAATAAAGCGGTCATACGTGTTGGTGGTGACATTACTACCAAATTCGTAGAGAATGCTACTGTTGTGTGTGGAGGAAGTCTTGAGACAGATTCTCTTCTTCATTGTAATACATCCGCAGGAGAGACGATAAATGTTAACGGTAAAAATGGACTTCTTGTAGGTGGAACAGCGAGAGCCGGTTCCGTTGTGACAGCAAAACAAATTGGAAATACAATGGGCACTGTTACAAATGTATATGTTGGAGTTGACCCTATGCTCCGTAAGAGAGTAAAAGAGCTTGCTGAACAGATTACAAAAGCAAATTCTGATAAGGTTAAGCTTACTCAGGTGGTTGCAGCGCTAAGAAAGAAGCTGGAGTTAGATGGCAAGCTTGATGCGCAGAAGCAGGATATGCTCCAAAAATCAATGAAGAATATGATTATGCTTGAACAGTCGATAAAGCAGATGACTAAAGAATATTCGGAAGGAAAAGAGGCATTGTCCGAGAATGTTGATGCTAGAATCAAGATTACAGACTGTATTTATCCTGGAACTAAGCTCTCATTTGGTGATACAGAGTATAGAATCAAGGATAAGAACAACTATTGTCAATATGCTAAGCAGGGGGCAGATGTTGTTATGCTTCCGCTTTAAAAGGAGATGACATTATATGAGACCTGTAGAGATGACCGGAATTGTCAATCGAACAACTGATTTTGCACAGGTTCGACAGAATGAGGAACAGAAGCCTGTAGCAGAGCAGTATACATTTCAGGCGCAGTTTGATAAAAATGTAGAAAAAAATTCTGAAACGGTTGTCAAGAAAAATGACTCTGAGTGGAAAAATGAAAAATTTGATGCAAAAGAGAAAGGCAAGAATAAATATTATGCCGGCATCAAAAAGAAGATGAAAGAAAATATCAAGGAGGATGAAAAGGCAGAACCGGAAAAGCATACAACATTTGACATCCGGATTTGATAAGCCATTATACAATGACAGCATTAGAGATTATATTATTATTGATTGGAGTAATCTGTGTTGCAGTGAGTTTTATATTTTTTATAAAAATTGACGGACCTGAGAAGTCACAGGATGTCAATGTAAAACTGTCAGAGCGTCAGAAGGAGGATATAAAAACTCAGATTTCAGCGGTTTTTAGGGAACAGACCTCCGTTATGACACAGACGGTTGAAGATAGAACCCGTGATGCACTTGAGAAACTTTCAAATCAGAAAATTAATGAACTTGCGGAATATTCCGATACTGTGCTTGGAGAGATTAATAAAAATCATTCGGAAGTTATGTTCTTATATGATATGCTGAATGAGAAGAATAAAGAAGTACATAACAATATACGCGATTTACAAAATGCGCTTAAGAAGAACGAAGAAATTGCCAGAACTGACAGAAATGAGTCGATAAAAGAGGCGCAATCGGTTGAAATTGCCGGCAATGAAGATGAAAATGCAGCATCAACTGTAAAAGAGATACAGCAGTCTGAAGCCGAGGAGGAATCTGTTGCTGAGGAAAATGCAAACAGTAAGAGAGATGCTGTATTAAAGCTTCATAGGCAGGGAAAATCGGAAGTCGAGATTGCGAAGACACTTGGAATAGGTGTTGGAGAAGTCAAGCTGGTTATAGACTTATTCAAAGGTATGAGATAGCATGAGAATTAAATATTTTTTGCGTGGCGTTGGAATCGGAATTATAGTGACAACGATAATCCTTTCGGTGGCACATAATTCTAACAGAGAATTGACAGACAGTGAGATTATTGAGAGGGCTGGAAAGCTTGGAATGAGTTTTACAGCTTCTAGTTCGGAATCACAGACACAGTCGGTAGAAGAGACAGAGAGTACTTCAAGTATATCGAGCCAACAGGAGACATCGGGTGAGGAACAGGATGGAGATAAAGAATCTCAGAGCAATGAGACAGAAAGCGATGAAGGACAATCTGCTGGAGGGCAATCGGAAGCTGATATGGACAATGCCGGTGTGACAGATGAAACACAGACAGATACTGTGACTGATAATACGGAGGATGCTGCAACGGACAACGAACCGGCGATAGAGCAGTCAACTGCAAATCAGTCCACAGCTTCGGGCAGCTTAGATACAACTACACAGGCATCGGTTTCATGCAAGCTTAATATTGTTGCCGGCATGAGTTCAAGAACAGTGTGTGATATGCTAAAGCAGAATGAAATCATTGCTGATGCAGCTGAGTTTGACAGTTATCTTGTAAGTATAGGTTATGATGATAAGATAAGGACAGGAGAAGTGGAAGTCAGTTCAGATATGACTTATGAAGAGCTGGCAGCAGCTTTATACAAGAAAAAATAGTAACTATTTAGAGTACGTCAGAATAATGAAAAAGTTGCTGTGTGCATTATGTATACGGCAACTTTTTCTGATTCATAAGCTTTGGTTCCTATACACAATTAAATTCACAGAGCACGTTTTGACACCATAATTATTTTACAAAATTTTTTCATTAGAGAGATTGAATATATATTTTTGCATAAAATGCTTGCTTTTTTTTCTACGATATGTTAATCTTAAATTCGTGTGAAAAAACACATGTGTGGATTTCCTATGGTCCCTTGCTCAGGGGTGACGGAGAGTTGAAACGCATGGAAGAATATTAAAAACCACAGGAGGTACTAAAATGAGCGTAATTTCTATGAAGCAGTTACTTGAGGCAGGTGTACATTTCGGACACCAGACAAGAAGATGGAACCCTAAGATGGCAGAGTACATCTACACAGAGAGAAACGGAATCTATATCATTGACTTACAGAAGTCCGTTACAAAGGTAGATGAGTGCTATCATGCATTAGCTGATATCGTTGCTGATGGCGGTACAGTATTATTCGTAGGTACTAAGAAGCAGGCTCAGGAGGCAGTTAAGACAGAGGCTGAGCGTTGTGGTATGTACTACATCAACGAGAGATGGTTAGGCGGTATGCTTACTAACTTCAAGACAATCCAGAGCAGAATCGCTCGTCTTATCGAGATCGAGACAATGGAGCAGGACGGAACATTTGATGTTCTTCCTAAGAAGGAAGTAGCTCAGCTTAAGAAGGAGATGGACAAGCTTCAGAAGAACCTTGGCGGTATCAAGAATATGAAGAAGCTCCCAGATGCTATCTTTGTTGTAGATCCTAAGAAGGAGAGAATTTGTATTCAGGAGGCTCATATCCTTGGAATTCCTCTTTTTGGTATTGTTGATACAAATTGTGATCCAGAGGAGTTAGATTATGTAATTCCTGGTAACGATGATGCTATCAGAGCTGTTAAGCTTATCGTTGCTAAGATGGCAGATGCTGTTATAGAGGCTAATCAGGGTGAGGCAACAGATGTTGAGTACTCTGAAGATGTTGAGAATGTAGAAGAGGCAGCAACAGAGGAATAATTTCCGAATAACATAAGGGGCAATGATTTTGCCCCTTTACTAATTTAAGAAATCGATTAAATTAATTATATTTGGAGGATACTAAAATGGCAGACATTACCGCAGGAATGGTAAAAGAGTTAAGAGAGATGACAGGTGCCGGAATGATGGATTGCAAGAAGGCTCTTGCAGCTACAGAAGGTGATATGGATAAGGCAGTAGAGTTCTTAAGAGAGAAAGGACTTGCAGCAGCTACTAAGAAGGCTGGCAGAATCGCAGCTGAAGGTGTTGTTAAGACATTACTTACAGATGATCACAACGCAGTTGTAGTTGAGGTTAACTCAGAGACAGATTTCGTTGCTAAGAATGCTGAGTTCAACGAGTTCGTTGATGCTGTAGCAGCTCAGGCTATGAATTCTAACGCTGCTGATATGGACGCTTTCATGCAGGAGACATGGGCAGCAGATCCAACTCTTACAGTTGAGCAGGCTCTCTCAAGCAAGGTTGCACGTATCGGTGAGAAGTTAAGCATCAGAAGATATGAGAAGGTTACAGGTGCAGATCTTGTTGTTTCTTATATCCACGGCGAAGGCAAGATTGGTGTTCTTGTTGAGGCAGCTACAGATGTTGTTAACGATGACATCAAGGAAGCTCTTAAGAACGTAGCAATGCAGATCGCAGCTCTTCACCCACAGTATGTATGTGCTGATGAGGTTCCACAGGAATTCAAGGATCATGAGATAGAGATTATCAAGGCTCAGATTGCTAACGATCCTAAGGCAGCTGGTAAGCCTGAGAAGGTTATCGAGGGTATGATTAACGGTAAGCTTAACAAGGAACTTAAGGAAATCTGCTTAAATGATCAGGTATACGTTAAGGCTGAGGATGGCAAGCAGTCAGTATCTGCTTATCTTGCACAGGTTGGTAAGGCTAACAACGCTAACCTTTCTATTAAGAAGTTCGTTCGTTTCGAGAGAGGCGAAGGCATGGAGAAGAAGCAGGAGAACTTCGCAGAAGAGGTTGCTAAGCAGATGAACATGTAATTAAGCCGTATATGCAGCATGTCTTGCGTAAATATGCGTTTTCTATAATTTAATAAAAAATCAAGAGTCCACAAACCTATATTTTAAAGGTTTATGGGCTCTTTTGTTTGACAAAAAATGTAATATTACTTCTCATTTGAAGAAATTTATCGTTAGAATACCTTGTTAAAAGATACTGCTTAGGTTATAATTAGAAAAGCAAATCTGGAGGTGGGGTACATGTTGATGGATGGTGAAGATAAAAAGCAGAAACCTGTTGGTCACGCTGAGATTAGACAGGACGGATATCTTTATGTTGATGATAGTATCAATTTTTTTACAGGCGAACTGCAAGTCAATGGCAGGCAGCAGAGCTTTGTCTTAGGTGTTCCGGTGAAGTATGAAACAGATACGAATGGACGAAAATATGCTATGGCAATCCAGCGTCCGGATCCGGCTGAGATAAGAAAGTTTCTTTTTGACATATCAGACACAACGACTATTGAAATGAGCATTGATGGCAATGATAATGATGAGAGATATGCTACTTATTTTTACTATGGAGCGAATGGAATATGTCAGCATAGCGCATTCAGTGATAAATCAGGACATAATGTCATGATTGAAAGCGATTATGATGCGAAGGGACGAGTCATCAAATATTGTCATCATGGAGAAAATTGGATTGCTAAGATTTCATATGAGCAGGATAGATTTCATCTTGTCTGTAATCAGTCGGCAGGTTCAGATGGCACTGTACTTAAGGATGTATATGGAAATGCTGATGGTATGCTTGAAGGCTTTGTGATGCTGCTCGGCGAGAAGCTGAATGTTGATGGTCTGAACTATGTCGGAGCTGAGAATAACAGAATTATTCCGGGTACTAATTATAACAGTCTGGTGTGGAATATAATTGATTTTAACATGGATGATTGGGCAATAGAATAAAGGGTTTACATAAAGAGAGATATATAAACAGAATTATTTTATAAGCGAGGAAAATACAATGAATATCACAATTACAGGAAATCTTGGCGGAGGAAAGACAAGCGTATGTAAAGAGCTTGAAAAATACGGATTTAAAATCATAACAGGCGGTGGACTTTTCAGAGATATAGCCAGAGAAAAAGGTATTTCTGTACTTGAACTTAACGAACTTGCAAAGGCAGACCGTTCTATTGACGATCTTATTGACAATCGTACAGCAAAGATTGGAAGAGAGGAGGATAATATTCTCTTTGATTCCAGACTTGCATGGCATTTTGCTCCATATAGTTTTAAAGTGTTTCTTCTTACAGACAGCTATGAAGCTGCGCGCAGAACTTTTGCAGGCGGTGCAAGAGAGGCGGAGGAGTACTCGGACATTAATGCGACTATGTCAGGTCTTAAGGAGAGAGCAGACCTTGAAAGAGAACGTTTTAAAGAGTTATATGATATTGATTACTATGATAGAAATAACTATGACCTTATAATTGAGAGCACATATGCTTCACCGGAGCAGATAGCAAAAGAGATAATGAGAAATTTTGAGGAGTATAAAGCAAAGAAATTTCATTCAAGATTGGAGCTGAATATAAGAACTTTTTATCCGGCACAGAAGTTTGTTCATTTCGATAAGGCTGCATTTGACAAGAAGGTCGCAGAGCTTAAGGATAGTGAAGCTCTTTGCATGTCAACATCACCTGTAGTTGTGGGAAATGGCGGGTACACATATATTCTTGAAGGCACAGAGGAAGTCTATGCGGCAATCAGTGCTGGCAGAGTGTTCGGATGTGTGGATTATATTCGAGAAGATGAAGAAACTAAGAAGTTTGTGCCGCAGATTACAAAGAGTGATGTGACAGACTATGAGAAGCTTGCAGGTTTTAAGTACATTGTATATCCGGATGAGCTTGGCGGTAAGCCGGGATTCCTTCTCAATGTGTATGGAAGGTAAGAAGTGAATAGCGAGAGTTATATATAGTATGAAAGAATATGTTCAATTAGTTGGATGTATTCTTTTTTACTTTATCACCATGTTTGGACATTCGGTTTTTATCAGAAAATAAAGTGTATGAATATTTCGGATTTTATTTAATTTCCCTCAATTTCACAAATCTATTGACACAACTAGCACAAAGCATGATAATTAGATTATATGTGAAAATGTAGATGTCTATGTGGCAGCATGACAGTTAACAAGGTTATGTGTCACGTTTTCACTTAAGAATTTATGAATTTACATTTAAATAAGGAGACAAAGATAAATGGGCGGATTTTTTGGTGTAACATCACAGCACGATTGTGTGTTTGATTTATTTTTCGGTATTGACTATCATTCACATCTTGGTACTAGAAGAGGCGGTATGGCGGTATATGGAAAGGACGGCTTCAACAGGGCTATCCATAATATTGAGAACGCTCCATTCCGGACAAAGTTCGACAAGGATGTCAATGAGATGAAGGGTATATATGGTATTGGCTGTATTTCTGATTATGAGCCGCAGCCACTTATTATCCGCTCACATCATGGAACTTATGCGATTACTACAGTTGGTAAGATTAACAATAATGACGAGCTTGTGGAGAAGCTTTTTAATGAAGGACATACTCATTTCCTTGAGATGAGTGGAGGTGAGATAAATGCTACGGAGCTTGTCGCGGCACTTATAAACCAGAAGGAGAATCTTATTGATGGTATAAGGTATGCACAGGAGTCTATAGATGGTTCTATGTCTATTCTTCTCATGAATCAGGCTGGAATATACGCTGCGCGAGACAGATTTGGCAGGACTCCGGTTGTTATAGGACGCAAGGAGGACGGATTCTGTGCATCGTTTGAGAGCTTTGCCTACAAGAATCTTGGGTATAATGATTATAGAGAGCTAGGTGCCGGCGAGATTGTTGTCATCACTGAGAAAAACTGCGTCACTCTGGCGCATCCGAATAAAGACATGAAGATATGTACATTCCTTTGGGTGTACTATGGATATCCGGCAAGCTCCTATGAAGGAATAAGCGTTGAGCAGATGCGCTATAATTGCGGAGCGAAGATGGCAATGCGTGACAATGTGAAGCCTGATATTGTGGCAGGAGTTCCTGACTCTGGTACGGCGCATGCTGTTGGCTATGCCAATGCATCGGGAATTCCATTTTCAAGACCTTTTATAAAATATACTCCGACATGGCCGAGGTCGTTCATGCCGACTATCCAGAGTAAGAGAAATCTTATTGCCAAGATGAAGCTTCTTGCTGTTGATGACCTTATCAAAGATAAGAGCCTTTTACTCATTGATGATTCCATAGTGCGCGGTACACAGCTTAGGGAGACTACTGAGTTCTTATATCAGAGCGGAGCGAAGGAGGTTCATATAAGACCTGCGTGTCCACCACTTCTATACGGCTGTAAATATCTCAATTTCTCCCGTTCATCATCGGAGATGGACTTGATAACCAGAAGAGTTATAGAGAGATTAGAGCATGGGAATGTGACTGATGAAGTGTTAAAAGAATATGCTGATCCTGAATCTGAGAAGTATGACAGAATGGTCGAGGAGATAAGAAGAGAGCTTAATTTCACATCACTCAGATTTAACAGGCTTGATGACATGCTTGATGCGACAGGGCTGCCTCATGAGTGCCTGTGCACATATTGCTGGGACGGAAGAGAATAATTGATTGTGATAATATAGGCATCGAAGCTATTAGCTATTATTGAGGTGATGCAGAAAAATACTATGAAACCGTTACGAAATGAACTGCAATAAGAATTTAATTAAACAGGAGGGTGTCTGTTATGGAAAGCATGGAAGATTACAAAGATTTATATGAGGCTTCGTTTAAGAAATTCAGAATAGGGGATATTGTCAAGGGTACAATTATATCTGTTGATGAAAATGGGGCAGTTGTAGATTTTAATTATTATGCACCGGGATTTATTGCTGTTGATGAGTTCTCTGATAATCCGGATTTCTCTATAGAAGAGGAAATAAAGGTTGGCGATGAAGTGACGGCAGCAGTTGTTTCTACTGATGATGGAGCAGGAAATATTGTTCTTTCTAAAAAAGAGGCAAGCCATGAGACAGCGTGGGAGAAGTTCCGTGAGTGGAAGGCGGAAGGAAAGAGAGTAAGCGTTAAGATAGCTGAGGCAGTCAATGCCGGAGTTGTATGTTATCTTGAGGGAATTCGTGCCTTTATTCCGGCTTCTAAGCTTGCACTTCACTATGTGGAAAATCCGGCTGAGTATGTTGGACAGACGGTTGATGCGGTAGTTATAACTGTTGATGAAGAAAATGGGAAGCTTGTTCTTTCCTGCCGCGAGATTCTGCAGGAGAAGCTTGATGAGCAGAGAAGTGAGCAGGTTAACCGTTTGTCCGTTGGCTCGATTGTGAACGGTAAGGTTGAGAGCCTTAAGGACTATGGCGCATTTGTTGATATAGGAGATGGAGTAAGTGGACTTGTACATATTTCACAGATACCATATCCTAAGAAGCTTGTACATCCTAAGTACGCGCTTAAGGAGGGACAGGAAGTAACTGTAAAGATTACCAGGATAGAGAACGGCAAGGTAAGTCTTTCAATGAAGGATATAAATGAGGCTATCGATAAAGAAGTTGATGAGGAGCCGGTTGAGTATGTAAGCAATGTAACTGCCGGTACAAGCATGGCAGATTTGTTTAAAAAACTAGGATTTTAATGGGGCAGATTTCTGATTTTTACGTTTTTCGAAGGTGATATGTATGGATTATTCTGAAGTGATAATAAAAGAATATGATGAGATGGCTGACAGACGGGTTGCGACAGTGTGCAGAATCAATATCGCATTCATGGTTATAGTTGGCTTGCTGAACATACTTGGTATATTTATAATTGACATGAAGATGCTCATTATTGCTGTTATATCGTCAATAGCAATATATCTGGCTCCTACAATTATTTATAATATGGCCGGTATACATAATGGATGGGTCAGATATGTGATTCTGTTTCTGCTGGTTTTACTGGCAGGAATACAATATGCAATATTGTCATATCATGTAATACTTATGCTGTCATTTCCGTTGGTAATTGCGTGCCTATACAGCGGAAAAAGGTATGTTATTTATGTTTCGACCTTGACAGTACTGATGCTTGTAGGTTCGCACATTGCCGCATATAAGCTTGGCGTTGTTCCGGATGAGCCTCTTGTTACATTGAAGGGAACGATATTATATGGAATCCTGCCAAGGCTTATTGAAATGCTTGCATTTATAGTGGCAGCATATTTCATAGCTGACAGAATGCAGGTACTTGTGGGCAGAGTGATTCTAAAGAATAAGGAACTCTATGCGGATCAGGAAAATACTCTTACTTCTTTGTCTGAGATTATCGAATCACAGTCGGAGCATACAGGAACTCATGTAAAGAGGGTTGCACTATATACGGATATAATATGCAAGGGGCTTGGAATGTCGGATGAGGAGAGCTGGAAGGTTTCGCAGGCATCTAAGATGCATGATGTCGGGAAAATTATAGTTCCGCTGAAAATTCTTGAGAAGCCGGGAAAGCTCACAACGGAGGAGTTCGAGATTGTTAAAAAGCACACTGACTATGGAAAGAAGATGCTTGAAAATTCGCCGGGAGAATTAATGCAGCTTGGCGCAGTTATTGCATATCAACACCATGAACGATGGGATGGAACAGGGTACCATGGTATGAAGGGTGAAGAGATTCATCCGGCAGCAAGGTGCGTTGCTTTGGCGGATGTTTTTGATGCGCTGGTGTCAAGAAGACCATATAAGGAGGCGTGGTCTCTTGAAAAAGTCAAGGAAGAGATTGCTGCACAGCGTGGAAGACAGTTTGCACCGGATGTGGTAGATGTTTTTTTGCGTGAGTTCGATAAATTTAAGAAGATATGCGAATCAGTGAAGCCGGATGATACGGAGAATGAATTATAATACTGGGTATATGTGATATTACATGATAATAAAACACCATTTTGATGTGAATTAACTCGATTCACACAAAATGGTGTTTTTCAATGCAGTTATTTATCTACGGCTTATTTACTTATTTCTCAACAGTATCAAGCTTGAAGCCAAAGTATCTTACAGCGTTGTTGTATGAGATATCTCTTACCATGCCGCCGAGAGTCTTCATATCAGCAGGATACTCACCGTTCTCAACCCACTTGCCGAGAAGCTCGCACATGATTCTTCTGAAGTACTCATGTCTTGTGTAAGATAAGAAGCTTCTTGAGTCTGTGAGCATACCGATAAAGTTGCCAAGAAGTCCTAAGTTGGCAAGGGATGTCATCTGGTCTGTCATGCCTACCTTGTGATCGTTGAACCACCAAGCTGAACCCTGCTGTATCTTGCCGACAGCAGTTGAATCCTGGAAGCAGCCAAGTACTGTTCCGATAGCAGCGTTGTCGATAGGGTTAAGAGAATAGATGATTGTCTTAGGAAGCTCGTCTGTTGCATTCATGCTGTTTAAGAAATCAGCCATCTCAGCGGAAGAGCTGTATGTGTTGATGCAGTCATAGCCTGTATCAGGACCAAGCTGATTGTAACGGAATACATTGTTATCTCTCTTAGCGCCATAGTGAAGCTGCATAGCCCATCCGAGCTTATTGTACTCCTTGCCTACGAATGTCATGAATGCTGTCTTGAACTTGAGTTCTTCTTCCTTGGTAAGAGCAGCGCCGCCAAGTCTCTTTGCGAAGATTGCCTCAATCTCCTCAGCTGTAGCAGGCTTATACATAACATACTCAAGAGCATGGTCGGAAGCGCGGCAGCCCATGGAATCGAAGAATGCCATTCTCTTTACAAGAGCTTCCTTAAGTCCTTCAAAGCTCTTAATCTCAACACCGCTGACTTCTGAAAGCTTAGCAAGATAGTCTATGTAGTCAGGCTTCTCAATGTTCATAGCCTTGTCAGGTCTCCATGCAGGAAGTACCTGTACATCAAATGTAGGATCCTCGGCAATCTGCTTGTGATATTCAAGTGAGTCAACAGGATCATCCGTTGTACAGATAAGTGTAACACCTGACTTCTTGATGATGTTGCGGACAGTCATAGAGTCATCGGCAAGCTTAGCATTGCAGATGTTCCATACTTCCTCTGCTGTATCACCGTTTAATACGCCATGGTAATCAAAATATCGCTGGAGCTCAAGATGACTCCAGTGATAGAGTGGGTTGCCGATAGCTTTAGTAAGTGTCTCTGCCCACTTCTGGAATTTCTCTCTGTCTGATGCACCGCCTGTTATATAATATTCATCAACACCATTAGAACGCATCTGTCTCCACTTATAGTGGTCACCGCCGAGCCATACCTGTGTAATATTTTCAAACTTACGGTCCTCAGCAATTTCCTTAGGATTAATGTGGCAGTGATAGTCTAAAATTGGCATATTCTCTGCATAATCGTGAAATAATGTCTTGGCTGTGTCTGTGGAAAGTAAAAAATCCTTGTCCATAAATTGTTTCATAGTATTAAACCTCCTGATTGTAGTGATGTCTGCATATAGCAGATTATGTACATAGTTAAAAACATAGGTACATTTAAAATTTAGTAGTGCCGCGCTTAACTATATCTGCTGTTATGTTGGTTTTACATGGGACATTGCTTCCGTTAAATACACCCATAAGTGTATTGACAGTAGTGATACATAGCGCTTCAACCTTACTGTCTATAGAAGTCAGCTCTGGATCTGTACAGCTTGCAACAATAGTATTGTTGTAGCCTACAATACTAAGATCGTCAGGAACCTTAAGGCTATGTGCGTGTGCAAACTTGAGAGCACCTACTGCAAGAGAATCATCGGAAGTGACGACTGCACCAAAACGAAGACCTCGCTCATAAAGCTGCGTAAGATAATCCCTTGCGTTTGAAATATTCTTGTTACAAAGGTGAAGAAGCTCATTGTTAATAGGTATATTATGTACAAAATGTGCTTTCTTAAAGCCGGCAAGCTTACACTGACCGGATAGAGAAGTACTTGTATACAGATATACAATATTGTGGCAGCCGTTCTTTATGAGTGAATCGGTAACCTCATAAACGGCATTCTCATCATCGCAAAGCGTTCCATATATGTTAGGAGCGTCAAGATATCCGTTGACAAGCATGATAGGAAGCTTCTGGGCAGCCTCGATTATATACTTATTCTCAGCAGCCTTTGTTTCAAGAAATTTTGAACCGACAAGTATTACAGCATCAACACGTTTAGAAAGAAGAAGCTCAAGGTAGTCCTTTTTGGTGGAAAGCTCATTGCCTGTACAGCAGAGTATGGCATCATACCCATTTGAGCGAAGCTCTCTTTCAAGATAGTATACAGCGTTGGCAAGATATACATCGGAGGAATCCGTACACATGATGCCGATGGTTTTCATGGTATTAAGACCAAGACCGCGGGCGAATACATTCGGTGTATAACCGATTTCCTTCATAACTGTGAGCACTTTCTGCTTCGTTTTTTCGCTGACGTTATTATTGCCGTTGATGACACGGGATACGGTTGCGATGGATACTCCGGCTTTCTTGGAAACATCATAAATATTCATGCGTCTAAATTCCTTTCTGAAGAATGTAAGTACTTACATACTTATGAGGGTATTATACAATGGCATTTTTTTAAAAACAAGTATATTTATGGAAAAAAGTAATATTTTTTTGAAAAATCTCATTGACTTATTGGCGATTTAACCATATAATCAAAGCATGAAAGCGCTTACATTTTATAATTCGGAATGTAAGGAAATGTAAGAAGAAAGATTTTACACCGTATTGAATCGATAATTTTAATGAATTATGATGATTATGAATGAAGCGCTGCGTAACTGATAACAATTTAATATATCTAAGGAGAATTATAATGGAGAGATTAAACAAGAAGATTTCAAAGGCAGTTGACAGACCTGTTAAGGTTTTACAGTTCGGAGAGGGTAACTTCCTTCGTGCATTCGTTGATTATATGTTCGATGTTGTTAATGAGAAGACAGATTTCAACGGTGGTGTAGTTATCGTTAAGCCTATTGAGTTCGGTAATCTTGACAGATTCCATGATCAGGAGTGCCAGTACACACTCCAGTTAAGAGGTATTGTTGATGGCGAGCCTAAGAAGGAGACAAGAATAATAACAACAGTAACAGATGCTGTTGCAGCTATCGAAGATTATGATAAATATGACGCATATGCTAAGCTTGATACATTAAGATTCGTTGTTTCTAATACAACAGAGGCTGGTATTGTATTTGATGAGACAGATGAATTCGATGCCAAGCCGCCTAAGACATTCCCGGGTAAGCTTACTAAGCTATTATATGAGAGATATGAGCATTTTAACGGAGCAGCAGACAAGGGTCTTATAATGATTCCATGTGAGCTTATTGCAGATAACGGTATTGAGCTTAAGAAGTGCATCGTTAAGTTTATTGAGCTTTGGAACTTAGGCGATGATTTCAAGAACTGGGTTGATACAGCATGTTCATTCTGTCCTACACTTGTTGACAGAATTGTTCCTGGATATCCAAGAGATGAGGCAGAGGAGCTTTGCAAGGAGTTCGGATATGAGGATCAGCTTATTGATACAGCTGAGATTTTCGGTCTCTGGGTAATTGAGGGAGATAAGAACCTTCCGCTTGAGCAGCTTAAGAAGGAGCTTCCATTTGATAAGGCTGGTCTTCCTGTGGTATTTACAGAGGATCATCATCCATATAAGGAGAGAAAGGTTCGTATTCTCAACGGTGCCCATACATCATTCGTACTTGCTTCATACCTTGCAGGTAATGACCTTGTTAAGCAGTCTATGGATGATGCAGTTATCCGTAAATACATGGAGGAGACTCTCTCAGATGAGATTATTCCTACACTTTCACTTCCTGCCGAGGAGTGCAAGGAGTTTGCTGATGCAGTTACGGCAAGATTCCAGAACCCATATATCAAGCATAAGCTTTTAGACATTTCACTTAACTCAGTTTCTAAGTGGGAGGCAAGATGTATGCCTTCATTCTTAGGCTATGTTAAGAAGTTTAACAAGCTTCCTAAGTATCTTACATTCTCAATCGCTGCTTTAATGTGCTTCTATTCAACACAGAAGGAGGGCGAAGTTAACGGAGGAAGATGTCTCATCGGCACAAGAGACAATGATGAGTATGCTATCCGTGATGATCAGGCTGTACTTGATTTCTTCCTTGCTAATTCTGCTAAGCCTGCTAAGGAGTTTGCACAGGCTTACCTTAGCAATACTAAGTTCTTCGGCGGTGAGGATTTATCCAAGATAGATGGTCTTGTTGATACTGTTGCAGGTTATATTGACGATGTAAGAAACAGAGGCATGAGAGCTGTTGTTGATGACCTTGTAAAGTAATAGCCATTATAATAAACCGGAGGTAATCCATGCAGGATTTTATAAAGATTAATAAAGATGATAACGTTGCCGTTGCCCTTAAGCCTATTGCTAAGGGCACAACGGTTGATGTTGCGGGAACGAATGTCACAACTCTTGAGGATATCCCTCAGGGACATAAGTTCGCTATAAAGCCAATTAAGAAGGGTGATGCTGTTATAAAGTACGGCTTCAGAATCGGTTATGCACAGGCTGATGTTGAGGTTGGCGGCTGGATTCATACACATAACCTCAAGACAGCACTCGGTGAGCTACTTGATTATACTTATAATCCGGAAGGACATAAGGATGTCGAGCCTACAGATGAGGCTTACTTCGAGGGATATATGAGAGAGAATGGCAAGGTGGGTGTCCGCAATGAAGTGTGGATCATCCCTACGGTCGGCTGTGTCAATTCTATAGCAAGAGCTATTGAAGCTACAGCAAGACTTAATAAGCCGGAAGGCGTAGACGAGGTTGTTGCGTTTACACATCCTTACGGATGCTCCCAGACAACAGAGGATCAGGAGAATACAAGAACAGTGCTTGCTGACCTTATCAATCATCCTAATGCAGGTGCGGTTCTTGTCCTTGGACTTGGCTGCGAGAACAGCCGTATCGAAGTTCTTAAGAACTATATCGGTGAGGTTAATCCGGACAGAGTGAAGTTCTTACAGGTTCAGGATGTCGATGATGAGCAGGAAGCTGCTGCAGAGATTATGGAAGAGCTTATGAGCTACGCAGCTAACTTCAAGCGTGAGAAGGTTAGCGCTAAGGAACTTATAATAGGAATGAAGTGTGGCGGTTCGGACGGTCTTTCAGGTATCACTGCTAATCCTACTGTCGGTCTTTTCTCGGATATGCTTGTATCTAAGGGAGGAACAACTATTCTTACTGAGGTTCCTGAGATGTTTGGTGCTGAGACAATCCTTATGGACAGATGTGCCAACAGAGAGCTTTTTGATAAGACTGTATGCCTTATAAATGATTTTAAGGAATATTTTATAAAGAACGGTCAGGAGATTTACGAGAATCCTTCTCCGGGAAATAAGGATGGCGGTATAACTACTCTTGAAGACAAGTCACTTGGATGTACACAGAAGTCAGGTTCTTCTCTGGTTAAGGGCGTTCTTGCATACGGAGAGAGAGTCCAGAACAAGGGACTTAACCTTCTCAGCGCTCCGGGTAATGATCTTGTTGCATCGACAGCATGTGCGGCAGCAGGTGCACAGATTGTTCTTTTCACTACAGGACGCGGAACACCATTTGCTTCTCCGGTACCTACAGTGAAAATTGCTACCAATTCAAGACTTGCCGGAAAGAAAGGTAATTGGATTGATTTTAACGCAGGCCGTCTTGTTACTGACGATGTACCTATGGAGCAGCTTGCACAGGAATTATTCCAGCTTGTTCTTGATGTAGCGTCAGGCAAGAAGGTTAAGGCTGAGATTGCAGGCTTCCATGACCTTGCAATATTCAAGCAGGGTGTTACATTATAAATGATGAAATTGCACATTTGTATATCAGTGTTACATTTTATATGAAGAAACACGTTGATATTTTGTGTGGGAAGCGGCTTGTATTAATAAGAAAACTTGACAAAAAATGTTGATTTTCTTATAATCAAAGCGGATGAAAAATACAGTTATATGTATTTTGCTTAATGAAAATTAACCGCAGGCGTGTCAGTGCTGCATACATGCATGCGGTAATACATAAGGCAGCACAGAAATGAGGAAAAAATGAACGCAGTATTAGAAGAGATTAGTAAGATAGGTATTGTTCCGGTTATAGCACTTGACGATGCTAAGGATGCAGAGCCTCTTGCAAAGGCACTTGTTGAGGGTGGTATCCCATGTGCAGAGGTTACATTCCGTACAGCTTGTGCAGCAGATGTAATTAAGATTATGACAACAAAGTACCCTGAGATTTTAGTTGGTGCTGGTACAGTTCTCACAACAGAGCAGGTTGATAGAGCTGTTGAGGCAGGCGCTAAGTTCATCGTAAGCCCAGGTCTTAATCCTAAGGTAGTTAAGTACTGTGTTGACAAGGGTATCCCTGTAACACCTGGTACAGCTAACCCAAGTGATGTTGAGCAGGCTATCGAGCTTGGCCTTGAAGTTGTTAAGTTTTTCCCAGCTGAGCAGGCAGGTGGACTTGCCATGATTAAGGCTATGTCAGCTCCATATGTGAATATGAAGTTCATGCCTACAGGTGGTATCAATGCAGATAACCTTACATCATACCTTGATTTCAAGAAGATCATTGCTTGCGGTGGTTCATGGATGGTTAAGAAGGATCTTGTTGCTGCAGGTAAGTTCGATGAGATTACTAAGCTCACAAGACAGGCTGTTGAGAAGATGTTAGGCTTCGAGGTTAGACATGTTGGTGTTAACCTTACAAGTGAAGCAGAGGCAGAAGAGCTTGCCGATAAGTTCGCTGATATGTTCGGCTTCGAGAAGAAGGTTGGCAACAGCTCAATATTCTCAGGCACAGGTTTCGAGCTTATGAAGAATGGCGGACGTGGAACTCATGGTCATATCGCTATCGCTACTAACTATATCGAGAGAGCTATCTATCATCTTGAGAGAAGAGGCTTCAAGTTCGATAAGGATTCAGCTGTAGTTAAGGATGGCAAGCTTAAGGCTATCTACTTCGAGGGTGAGTTCGGTGGATTCGGCGTACATCTTGTACAGAAGTAATCATTGGGATATTTTATAGTCCGATATGCTTATCGTACATGGCATAGAGAATTGAATTTAATATGATGATATCAAAAATGACACTGCAAAATGCAGTGTCATTTTTTCTTATTTGATATGGACGATTGGAAATTATTGTGTTATAATAAATCAGACTTTATGATGAAATGTATTTGGAGCAATATGCCACTAGTACTGTAATATACAGTAAGATTTAAAAGTGCATTGTTCCAATTAAAAATATGGCACAGGAGAGTGAATCCAGAATGGGTAAATTGATGGACATTTTGAAAAAAAATTTAAGGTGGGTAATAGCCGGAGCTACGTTAGCACTTATCATGGGTGTGGCATTCTTTGGCTATAGAGCTTATGTACGTGCGGACGCTGAGTTTATATTCAACATAGTTGAACAGACAGCCTTTTCGACAACTGCTAAGACGGATGCGAGAGCTAAGATTGATGCAACGGTTGATTCGATGCCGGATGAGTTCAAGAATCGTTTTGATGCATCAAAATATACATGGCAGGTAGGCGACAATAATAATAAGCCTGTATTTTATATCAAGGATTATCAGACAACACCGGGAATTGCAGTCCTCAGTGAGAAAGGAGCCGGTACATCAACCCTTACAGCTACATATAAGGATTCCTTTTATACAGATGCAGATGGCAGTGTTGTGACAGTTAATCCGGGTGATGACACAAGCAATTACACATATCATGAACTTGTTGCTAATTCTCAGAATACATTTACAGTCACAGTACCGCTGCGTATGACAGGTTATGTTGGTTCAAGCATTATGACAGCAGCAAATAATACGTTTACTGTCGCAAATGATGCTTTTAACGTGCAGTACAATGCCTATACAACTAAGGATTCAATAGATAGCACATATCGTAATGACTATCATACTGTAAGCTTTATATATAATCCTAATGTACTTGCAGAGTCAACATCAACTTTCGGCGATGCGAAAGGAACTACTTCATTTAATACATTAGGTGGTGGTTCATCGGCTATATGGGCGACAGTAGATGGTATAGAGTATAAGCTTTCAGATTCTGTGTATGTAGGAGTCAAGAATACATCAAAGGGCGATGCCGGAATTACAGTAGAGCAGGGAGCATATGCTTCCTTAAGCGAAGGATATACCAATATCCTTACAGGTAACTTTGGCTATGAAGATAAAGATGGAAATAAGAATGTATATTTTTGGACACTTGAACAGAAGCGTGTGGCAGATAATCCGTCTCTCACTCTTGTAGATTATGTTGATGTCTCTGATTCAGGCGTAATCACAGGTAAGTATGCCGGTAAGACAACCGTATATGCCAGCTGTAAGCCGATGTCGGAGAGCTATGATACAGATGGAAAATTAAAGACTGAATATGCATCTGCAATAGGAGTTGAGGTTCCTTTTAGAACTAAGTTCACTGATGAGGTTCTTGTAAGTATAGGTGATAATGTTCCTCTTTACACAACAGCATTTGACAGCAATGTTATTTATACTTTGTATGATAACAATCAGGGTGCAGTTGAAGCAGTTGAGGGAACACCTGGTCTTTTCAGAGCTGTTAAGGAAGGTACAGCAGTAGTCGAGATTAATATCAAGAAGTATGAGAACGGTGTAGCCGTAAGTACTGAGTTAAGATATGTTACCATTAAGGTTATTGATAAGCTGGCACTATCAAAGTCCGCAGATTCGATTAATGTCGGTTCAACGACACAAGTTACAGCTATCCCGACGAGTACAGATACAACCAAGGCATCTAATGTAACATGGAAGAGTGCCGATGAGAGCATTGCTACAGTTGAATGGGATGATTCATCATTTAATTCATCATTAAATGTTACCATTACAGGTATCAGCAAAGGTAAGACAACCATCTATGCATACCAAACTGTCAACGGTGTAATAAAGGTTGCATCGATGGAAATAAATGTAACTATACCTGTAGATGGAATTACACTTAGTGAGCCTCAGAATGGTAAGTCACACCTTACAATGTATCTTGGACAGACATTAACCATCTATGCAGATTTACAGTATAGTGATAATAATGTTCCAGATAATACAGAACTTATCTGGGAGGCATCCGGTTCAGCACAGGCGCAGTCACTCATTGCCTTAAATCCTGTAATAACATCGGGTGTTCATCAGTCATGTGATATAACTGCTCAGGGACTTGGTAATACAACTCTTACAGTATATTCAAAAGATAACAGTAAGATTGTAAACCTTGATATTTTCATCACTGAGAGACCTACATCTATTGAACTTTCGGATACTAATGTTGTTGTTCCGATGTCACAGGGACAGTACCAGCTCACCGGATATGTACATTCCGCAACAGATGGCTGTGAGCAGTCTATTATATGGACATCCCTTAATACGAATGTCGTGACAGTTGATCCTAATACCGGACTTGTTACACTTGTGGCACCTGGTACAACTGAGATATGTGCTACATCTGAGGTTGATCCAAGCATCACAGCTTACTGTCATTTCGAAGTAGCTCAGGATGTATATGGTATCAAGCTTGATAAGACGCAGCTTACATTTAATGTAGGTGATACATATAGACTTACAGCAACAGTAAATCCGGATAATGCATATGATAAGACAATGATTTGGACATCTTCAAATCCGTCTGTCGTATCAGTTGAGAGCAATAATAATACTTATGAGAATCTTCTCACAGCTGTCGGAAGCGGCAGTGCAACCATTTTTGTTGAGACAAATGATGGCGGTTTTATGGCATATTGTAATGTAAGAGTACTTCAGCCTGTCACAGGAATAACATTAAGCAATACTGAGATGACAGTGAGAAAGGGTACTGAGTTTTATCTCAATGCCACAGTTACACCGGATACAGCGGATGATAAGACAATTGTATGGTCAACGAGCGATCCTACAATAGCAACCGTATCTGATGAAGGAAAGGTTATATCGGTTGGTGTCGGTCAATGTATAATTACAGCGACTAACCCGGCATCTAAGGTGGAAGCTTCGTGTACGGTTATCGTGCTTGAGCCGCTTACAGGACTTTCTCTCAATACATATTATCAGAATATGGTTAAGGGAACGAAGTTCGTACTTCTTCCTATTGTTGAGCCATCAACTGCTTCTAATAAGAATGTAACCTTCTGGTCAAGTGATAATGATATTGCTACAGTTGATGATAAGGGCGTGATTACTGCTGTTAAGGGCGGAACTTGTGAAATTGTAGTCACAACCGAGGAAGGTAATTTCTCACAGAAGTGTGTTATAACTGTTAAGGAATATGTGACTTCCATCACATTGTCGGATGAGAAGAGGTATTTGAACTATGGTTCATCATATACACTCAGTGCGACAGTAGAACCTGACACAGCTACGGATAAAGGAATAATATGGTCATCAAGCAATGAATCAGTGCTCACTGTAAATCAGTTTGGTACAGTTACAGGTGTAGGCTATGGTACTGCTGTTGTGACTGCTACGGCTGCTGATGGAAGTGGAGTCAGTGCATCATGTATAATCCAGGTAATAAAGCCTGTTACGAAAATTTCATTATCTGAGTCGAAGATAACACTTTATGTTGGCGATGTATTCCATCTTGTATCTACTGTCGAACCGGCTGATGCTTCTGTTAAGAAGCTTGAGTGGACATCTTCAGACCCTACGGTTGCAAAAGTATATGACGATGGAGATGTTGAAGCAGTCGGAGTCGGACGATGCAAAGTATATGCGACATCAACAGATGGTAATAATGTTGTTGCGGAGTGTACAGTCATCGTAAAACAGATTGTAAGTGCGACCTCAGTTACTATTAACTCCCATGAGATATTGATGCTGACAGGAAAAGTCAGAACGCTGACCGCAAGATTGTTCCCAATCAATTCTACTGAGACAGTTAAATGGGTTTCATCAGATACATCGGTTGTTGTAGTAGACAGTAATGGTCAGATTACTACAGTCGGGCCGGGAAGCTGTCAGGTAACAGCATATACAACGTATGGTACAATTCAGGATACATGTACAGTCTACTCGATGGCAATAAGCAAGTCGTCCACAGTACTTGAACAGTATGATACATTTAACCTGTATGTTGACGGTGCTCCGTCTACGGCGGCTGTTTCATGGAGAAGCAGCAATCCTAGAATTGCTACGGTAACACAGAGAGGTATTGTTACAGCACGTATGCCTGGTGAGTGTACAATCTCTGCAACTGTTGACGGTAAGACAGTTACATGTAATGTGACAGTACGTTCTATAGACCCTGGTAAGTTTATCAATAAGACTAATGAAGCTAACTAAAAATTACTAATAAAAAAGCAATAGCAGATATGTTGAGAAATGTATCTGCTATTGCTTTTTCGTATAATAGGAAAGTTGAAAAGCCCTATTATAAAAAGTCCTCCGGGTAGGAACGCATTGCGGCGGAACAGAATTATGTCGCTTGGGCGCCCCGCCGCGGTCGGAGAATTCTGTAAAACAGAAATCTTCCTTATACAAGTTATTAATTTGTTCATGATTTTGCAGGGTATATATGTATACGTTTATACAAGTGAAAGCCGTAAATAGTGTATAAAAAGCTTGAAGCTCCGGGGGATTAGACCGGAGCTTAGAGCTTTTTAAATATGAGGGGGGAGATAGAAAGCATTAACTTTGCTATCCAAAAAATACTATACATAGATGTTGTGACGATTCTGTGTATAACAAGTAAAATAATAGGGAAGAAAATATAAAAAGAATATGAAATGTTTGAAGGAATAAAACAATATTATAACATTTAAATCATTATGTTGAATTTTACCGTAGATTATGATATATTAGACAAGATTAAAAAGACTGATTTTAGGGAGATATATAAAAGCAATTCAGGGAGGAGTTTATAAATGATACGTTGTGAGAATTGTGGACACACATTAAAAGATGATCAGAAAATATGCGATGTATGCGGTAAGCCGGTTAGACGAAAAAAAACAGAGGACGTAGAATTAGAGGAGCAGCTTGCCAAGTCTATAGCTAAGATAGTTGAGAACGAGACTGTGGATGCGCAGGTTTACCTTAAGGAAATACAGGGTACACTTGATAAGAATAAGCAGGGACAGAATAGAGTCACAGACAATGATGTACTTGGTGTTTCACAGAGAAGCTCTGAAAGACAGAATATTTCGTCACAGACTAATACATCATCCCAGCGCAATCAAGTGCCAAGACAGAGTTCCTCCAAGCAGCAGACTTCAAGAAGAGATACAGATGAGAAGAATAAAAAGGACACAGCAGGAAATTCCTCTGTTAAAACTACTCAGAGAAAGAAAAAGAATAAGGGCGGTAAAATAGCTGCTATTGTATGTACTGTTATATTGAGTGTAGCTATAATTATAGCTCTTGCTTTTTTTACCATTAATTCTGTAATTAAAAAAGCTCAGGATAATTTTGCGTACTATAATAATACAGGTATTGCTTATGTTCAGAGTCAGAAATATGCTGATGCAATCCCATATCTTGAGAAGGCATTGACATTCGAGGAATCAGAAGGTAAGGTTAATTTAAGATTCAGCCTGTATGACTGCTATGTTGCTACAAATGATACAGAAAAGGCTATAAGCATGTTATACAATATTCTTAAGATAGATGAGTATAACTTAGAGGCTATAGTGGATCTCGAAAATTATTATGAGAAGGCTGGCGTTACGGAGGCGCTGGTTGAACTTTATAACAAATATAAGGATACTCAGGCAGCCGATGCCGTAGCAAAATATTACGTTGAAGCCCCGGCTGTAAGTGTTGAGGGCGGCGAATATACAACAGATATTGAAGTTAAGCTTACTTCCGATTACGGATACAATATATATTATACGCTTGACGGAAGTAACCCTACAGTAAACAGTTCGCTTTATAGTAAAGAAATTGAGATAAGCGAAGGAACAACAACATTAAAATGTATTGCAGCCAACCAATATAATATTGTAAGTGATATTGTATCGGCTGAGTATAAGGTTGAGTACAAGGTACCGGATGCGCCTACTATCAGTCCAAGAAGCGGAAGCTACGAGACTGAACAGCTTATTGTTATAGGCAATATCCCGGCAGGAGGAAAAGCATATTATACTCTTGACAATACCACGCCTACGGATAAATCTACACTTTATACAGGACCTTTTGACATGCCATCAGGAAATAATGTTCTTTCAGTTATAACTTATGATAAGAACGGCCAGAAGAGCAGCGTAGTAAAACGTAATTATGTATTGAATTTATCTGACAAGGTTACGCAGGAACGTGCGCTTGAGATATTATGGCAGGCTATGGAGCATAAGAATATGGTTAACTCAGAGCATCTTTCATCTGATGGAGAGCCTGTCAAGCTGGTGCTTGACGCTAAGAAAACCATATCAGGAAAGTCTGTCTGGGTATTTGATATATATGTGACGACGGAACAGGGAGATATGAAGGCAAATTACCAGATGGGTGTTGACAGCGAAGCATCTTATGTATATACCGTTTACGATAATAATGGTGTATATACGCTTGATGAAGTCATCTATTAAATATTTATAAATGAATCATATATAATATTAAGATTCACCTATATTAATGCGATTATATAAAACAGGAATTTCGGATACCATTGAAGGTATCTGAAATTCCTGTTTTAATGTAGATAAAGTTTATAAAGCTGTGAATATAGAAAATATTGTAATGAATTTTATATATGTTTTTCGTAAGATTATAAATATTTTTGGTAAAAATAAATAATTAGTTGTCTTTTCTGCTTTAATATATTAAAATAAAGGAATGAAGAATTAGGAGGTATGCTATGTATGCAATAACAAAGGCAAGACAGCTTGCTGACAAGATATTCCTTATGGACGTAAAGGCTCCGCGCGTGGCTAAGAGATGCCTGCCGGGACAGTTTGTTATCGTTAAGATGGATGAGCATGGTGAGAGGATCCCTCTTACAATCTGCGATTATAATCGTGAAGAGGGAACTATTACAATAGTTTTCCAGATAGTCGGAGCATCTACTGAGAAGATGTCGCATCTGAAGGAAGGCGATGCTTTCAGAGATTTTACAGGACCCCTTGGAATGCCTTCAGAGCTTGTCAAAGAGAATTTAGATGAGCTTAAGAATAAGAAGATTCTCTTTGTTGCAGGAGGTGTAGGAACGGCACCTGTATATCCACAGGTTAAGTGGTTACATGAGAACGGCATAGACGCTGATGTTATAGTAGGAGCGAAGAATAAGGACTTACTTATTCTTGAAGACGAGATGAAGGCAGCAGCCGGTAATCTCTATGTCACGACCGATGATGGAAGCTACGGACGTAAGGGTATGGTTACGGAAGTAATCAAGTCACTGGTAAGTGATGAGCATAAGAACTATGATGTATGCATTGCAATCGGGCCTATGATTATGATGAAGTTTGTTGCACTTTTGACAAAAGAGCTTGGAATTAAGACGATTGTGAGTCTTAACCCTATCATGGTAGATGGCACAGGTATGTGTGGTGCATGCAGAGTGAGCGTTGGCGGTGAAGTTAAGTTTGCATGTGTTGACGGACCTGAATTTGACGGACATCTTGTCAACTTCGATGAAGCTATGAAGAGACAGCAGATGTATAAGACAGAAGAAGGCAGAGCAATGCTCAAATTAAAGGAAGGCGCTACACATCATGGTGGATGTGGCCAGTGTGGAGGTAACTAGAATGGATATTTTAAAGAAAGTACCTGTAAGAGAGCAGGAACCTGATGTCAGAGCCAGAAATTTTGAAGAGGTATGTTTAGGATATAATGAAGAAGAAGCTAAGGAAGAGGCTTCAAGATGTCTCAACTGTAAGAATGCACAGTGCATGAAAGGATGTCCTGTAGCAATACATATTCCAGAGTTCATAAATGAAGTTAAGCAGGGAAACTTTGCTGAGGCATATAAAGTGATAGGAAAGTCATCAGCACTTCCGGCTGTATGTGGTCGTGTATGCCCACAGGAGAGCCAGTGCGAAGGTAAATGTATAAGAGGCTTCAAAGGTGAGCCTGTATCTATCGGCAAGCTTGAGAGATTCGTAGCAGACTGGGCAAGAGAGAACAACATTGAGCCTGAAGCTCCGGCAGCTCCTAACGGCAAGAGAGTAGCTGTTATAGGTTCAGGCCCTTCAGGACTTACATGTGCAGGAGACCTTGCGAAGCTTGGATATGATGTTACTATATTCGAGGCACTTCATGAGGCCGGAGGCGTGCTTGTATATGGTATACCTGAATTCAGACTTCCAAAGCAGACTGTTGTAAAGGCAGAGATAGAGAATGTCAAGAAGCTTGGCGTTAAGATTGAGACGAATGTAGTTGTAGGCAAGTCTGTAACTGTTGACGAATTGTTAAATGAAGAAGGTTTTGATGCTGTATATATAGGTTCAGGTGCAGGTCTTCCGAAGTTTATGGGTATTCCGGGAGAGAATGCTAACGGCGTATTCTCTGCTAATGAGTATCTGACAAGAAGTAATCTTATGAAAGCATTTTCGGACGATTATGATACACCTATTGCAGCAGGTCATAAGGTTGCTGTTGTCGGTGGTGGAAATGTTGCAATGGATGCTGCACGTACAGCACTTCGTCTTGGTGCAGAGGTTCATATTGTGTATAGAAGAAGTGAAGAGGAGCTTCCGGCAAGAGTTGAGGAAGTTCATCATGCAAAGCAGGAAGGAATTATTTTTGACCTTCTCACGAATCCGGTTGAGATTTTGGTCGATGATAATGGCCATGTAAAGGGCATGAGATGCATTCGTATGGAGCTTGGTGAACCTGATGCTTCAGGAAGAAGAAGACCTGTTGAGATACCGGGCTCTGAATTCGAGCTTGAGCTTGATACGGTAATCATGTCACTTGGAACATCACCAAACCCACTCATATCTTCAACAACAGAAGGACTTGAAGTCAACAAGCACCGCTGCATTGTGGCTGATGAGAACGGTCTTACAACTAAGAAGGCAGTATATGCCGGAGGAGACGCAGTTACAGGCGCAGCAACCGTTATTCTCGCAATGGGTGCAGGTAAAACTGCGGCGAAGGGAATAGATGAGTATTTAAGCAATAAGTAATATTTTATAAATCGGCTGTCCCTGAGGTTGTCAGACTAATGGGACGGCTGTATTGGCTTTTAAAACAGCAATATTGGGTGGGAAAAGTATTGAAAAAGAGAACTGTTTCGGCATTGTTAATGCTGTTGATGATTTTTTTGAATATAATAACAGTTTTTGGTGCTGACGATAAAGGCGGGGAAATGTTAAAGCCGATTAAGGTCGGTGTATATGAAATGGAAGGCTTTGCTGAACGTAACGGGGATAGTGGTTATAAAGGCTATATGGCTGATTATCTTGCTCAGCTTGGCTCAGAATGCGGTTATAAGATTGACGTAGTGTTAGTTGACAGGGAAAGTCAGCTTGAAAGTCTTGCCGGAAATGAATGTGATGTTATTTTAACCGCAGAGAATTTTGAACAATATCCGGGCTGCTGTTGGTCGGACAGGAGCGTGGTTAAAGAAAGCGGTATTCTATATGTGAGAGAAGACGCTGATATATGTTTTGAGGAATTTGATAAATTTAACAATCTGCAAATAGGTTTTTGCCGGGATTCGATTTTCGAAGAGGATTTTGGTTTTTATGCTGTGGCTAACGGCTTTGATTATGAGACAAAGTATTATGATGATGAAAATGAAATGCTTTTGGCGTTGGAGAATGGTGAGGTCGGTGCCGCATTGCTAGGCAATCTCACATATGTGGACGAAGAAGTAAAAAATGTTGCCGTTGTCGGTGAACACGAATATCATTTTGTAGGCATGAAGGACAGAAGCTTGGATATACAGGCTTTTGACAATGCTATTTTTAAATTTGAAGTACAGAACAATTCATATATAGAAAGCATATACAGCGCAGCTTACTGGCAGAGCAAGGGAAGCTATGTTAGCCTGACAAGAAAAGAGCAGGAATATGTAAAAAGCCACCCTATTATCAATGTGGGATATTTTATGGGTTCGTATCCTCTCCAATATACAGATGATGAAGGAAGATTCGAGGGAATAGCACGGCGATTCTATGATTATTTTTCAGATTATACAGGGTTTGAGTTTGTATATCACGGATATTCAGATTCTAATGCGTGTAAACAGGATCTTCTTGATGGAAAAATTGATATGATTGCGCTTGTTCCTCATTATACTGAATGGGCAATCAGGAATAATCTTAACATGACTGACTGGTATTTTCAGGTTCCGGTGTATGAGATTGAGCTTGACAGTGGAAGCAGGGCAAAGAGTGTAGGCATGACATCTGCTTTTGCAGTTGGAGGACAGACCAATGATAAGTTGGATTATGTCAATTATGACAGCATCGTAGCATGTCTTGACGCAGTTAAAAATGGTGAGATTGATGCAGCTTATATTAATAGCTATTCATGGATGATATATTCTGACAAGCCTACATATTCGATGCTTGAAGGTACTTATAGGAATGAATATATATCTATGTCATCGGTTACAGGCATGAGCTTTGACAATATATCGCTTAACAGCATTATCAATAAGGCGATATCGTCCATCACTCCTGAGCTGTCCAAAAACAGAGTAATAAATGGTGTCCTTTTTTCTGAGGAGAGAACGAATCCTTTTGTAAATATTATAGTTACTTATCGTTTACAGATATGTCTTGTTCTTGTTGTTATTATGGTCACGGTAATAACATTGGCTGTTTCAGCTAAGAAAAAGAAAGCACAGGTTTTTGAAAAGTTGGCATATACAGACCCGGTAACAGGCGGATGGAATCAGACGAAGTTCTATAAGGAGACAGATAAGATAAAATTCGATGACGGCAAATATGCTATCGGATATATAAATATTGAGAATTTTAAGTACATAAACGATTTCTACGGAAGAGAACAAGGAGATATAGTACTCAAATTTATGAACCAGATGCTTGCGGATATGATGCAGCCGGATGGAATCTATGCGAGAGTTTTGGCAGACCGATTTGTATTTCTTATGCCATACATAGATTATAATACTATAAAATATAATTTTGAAACTTACATCTCCAATTTAGAAATCAATATTGCTGGCTTTGCTGACTCGGTTATTGTTAAGAGCACCTGCGGAGTGTACATTGCTGAGAATGAAAAAGGAAGCGTCAGAGATATGGTAGATAAAGCAGCTATTGCTGAGAAGCAGACAAGGGACGATGCTAAAACGCCTATCATGCTCTATGATGATACACTCAATGCTGAGTTTATTAAGAATCAGGAAATGACAGCTAGCATGAAAAAGGCACTTGAAAATAATGAATTTACAGTGTTCCTTCAGCCTAAAGTTGATATCAATTCGGAACTGCCTGTAGGCTGTGAAGCATTGGTAAGGTGGTATTCTCCTGAAAAGGGATATATTCAGCCGGGAGATTTTATACCGCTGTTTGAGAAAAATGGTTTTATCACGGAAGTGGATTTTTTCGTGCTTGAACAGGTATGTAAGATGCTTAGAAGACGCATTGACAGCGGACTTCCGGTTTTCCCAATCAATGTTAATCAATCCAGACTTCATGTAAATGACAGAATGTATCTTAGTATGCTTCAGGACATGCTTAATAAATATGACATTCCGATGAATCTGGTTGTCTTTGAGATAACAGAGAGTGCGTTCATTGAGGATTCACATACAATGATAGGCCTTATCAACAAGATGAAAGTACTTGGGTTTAACTTTTCTATGGATGATTTCGGAAGCGGATATTCATCGTTTAATCTTTTGAAGGACATGCCCGTTGATGAGCTTAAGATTGATAAAGGATTTCTTGAAAGCACAGATGACTCTAAGAAGAGCCGATATATAATCGAAAAGATTGTTCAGATGGCACATGGTCTTGATATAAGAGTTGTATGTGAGGGAGTGGAAAGAAAAGAACAGGTGGATTTCTTAAGGGCAATAGAATGTGATATAGTTCAAGGATATTATTATTCCAAACCTATGCCTATGGAGGAATACGAAAAATATTTACTTCAGTTTGATTTGAAGAGTAATAGCTAATGATATTATAAGGAGATTTTTGATAATGAACATAGCAGAAAAATATGCAGATTATATTTTGGACGAGACTAAGAAAATACTTGATATAGATAGTCCTTCAGGATATACAAGAAATGTAGCGGAATATGTTATTGAGGAATATAGTAAGCTTGGATATAAAGCTGAAATGACTGTCAAGGGTGGCGTGCTTGTTGACCTTGGAGGTGAGGACTGTGAAGATGCGGTTATGATTGATACGCACATAGACACACTTGGAGGCATGGTATCGGAGATTAAGTCTAACGGTAATCTCAGAATTGTGCCAATCGGAGGGCTTAATGCCAATAATACAGAGGCTGAAAATGTCCGTGTCATTACAAGAGACGGAAAAATATACACAGGTGTATTCCAGCTTGACAACGCATCGGTGCATGTCAACAAGGCGTACAGCGATACCAAGAGAAGCTTTGCCTGCATGGAGGTATTACTTGATGAGATGGTGGCAGGAAAAGATGATACCAAAAAACTTGGCATAGATATTGGTGATATAGTATGCTTTGACCCTAGAACCGTCATAACACCATCGGGATATATTAAAAGCCGTTTCCTTGATGATAAGCTCAGTGTAGGAATCCTGCTTGCCTTTGCAAAGCTGTTAAAAGATGAGAAACTTAAGCCTAAGAGAAAGCTATACCAGCATGTGACGGTATATGAGGAAGTAGGGCATGGTGCTGCGGCAACGGTTCCTGACGGAGTAAAAGAGATTATATCTGTAGATATGGGCTGTGTCGGCGATGGACTTCAGTGTAAAGAGACACAGGTTTCGATATGTGCCAAGGACAGTGCCGGACCGTATAATAATGATGTAGTGACAGCACTTGTTAATACAGCCAAAGCAAATGACATAGATTATGCAGTCGACATTTATCCATATTACGGCTCAGATGTTGATGTCACATTAAAGTCAGGTCACGATGTGAGACATGGACTTATAGGTGCAGGTGTGTATGCATCGCATGGATATGAGAGAAGTCATAAGGCAGGCGCATTTGCAACTCTTAAGCTCTTGGCATCATATCTTATATAGAATAGCATATTTTACTAATATATAATTACAGCATAGAAATGACAGATTATAAATCTATCGATGCCGGAAGCGTTAATATGCATGTACGAACGGCTCTTTGATATGACAGCTTATAGGTTGTATATTAGTATGCTGTAAAATGCGAGGTTATAACATGACTTTACAACAATTAAAATATGTCATTACGATTGCAGACTGTGGCTCTATGAACGAAGCTGCAAAGAGACTATATCTATCGCAGCCAAGCCTTTCAGAGACAGTAATGAGTCTTGAAGAGGAAATCGGTATAGAGATATTTATTCGTACTAACAGAGGCATAAGGACGACAGTTGAAGGAGAAGAGTTTCTCTCCTATGCAAGACAGGTTGTTGAGCAGTATCAGCTCTTAGATGACAAATATATCAGCCGTACAAGCAGCAGAAAGAAATTCTGTGTTTCCATGCAGCACTATACATTTGCAGTAAAAGCATTTGTCGAGGTAGCAAAGGAGTTCGGGTTTGACAAATATGAATTTGCTGTGAGGGAGACAAAAACGGCTGAAGTCATTGAAGATGTCAAGAACTTTAAAAGCGAAGTCGGCATTCTCTACCGCAATGATTTTAACGGAAAAGTTCTTGATAAGCTGATAGACAGGAATGAGCTTGAATTTCATGAGCTTTTTACATGCAATACATGTGTATATTTATGGAATGGGCATCCACTTGCGAAAAATGAAAAGATTACGATGACACAGTTAGAGGAGTATCCATGTCTCTCATTTGAGCAGGGACTTAACAATTCGTTCTACCTGTCGGAGGAAGTACTCAGCACCTACAATTATAAGAAGATAATAAAGATTAATGATAGAGCTACGGCACTCAATCTGATGGTCGGAATGAATGCATATACGCTCTGTTCAGGAATCATTTGCGAAGAGTTAAACGGAAGTGAATATAGTGCTGTACCGCTAGATGGCGATGAGAAAATGACTATAGGCTATGTGTCCAGAAGGGGTGTCAACTTGTCAAAGCTGGGACACAGATATATAGATGAACTGAAAAAGTATAGAGATAATGTGATGTGAAATAATAAAAACGGAGGTGATTTTATTCTATGTGGTGTCCGAAATGTAAATATGAATACCGTGAAGGAATAAAAGTATGCGCTGATTGCGGCTGTGAGCTTGTGGAGAGCCTTGATGATGTGAAGGATGACAAAGAAGAGAATAATGAAGTAATGTATGAGAGCTTCAATGAAGAAAATGAATATGGAGATTTGGAAAATTCCAATACCGATAGTTTAAGTTTGGATGTGAATGAATCCGGTCCGGAAATCAGTGAAACGAATGACATTGAATCAGATGCTTCAGTTATATCTGATGAGTCAGAAGATGACAGAAAGGATACGGAGCCGGCGTATGTTCCTAAGCGCGCACGATATGAGGACAACAAATCGAGTGCATATACCTTCTTTTTGGTAGGAGGAGTTGGAGCAGTCTTAGTTATGCTCCATATAGCAGGGGTCTTTGATTTTAACTTGTCATCAACGTCCAAGATTCTTGTCAATACAGTTATGGGAGCATTGTTTGTTATATTCATAATAGTCGGTATTGTCTCTGCGAAGAACAGTGCAAAGTATAAAAAGGAGGCGCTTGAGGAGGAGGCATTTACAGAGCATATAAAATCATTCATACATGAGCTGTATACTCCTGATGGAATAGACAGTGCCTGCGGTGTAACGGATGCGGCAGAAGCATATGAGAGATGGGATTTGAGATATCATTTTATCGAAAAACAGATTACAGATGAGTACCCGGAGCTTGCTGACGATTATGTGGAATATGTAACCGATATGATATATAATGAATTATACGAAGCGTAACAGACTAAATGTATCCGATGTGCATGCACAGAGGGTACATTTATTTGGTTTATGAAATGGAGGTTTTATGAGAATAACAATAATTGCCGTAGGAAAAGTTAAGGAGAAGTTCTATCGCGATGCTATTGCAGAATTTGAAAAGCGTCTGTCAAAATACTGTAAGCTTGACATTGTAGAGGTTGCAGATGAAAAGACCCCCGACAATGCATCAGCAGCACAGGAGCTTATGATAAAGGCTAAGGAGGGAGATAGAATACTCACAGCAATCAAAGAGGATATGTATGTGATTGCACTTGCCATTGAAGGAAAGCAGCTATCATCCACAGAGCTTGCCGACAAGATAGACAAGCTTGGAATATCGGGGAAAAGTTCAATCGCATTCGTGATAGGCGGTTCACTCGGTCTTGATGAGAGGGTGCTTAAAAGGGCAGATTATAAGCTCAGTTTTTCACCGATGACCTTCCCGCATCAGCTCATGAGAGTTATTTTGCTAGAGCAGGTGTACCGGTCTTATAGGATTATTGCTGGGGAGCCGTATCACAAATAACTGAAAAGACATAATAAAAATTACTATAAAAACACTAAGTATTTGTAGAAATAATGACGAAAACAATTATAAATAGGAGGCAATATGAGACCTATATCAATGGAAAGAGTTGAAAAAACAAGAGAAAATATTCTTGGTATTATTACCAATAAGGCACTTACGCATGAGCAGAAGCTTACGAATCTTGCCAATGCGGCAGACGGCTTGCTTGAAGTGTTGGATGTTCCGGCAGGGCTGGACGAGCTGCTTAATTGTGATGATGAACACCGTTGCATTTGCGACCTTTTTGAAGGACATGCACCGATGAGACCTAGATATATCATCCCTGATTATGAGAAGTTCTTTAAGAATGGTTCGGAGTTTTTGCAGCTTGCTCCGCCGACAGATTTATTTGAAGCACTTAACAATCTTTTGATTATATATAGGCATGTGCCTAGTATTACCAATTATCCGGTTTATTTAGGACAGCTTGATTATCTTTTAGAGCCATTTATTGCGGATATCGATGATGAGACAGTAAAAAAGCATCTTAAGCTTTTCTTTACAAATATTGACCGCACAGTGCTCGATTCGTTTTCACATGCGGATATCGGGCCGAAGGCTACCAGAGCAGGCTATCTGATTTTAGAGGTTCAGGGTGAACTTGAAAATGCAATTCCTAACATTTCAATGAAGTATGACCCGGAGATTACGGATGATGATTTTGCACTCGCATGTATCAAATGTGCGCTTAAAACAGCTAAACCTAGTTTTGCAAATCATCGCATGTTCAAAAATGAACTCGGTGAGGATTATGTGATAGCAAGCTGTTATAATGGACTGCTGCTCGGAGGTGGTGCTTATACACTCTGCCGTATGATTTTGGGGCATATTGCGGAGCGTTCTGCCGGAATTGAGGATTTTAAGAAGAACCGGTTACCGTATGTCATGGATATTATGGCAAAATACATGGATGCTCGTATTGCGTTTGAAGTGGAGCAGTCAGGCTTTTTTGAGGCTAATTTCCTCGCAAAAGAGGGACTTATCCATAGAGACAGATTCACAGGTATGTATGGTCTTGTCGGTCTTGCGGATGCGGTCAATGTTCTCATGGCTAAGGAAGGCAGAACGGACAGATTCGGTCATTCTGATGCTGCTACACAGCTTGGCGTTGAAATTATGGATATAATAAATGATTTTAATAATAATCACTTTAATAAATACTGTGAAGGAACAGGCGGTCACTTCCTTCTTCATGCACAGGTCGGTATTGCAGAGGACAAGGGGATTGCGCCGGGTACCCGTATTCCTATTGGTGAGGAGCCGGATGAGCTTGTAGACCACCTTGATGTAATCAGTAACTTCCATAAGTATTTTATTTCCGGTACAGGCGATATCTTCCCGGTTGATTTGACAGTACATAAGAATCCGGAGTATGTGCTTGATATTATCAAGGGGTCATGGCAGAAGGATATCAGATATCTTTCATTCTACTCATCTGAGAGTGATGTTATCAGAATTACGGGATATCTGGTAAAAAAGTCTGAGATTGAGAAGTATGAGCAGGGCATTGCCGTATTACAGAACACAACCCAGCTTGGCACAGGTGCAAAGCATAATGGCAGAATTTTAGAGCGCAAGGTCAGATAAAAATGAAAGCGAGAGTTAATAAAATTATTCCTTTCTCATCAGTCGATGGGCCGGGAAACAGAACAGCAATCTTTTTACAGGGGTGTAATATTAACTGCCTGTACTGCCATAATCCTGAGACTAGAGACAAGTATGGAGATTCAGAGATTACGACTGTGACAGAGATGTCGGCTGATGAAGTGTTAGAAAAAGTCAAGAAGCAGATTCCTTTTGTTAGAGGTATTACTGTTTCCGGCGGAGAGTGCATGCTTCAGCCGAATTTCCTGACAGAGCTGTTTACCAAGACAAAAAAGCTTGGATTAAGCACTATGATAGATACGAATGGGACGATTGATTTTGCAAATAAGCAGGATTTACTTGCAGTGACAGACGGCGTTCTCTTAGACATAAAGACATTTGACAGTGAAATCCACAGGAAAATCACAGGAGTGGGAAATGAAACCGTGATTGCCAATGCCAGACTGCTTGCATCAATCGGTAAGCTTGAGGAGATAAGATGTGTAATCTGTCCATCGCTTTATGACGGAAGGCAGTCCGTGAAGGCTGTCGGAGAGCTGATGCTTGACTTGTACAAGCCTGATTCTTTTCATTTCAAGCTGATTTCTTACAGACCGATGGGTGTTAGGGCGGAGTATGCGCATATGCTTACTCCCGGTACGGACTATATGAATGAACTTGCCGGGATTCTTAGCGACCTTGGGTATGAGAATACTATTGTTGTGTAGGATGAAAGGACGGAACGGCATACATATAATAAAGAGGCGTTATAATTATGAGAGTTAAACAGCAAAAACAAATAAGAAAATTTTTGATTGAAGAATTCGGAAAAGATAAGGGAGCTGCATTGTATAGTGAGCAGGATAAGCTTTTAGAAACTCTCGTCAAAAATACGGTAAATAAGTCGGAAAATCAGATGAAGACCCTTACCCAGACGATTCTGCCGCGCATAGCATTGTATATATAGTAGTATTTTTCTTAAAATTATGCGCACGACAGATTTGCAGGAAAGTGAACAGGTCTGTGGTAATGATTACTATGATGTAACTATCAAAAAATGCCTTTGGCATACAGCATGCGTGGAAAACGGCTGTGAGAACCTGTGCCGCTTGTTCTGCGATGTTGATAATGTTACATACGGCGGTTTGAGAAAGATAGGTTTTACTCGTACAAAAACACTGGGTTATGGCGGGGATTGCTGTGACTTTCATTTCTATAAGAAGTAAAATGATTCATTATGCAGGATAATATTGTTGTCATTAAAAGGCTTTTTATGTTAAGTCATAGAAAGCTTTTTATTTTATGCACAGTTAGGTTTACAGGATATGTTCCGATAACCGAAGCTTTATAATAAAAATAGAAATAAAATATTTATTTTAATAAAGGTTGAGGAAACTGCGATATAATAGTATAATAATTCTGACAATATTTTGTGTTAGCCATCTAAGGAGGAGACAATACATTCATGAAGAAAACAACAGAACATTATTTGACAAATGAGGATGCAATACTTTTGCAAAAGGAAATGGATAGAATCATTTCAGGTGATTTTGAGCCGGTAGATATTTCTGCATTTAAAAATAAGGAATACGCAGACAAGCTTAACAAAATGATGAGTACTTTCAGGAAAGCGAACAATAATTTTGCCGTCCGTCTGAATGAGTCAATGGGAACTATAGGTGATAATTCGCATATCAAGAAAATGCTTGATCAGGTTGAATCACAGGTAGAGTCCATCAATAATATGGAAAATTCCAGCCGCACTCTTGAAGATTCCATTCAAAATATATCCAATTCTATGGCTGATATCAAAAATAATACTCATCAGCTTCTTGATACAACACAAAATAGCATAGTCAGCATTAATGAAAGCATGCATAATGTGAATGAATCCTCTGATAAGATTGCAGCAATTAACAATCAGGTGCAGGTGTTTCAGGAAAGGATAGATAAGATTGGTGAGATTGTAGGCATAGTCAAGAATGTTGCAAAAAAGAGCAACCTTTTGGCACTTAATGCATCTATTGAGGCAGCGAGAGCGGGCGAAGCAGGAAGAGGATTTTCTGTTGTAGCAGAGCAGGTACGCCAGCTTTCCACGAATACGGCTGAGTCAGCTGATGATATTGAAAGATATGTGTCGGAGCTAAAGGGTGACATTGAGCTCCTTGCAGATTCTATGGACGATACAACACAAAAGCTATCGGATGGAAATAAAAAAGTAGAGACTTCACTTGAAGACATTAAGAATATGAATAACCAGATGATGGCAATCAATGCAGCTGTTGAGAGTATTTTTCAGGATATCGATACACAGTCAGAGACTACAAAAGCTTTTTCAGGCCTTGTCGCTGATATAGCAGACAGTTATGGTGAATTGTCAAAGGATTGTATTGAGTCAGGTGAACATTATTTTCGTGCAGGAAGGTTGATTGATGCGTGCAGAAGTGATATGGTAAGAGGCTTCACTGAGATTTCAGAGCGTGACTGGCTGAGTGTTTTCGAGATGGATCATTTTATACTGACATGGCGTGTATATAACAATGTTGTCGGTTTTGAGCATCTTAAGATAACCCAGTTAAATAATCCGGACAGCTGTAAGATTGGTAAATGGTTTGCAGCACAGACAGATTCTAGAATTACTGGAAGCAAGGAATTTAAAGAGCTCTACGATGCACACAGGGAAATTCATAAATGGGCATGTAATTCATGGAATGCTAAGGAGAGTGGAGATAAGGAAACGGCATTACAAGATTTTGATAAAACATATGCTGCTTTTATGGTTTTTAAGGATAAGATTAAGGATTGCAGACAAATGATGTATAATATCGGATACACAGAAGAAACTCAGATTATAAAATATAAAAGATAGAAAATAAGTGTATAGCAGTGGGAAAGCAGGTGATGTTTGTCAATTTTGCGGATAAACAAAGTAAAATTTTGAAATAAGCAGGAAGCGAAAGCGGATTGCGAATGTTATTGAATATACAATAGTGAAGTTTAAAGTTATATAGAATGGAGATAGGTATGTCACGGTTATATGATTTAAAAGTTAATTCGAGAGAATGCATTTTAGGGCTGGATGATGACAGAATTTATTTTGGATGGAAATTTAACACAGCCGCATCTGGAGTCATCCAAAAATCATGTCATGTAAGACTATATGAAGGTGAGGACCGCAAGCTTGTCTGGGATAGTCAGGTAAGACAGACGGATGAGTCGGCTTACTTTAGGTACGAGGGGGAGAAGCTTGAGCCCGCTGCAAGATATTACTGGAGTGTTGAGGCGGTTGACAACCATGACTGCGTATACTTTGGTGAGTCATGGTTTGAGACAGGACTGAAAGGATGCTCATGCAGCGTATGGGACGGAGCACAGTTTATCGGAAGTCCATATGAAAGTGTGAATACAGACAGTCTTGCTGACTATACTGTGAGTTCTCATATATCTGTGGGCAGAAGTGAACGGACAGGATTGGCTTTTAATGTGAGAGATAAAGACAACTATATGTCAATAGAGCTTGCTTTTGCCTCCGGCAAATGCTTCGTGAACAGATTCAATGATGCGGCATGGACTGACGCTGTGCCATATTCAGTGAAGCTTGGAAATGCCGATGGGTACTCATTTGATGCTTCATCTTTGGCAGTATATGATGAAAAAAAGGAAAAAATATACAGTGCCGATATCAGATTTCGTGTGGAGGGCACAAAGCTGTCATTATCAATCAATGACTGCGAAGTTATAAAGAATGAGGACATCCTTCCTAAGAACGAAGCATTCATGCCGCGTATAGAGGGCATGGGAAATCTCGGTATCATACAGAAGGAAGGCTTTTGTGGGCTTGACAGGCTTATTATTTCCTACATGGAAGATGGTAATGAGCATATTTTGAAGACATATGATAAGCTTGCTGTGCAGGATGAATTCTATGTTTTCAATCCGGCAGCAGGAGTGTGTGTAAGAAAGTCTTTTGAAAGCAGCGGAAGTGTTAAGAAAGCCAGACTTTATGCTACAGCAATGGGCTTTTACGATGTCTACATTAATGGCGAAAAAGTCAACAATAGCTTTTACAATCCCGGTTTTACAGATTACAGAAAGAGATTGATGTATCAGACTTACGATGTCACAGATGCACTAAGAACAGGTGAAAATGTACTTGGCGCTGTAGTTATGAAAGGCTATTACACAGGCTATGTAGGTTACACTGCCATGCCGATGGTTTACGGAAAAAAGAATGCATTTTTGGCAAAGCTGGTTGTGGAATATACTGACGGAAGAACACAGACTATCATAACAGATAAGGACTGGGACTTTACAGACGAAGGCATGATTATTAATGCTGATTACCAACAGGGCGAGTACATTGATGCGAGAAGAAAATATGACTGGTATGGTGGAAACTATGTAAAATGCGGAATAATTGACTGGCCTGATAAGGTTATTCCCACTAACGGAACGCTTCCTGCTGATGAGCCTTTTGTTATCACGGCGCAGGAGGGAGATGAGGCTTTCGTTGAGCGCAGGCTGTTTCCTATGGGAGGATATATTGAGAATCCAAAAGGGCATTTTGTGTTTGATTTCGGGCAGAATATGGTTGGCACGGTAAAGCTTACCCTGTGCGGGACAGGCAAAAGAGGATTTTCACTGAAGCTTCGTTATGGTGAGATGAGCTACAAGGATGGACGATTATACATAGCCAACATGAGAAGTGCTGCTAATACAGACTGCTATACGATGTGCGGTGATTCGCATGAGGAATTCATGCCGACAGGGACGTGCCATGGCTTCAGATACATTGAAATCAGCGGAAATGGCTTCATATTGACGCAGGAAGAACTTAATGAGGTTATTCTGAGCGTGGAAGGACTTGTCATTACCAATACAAGGACGATGGCTGGTGGTTTTGAATGTTCTAATGAAGATATCAATAAGCTGCAGAGCAATATTGTGTGGGGGCAGAGAGGAAACAGTCTGTTAGTCTATACTGACTGTCCGCAGAGAAATGAGCGTATGGGCTGGACAGGAGATGCACAGGTATTTGTCTCGACAGCTGCATATAATATGGATATCAAGACTTTTATGGAAAAGTGGCTTACGGATGTAAGGGACGGACAGCTTATGTACAATCGTGATGGCGCAGTTCCTGACACAGCACCTCTTGGCGGAGATAACAGGAGAATGGGCGGCTGTGCAGGATGGGGCGATGCGGCAGTCATTGTTCCGTGGAAGCTATATCTTGCGACCGGTGATGTAGGCATTCTGGAAAAAAATTATGACATGATGAGAGCATGGGTTGAGTACCAGAGCAGAGCGGACAGACAGTTTAACGGAGTGAGAACGGTTGACGGAGTTGACATGCCGGAATGCTCTGATATCTCAACACATGGTTTTATCCAGATACAGCAGTCAAGAGGCGACCATCTTACTTTTGATGCGAGCACACCTTTTATTCTTTCAGCTACAGCATATGCAGCATATGTTGCGGGACTTTTGGCAAAGACAGCCGATATATTGGGAAAACCGGATGATGCCAAGCGATATCGGGAAAGATATGAGAATGTAAAGCAGGCGTTCAATGAGGCATGGGTACAGGAGGACGGAAGCATAGCATACTGGGGCGAGATGAGCAAAGCCGAGCCGGATTCGTTCGGGAATATCATAAACAGGACAAGGTATGAGGATGGAGAAGATTCCACTAAGCGTCCTAGCCAGACAGCATATGCGCTGGCGCTTGATTTTGAACTTATTCCCGAGAATAAAAGAGCTAAGACGGCGAAGTGTCTCAGACAGGCTGTGGCTGACAGAGGTAACAAGCTGTCGGTAGGTTTCCTTGGAATAGAGCATTTAGCACCTGCGTTGTGCAAGGCAGGCTGTTATGATATGGCATTTTCACTTCTTGAAGAGACAGGCTTTCCGGGGTGGCTGTACAGTGTCAAAAACGGAGCCACTACGATATGGGAACGCTGGAACTCATATATTGCTGAGACGGGAACCTTTGGTGAAGTGTCGATGAACTCCTTTAACCATTATTCATATGGAGCTATAGGAGAGTGGATGTTTGATACTATAGCAGGAATAAGAACATCCAAAGAGAAGGGATGCACCGGCTATAAAAAGTTAATTTTGACACCGCATATAGGCGGAGGGCTTGATTATATGTCAGCATGGCATGAGACTCCTTACGGACGCGTGGAGTCCGAATACAGAATTAAGGATGATATTCTTACATATGAATGTCTTGTACCTGCCAACACAAGTGCAGAGCTTTTCCTGCCTGTGACAGGTGAAAAAAAGGAGCTTGCAAGCGGTAGGTACGAATTCAATATAAAATTGCGATAATATATAATAGAGTATTTAAACGAAATTTCCTATTAAGGTTCGGGTGTCAAAACATGTTCCGTGAACTTAGCTGTGTATAACAAGTTATAATTATACATATCTCGACTTTTGGGAGAAGCTTCGTTGTCCTTAGAACATCTTGCTTCGGACAACGAAGTGATATGTATAATTATAACTTGTTATACACGCATAGTCTAAAACAGCATGTTTTGCCACCCGAACCCTATTATATAAAAAAGCTGTCAAACCGGAAAGATTGGAATAGATTTATCCGATTTGACGCAAGTTTGAAACCGTTTCCTTTTAAAACTAAAGGGTTACACTGTCCTCTATCTACACGACAAATTGAAAAATTACCTATCTTGTCTGTCGTGTGATATCTCTGCTTAGTTGTTGAGTTCTGCACCAAATACACATCCTTGCGGTATGTGTCATCAGCAAGCAGATATTTTACCGCTTTATCAATAGTTACTCTTCTCATATATCATTACCTCCTTGGGGTGTATTTTTATATTCTCCTTATGGGTATAAAAATAGCACCCTATACAAATGTATAAGATGCTAAAATTAATTATATATTTATTTGTCTTTTGAAATAACCTGAAGTCCTCCCTTATCTATTATCAATCTACAATTACCTTCGTTAAAGAACTTCATAAGTGCTTCTATAACAGTGTTTGCTTTTTGTCCGTATTCATTGCATTCGGACTGAAATTTCAAAAGGGTTTCCTCGTCAAGCGTTGTTCCCCACGGTCTTTTTGCCATAGTTTTTACCTCCTAGTTGTGTTATGAGTGTAACATAATTTCAACTTAATGTCAACACAATACAATAAAGTTCTACATTCCTTCTAGAACATTTATTCCGTTTCGCTTCTGCTCATCGGTTACGGACTTACACCCTATTATATAAAAAAGCTGCCAAACCGGAAAGATTGGAATAGATTTATCCGATTTGACAGCTTTTAAGTTTATGCAAATTATTTATTTTCGATGTTTTCAGTCTTTTTTCCGAACCAGTATGTGAACCATGTGCATCCCACAAGAAGAATAATGCCGGCAATTATTGATACAGCATTGATATTATTGTGTTCCATCTTTGCAAGAATGCCTATAGGTGATGCAAGTATAAGTCCGAGTATAGCACTGTATGTAACGGAAGGATGCTTTTCAAACAGCCACTCGATAAGCTTAGAGACTGCGAAGATTCCGACAACCACACCGATTCCGAACGGAAGAAGTATGCCGACACAGTGAAGCAGAGCTGATGCATTGAATGATATAAGTGAGTCGATAAAATCACGTATCGTTTCAATTATTCCTGAGTAAAAGCCAAGAAGCATAAGCACAAGTGAACCGCTGACACCTGGAATTACCATTGTTGCTGATGCGATTACTCCGATGATAAAGAGCTCGATTACAAGACCGGCATTCAGATTAAAGGCAGCGGAATGAGTCTCCGTCTCGCTCATAAATGCCATTGCTACTGCTATGCCAAACAGTATAAGAAAAGCAATCACATGCTGGAATGAGATATGTTTTCCTTCGCTTTTAAGACTCTGTGAGGCAGGCTTGATTATAAAAGGAATACCGCCGAGTATAAGTCCGATAAAGCAGAGGCTTGTAGGAAGCGGCTGATTTTCAAGGCAATATGGAAGTATGTATGAAAAGACTCCTATTCCGGCGACCATACCTATTCCTATAGGAAGCAGCGTAAGAATTGATTGCTTGAAATGTCTGAACAGATTGTTGATTGCACCGATGATTTTTTGATAGATTCCCATAGTGACCATCATGGTTCCGCCGCTGACACCGGGGATTATGTTTGCTACACCGACAACCATACCTTTTAAAAGGTCAATTAAAAATTTCATAATTATCCTCGTTTCTTAGTATATTGTTCGTGAACTATGCACGAGCTTTTTTATTATAACCTGTGACTGTCGTTTATTCAACTAAATTTTGACAAAGAAAAATGAACAAATCTTTTAGAATTATTAAATCATGCTCTGCATAATATGTGTTAAGCGGTGAGCAGATGCTTGGTAAGAGCAGTTAGTTTCACCAGGAAATGGAGGAGCGAAATGGGCATAGATATATATTTTACAGGAAAGCTTAGGCATTCACTTGAAAAATTGAATGCATCTGCCTCATGGAGGTGTGTCGAGGAGATAAGGCTTAGAATCAACCGCCCGGTAATGGTGCTTGGAGACGGAAAAATATTTTATCTTACAGGTGAAGGGGAGCTTAAAAAGGATGTTACAGATGCCCTGATATGCCATCGTGAGGATTTGGACAGATGCTTAGAGCTTATGAGCGACTACTCATTGTATGCATTCAATGAGGAGATAAAGAATGGATTTATCACTCTGCCGGGCGGACACCGCGTTGGAATATGCGGACAGGCAGTCTGTGATAATGGGGAAGTAAAACAGATTAAAAATATCAGCTCCATGAATTTCAGGCTTGCAGGACAGCGCATAGGCATAGCAGCGGAGCTTACAAAGCAGCTTCTAAGAAAGAACGGTATTTATAATACACTCATTCTTTCGCCGGCGGGGTGTGGAAAGACTACACTGTTAAGAGACATAGTCAGATGTATTTCTGATAGGGGGATTACTGTGTCTGTCATCGACGAGCGCTCGGAAATTGCGGCATGTTATAAGGGGATTCCGCAAAATGATGTGGGAGACTGTACTGATGTGATGGATATGATACCAAAAAGTAAAGGAATAATGATGGTTCTGCGCTCGATGTCTCCGAGAGTTATTGCGGTGGATGAGATTAACAGAAATGAAGATATTGCGGCAATCCGTTCGGCTCGTTCGTGTGGGGCGGCACTTTTATGCACGATGCATTCGGATGAGAACAGTTTTGAGCAGAATATAATATCGGAAGGAATTTTTGAACGATTTATCCAGCTGGCGAATGACAGAACCTGCAGGGTATATGATGGAAGTCTTTGTCTTATATATGAAGGAAAATTGCAATCGGCTGAGGAGATGGTCTGAAATGTTGGTATTAAAAATCTTAGGAGCAATATGCATAACAGGTGCTACAACCTTGTACGCAAGAGGTTTAGTAAGCGAGCTTACATGTAGAATCAATGCGCTTAAGGCATTAAGGAACAGCTTTAGTGTGCTCAAAGGAGAGTTAAGGTACGGTGTGGAGACTCTGCCGTCAGCGTTTATGAATGTTGGAGAAAAATGCAGTGTCAGTCAGCCGGCTGTCAGGGATTTTTTCTGGGATGTAGGAAAAAAACTCAGGACAGAGAATGGCAATGTATTAAAGGATGTGTGGGAGGAGGAGGCAAAAAAGCTTGCGGCGGATACTCATCTTGACGGCAGGGAATGTGACAGTCTTATAAATGTCGGTAACAGCCTCGGATATTTGGACTTAGCCCAGCAGATTAGCAATCTTGAATTTTATCTTGAAAGCGTCGACGAAGACATAACGGTGCTTTCCGAAAAATACTCTGATAATTGTAGGATGTATATGAGTCTGGGGGTGATGGCAGGGCTGTTTCTTACCATAATATTGATATGAAAGGTGGAGATGAAGTGGAGGTAAGCTTGATTTTTAAGATTGCAGCGGTGGGAATATTAGTTTCTGTTATCTCCCAGATATTAAAGCACAGTGGACGAGAGGAACATGCATTTCTGACAAGCCTTGCAGGACTGTTGCTTGTCCTGTTCTGGATTGTTCCGTACATATATGAACTGTTTGAGACAATAAAAGAATTGTTTTCGCTGTAGAGGATTTGCCTATGGATATGATAAGAGTGGCTGTTATAGGTGTTATAGCGGGACTGCTCGCACTTGGTCTTAAAAATGCGAAGGGAGAATTTCCTACATATATCAATTTGGCGGCGTCTGTACTTATGATGCTTTATCTGGCTGCAAGACTATCCGGAATAATAGAGCAGCTTGAGCATATGACGGATTTTGTGACCATTGATTCTGAGTATATTGTGGTCATGCTTAAAATGGTCGGACTTGCATATATTGCCGAATTTTCAAGTTCACTGTGCAGGGATATGGGATATTCGGCTCTTGCTGTCCAGATTGAGAATTTTGGCAGGCTGTCACTTTTGTATGTAAGTTGTCCTGTTGTGGTACGCCTTTTAAAACTGGTAGGTGAAATGCTATGAGAAGAAAATATATGGAAAAACTAAAATGCTTTTTGGCAGCAGCCTGTCTTGCATGGTTCATTGTAACGGTATTTCCGTGTACTGTGTACGCTGTTGAACTCGATGACTATGATTATAATGAGATAGATGAAAGCCTGTCAGAATATGATATTGATTTTGAGGAGCTTATCGGTCTTGTGATGGAAGGACAATATACACAGGCGCTGCGCCTTGCTACACAGTCATGTGCGTACACATTATTTGGCGGTTTTTTTGAGCAGAAAGCGTTATTTGTGAAGATATTCCTTCTTGGGATAGTCGGTGCCATATTCAAAAACCTTGCAGGAACTTTTTTTGAGGCAGGTATTTCTAATACAGGCGGCTATATCATACAGCTTGCACTCATGGCTGTTATGACATCAGGAATATATTGGGCATCGCAGGTAGCACAGAACCTCTTGCTGTCTGTCATAGAGTTCATGCAGGCGTTAATACCTACATATGCTGTTGTAATAACTGCCGGAAGCGGAAGTGCCGGTGCGGTTGCCTTTTATGAGCTTGCGATGTTCATTATTCTTATAGTGGACAAGATGCTCTTACATATTATAATTCCGGGAATAAGCATATACATGTTGATAAATATGATGAATTATATATCAAAAGATAATATATTCGGAAGGCTCTCGGAGCTTATAAAGGAACTGTTAGAGTGGACTAACAAGGCGCTGTTTGGGATTGTTATCGGGATGAATGTCATAAAAGGGCTTATAAGTCCGATGCTCGATTCATTAAAAGGAACTGCAATAACGAAGCTTGCCGGAATGATACCGGGAGCAGGCGGTGCTGTCGATGCTGTCGCAGGAATGGTATTAGGCTCAGGCGTTCTGATAAAAAACAGTATTGGAGTTGCCGCTATGTGTGTGATTGTGATGCTCTGTGCCATACCGGTTATCAAGCTCTTTGTGTTTGCGTATGGCTGCAAGGCGGCAGGCGCATTTTTAGAGCCGGTAGCCGATAAGAATTACACAGAATGCATAAATGGCATGTATGAGGGTGTCAGGCTGCTGATGGTAAGTTCAATGAATGTAGGAATAATGTTTCTTATAACATTGGCTATTGTATGTGCATCGACAAATGCGGCTTTTTTTTCGGGAACATAGAAGAATGTATTGCATATGCCGGAAAAAGTTACGGGCAGAAGTAGGAGGTGAAAGATGGATGGAGTAAAAAGTTACATCGGAAACATATTCTGCATTTACATTATAATGAGTGTTATCCGGAATGTCGTATCAAACGAAAAATATGCCCGCTATTTCAAGCTGTTTTGTGGGACAGTGATGATAATGGTGGTGGCAGGTCCGCTCATAAACCTGATAAGCGGAGAAGATTTTTCACAGGGAGGTCTTTTAAATTATGACTGTGAGATATCGGATGATGTCTATGCATCTATATTGAGTGCAGAAAGAGGAAGAAACGATGAGATTATAAATCTCTACTGTGACAGCGTGACGCAGAGAGTGCAAAGCTATATTGAAAATACACAGTATGGGCTTATAAGCTGTGATGTTAAGCTTAATCTTGACGAGGAGAGCGAAAACTACGGAAATATATTGATGCTTGATATCGTTCTTAATAAAAATACTGATATGTATAACGATACCGGTGCGAAAATTTATGATTATTCTATTGTAACATTAAAAAATAATTTGGCCAACTTCTATAATATCCCTTCCGCTAATATATATATTAACATATATGATGGGCAGGATAATAAGGAGGGAACTGGGAACTGAGGTAGAGAATTGAAAGTTAACGATATTTTTTCAATGCTGAAAAATCTTCAGCTTTCAAAGGATAAGCTGCTGTTAATCCTGCTGGGAGGAGTGCTGCTTGTTATAATTTCGCTTCCTGTAAAAGACAAAAAACAGACAGCTGACGCAGATACACCTAAGATGACAGCCGGTGCGGTGGAGTATATGAATGAAAGTGGCGGTGACTATGCTTCACAGCTTGAGGAAAGGCTTGAAAAAATATTGTCACAGGTCGAGGGAGCGGGGCAGGTGATGGTTCTTGTCACATTCAAGGATTCAGGTGAGCTTGTAGTAAAAAGTGATGTGACAGAAAGTGCTAAGACAGATGGAACCACTTCATCAGGTGAGCTGCTTAAGGAGGAAAAGAGGGAGGAGAAGGTAATATTCGCTAAGGAGAGTGACGGCGCATTAAATCCGTATGTGACTAAGACAATATACCCTGAAATAAGCGGTGTTCTTGTACTTGCGCAGGGGGCATCCGATACGGAGGTGACGGTTAAGCTTACACAGGCTGTCAGTGCCGCACTTGGGATTGATATAAACAAAATAAAAGTTATGAAAATGGAGGGATAAGCTTTTGAAGCGAATTTTAAAGAAAAATCAGATTATCATCACTGCGCTTGCAATTATGATAGCAGTTGCAGGCTACATAAATTATAAGGACATTGTTTCAAAGCATGATAAAGGAGTAAAACAGACAAATGTAAGTCTTACACTCGGTGAGACGGATGCACAGACAGGAGATTTGCTAAGCAATGATGCAGAGCCGGACGATTTTTCGGTTACGGATCCGGGAGCAACGATTCTGACCGGCGTGAACACATCGGATAATACATCCGGAAGTGTCGCAAGTGATATCACACATTCTGATTTTATAATAAGCGCAAAGCTTGACAGGGAGCAGGTGCGCGCCGCCAACAAGGAGTCACTTCTCGGAATCATAAATAACAGTGCGCTTGATGATGAGAGCAAGGCACAGGCGGTGAATAAGATGATTGAGCTGACAGACATCGCTGAGAGGGAGGCGGCTGCGGAGCTTCTTCTCGAAGCTAAAGGATTTGCCGATGTCATAGTGTCGATAACGGATGATCAGGCAGATGTTGTTGTAAATAAGTCAAGCCTGTCCGATACCGAGAGGGCGCAGATTGAGGACATAATTAAGAGAAAGTCGGGAGTCAGTGTTGAGAATATCACCATATCTTCAGTAACTCTTACTGCCCAGACATCGTCTGAAGCTGCCGATGAACAGACTACACAGGCGGCAGATGAATCGGAGACTTACAGTGACACCCAGCCGGTGTCATGAAATGTAGGAAATAACGCAGGAAAAGCTCCGTCGCAGAGAATGTTTCAGGGAAGTAATCAGGTTGTGTATTTTCTATTTGCAAAAAAGGGAATAATTAGATATAATATATGTATATTACCGTATTGCAGGCTTCCCTGATGGAGGCAGATTGGAGGACTTATGTCAAAGAATGGTGAAAGCACATATACAATATGTGAGAATAAAGGAATTTGTAATATACAGGTTGCAGATGAAGTTGTATGTATAGTTGCAGGTCTTGCGGCTACAGAAGTCGAAGGTGTTGAATGTCTGTCCGGAAACATCACAAATGAGCTTGTAAGCAAGCTCGGAATGAAGGTTTTATCTAAGGGCGTAACGGTAGATATTACCGATAATACGGCTGTTGTATATATATCTGTTATTCTCAAGTACGGCTATTCGATTCCTGAAGTCAGTGAGAAGATTCAGGAGCGTGTCACAAGTGCGATTGAGACTATGACAGGACTTACGGTTGCCGAGGTCAACATTAAGATTGCAGGTGTTAAGGTAGAGAACAACAAATAGAACATATGTAAGCATGGTGAAGGCCTTGAGCGTTTCAGGGCCTTCATTGTCGCTGAACTGAAAGGATATTCAGAATATGAGAAGAAGTGAAATAAGAGAACATGTATTTAAGCTCCTTTTTCGTGTGGAGTTCCATGCGGCAGCTGATCTTGCAGAGCAGGATAAGCTTTATTTTGAACCGCTTGGGCTTGTGCCGGAGGATAGAAAGCTTATAAGTGAAAGAACGGCACTTATAGAGGAGCATCTTGATGATATCGATGAGAGAATTGAGAATTTATGTGTAGGCTGGAAAAAGGAGCGTATCGGCAAGGTTGAGCTTACGATATTAAGGCTTGCGATATATGAGATAATCTATGATGACGATGTCCCGACAGGTGTTGCGATAAATGAAGCCATAGAGCTTGCAAAAAAATATGGCGGCAATGATTCACCTTCGTTTGTAAACGGAGTGCTCGGCAAGCTTGCATAATATATATAAAGGGATTGAAAATATGGCAGACACATATAGTGCAGATACCCGCATCAGAGAAGCTTACAGTGTAAGTAAGATTAACAGATATATAAAGAATATGTTCCAGACGGATTTCCTTTTAGGCAGAGTGCGTGTGACAGGAGAAGTATCCAACTGTAAGTATCACAGCTCGGGACATATCTATTTTACTCTGAAGGATTCTGCGAGTGCGCTTGCCTGTGTCATGTTTGCAGGTGACAGGCGTGGACTTAATTTCACACTGTGCGATGGCATGGACATTACAGCGGCAGGGAGCATAACTGTCTATGAGAAGGATGGCAAGTACCAGCTGTATGTCAAGTCGATAGAGAAGAATGGCTCCGGTGTCCTCTATGAGCGGTATATCGCACTCAAAAATGAACTTGAAGAGATGGGAATGTTCGATTCTTCCTTTAAGAAGCCGATTCCAAGATATGCACTTACTGTCGGTGTTGTGACAGCAGAGACAGGTGCGGTCATACATGATATACAGAATGTGGCATATAGGAGGAATCCATATGTACAGATTTATCTGTATCCGGTAAAAGTTCAAGGTGAAGGTGCTGCTGATACTATCTGTAAAGGAATAAGAGCACTCGATGCGGTTAAGCCGGATGTGATTATTGTCGGAAGAGGCGGCGGAAGTATAGAAGAGCTGTGGGCTTTCAATGAAGAAAGCGTTGCGAGAGCGATTTTTGAATGTGAGACACCGGTGATTTCGGCTGTAGGTCATGAGACGGATTTTACCATAGCGGATTTCGTTGCGGACATGCGTGCTCCTACACCGTCTGCGGCGGCTGAGCTTGCTGTGTTCGATTATGGTCAGTGGTGCGAGCGCATCAGGCAGTTTGACAATTCGATGTACAGATGTATGTATGACAGAATCGGAACATTTAAGAACAGGCTTGATTCATTGAATCTGAGGCTTAATGCATGTGCGCCTCAGAGACGGCTTTTAGATAACAGGCAGTATCTTGATTCGTTAAGGCAGCGTCTTGACATGTGTATTGACAGAAAAATGGACAGTGACAGGAACAGGCTCAGATTGGCAGCAGCTAAGCTTGGTGCTCTTTCACCTCTTACGAAGATAAGCGGTGGGTTCGGATATCTTGAAAATGAAGCAGGAAAGACTGTCAGAACAGTGGATGACATTGACTGCGGCGAGCTTATAAAGATTATAATGTCGGATGGAAGCCTTAAAGCATCAGTTATCGGCAAGGAGAAGAATTAGTGATATGGCTAGAGCAAAGAGTGTGAGCATTGAAGAGAATTTTGATAAACTTGAAGAGATTATAGAACGTCTTGAAAGCAGTGAATTGTCGCTTGAGGAAGCATTTAAGCTGTATGAGAGCGGAGTAAAACTGACTGCACAGTGTACACAGCAGCTTGATAAGGTAGAAAAGCAGCTTATAATACTCAGAAATGAAGCAGATTCACCGGATTTAGATGGAGATGAAGATTAGCAGATGGAAAATAATATAAATGATTATCATGAGCTACTAAGTTCAAGAACAGAATATGCCAACGCAGTGATACAAAAGTATCTGCCTGCCGAAGAAGGGTATCTTACAGAGCTTGTCATGGCTATAAATTACAGTGTTGAGGCAGGCGGAAAGCGGTTAAGACCTGTGTTTATTGACAGCGTATACAGGCTTATGGGAGGCACAGATGAACTTGCTTGGCCTTTTATGGCTGCTATGGAATATCTGCATACGTATTCACTTGTTCATGATGACATGCCTGAGATAGATAATGATGAGCTTCGCCGCGGCAAGCCTACAACGCATAAGAAATTCGGGCAGGCGTGTGCGCTTTTAGCCGGTGATGGACTTTTGCACTGGTCAACACAGACGGCACTCAGAGCATTTTCGGGTGTCAGCGATACGGATGTACAGAAGCGGATTATTGAAGCAATGTCTGTTTTTGCAGAAAAATCCGGGCCTTTTGGAATGCTTGGCGGACAGTCGGTGGATGTCCTTTTTACTGGAAAGAATCCTGAGAAGGAAAGACTTGATTATATATATAGACTTAAAACATGTGCTCTTATAGAAGCCTCGATGATGATTGGCGCAATTCTTGCCGGTGCAGATAAAGAGTGTGTGGCAGATTTTGAGAATATCGGACGAAGCGTAGGGCTGGCATTCCAGATTCAGGACGATATCTTAGATTGTACTGGTGATGCGGCGATTATCGGAAAGCCGCTTAACAGCGATGAAAAGAATGGTAAGACAACCTATGTGACTTTGTTTGGCATTGACGCTGCAAGGGCTGAGGTTGGCAGACTTTCTGAGAATGCAAAGCTTGTCCTTAATAACATTAAGCCGGCAGATGAGACTGAGAAGGGCTTTCTTCTCTGGTTAATAGAAAGCCTCGTAAAGCGTGTTTATTGATGAAACGAGGTATATGAATGATACTTGACACGATTAACAAAGAAAATGATATAAAAAATATTCCTGTCGGTGAGCTTCCGCAGCTTGCAGCGGAAATCAGGGAATTTTTGATTGAACATATAAGCAGGACGGGAGGACATTTGGCATCTAACCTTGGAACGGTTGAACTTACTATGGCAATGCACCTTTCGTTCAATCTTCCGGAGGACAAGCTTGTGTGGGATGTCGGACATCAGGCATATACGCACAAGATACTTACCGGACGCAAGGATGAGTTTGACACATTAAGACAGTTCGGAGGAATGAGCGGATTCCCTAAGAGACGCGAGAGCAGCTGTGACAGCTTTGACACGGGACACAGCTCTACCTCGATTTCCGCAGGGCTTGGCTATGTCAAGGCGAGAGATTTAGCCGGTGGTGACAATTATGTTGTTTCGATTATAGGTGACGGAGCACTGACAGGCGGACTTGCTCTTGAAGCGCTTAACAATGCCGCTGAGAATCAGAGCAATTTTATAATCGTATTAAATGACAACAATATGTCGATTTCGCCGAATGTAGGAGCGATATCGTCACTCTTGACAGGCATCAGAGGAGATAACGCATACAGAGATATCAACGATAATCTAAAAAGCTCATTAAAAAAGATTCCTGTATACGGAGATAAGATTGTCTCGCAGGTTCAGAAAGCCAAGAGCGGAATAAAGCAGCTTATCCTGCCGGGAATGAGATTTGAAGATATGGGGCTTACCTACCTTGGACCGGTTGACGGACACGATATAGGTAAGCTATGTAAGATGTTCAAGATTGCCAAAAAGATGAATTCATCGGTTCTTGTACATGTGATTACAGAAAAAGGAAGAGGCTATGAGCCGGCGAGATTGAAGCCGGAGAAATTTCATGGCGTCAGCCCATTCGATGTTGCAACGGGAAAGACATTTGGTACTTCTAAGACGACATATACGGAAGTTTTTTCAAGAAAAATCTGTGATATGGCAAAAAAGGATGATAAAATTGTCGCAATCACAGCATCTATGGCATCAGGAACAGGACTTGCGAGATTCCAGAAATATTTTCCGCTCAGATTTTTTGATGTCGGAATAGCGGAAGAACATGCTGTAACATTTGCGGCAGGACTGGCGGCAGGCGGATTGAAGCCGTACTTTGCGGTGTACTCTTCATTTTTGCAGAGAGGCTTCGATGAGATATTGCATGATGTGTGCATTCAGGGACTGCATGTCGTGTTTATGATTGACAGAGCGGGGCTTGTCGGAAGTGACGGTGAGACACATCAGGGAATCTATGATTATTCATATATGAATATTATTCCGGGAATGACAGTGATGGCTCCTAAGAACAGATTAGAGCTTATGGATATGATGGAATTTGCCAATAATTTTGATGGGCCTGTTGCAATCAGATATCCAAGAGGTGCTGTATCGGATATTTTTTCCGAATATAAAAACGAAGTGTATTATGGAAAAGCAGAGCACATATATGATGGTGAAGGAACAGCAATTATGACGATTGGTTCTTCTATAGAGGAGGGTGCTAAGGTATACGAAAAGCTTAAGGAGCGTGGGGAGAATCCTACACTTATCAATGCGCGATTCGAAAATCCTGTAGACAAGGAGCTTATCGCACAGCTTGCGAAGAATCACGACAAATTGCTCACGATAGAAGAGAATATCGGCGCAGGAGGTTTTGGAATGAATGTTCTGCGTATCGTAAATGAGAATAGATTAGATATAAAGGTAATAAACGCATCACTTCCTGACGAATATATACAGCATGGAAGTGTCACAAAGCTCAAGGAGGCATATGGCTTTACTCCGGATGCAATAATAGAAAAATTAGACAGTTATTAAAATGGAGAGTAGTGTGAAAAATATGAAAGAAAGACTGGATGTGCTTGTTGTAGAGCGAAGACTTGCGGATTCGCGTGAAAAAGCCAAAGCGATTATCATGGCGGGTAATGTTTTTGTGAACGGACAGCGCGAAGATAAAGCCGGTTCAATGTTCGATGTGACAAGCCAGATTGAGATACACGGAGTTACAATGAAATATGTCAGCCGCGGTGGATTGAAGCTTGAAAAAGCAATGACACATTTTGATATTTCACTTGAAGGCAAAGTGTGCATGGATGTGGGCTCATCTACAGGAGGCTTTACCGACTGTATGCTCCAGAATGGTGCAGTAAAGGTCTATTCGGTGGACGTAGGACACGGACAGCTTGACTGGCGGCTTAGACAGGATGAGCGAGTTGTCGTCATGGAAAAGACCAATATAAAGTTCGTCACACCTGAGGACATAGCAGATGTCATAGATTTTGCCAGTATAGATGTGTCTTTTATTTCACTCACAAAAGTTCTTCTGCCTGTGCGTGCTCTTTTGAGAGATAACGGAGAGATTGCGGCACTCATAAAGCCGCAGTTTGAGGCAGGAAGAGAGAAGGTTGGCAAAAAGGGCGTTGTAAGAGATAAAGCTGTCCATATTGAAGTTATTGAAAATGTGACAACATTTGCCCTTGAAAATGGGTTTATGCCATTGAATCTTGAGTTTTCGCCTATTAAGGGACCGGAAGGCAATATTGAATATCTGCTTCATCTTAGAAAGAGCGATGAAGTGCCGGGTGAGATTCCTTTCAATATTCGTGAAATTGTTGAAAAAGCTCATGAAATGTTGTAAGATACAAAAAACTTATATTTTTAGTACAGAAGGGTCAGGCTACAGAGATGGAAAAATTTTTTATAGTCACCAATATGGCGAAAGATTCGGATTTGACTTTCACCAACAGTATAATAAAGTACTTAGAGTCTAAGGGCAGGACATGTTACACTCAGCCTAGGGAGGCTGTAAATAATACGAATTATAATTATACCAACGCTGATATGGTTCCGGATGACACAGACTGTGTTATTGTCCTTGGCGGTGATGGCACACTTATCCAGGCTGCAAGAGATTTAAGCCAGCTTGAGCTTCCTCTTCTCGGAATTAATATTGGTACGCTCGGTTTTCTGGTTGATATAGATAAGGATCAGGCTTTTCCGGCAATAGATTGTGTTCTTGCAGGTGATTATGAGATAGATGAGAGAATGATGCTTGAAGGTAACGCATACAGGAATGGTGAGCTGATATACACGAATGTTGCGCTTAATGATATCGTAGTTAACAGAAGCGGAGCACTTAGAGTTATAGATTTTGATATATATGTCAATGATGAATATCTGACATCGTATACGGCTGACGGACTTATTATTTCAACTCCGACAGGCTCAACAGCATATAATCTCTCGGCAGGAGGTCCTATTGCACAGCCTAATTCAGAGCTTATTATACTTACTCCTGTATGTCCTCACAAGATAAATCAGAGAAGCATTATTCTTGATTCGGGTGATGAGATATGTGTCAAGATGAGTAAGAGCCGTTCAAATCAGGAGGAGAGAGTTGCATCGTTTGACGGAGAGCTGCATACCAATCTTATTTCAGGTGACAAAGTGATTATCACAAGAGCACCTAAGAAAGCTAAGATAGTAAAGACAAGCAAGCTCAGCTTTTTCCAGGTTCTTGGAAAAAAAATGAGTGTTATATAGAGAAAGCGGGGATAAAAGATGAAAGCTGAGCGCCATGCCAAGGTTATTGAATTGATACGCAAGTACAATATTGAGACGCAGGAGGAGCTTGCGGACAGACTTAACAGCGAAGGCTACAATGTGACACAGGCGACTGTCTCAAGAGATATCAGGGAGCTTAAGCTTACCAAGGTCTCAGACGGAACAGGAAGACAGAAATATGTAATTCTTGACGGCAAAGATAACTCTATGAGTGATAAGTTCATACGCATTCTTAAGGAGGCATATGTGTCGGTTGATATGGCTCAGAATATTCTTGTTGTCAAGACGGTTTCAGGTATGGCGATGGCTGTAGCTGCGGCAATAGATGCCATGCCATGGCCGGAGATAGTCGGATGTATCGCAGGGGATGATACGATAATGTGTGCAGTGAGGACAGTTGATGATACTAAGAATCTTATGGATAAGATTCACAAGATTGTAAAAGCATAGATAATGGGGGATACCTTTTAGCAGATAAGATTCTGTCGCAGGGAGGAAATATATGTTAATCAATTTACATGTTAAGAATCTTGCCCTCATTGATGAAGCTGATGTCTTTTTCGATGAAGGGCTTAACATTCTTACCGGAGAGACAGGTGCAGGAAAATCAATCCTGTTAGGTTCTATCAATCTTGCACTTGGTGCTAAAGCATCGCATGATATGCTGGGAAAGCATGGCGATTATGCAAGTGTTGAGCTTTTATTTCAGGTTGATGATTCTACAGTTGCGGCGCTCGCCGCAAGGGATATCTTTGTCACGGACAATCAAGTCTTAATTTCAAGAAAATTCACTGAGAACAGAAATATAATGAAAATTAACGGCGAGAATGTAACTCTTTCTACAGTGCGTGATATTACGGCATTGCTGATAGATATACACGGACAGCATGAGCACCAGTCGCTTATATATCCATCGAATCATTTAAAGATTCTTGACAGATATGCAAGACATGAGCTTGATGCTCCGATGCAGGAATATGAGCTTTTATACAAGGCTTATACGGATTTAGAGCGCAGTCTTGCAAAATTTGACATGGATGAGGATGAGAGAAAAAGAACTCTTGATTTCCTTGAATATGAGATTAATGAAATCGAGACGGCAGCTTTGTCTGCCGGCGAGGATGAGAAGTTAGAATCAGAACACCGCAGGGCAAAGAATTCAAGAAAAATTGTTGATGCTCTTGCAGAGGCGGAGGAGTGCATAAGCTCCGACAGTGATGAGAATGCATCGACACTTATAGGAAGAGCATACAAGGCTGTGAGCGAAGCGGCACAGTATGATGATGCGATGGCAGGGCTGGCATCACAGTTGTCCGATATCGAAAGTCTCATCTCCGACCTTGTAAGAGATTTGTCTTCATATATGTGCAGTCTTGAATTTGATGAAGAAGAGTACAAAAAGCTTGAGGAAAGACTTGATGTAATCAATAATCTCAAGGCGAAACATGGCGGCAGCATAGAAAGCGTGTTTGAGGCGCTTGAGAAAAAGAAACAGAAATACGATTTTTTGAATGAGTATGAGTATAACAGAAAAAAGGTTATGGAAGAGCTTGAAAATGCACATAATAGACTTGTGACAGCGGCTGATACGATAACGCAGATAAGAAAAAAGGAAGCTGCTAAGCTAGAAGTCGAAATAAAGCAGGCTCTTATGGAGCTTAACTTTCTGAGTGTGGATTTTAAAATTGATTTCAGTCCACTTGAAAAGCCTTCTGCTAATGGCATGGATCATGTTGAATATCTTATATCGGTAAATCCCGGTGAGGAGGTTAAGCCGCTTGCAAAGGTTGCCTCAGGAGGTGAGCTTTCAAGAATAATGCTTGCAATCAAGACTGTATTGGCAGACCAGGATGAGATTGATACGCTTATCTTTGATGAGATTGATACCGGAATCAGCGGAAGGACAGCACAGATGGTTGCAAATAAGCTTGACAGCATAGCAAATAAGCGTCAGGTAATATGCATCACTCATCTTCCTCAGATAGCTGCTATGGCAAAAAAACATTTCGGAATAATCAAATCCATAAAGGATAATAAGACAGTTACATCCATAACAGAGCTTGATTATGATGGCTCCGTGATGGAGCTTGCGAGAATGCTCGGCGGTGACAGCATAACTGAGACGGCTGTCTCTAATGCAAGGGAGCTTAAAAGATACACACCATAATCTGCATGTTTTAAAAAAATTCTGCGTAGCATACTAAGACCATGAAAAGATGGATTCCTTATAAAGCATTTTGAGGAAGGAGATGTCATGGAAAAAGTATGTGCTGATTGCAGGAAAATATACAGGCGGTTCCTTATATGGCTGTTGGCAGCAGGGATTGCCGGATGTGTTGTATACTATATATATGCTGTTAAAAACCTTATCCCGGATACCATAAATCTTAACAGAAATTCGGTTGAAAAGCTCAACTTTAATATACCATTTATCGGTACAGTTGAACAAAAGCCGGAAGCAAGTGACGATGAAGAAACGATTCAGGCATATGCGACAACAGTGGATGCGGTAAATGTCAATCTGCTCGATACTCTAAGTATCAACACAGGTGAACAGGGAAGCTACAGACTTAACTTCCGGCTGTTTGGCATTGTCAACCTGAAGAATGTGGAGATTAATGTATGTGATGAGGTTCTCGTTATACCATGTGGAATACCTGTCGGCATATATATCGAGACAAAGGGTGTAATGGTAGTCGATATAGGCGATATAACACTTGCAGACGGAACTGTAAGGTGTCCGGCATCGGAGGTGCTATGGCCGGGTGATTACATCGTAAAGGTAAACGGAAGCAAGGTTGATAATAAGGAGGAACTTGTTGAGCAGCTTTGCGCAGGCTCCGACAATGGTATTGGACATGTAACCATAGGTCTGTACCGCAATGGAGCATACATGGAGGTGCGCATTACACCGGTAATTGATGAGAGCGGAAAACCCAGAATAGGGACATGGGTGCGTGACGACTGTCAGGGACTTGGAACGCTGACATATATTGATAAAGATGGACGCTTTGGAGCATTAGGCCATGGAATAAGTGATGTCGACACAGGGAAGCTTGTAAGCTCATGCGGCGGAAGACTCTATTGTGCCAAGATATGGTCCATAGTAAAGGGAAAATCCGGTACGCCGGGTGAAGTTGTCGGCTCAATAAACTACAGCCCGGACTATTTTCTCGGAAGGATTGAAGTCAATACAGAGATTGGCATTTATGGGACAGCCCATGAAAACATCTATAAATACATTGACAGCTATGCGCTGCCGGTGATATACAAGCAGGATGTGAAAAAGGGCAAGGCGTATATAAGAAGCTTTATAGATGGCTCAGTCCGCGATTATGAAATATATATAACGAGTGCTGATTTGTCTAACAGCAACATAAATAAAGGAATTTCCTTCACTGTCACAGATGAAAGCCTTCTTGAATGTACCGGAGGAATCATTCAGGGTATGAGCGGCAGCCCGATCATCCAGAACGGCGGTGTGATAGGCGCTGTGACGCATGTTCTCGTAAACGACCCTGCGAAGGGATATGGGATATTTATTGAGGAGATGCTAGAGCAGTGAAATATCAGGATAAGTAATACTATAGGATGATAATGTGTCATTGAAAATGGTTAGGTTAATGGAAGCTTTATCATTATGGCATTCGCATTTGGAGTATAAGTTAATATGGCAAAAATGAGAGGGCTGTAAAAAACTCTTTTAACAGAAAAATGGCTATGGGATCGCACCCATAGCTATTTTTGGGTATAATGAATATGTGAACATTTCATCTTATGCTTGTCAGTTTGTAAAATCATTTTTTACTCTTAAAAAGCCTAAATTGTCTATGCAAACAAATTTTAGATGCGAGTTTGTAAAGCATGAATCTGAAATTTTGACATCTTGATTGTACTATTCGCATTTCCATGCTATGATAGTAGCAGCAACGCAAATAATGATTTTCAGGCAGAAGGAAATGTAAGAGGTGAAAGTATGGCAGTATGCTATAAAAAGCTGTGGAAAATGCTGATTGATAAAGACATGATAAAGAAAGACTTACGTTTACAGACCGGATTCAGCACGACAACAATGTCAAAGCTGTCCAAGGATGAAAATGTCAGTATGGATGTAATAGAAAAGATTTGTACGGTGTTAAATTGTGATGTTGGAGACATCATGGAATTTGTTCCTGATAAAAAAGAGGAACAGTAAGGAGGTACGGCAGCATGGATCATTCATATCCTTATATTGCGTCTTTGACCAGAGAACCGTTCCTTTTCTACGAGATGCGTTCTACCGCAAAGCTGATGGCAGAGGGAAATTCAGATGATGTGATTGTCAAAAAAATTGTAGAGCAGAATCTTTTCCAGTACCCAACGGAAAAATCTATCACACGCATGGCGAAAGCCTGCGTCAAACGGCTTCATGCACTGGAAGATGATTCGCTGGTTTCTGCGATTGCTTCACAGCCGACAGATGTGGCAAAACAGATTTGTCTGTATGCGTTGATGAAGCAGAGCCGACTGGTCTGGGAATTTATGCTGACTGTCATTGGCGAGAAGTACAGATTAATGGACACGTCTTTTGGTAAGATAGATTTGAATACATTTTTTATGCGTTTGCAGGAACAGAATGACACCGTAGCTTCCTGGAGCGATACTACAATAACAAAATTAAAACAGATCATTGCCAGAGTGCTTGTCGAAACAGAATATCTCGACAATCAGGGGGCAGATCATTTGAATCCAGTATGGCTGCATCCTGTTTTGGAGAATGCCATCAGAAGCAATGGCGACACGGCGGTACTGCCGGCGTTTAATTGCTTTTCATAGGAGGTAGCCTGATGAGTGATATAAAGATGCGCCTGGACAAAGTTCGGGCATTGATCCAAGAACCAGAGTTTCTGGAAGGCAAAGGACTCAGCAATGAGGTGAATATCAGAATCTTCTGTTATGAACCGGAGAATGAAATGGTTGTCCGCCATTTTGTGAATCAGTTAGAAACCGACCAGTCCTTAGATTGCCATTTGATAGTTTGTAATTTATATAAAACATTTCTCTCTATCTGCGATGATATGGACATCACAGATGCGATTCCCGATATGGAAGAAGCTGACGGAAGTGCTTATCTTTTGGAGCAGCTCAACTGTGCAATCGGCAATGGAGAGTTTATTGATAAAATCCAGTATGAGCCGCACGAACCGAGTGATGTGCTTATGCTGACAGGTGTAGGCGAGGTGTTCCCATTTATGAGAATCCATACTTTACTGGAAGCCTTGCAGCCGTATTTTTCGGATGTTCCGATTTTGGTTATGTATCCGGGTGAGTTTGATGGTCGTCATGTAAAACTGTTCAATCGTCTGACACCAAATGATTATTACCGGGCATTCAATGTCATAGAGTGAGCTTTAGCGAGAAAAAACGAAAATTAAGGGGGATAAAGCCATGATGATTCGAGATATGTTTGCGGATGACATCAACCGCAAAATCAATGGTGTTATTAAAGTTGACCAGGTTGCTGACGATGTGATAGAGCAGGAATTAAATGAATATGTCATCACTAGAGAATTGAAGAAACACTTCATTACTTTCTTCAACTATTACGGAGATGCCTTTGACCAGCCTACCGCCGATATGGGCGTTTGGATTTCCGGTTTCTTTGGAAGTGGTAAATCTCACTTCCTGAAAATGCTTTCCTACCTTCTGGAAAATAAAGAGGTAAAAGGCATCCGCAGTGTAGAGCGTTTCCGTAAAAAATTTGAGGACGACCCGGCAACCTTTATGCTGATTGACCGTGCCACTAAGGGACCGACGGAGACAATTCTGTTCAATATTGATATTGAGGGATTCAGCAATAAAGATAAGACAGCTGTTCTTCGTGTGTTTGCAAAGATGTTCTACAACCATCTGGGATTTTACGGTGAAAATCTGAAAGTTGCTATGATGGAGCGTTATATTAACCAGCAGGGTAAGACCGAGGAGTTTCGCAGAGTTTTTGAAGAAAAGAAAGGTAAGTCCTGGCTGGAAATGCGACGTGCCTTTGCTTTTAATGGCAAGTTCATCATCCCGACATTGATGGAAGTCCTGGATATGAGTGAGGACGATGCGCGAGTCTGGTTCAATGATAAAACCGCAACGGAAATTTCTATCGCACAGCTTGTGGAAGATATGAAAGCCTATGTGAATACCAAGCCTGCCAACTTCCGTCTGCTGTTTATGATTGACGAGGTTGGTCAGTATGTTGGTACAGATACCGATATGCTTTTGAACCTCCAGTCTCTGATTGAAAAAATCGGAAGTGAGTGTGAAGGTAAGATTTGGGTGATCTGCACCGGGCAGGAAGCCATTGACGAAATCATCAAAGTCCGTGCAGATGAGTTCTCACGAATCCAGGCTCGTTTTAAAACAAGATTGAGCTTGTCTTCTTCCTCCGTGGATGAAGTTATCCAGAAGCGTATTCTGAAAAAGAAACCAGAGTCCGAAAAAATGTTGGAAAAAGTATATGAAGAAAACGATTCTGTACTTCGCAATTTGTTCAGCTTTAGAACAGATATCGTTGATATAAAGAAAGGTTTTACAGGACCATTAGAATTTGCGGAAAATTTCCCGTTTATTCCATATCAGTTTAATTTACTTGGAAGTGTTCTGACTTCCATTCGTACTCACGGTGCATCCGGTAAGCATCTGGCAGAAGGTGAGCGTTCTATGCTTGCGTTGTTCAAAGAATCTGCCGTAAAGGTTATGAACGATGAACCGGGAACGATTGTGCCATTTAATATGTTCTATGACGCCCTTGAGCAATTCCTTGATCATTCTCATAAGGGTGTTATTTCCCGTGCGTTAGATAATGAGTATCTGAATCCAAATCACGAAAAAGAATGTTTCGATGTTAATGTACTGAAAACACTCTTTATGATTAAGTACGTTAAGGAAATCAAAGCAAATACCCCGAATATCACAAGTCTTATGGTATCGAATGTAAATGATGACCGTATGGCTCTTGCACAGCAGGTAGAAGATGCATTAAAACGTCTTGTTCGCCAGACTTTGGTTCAGAAGAACGGGGATATTTATGTATTCTTGACAGATGAGGAACAGGAAATCAACAGGGCGATTGAATCACAGAACGTGGATTCCGGAGAAGTCATTGCAAAGGTATCTGAGATGATTTTTGACGGTCTTTATGATGAAAAGAAGTATCGCTATCCTGCTTTCAACGGCAGATATGCGTTTGCTTTTAATCAGGTTGTTGATGATAAGCCATATA
>OGFG01000045.1_pt1 | contig 121600 bp, 96 predicted proteins | sample 1570761 | NCBI WGS metagenome assembly OGFG01 (sample SAMEA2581938, study PRJEB24529) | metagenome | biome: Human gut stool | place: China | collected 2011
TGATGCTTCCGGGCGAAGAATCCACCGCCTCGGTCATGATGGTCTGAATGGAGTCGATAATGACCAGTCCCGGCTGCTCGTTCTTGATGTGCAGGAATATCTGCTCCAGCAAGGTTTCGCAGACAATCATGCACGAGGACGCGGCCAGCAGGTCCTGTCCTCCCGAAGGCTGGGTACTGACCAGACGGTCGGCACGCAGTTTGATCTGTCGGGCACTCTCCTCGCCACTGACATAAAGCACCCGGCGCTGAGGCATACGCAGCACGGTCTGAAGCACCAGCGTGGATTTTCCGATACCCGGCTCACCGCCCAACAGGACCAGCGATCCCGGAACCAGACCACCGCCCAGCACCCGGTTCAGCTCTCCGTCGCCCATATCCAGACGAGGCTCCGCACAGGAATCAATCTCACCGACCGCCAGCGGACGCACACGCACACTGCCGGATGCCGGAAGAGCCGACAGTCCTCCATAGGAACCGGCAGCCAACGAAGCCGACGACTCTTTCCGCACCCGAAACTCCTTAAAGGTGTTCCAGGCACCGCATGAAGGACACTTGCCCACCCACTTGGGAGACTCCTGACCGCATTTTTCACAAACGTACACCGTCTTTTCTTTTGCCATAATAGCTATATTCTTATTTTTCGAGCATAAAAATACGGATATTTATCGGGTGGAGCGCCATAAATACACAAAAAAAAGAGCCCGAAAACGAAGAACGTAAAAAATATCAACAAAGAAGAAAAGCCTCCGGAAGTTCTCTTTTGCCGTTTTTCATGTTTCCCCCATAAAAAACGAATGACAAAAAACACCCCGCGAAAGCGCCCGAATCCCCTTTCCATGCGCCTGCCTGCCCCAAAGAATTGATATAAATCAAGAAAAGGCGATTTTTTGCATAAAAAGTGAATAAATATTTGCTGTGTAGGCAAACAGTCACTACCTTTGCAGTGTCATAAGGAAATAAGGGTAACATATTAAGGTATTAGTTAGGATCTCGTGAGAGATATTCATTGGTAAAAGATTGTTTAGTTTTAAGGGTAATTTAAGGTAATTAAGGTAGTGACTTATGACTCATGAAGAAGAATTCACTGTTAGTCATTTTTAATGACTACAGTGAGCAAGTTCTTCAGGGAAGAGAAATGAAAAAAGTTTACTTCCCACAAAACAGACAGGTGCTGTATACTGTGAAGTTGAGGCACCTTTAGAACGAAACAAATTTCAACTTCATAAAAAGACATGCTCTAGAGCATGTCTTTTTTCGTTTCTATCCCCCTCTCCGCCTGTTCGGCAGCCCGACTGGAGGTCTGACTCCCGTTTGCAGGCACAGCACCGGCATCCCGGAAAAAAATCATCGAAATCAAATTTTCAAATCATCGAAATGATTTTTCTCATTCATCAGCATGAATTTCTGCCACGTTCCAGGCGCTCTGAACAGAGATTCCGTTTTCTCATCCAGAAAGCTCTAGGGAAAAAGAAAAAGGGCCGTACTCAAAAATTGAGCACGACCCCGATTGTCATGTTATAGAGGTTTCAGAAATTAATCCTTGATACGAATCAGCATATTGGCCAGAATAGCTGTCAGTCCTCCGGTAGTGATACCGGAAGCGAAAATGCTGCGTACTGCCTCAGGCAACTGAGTGAGGATTTCCGGTACCAGCTCTACGCTCAGACCGAAAGAGAAGCTCAGAGCCATCACCAGAGTAGCCTTGCGGTCAATCTTCTGGGCAGCAATAATACGGATACCCGCAGCAGCCACCGTACCGAACATCAGCAGTGTGGCACCGCCCAAAACCGGTTCGGGCATCAGCGAGAACACCAGTCCCACAGCCGGGAACAGGCCCAACAGAATCAGGAATCCGGCAATGTAATAACCTACATAACGGCTGGCAACACCTGTAAGCTGAATCATTCCGTTGTTCTGGGCAAAGATAGAGTTCGGGAATGAGTTGAACACTCCGGCCAGGAATGAGTTGAAACCGTCGGCCAGAATACCGCCCGAAGCACGCTTCACAAAGACTTCTCCCTCAACCGGCTCCCCGGAAATCAGTGAATTGGCAGTGATGTCACCGTATGCTTCAATGGCTGTAATCAGATAAACAAGTCCCAAGGCGATGATAGCCGACCAGTCGAATGACAGACCATATTTAAAAGGTACAGGAATGTTGAAACCGCCATAGCTCTGCACAGCCGAGAAGTCCACCATACCCATAAACCAAGCCACTGCATAACCGATGATCAGACCGATCACAATGGAGCTCATGCGCAGGTAGCGGTTGGAGCTACGGTTGAACATCACAATAAGCACCAGTACCAACGCTGCCAGTCCGATGTAACGCAGCGAACCGAAAGTGCCGTCGGCCTGAGCCATAGCACCACCACCGCAAGCGGTAATACCTACCTTAATCAGACTCATACCGATGAGTGTTACCACAATACCCGAAACCAGCGGGGTAATGATCTTGCGGGTGTATTTCAGCACACGGCTGATGGCCATCTCCACAAAGGAAGCTGCCATACAGGCTCCAAACACCGAAGCCAGACCACCGGAAAGTCCTGCCGCAATAATCGGACCGATGAATGAGAAACTTGTTCCCTGAATACACAGCAGTCCGGTTCCGATCGGACCGACGCGACGACACTGGATAAAGGTGGACACACCCGAAGCAAACAAAGCCATGGACACCAGGAATCCCGTAGTCTCCAAATCCAGCTTCATGGCACCCGCAATGATGAGCGGCGGGGGGATAATGGCCACAAAAATAGCCAACAAATGCTGCAATGCCGCAAAAAGGGCATCTTTCACCGGCGGACGGTCTTCCAGTCCATAAATCAAATCTCCGTTTTCTTTCATTTAAATTTTATTTACAAAAATGTTACTATTGATTTTTGAAACTGCAAAATTAGTGCATCTGAATTGATTTATATCAAGAAAAACTTAAAAAAATGAGATAAAAGCATGATTTTCTTGATTTAAGCATAGAAAACATATAACTTTGCAGTGTCATAATTAAAAGAAGAGTAATGTACTCATAGTGAAAAGACTCTGTGAAGAGTTTATTAGGTGATAGATTGTTAATGTTTAAGGGTTTCAAAAATTATGACAACAATGCGTTGACTGAAATACTTCGGGTAAGTGATGGATGAAAACGCGATGGAGTGCTACGGACAAAAAGGTTCGTTAAAGCACTCTTTAAATTGAAATTTATTAGTTTGTTTGCTTGAGGGCGTATCAGCGGATACTTCCTCTTTCTTTGTTTTTATAGGAACCATCCATAAAATCATGCACCATGAAACTATCCTGCTGCCATCGCCATATACTCATGCAGAATCGGGGCCGAATCCTCCGATACTCCCTCCTGCTTCTGCTTTTAGGCTTTGTAGGCTACACCCGCAACAACCATGCAGCCGGCGAATTCTATGCCACACGGATTTATCCGCATCTTTCTGACATGCTGTCGCATCTGGCCCGTTTCTCCAGTTTCTCACTCGAAGAGATGGTGGTCTGTGTTTCTGTCTTGCTCCTGCTGCGCTGTCTGATAGGGCTCCGCAAACGGAACTGGAAAAAACAGCTGGGCCTGTGTGTGGAAATTCTGCTCTGGATTGCAGCCTGGTTTTATTGGGGCTGGGGCATCAACTATTTCAGATATTCTTTCTACGAACGCATGGACCTGCAACCGGTTGCCTATGAGGACTCGGTGTTCCAACAATTTCTGAATGAATATACTGCGGCTTTGAACAACAGTTATATTCCCTTTGCCGACAGCACCACTGCGGCTTCCTGGGAAACGGAAATCAGACAGATTTACCATACGGCACCGCCTGAAGCCGCCCTTTGTCGGCCACAGGAACATTTCACACCCAAAAGACTGGCATTCAACACGCTTTATTCCAAAGTAGGCGTGCTGGGATTCATGGGCCCTTTCTTCTGCGAAATGCAAGTAAACGAGGAACTGCTCCCCACACAATATCCCTTTACGTATGCGCACGAGCTGGCGCATCTGCTTGGGGTAAGCAGCGAGGCCGAAGCAAACTATTGGGCCTACAAGGTATGCACCGCCAGCAAGAATCCGCATGTCCGTTTCAGCGGCTATCTGGGCATATTGCCTTACGTCATGAATCAGACCTACGGCTCTCTGGCCCCTGCACAATATCGCAACTGGCTGCAAAGCATACAACCTGAAGTGCTGATTCTGGCTGAGGAGGAAAACTGCTACTGGCAGGAAAAATATTCTGTATGGATTGGCCGGATGCAGGATGCCTTGTATGAGGCTTTTCTAAAGGGCAATCAGATCAGCAGCGGCCAAAAGAATTACGGACAGGTGCTCTCGCTCATCATTTCCGAACGCGAGCAGAAAGCATTCTGTCTGAATAATCCCCAAATCCCATAAGAAATGAAAAAACTATCTCTTTCTCTACTCTTTGGCATAATGCTGGCCTGGAGCAGCTGCATCAGCGAACCTATGGAACAGGGCCAGTACGGCAGCAAACTTTCTGTTGGCGATACGATTCCGAACTTCAGCGTCGTCACGCTCGACCGCGACACCGTAAGCCGGGACAACCGGAACGCGGAGACGCTGGTCATTCTCTTCTTCCATACCGAATGCGGAGACTGTCAAAAGGAACTGCCGGTCGTGGAACAGGTCTATCGTGACTGCCGTCAGGACTCTCTCTGGCAACTGATCTGCATCGGACGGAGCGAAGACACTGCCACAGTAAGACGCTACTGGCAACAGAATCAGTTTACCATGCCGGTTTCTCCCCAGCCCGACCGCCTGATCTATGAACGGTTTGCCTACAGCGGGGTACCGATGCTTTATGTCGTAAACGGCCGGAACATCATCCGGGCAGTATTCGATGACCAGAACATGGCCACGTATGAAGAACTTAAAGGGTGGATTCTAAAAGTAAACGAAGAAAATCAAAAAGACAAATCCTAAACTTCGTCTTTTCGGGTTAATTCACTAACTTCGCCCTCCTAAAAACAGAACATTATGAAATTTCTTCCGGAGATAGCCATTATCGACGCCAATACACTCAGCAGCATCGGTCTTCAGAATCTGATTGAAAAGATGATGCCCGAGGCCGTAGTGCGCAAATTCAACTCGTTCGAAAGTTTCGTATGCGACACTCCGGACATGTATTTCCATTATTTCATCTCTTCGCAGATTCTCGTGGAGCACAGTGCCTTCTTTGTGGAACGCAAGCACAAAACCATTGTGCTGACCTACGGACGAATCACCATGCCTCACATTGCCAACTTTCACACACTGAATATTTGTCTGGATGAGGAAATGATGATCCGTGCCCTGCTCCGCCTGCAACAAAGCGCCCATGCCGGCGGTTTGCACCTGCCTCCCAAAATGCGGAAAATGATGCCCGCAGCGAATCAGCAGAACTGGAGTGAACCGAACGGACTGACCTCACGCGAAATCGAGGTACTGGTCTGTATCGTGCGGGGCATGGCCAACAAGGAAATTGCCGAAGAATTGAATATAAGCATCACCACCGTCATCTCGCACCGGAAAAACATTATGGAAAAACTGAATATCAAGTCGGTTTCGGGACTGACCATCTATGCGGTAATGAACGGATATATCGAAGCCGACAGAATATAAAGACGGAAGCCCGGAATCATTCATTCCAGGCACCGCAACGCGGACAGGTTCCTTTCTTGGAGATCTTGGCCCCGCATTTTCCACAGATATAACGCGAATAGCCATGCTGGTAATAATGGCGCAAGGCCCAGACAATAAAGCCCAGCAAACACGGTATTCCCAGATAATACAGGGTGGCAATAGAAAAGAACAGGTAGCACAACATGCACCCCCCCAACAATCCTAATAAATAAGGTATGGCTTCGGCCACGGAAAGCTGACGCAACACATCGTCCACCACTGCGATGGAGAGGATCAGCATGAGCCAAACAGCCGAAAGAAAGGCTCCCAAGATAAAGGGCTGCCCGAAAGGATTCAAGGTAGGATGGAAATAAAAATCGACCCAAAGCGAAGGATTGTTCTGCTGAATCAGGGCATACAGCACTGCCGCCGTGGAAATGACCAGGCACAGACCTGTGGGATAGCAACTGGAGATATCGTCAAAAAACACCATCCGGAATCGTTTACGGCGCATCCGGCGCACCAGATACAACACAAACAAAACTACCAACGCCGACAGGAAATACAACAGATGCTTGTTACTGAACACATGGATGAATTCGGAAATGGAATCATCCGGCACCACCTGCTCCAACAAACTGCTTTCATGCACCCATCCCATCGTGGACTGGTCGCGCGCCACTTTCACCCATACCGAATCGACAGAATCCTCAGGAATAATGGCCAGATCGGCCACCACAACCAGATCACCCGGCTGCAAATAAAGAGAATCATAAAAATAAGTTCCCTTAAAGTCGGTGTGCATCGGCCGGTCGGATTGTAGCCACAGGCTGTCTCCACAGACTTTAAAGTTATAGTTCAGACCATAGTGGTGCTGCTTCATAAAGTCCAGCGAATAGACTGAACTCTCCGAAACACTCCACTGGTCATCGTTCGTAGTAGATTGGTAGCACGAGGCTACCAACAAACCACACAGGCACAGAAGTAGAATGCGGAAGTGCCTTTTTATTTTAGCGATTCTCTCCTTCATCAGCATAAACCTTCATTTGACAGTTTCTGCAATCAAATTCCAGACGGAAACGGCGCCCGTCACCCGAAACCAGGAAATAAGGCTCCCGGAACGGTGAGCGGCGACCACCCTGCTTTGTACACCATCCCAGACTGTAGCGCAGACAATGCTTGCAGAACATCAGGACCGCTCCGGCAGGTTCTTTCTTTTCAAAGGCCGGCTCTACCTGTACGGCTCCGAGCGACTTGTAGAAGGATTCCGCACGGCTATTCATGACATTGGCCAGATAAGTGAGGCGCATTCCTTGCAACGGAGCACTCTCCTGTCCCTGTTTTCCGCGCAACTGACGAGTGAAGTCGGTTGGAATCTTACGGTAATGCACCGGGAAGTTCACCCGTCGTGCCTGCTCCAGTTTCTCGATAACTACACGACGCCATTCAGCCAATACGGATGAAGGAACAAACCAATTGTCCTGCCAGTCCACTTTTACCTGACCAACGGTGAAACAGGTGTTGCCCAACTTGGAAAGCTGCTTGCGGACATTCTCTTCCTGCGGACTGCGGGCTTGCTCTTTTTCAGCAGCAAACGGAACGCTGACCGAAACTCCGTCTTCGTCTTTCAGACTCAGCACAAATCCTTCGGGATATTCGCCAACCGTCCAGTCCACGGTAATCTTACGCTCCGCAGACGGTCTGGAAAGCAAACGGTCGAACTCCTGATCAAAATTACGGTAAAGGCGGGTATGCGGTTTCACACGCGGCATCTCCACCGGATAAATCTTATTGCTGTCGTCCACCCGATTGACACGGAAACCCTGCAACTTGCCGTTCTCGTCCATAAAGCACAGTCCGTCGCCGTTGCTGAACGGTTTCACACCGGCCACGATGATGCACTTGCCACGGATTTCCTTTACATAACCCACTTCCTCGCCCAGCGATTTCGGAGTATTGAAAGAGAAAATGTCGGTTTTCCGCCCGTTCAGAAAATAATGGGTGAATCCGCGGTTGAAACTCTTCTCCAACTGCGGACGGAAGGTATATTCACATTTACCAGAAGAAGCCCGGCAATATTCCGGATGCTTGCGGAAGATGGCATCCAACTTCTGACGGTAGTAGGCTGTGACGTTCTTTACATAATCCATGTCCTTCAGGCGTCCTTCGATTTTGAGAGAGGTGGCACCCGCTTCCAGAATCTGCTCCAGCTGGTCGCTCTGATTCAGGTCTTTCAGAGAGAGCAGGTGTTTTTCCTGCTCGATGACCTTACCGTCGGCATCCACCAGATCGAACTTCAGACGACAGAACTGGGCACAGTTGCCCCGGTTGGCGCTACGGCCGAAACAATGTTGCGACACATAACACTGACCGCTGTAGCTGACACACAGCGCTCCGTGCACAAACACTTCAAGCGGCACTGACGGGCACGCCTCATGAATGTCGCGAATCTGCTGCAAAGTGAGCTCACGGGCCAATACCACCTGCGAAAAGCCCTGCTGCTGCAAAAAGCGTACCTTGTCGGCATCGCGGTTATCCATCTGTGTGCTGGCATGCAGTGCGATTGGCGGCAGATTCAACTGCAACAAGGCCATGTCCTGCACAATCAGCGCATCCGCACCGGCACGGTACAGTTCCCATATCATTTCCTCGGTTTCGGCCAGCTCCTCATCCTTCAGAATGGTATTGACGGCCACATAGACTCTTGCCCGGAACTGATGGGCAAAAGCAGTGAGGCGGGCAATATCCTCTACGGAATTGCCGGCAGCCGCACGGGCTCCGAAACGGGGAGCGCCTATATACACTGCATCCGCTCCGTGGCGGATGGCTTCAATGCCACAGTCGGCATTTTTGGCCGGTGCCAATAATTCTACAGGTCTTTGTTGCATTATTTTATATCGTTTAAGTTATAAGGTGTGGCCTGATAGACCAGATAATGAAGCCAGTTTAAGTACCATTGCACACCGTGGGTACGCCAGCGCACCACAGGGCCCAGCTCGGGATTGTCGTCGCGATAGTAGTTCATCGGCATCTGAATGGGCAGACCCTTACCCAAATCGCGCTTGTATTCGGTGTCGAGGGTGTAGGGCGAATATTCCGAATGGCCGGTGACAAACACCTCGCGTCCCTCACGGGCCACCACCATACCGACGCCCGAATATTCCGACTCGGCAATGATTTTCAGTTCGCTCACCCGGTCAATGTCCTCACGGCGCACCTCGGTGTGACGGCTGTGCGGCATGAAGAACACATCGTCCATGCCCCGCATCAGCGGATGTGCCGCATCGAGTACCTGCTGCGGGAAGATGCCGAACATTTTCTGAGGCAGCGGATGTTTCGGAATGCCGTAATGGAAATACAGTCCGGCCTGCGCCGCCCAGCAGATATACAGGGTGGAAGTGACATTCGTGCGCGCCCAACGGAAGATGTCGGACAGCTCGGGCCAATAGCCCACTTCCTCAAAAGCCAGATGCTCCACCGGAGCTCCGGTCACGATAAAGCCGTCGAACTTCTGTTCCTTCAGTTCCGGGAAAGGCTGGTAAAAGGCTTTCATGTGCTCCGGAGAGGCATGCTTCGGCGTGTGTGAGGCCAAAGACATCCAGGTGACCTCAATATGATAGGGCGACTGCGCCAGAATGCGCAGCAAATCCACTTCGGTGTCTATCTTCAAAGGCATGAGGTTCAGGATGGCCACACGCAGAGGACGCACTTTCAGAGCCACAGAACGCGTGTTCTCCGTCACGTCAATATGTTCTTTCCGTAGAATATCTATTGCGGGAAAATGTTCCGGTAAAATCAAAGACATAGTCGTATTTTTTGAGTATTCTGTCTGCAAATTTAGCGCAAAATAGAAAGCAAACAAAGACTACACCGCATAAGGATAAGGCTTTAATTATAAAATGAATTTAAAAACGTAAGAAAACGGCTGCAAAGTTTCGTTTTTCATTTAGTTTTTCCTATTTTTGGGTATACGCTTAAATTGTAATGATTATGATGAATAACAATCCTTCATTCAGTTTTCACATCCCCACGAAGATCGTGTTCGGATGTGGCGAGATCAAGAAATTAGCTACGGAAGAACTTCCCGGTAAAAAGGCAATGGTGGTTATTTCATCGGGCAGTTCCATGAAAAAGTACGGTTATCTGGACCTGGTGCTCCGTCTGCTCACAGAAAACAATGTATCGGCTATCGTTTATGACAAAATACAACCCAACCCTACCAAGGCGCACGTCATGGAGGCTGCCTCTATCTGCAAGGAAATGGGCTGCGACTTCGTGATCGGTCTGGGCGGCGGAAGCAGCATCGACTCTGCCAAATCCATCGCCGTGATGGCCTGCAACAAGGGCGATTACTGGGACTATATCTCCGGAGGAAGCGGCAAGGGACGCGACATTCAGGGTGCCCTGCCCGTGGTGGCCATCCCGACAACGGCCGGAACAGGCACGGAGGCTGACCCGTGGACCGTCATCACCGACGAGGAGAAGCAGGAAAAAATCGGTTACGGCAACCGCTACACCTTCCCGGTGCTCTCCATCATCGATCCGAAACTGATGGTATCCATCCCGCCGAAACTCACGGCTTATCAGGGATTCGACGCCTTCTTCCACGCTGCCGAAGGCTATATTGCCGGATGCAGCAACGGCATCAGCGACCTGTATGCTCTGGAAGCCATCCGTCTGTTGTATAAATATCTGCCCAAAGCCGTATGCGACGGAAACGACCTCGTTGCCCGAGCCCGCGTAGCCTGGGCCAGTACTCTGGCCGGAATGGTGGAGTCTACTTCAAGCTGCACTTCGGAACATTCTCTGGAACATGCCATGAGCGCCTACTATCCGGCACTGCCGCACGGCGCAGGACTGATTGCCATCAGCCGGGCTTACTTCAATACATTCCGCAACGACTGCACCAAGAGATACATGAAGATGGCCGAAGTGATGACACAAAGCAAGAGCAACCGTCCGAGCGACTTCATCGAGGCTCTGGAGCGCATGCAGAAAGAATGTGGTGTGAATCAGTTGGCACTGAGCGAATGGGGCATTCAGAAAGAAGATTTCGAACGCTTTGCCGCCAATGCCCGCGACACTATGGGCGGACTCTTCCAGTTCGACCCGCGTCCGCTGAGCGACGAAGAAATCATCGCCATCTACAAAGAGTCTTACCGATAAACTCAGGCGAACCCATAAAAGCTACAGGAGCTGCGACCGGATGCGGTCACAGCTCCTGTTCTGTTTCCGCCCCTGAAGTGTTTTCCCTCTCAGAGCAAAAACAGTCAGAAAAAAACGAACAGAAGAATATCTTCTCTCTATCTCCGCAGCATTTTCTTAAAACATTGATTTTCAATCTGGTTGTTTCATATTCTCATTAATCCCGTTCTTTTTCAAAAACCATCCTAATAAATCCGGAAAAACATCACGATAAAACCAGAAAGTCATCCCAATGTTTTTTCGTATCGATAATGGTGGGTGATTTTTTCTTTACAAGGACAGAAAAAAACGAAAGGAGCCGTGACGGAAACTCCGCACAACTCCTGTTCCTATCAGAATGGACAACCAAGAAAAAAATCTCATGCTTCATGTCAGCGCCAGCCATCTCAACAGGCAGCAGACACCAAAGCCTCATCGGGCATGGACTCATGAACAACAGCCTCGATTTCGGACAGAATGATTTCGCCGGCCGACTGCACCCATGCCTGAAAAGCCTTGTCGGGACGATAGTCACGGGCAAACTCCAGCAAACGGTCCAGATTAAAGTCATCGGAGATAATACCGGCCCCGTTACGCGCCGCATCCCAGGCATTGCACTCCTGCTCAATGTGTGCCGGCACCATCAGGATGGGCTTGCCCCAATACATCGCCTCGCAAATGGATTCAAAACCGGCCGTCGTGGCATAAGCCCCGCAACCGCGCATCTGCTTCAGAAACTCCACATCGTCTATCTGGTACAGAGTGAAAGTTTCATCCACTCTCTTTACAACCGGCGCATTACTCTTGTCCCAGAAAAAACGCAGCGACACTTCGGGATGACGGGCATGCCAAGCCTTTACCTGTTCCACAAAGCCCGGATTGAGCATATAGCCATGCACATAATCACCGGGCACCGCCTTTTGGGAGAGTACCTCGCGGCGCAACAGCGGCGGCACCACCACAATCTTTTCCTCCCGGTCGGCAGGCAGGGTATGGAAGGACAAGGCCAGCTTGCGCGCGGCTCCCCAGGCTGTCATTCGGGTGAAAAGGCGCAGAAGCTGCATGTCCACATGCTGCTGAAACGGGGTCTTGAAATCGTGATGCAGAAAAAGATACTGATGCCCGATGCAGATCTGCGGAATGCGGATGCGGTGCAGCGCATAGGTCATGCCCACAAGCAACTCGTAAAAGTTAATAACGGCATCCGCCCCACTGTGCTCTATTTTCTCACGGATAAAACGGATACTGTGCCAGTAGGCAGTCAGACAGGTCATATTATACGTAATACTTTTCGTCAGGTTGGCTCTGCCGGTTGTTGCCGAAGGCAGAAAGTTGGGACTGTCGAAACGGCTCACCGCTGCACGCACATTGCGGTTAAAGAAACCGGGCAGCTGCCGGCTGTTACTCTTTCCTACCAGCATCTCTACCACCTCATGACCGGCCTGCGTGAGCAAGCGCTCCATAGCCAGAGCCTGGGTCAGGTGCCCCCGGCCCTCACCCTGCACAACAAAAAGAAATCTCATACCGCTGCATTTATTTTCGTTACTTCCTGAATATCCTCACTCTCCGGATTCTGAAAAGCTTCTCCATAATACAGGATGCTCCAGTTGCCGTCTTCATCTTCTGCCAGGGCCGACATGGTTTCCACCCAGTCGCCCGAATTCAGATAATGAATCTTTCCGTAATAAGTATTTTCGGGATGATGAATATGACCGCAGATCACCCCGTCGCACTTTTTGCTTTGGGCAAACTCGGCCAGCGTCTGCTCGAAGTCTGAAATATAGGACACGGCCGTTTTCACCTTTTGCTTGATGCGCTGCGACAGGGAATAATAGGGTTTTCCCATCGCGCGGCGGTAACGGTTATACCATCCGTTGAACCACAGCAGGAAGGTGTAGCCGGTATCGCCCAGATTGGCCAGCCACTTCATCTGACTCGTCACGCGGTCGAACACATCGCCATGCGTCACAAAATATCGTTTCCCCTGTGATTCGTGCACAAAATCCTTGACCACCGTGATGTTTCCGAGCTGAAGCGGCACCAGAGCGTCGAGGAAGTCATCATGGTTTCCAGCCACATAAATAATCTCGGTGTTGCATTTCTCCATCAGCTTCATCAGAATCTTGAAGAACAAGGTGTGCGCCGACTGCCATTTGCGGCTGCCGTTCTTGCGGATATGCCATCCGTCGATAATGTCTCCGTTCAGAATCAGACGGTCGCAGTTCACACTTTTCAGAAATTGGTTCACTTCATCCACTTTGGAATGCGATGTGCCCAGATGGATGTCTGAAAGCACAAGGGTACGATAATGTTTTCTCAGTTGCATGGTTTTTTCTTTTTGGTCAAGGCAAAAGTAAATGAAGACTATAACAATATGATGTAAAAGAAATGACAATTCTCTGACAATTCATTTTTAACACTTTACGCGCTGTTTTCACGCTCCTTACCTCGGTTTTTCCACCCCCGGAAGGGCCTCAACAAGTTTTTTGAACCTCGCGCCCCGATTCTGCTGAAAAATCCGTATTTTTGCAGCTTGAATTTTAAAAAGACAAAATACTTTGATTTCAGTAGAAAACCTCGAAGTGGAATTTGGAGCCAAGCCCTTATTCCAGAACGTATCTTATGTGATAAATGACAAGGACCGCATCGCGCTCGTGGGAAAGAACGGTGCGGGAAAATCCACCATGCTCAAAATCATCGCCGGACTGCAACAGCCCACTGGCGGTGTCGTGGCCGTGCCGAAGGATACCACCATCGGTTATCTGCCTCAGGTCATGGTGCTGTCGGACGAGCATACCGTCATGGAGGAAGCCATGCAGGCCTTTGACCATATCACGGAAATGCAGCTCCGACTGGAAAAGATGAACAACGAACTGGCGGAGCGCACCGACTATGAGAGCGAAAGCTACATGCAGCTCGTGGAACGGTTCACGCACGAAAACGAACGCTTCCAGATGATGGGAGGCATGAACTTTCATGCCGAAATCGAACGCACACTCATGGGATTGGGATTCGCGCGCTCGGATTTTGACCGCCCCACCAAGGAGTTCAGCGGAGGATGGCGCATGCGTATCGAGCTGGCCAAACTGTTGCTGCGCAAGCCGGACATCCTGTTGCTCGACGAGCCGACCAACCATCTGGACATCGAGAGTATTCAGTGGCTGGAAAACTTCCTGTCTACCCGGGCCAATGCCGTGATGCTGGTGAGCCACGACCGGGCGTTCATCAACAATGTGACCAACCGCACTCTGGAAATCTCCTGCGGACGCATCTACGACTACAAGGTGAAGTATGACGAATATGTGAAGCTGCGCGCCGAACGCCGCGAACAGCAGCTGCGTGCCTATGAGAACCAGCAGAAGGAAATTGCCGACATCAAGGACTTCATCGAGCGTTTCCGCTACAAGGCCACCAAGGCCGTGCAGGTGCAGAGCCGCATCAAGCAGCTGGAAAAGATCATCCCGATTGAGGTGGACGAGGTGGACAACTCTTCGCTGCATCTCAAGTTCCCGCCGGCCATGCGCAGTGGGGATTATCCGATTATCTGCGAGGACGTGCGCAAAGCGTATGGCGACCATGTAGTGTTCCACGATGTAAACCTCACCATCAAGCGCGGTGAGAAAGTGGCTTTCGTGGGTAAAAACGGTGAAGGTAAGTCTACGCTCGTGAAATGTATCATGAACGAGATTCCTTTCGACGGTACTCTGAAGGTGGGCCACATGGTACAGATCGGTTACTTTGCGCAGAACCAGGCACAGCTGCTCGATGGCGAACTGACTGTTTTCGACACGATAGACCGGGTTGCGAAAGGCGACATCCGTCTGCGCATCAAGGATATTCTCGGCTCTTTCATGTTTGGCGGAGAAGCATCGGAAAAGAAGGTCAAGGTGCTTTCCGGTGGAGAGCGCAGCCGTCTGGCCATGATCAAGCTGTTGCTGGAGCCGGTGAACCTGCTGATTCTCGACGAGCCGACCAACCATTTGGACATGCGTTCGAAAGACGTGCTCAAGGAGGCTATCCGAGATTTCGACGGTACGGTAATCGTAGTGAGCCACGACCGTGAATTCCTCGACGGACTGGTAGAAAAGGTTTATGAGTTCGGCGGCGGTCTGGTAAAAGAACACCTCGGCGGCATCTACGACTTCCTGAAGAAAAAGAATATCGAGTCGCTCAACGAACTGCAACTGAGCAGCAGTCCGGCAGCCAAGACCAGCGCACCGGCAGAAAAGGAAGCCAGCAGCAACCGTCTGTCCTACGAACAACAGAAGGAACTGCAAAAGAAGGTGCGCAAACTGGAAAAGGCAGTCAGCGCCTGTGAATCGGAAATCGAGAACCTGGAAGCACAGATCGCGGAACTCGAGGCGCAAATGGCAACTCCAGAAGGAGCTGCCGACATGCAACTGTATGAAAAGCATGGCGCGCTCAAGAAACAGCTGGATGAAACCGTTGAACGCTGGGAAACGGTATCTCTGGAACTGGAAGAAGCTAAATCAAACAACTAAATAGTCGGAATATGATGAATTGGAAAATGAAACTGCTCTCGCTGATTCTCAGCACCGGAGCAGTAACCGCACTGAATGCACAGACGGAAAGCAAAAACCTGTCGGGCATTTCTGTTGAAAACATGAACCTGAACGTGAAGCCGGGAACGGACTTCTATCAGTATGCCTGCGGCGGATGGCTCAAGGCGCACCCGCTCACAGCGGAATATGCACAGTTCGGTACGTTCGACCTGCTGATGGAGAATAACAACAAGCGCCAGCAGCAGCTAATTGAGGAACTGATCAAAAGCAAAGCCGCAGCGGGAAGTCTGGAAGATAAGATTGCCCGTCTCTATCTGAGCGCCATGGACAGCACCGCGCGCAACAAGGCCGGATGGCAGCCTATACGTCCTTATATGGAAGGCATCACAAAATGCCAGAACAAGGAAGAGCTGATGAATCAGGTGGCACGCATGCAGCGTCTGGGTATGCCGGCCTTCTTCTACTTCTTTATCGGTGCTGACATCAAGAACAGCAGCATGAATCTGGTACAGCTTTATCAGGGCGGCACTTGTTTGGGAGAACGCGAATATTATCTGGACGAGGACGAGGTGACAAAAAATATCCGGGAGGCCTACCAGAAATATATGAAAGAGATGCTGGCCTACTGCGGCTACGAAAAAGAGGCTGATCAGATGGTTGCCGACATCATGCGCATAGAAACCCGTCTGGCCAAGGCATCCTATAACGCTACCCAACAAAGAGATCCGGAAGCAAACTATCATAAAATGTCGTTCGACAATCTGAAAAAGGATTATCCGGGCATCGATTGGAGCAACTATTTCCACATCATCGGTATGGACAGTATTACCGACATCAATGTTGCACAACCGGAAGCCATCCATGAGGTGGAAGCCGTACTGAAAGAGGAGAGCCTGAACAGCCTCCAAGCCTTTATGCTGTGGAAACTGATCGACTCTTCAGCTTCATATCTGGATGATTCAATGCGCGCCATCTATTTCTCTTTCTACGGCAAAGTGCTGTCGGGCAGCGAACAGGACCGTCCACGCTGGAAACGTGCCCTGGGTGTGGTAGAAAGCAATCTGGGCGAGGCTATGGGACGCCTGTATGTGGAGCGTTACTTCCCTCAGGCTGCCAAGGAACGTATGGTCAAACTCATCAAGAACCTGCAAACGGCACTGGCCGAACGCATCAAAGAACAGGACTGGATGAGCGAAAGCACCAAGACCGCAGCTCTGGATAAACTGAATGCGTTCCATGTCAAAGTGGGATATCCGGACAAATGGCGCGACTACTCTGCCCTGAAAATCGGCGACGCGTTGTTGGAAAACATTGTGAACTGCTCTGAATTTGATGTGCAAAACATGATCAAGGAGAAACTGAACAAACCGGTTGATCCTGATGAGTGGCACATGACTCCGCAGACCGTAAATGCTTACTACAACCCTACGACAAACGAAATCTGTTTCCCGGCCGGTATCCTGCAATACCCGTTCTTCGACATGAACAACGACGATGCCTTTAATTATGGAGCTATCGGCGTGGTTATCGGACATGAAATGACTCACGGATTCGACGACAAGGGAAGACAATTCGACAAGCACGGAAATCTGACTGACTGGTGGGCTCCGGGCGATGCCGAGCGTTTCGTTCAGCGTGCCGAGGTCATGAAAAACTATTTCAACCAGATTGAAGTGCTTCCGGGACTGAAAGCCAACGGCGAACTGACCCTGGGAGAGAATCTGGCCGACCACGGCGGTCTTAAAGTGGCTTTGCTGGCTTTCCATAATGCCACACGCGAAAACCCGCTGCCGGTAAAGGATAACTTCACTCCGGAACAGCGTTTCTTCCTGGCTTACGCCAACTTGTGGGCAACTAACGTTCGCGAAGAACAAATCCGCAAATTGACCAAAAGTGATCCGCACTCACTGGACAGATGGCGCGTCAACGGTGCCCTGCCTCATATCGATGCCTGGTATAAGGCTTTCGGCATCACCGACAAGGATTCCTTGTTCCTGCCCGAAAATGAGCGTCTGAAACTTTGGTAATTCAATAACCGGCCATACAACCGGTCAAACAGACAAAAGCCATAGCAAAATTCCGAATGGAGTTTGCTATGGCTTTTGTGTTTTATCCTTTCAGATAATCACGGATCTGATCGGCATGTGTCTTGGTCTTGATCTGCTTGGGCAGGAAGATATGCTCAATAACGCCTTCTTCATTAATGATAAAGGTGGTACGGAAAGTTCCCATATATTTGCGTCCGTACATGCTTTTCTCGCCCCAAACACCCATGGCTTCGACCAGAGTCTTCTCCGTGTCCGCAATCAAGGTAAAAGGCAATTCATGTTTGGCAATGAATTTCTGATGAGAAGCGGCACTGTCTACACTCACTCCGATCACCTCTACTCCGGCCTCCTTCAAATCAGCATACTGATCGCGCAAGCTGCATGCTTCGGCGGTACAACCGGAAGTATTGTCTTTCGGATAAAAATACAACACTACTTTTTTGCCACGGTACTGGCTCAACAAAATCTCTTCTCCTTTTTCGTTCAAGCCCAAAACTTCGGGCGCTTTATCTCCTACATTCATAAACTGTTTTTATTTTTAATGGTTTATACTGTTGTTTCTTCTGTTTTTCCGGTTTCGTTTTCCTTCTGTCCGCCCTGTGTCTTCAGTTTCACAGAAGCATTCTGATAGTCCGGATTGCTGCGCTGATCGTTCTTCGGAATCGTCGTGTCATTACCGTCGCGCATAGCCATATAGTGCGGCGACATGATTTCCACACCCGCCTCATTGAAACGGTCCTGAATATTCTGATGCAGAATGGAATAGATACGCGGCAATTCCTGAGCATTCCGCACATAGGCATTGACCTGATATACCGGATACCAGTCGCTCAGAGAAGTCTGCAATACAAATGGTCTGGGCTCATCGGTTACACCGGGTGTGGCCAGAGCCGCTTCAATCAGCAATTGATGTACCTGTCGCCAGGGAGCATCATAACCGATGGTCACTTCCGAGTGAATAATCAGTCCATAGTCTTTTGCCGATGAACTGTAATTGATGGTGTGGGAAGACATCATAAAGGAATTGGGGATGGTCACCACTTCATTCTTATTCGTACGGATACGGGTTACAAGAGGTGTCTTCTCGATCACATTGCCCGAAGTATCGTTCAGTTTGATAAAATCTCCCAGTTTGAAAGGACGCATATAAGTGATCACCAGTCCGGCAATGATATTTCCGATTACTGTCGTTGATCCCAGAGAAACAATCAAACCCACAAACACGGAGATTCCCTGAAAGACTCCCGAGTTGGATCCGGGCAGATAAGGATAAATCATGGCAATCATAAATGCGTAGAGCAAAAAGCGCACAATATGATAAGTAGGCAATGCCCAGTCGCTGTAGAAGCCATTGATCTGAAGCCGTCCCTCCTCTATCTCCGTAGCCAGGTAACGCAACAGGCGGATCAGATAGTGCACACAAAGCCAGATGACTACGATGGTGAACAGGTTAGGCACATAATCCACAATTCCTTTCAGAATGGATTTGATCGGAGTCCACAAATAGCCCAACAGGGTGAATGCCAGTTTCTCGGTCTGCGGGAAGATGATGAAAATCAGCGGCACACTGAACAGCAACTGTATCAGCATCACGACATAGCGCAGCAGATTGGCCCCCACATGCAGCAAGCGCACCTGTTTGTCCGTATTCAACAGCTCATAAGTCTGGATCATTATCGGCTTCAGACGGGTTTCCTTAAGCCGGTCTATCCGGACCCGAAGTTTGCGGAACAGCCAGTTGGTCAGCATAAAGAGCAGCACCTGTGCCACCACGACCAACAAAAAGTAACCGACCCGTTTCACCTGACGCATCATGCCGTAGTTTTCCTTCAGCAGTTGCAATTGCTGCACCACCTGCTGGCAACGCAATTGTGCCAACGAATCGCGGCTCATATTCTCCCATAAGGCATCACGGTCTGTCACGGAGAAAAGAACCTGATTGGCATACATGACGTCCGAAACAATATCCGTCTTTTCCACACGCACGGAGTCAGGAGTCAGCGTCAGTTTCTTGCCCACTGCCAGAATATTCTTTTGGGCATTCTCGGCACGGGCCTGGGGAGACAAGCCGCCACGCGCCGTGTAAAAGGTAAACAGAGTATCCTCTTCCACAACTACCGGATACCCTTTCGTAATATGTCTCAAAGAATCGATTTGTCTCATCAGCTGGGCCCGACTCATCGAATCACGGGTCAAAGCCCCGATTTTGAGTTCGTTCAGTTCCATTTGCAGACTGGCCTCGCGCTGCTGGGCTTCCTGCAAGGATTGCTGCAAGCGATGCACATAGCCCGTGTCGGCAACAGCCGCAGACGTATCAGTCGTCCTGGTGCGAATCATCGTGTCTGCCTTACCAATCAGTTCATTGATTTTTCCTCTGAGCTGTCCGCTCGCTGTTCCCATGTGCAGACACAAGCATAAGACGAGGAACAGCCTCCAGTTTAGTTTTCCTTTCATTAAGTTCGGTTGTTTAGATTTTCAGATGATTTTCGCAAACCAGTATCTTGAATCCGGTCCGCGTTCCGTTCTTTTTCAAAGATAGCTATTCTTTGCAGATAATACGTTCCTTGAGCAAAAAAATAAAAGGTGACAGCCGGAATGGCAAGCCGGCCCTACGAAAACAGACAAAAAAAGGATGCCCGGCCAGGTGGCAGAGCATCCCATTTAATTTTTTCCGTTCTATTCAGATTAGAACAACTTAGCCGGATAAACACCTTCGTCTACCAAAGCCTTGATGCGAGCAACAACACCTTCGCGGTCAGCTGCGTAAGTTACACCAAACCATTTAGAAGTAGTATCCAGAATCTTAACAGTAGCTGTACCGTCGTTAATCAACTTATCTACCATCAAAGGAATAAAGAACTCAGACTTCAGGTTCTCCATGTTCTTAGGATTGCTCAAGAAAGTCTTGAAGAATTCCTCGCTATATGCGAAGTAATCCGGAGTGAATCCCCACATGTTCATAGAAACCGGAGTGTTTTCACCACCAACCGGAGTCCAGTTACCGTTCTCGTCCTTGTAGCAGATTTCGCCGTCAACCTTCATGATTTCAGTACGCTCTACAATAGCAGAAAGGTTACCCTTCTCATCCTTTGCGCAAACGCCACGAGCTACAGAGCCGTTCTCAGACAAAGTGTTTCCGATACGGAAACCAACCATTGCATACTGGTTAGTAGCACCTTCTGGAAGTTCGCTCAGGAACTTACCGATAGCCATGAAAGCATCGCGGTTGTAGAAGTCATCGCAATTGATTACGCAGAAAGGCTCCTTGATAGCATCCTTACCCATCATCACAGCGTGGTTAGTACCCCAAGGCTTCTCACGACCTTCCGGACAAGTAAATCCTTCTGGCAGAGCATCCAAAGCCTGGAAAACCAGTTCGCATGGGATGTGTCCCTCATACTTGCTGATGATCTTATCACGGAATTCCTGCTCGAAATCCTTGCGGATTACAAATACCAATTTACCGAATCCGGCCTGAATGGCATCGTAAATAGAGTAGTCCATGATTGTCTCTCCGTTTGGACCCAGCCCGTCGAGCTGCTTCAAACCACCGTAACGGCTACCCATACCAGCAGCCAAAAGAAATAAAGTAGGTTTCATTTTCGCTTATTTTTAAACTATTAGGTTATGATTGTTACTGAGTACAAAAGTACAAAAATATATTGTAAAAGCCGATAGAAAAACATCTTTTTTTTACGGATGTTTTTTTATCGGCTGACAAATATTTTTCTGTTATTTTCATTTTGCCATTTCATTGCTCCATTTTCGGCACTGACTCTTGACGCTGCGCTGCACAAACTCCCGGTTTTCCCCGTTTACCGGAATACCGTAATATGTTTCAAAAGTGTTTCCGACAACGGTTGTGCGAAAGACCGGAGCGACCAGTGTTTCGAACCAGGCAGCCGAAGCCGCATAGCATCCGATACCGAGATCCAGATGCGTGCCGTCGCGGGTCAGGTCGGCAGGAGGCCGGTTATATTCAGAGGCACGAAGGTCCTGAATAATCGCTCCCGAAGGAATGATCAGATCCACTCCACTCTCCTGTGCCATCATACGAACGGACTCTTCTATTTTCTGCTGCATCAGTTTTTGGTCGTGATCATAGTAGGCAAAACCCGGATGATCGGAGTTACTTCCGTAGGCCCATGTCATCTGCCAGGCAAAAACAACCCGGGCATTTCCTGCCATCAGAGCCAACTCGTCCAGCAGGTCATTCAAATAAGGCTGATAGGTGTGGTACAGTCCGGAATACTCGGATGCCTGCTGCAGGACGATAACATCCCAATTTTCATATTGCAGTGCTTCGCGCAGCGTTTTGTAAGTCTCTTCCCATTTATTCCAGTATCCGGTGCTCGGATTCGATGTCCGAAAGCCATATTTGGCCTCATTATTCTGATAAAAGTCCCAATGCTGCTGCAAAGAAGCACCGCCATATTCCAACGTAGCATAAACCACATTGCGCAGTCCGTTCTGATAGGTTATCTGGGGCAGGTAAGTCATTCCGTCAATTGTAAAACTGTTTCCGATACCCAAAATCTTCAGACTGTCGGGCATAAACGGAAGTTCCGCATTACGGATATGCGGTTTTTCAAAAGATTTGTTTACCGAAATGACGGTGCCGTCCGAAAACGTGAAATCCATCTTATAGCCGGCATCCACAATATTGACGATGGTGGGCGCATCCTTTCCGTCGCTTCCCTGCACCGCCTTACCGGTATCTTCGCCATTAATCACCCAGGTGCCCTGCTCACTGATTTCAACCGTAGGCGTCACCCCATCCTTTCCATACGCCGGAATGCCCGTATCTTCCCCATTGACGATCCAATGGTCATTGTCGCCGATCTCAATGGTCGGGGTTACTCCGTCCTGTCCCTGGGCCTTCACTCCGATATCCTGCCCGTTGATCCACCAGTTTCCGTTCTCTCCCACCTCAATGGTCGGAGTCACTCCATCCTCGGGCACCGCCTGAAGTCCGGTACTCTCCCCGTCGATATACCAGTTGCCATCCTCTCCGATAGACAGGATGGGCGTATATCCGTCCTTTACCGTTATGGTCTGCCCGTCGGAAAACTCTATAATATGGCAGCCTTCCTGCTCCTTGATGCCCACCACCGTGGCCCGGTTCTGCAACTCCGTCAGCAGTTTTTTCTGCTCTTCCAGCTCAGATTTTATGAGTGCGATCTCTTCCTTCCAACTATCATCATCGCAGGCGGCAAGCCCGCACAATCCCAACAATAAGATGCCCCAAAGGCACAAAATTCCTAAATTCAACCGTCTCATTAGAAGTCATTTTGTAAAAAGCGACGCAAGTTACAAAAAAAGTGCCAAACAGCCACACTCTTCCCCCGATTCCGGACCGAAATGGAGTCAAAAAGGAATCTCCCGAAAGGCCACATATTTTCGGGAAAAAAATAGTTTTATTCATCCGGAAAATCTATCTTTGTAGGAATCATAAACTCTAGATTATGGCAAAGATAGGAGAATATATCCGCCGCATAGAGATAGAGTCTCTGTGGAGCGGGCGCCATCACATCATTTGGGATTTGCAGAAGGATGTCAACATTCTGAGCGGTGTGAACGGTGTGGGCAAAAGCACCATTCTGAACAAGGTCATCAAGCAACTCACAGCCACTGCCGGCTCTCTGGGGCGCGAAATGCCGGGCGGGGTAAAACTGTCGTTCTATCCCGAGGATGCCACCTGCATTCATTTCGATGTGATCCGCAGTGTGGACCGGCCGCTCATTCACGGCGGACTGATCGAGAAACTGACCGATGCCCGTGTGGCTACCGAGCTCGACTGGCAGATTTACCAGTTGCAGCGCCGCTATCTGGACTATCAGGTCAATGTGGGCAACCGAATGATAGAGATGCTCACGAGCGGTGACCCGGAGGCACAGAACAAGGCCCGCGAGCAGGCCGAAGCCAAAAAGCGCTTTCAGGATCTGATCGACGACTTCTTCCAGGAAACCGGAAAGAAAATCCTGCGGAAGAGCAACGAGATATTTTTCAGCCAGATCGGTGAGGTGCTGTCGCCCTACCAGCTCTCTTCGGGTGAAAAACAGATACTGGTGATTCTGCTCACCGTGCTGGTCGAGGACAAATGCCCTTATGTGCTGTTCATGGACGAGCCGGAAGTGAGCCTGCATGTGGAATGGCAACAGAAGCTGATCACCACCATCCGGCAGATCAATCCGAACGTGCAGATCATCCTCACCACTCACTCACCGGCCGTGATTATGAACGGCTGGCTGGATGCCGTGACCGAAGTATCGGACATCACCACTGAATAACAACGCATTAACAAAAGGAGGCAGATATGGCCAAACGCTTATCCGAACATCTGAACTCGCTCTATCTGGGAGCTGCCAACAAGATGCGCTCCAAAACGGCACGTAAAAAAATCATTGCCTATGTGGAAAGCTATGATGATGTGTTCTTCTGGCGCATGGTCCTCGATGAATTCGAAAACGACCGGCGCTACTTCGAGGTGATGCTCCCCTCGCGCACCAATCTCGGAAAAGGAAAGAAAATCGTGCTTATGAACCAGCTGGGCAAACAGCTGGGCACGGACATGATTGCCTGTGTGGATGCGGACTATGACTATCTGTTGCAGGACACCAACTACACTTCACGCCTCATCAACCACAGTCCTTACATCTTCCACACTTATGTCTATGCCATCGAAAACTACCAGTGCTATGCGGAAAGTCTGCACAGCGTGTGCGTCATGGCCACCCTCAACGACCATCGCATCATTGATCTGGAAAGTTTTCTGGCCGAGTTCTCCAAAATCATCTGGCCGCTGTTCGTGTGGTCCATCTGGGCTTACCGCAATAATTTCTACCGCGACTTTACCATGACCGAATTCGGCAACATCGTGTCGTTCTCGGATGTCAACGTCTATCATCCCGAACATACCCTGGAGGTTGTCCGGAAACGGGTAAACCGGAAAATCGGTTATCTGCAAAATCACTTCCCGCAAGCCAAAGGGGCTTATGAACCGCTGAAGGAAGAGTTGCTGAAACTGGGAGTCACTCCGGAAACTACCTATTTGTATATGCAGGGCCACACTTTGTTTGAAAACATCGTCTGTCCGCTGCTCAATCCGGTGTGCACCCTGCTCCGCAAGGAGCGCGAACGCGAAATCCGCAATCTGGCCGAGCATGAAACCCAGATGCAGAACGAACTGTCGTGCTATCAGCACAGCCAGAGCACCGTGGAGTCGATGCTCCGCAAAAACATCAACTTCAAGAGCGCACCCCCCTATCAGCGTCTGCGCAACGACCTGATTGCCTTTTTGAAGAGCGATGAGCAGGAAAACACGAAAAACGATCCGCAAGCCACTCCTGCTTCACAGCCTCTGTCATATTACGACATGGCAGAAAGCAGTGAAGACAACGAAGACAATTATCTGTAACGGGAAATATTTACGTCAAAGGGGGCTGTCCGCATTCGGACAGCCCCCTTTGACGTATCAAAACACCAGCGCTCCTTTTCAGCTTTCAAAAACATCGAAATGAATTGGAAAAATCATCGTGATGACTTTCATTTTTCATCAGGATCATTTTTCAGGAACACCGGCATGAGCATTCTTAATTGAAATATTTGTCCAGTTTCTTCATCAGCATGCTCTTGCAGAACACCACCACACGGTCGCCCGCCTGAATCTGTGTATTACCGCTCACCAGCATACCCTCACCGGCACGTACCAGTCCTCCGATGGTCACCCCATGCGGCAGTCCCAGATCCTTCACTTCCTTCTTGGTAACCTTCGCATTTGGCTTTACCAAAAATTCTGCCACATCGGCATTGGCCAGCGTCAGACATTTCACATTGGCCACATCGGCATCCAGCATCAGCTGATAGATATGGCTGGCCGCAATTTCCTTCTTATTGATAATCGTACCGATATCCAGTTTCTCGGCCATACCGATATAGTCCATATTCTCGATGAGAGCCACAGTCTTGCGCACTCCCATACGCTTGGCAGTCAGACAAGCCAGAATGTTGATCTCCGTCTGGTCGGTCAGAGCCACAAAAGCCTGTGTGTGCTCGATATCCTCATCCATCAGCAGGGAAGCATCGCGTCCGTCGCCATGAATCACCAGAGCATCATCGGTTTCCAGCAGGTTGTTCAGTTCCATACACTTGGCGGTGTCCTGCTCGATGATCTTCACATTCATATAGCTCGGAGCGAATTTCGCCGCATGCACACTGATCATACCGCCGCCCATGATCATCACATTGCGCACATCTTCATAATGTTCCTTTCCCACAATCTTACGGATATAAGGAATATACTTTTTGGTACACATGAAGTAGGCCAGGTCACCCGATTTCAGTTCGTCGTCACCGTTCGGGATGATGGTTTCCTCGCCGCGCTTGATGGCTACAATATGATAGTTCACGCCCGAACCGTTCAGTTCCTTGAACGGGATGTTCAGAATCTCGGCCGTTTCACGCAATTTGATACCCAGCATGATGAGCGCTCCGTCGTGCACTTCCCACCACTGGCGCACCCAGCTTCGTTTCAGGGCCTCGGTAATTTCGCCGGCAGCCAGCAGCTCCGGATAAATCATGGAGTTGATGCCCATCTTCTTGAAGAACTCGCTGTGCTGGGGCAACAGATACTCATCGTTGTCAATACGGGCCACGGTCTTCTGCGCTCCCATGGCACTGGCCAGCATGCAGCAGGTCATATTCTTGGTTTCGTCGGGAGTAACGGCAATAAACAGATCGGCTTTATTGGTACCCGCCTCTCTCAGACCGTTGATTGAAGTGGGATGCACATTCAACGTCATCAAGTCGAAACTGTTGGCGATATTTGCCAGTTTTTCAGGATTCTCGTCAATCAATACGATGTCCTGGTCTTCCTTGGATAAAAGTTCTGCCAAGTGAGTGCCTACACCTCCGGCACCCGCAATCACTATTTTCATAGATCAATGTTTTACGAATTGTATAATCTCACGGGCTATGCTGTTGCTGTCCAGCCCCACAATCTGATAAAGCTGTTCCACACTGCCGTGTTCCACGAACTCATCCGGCAGTCCCAGGCGCTTCACCTTCAGGGCATATCCCTTGTCGGCCATATATTCCAGCACAGCGCTGCCCAGTCCGCCGGAAATCACACCGTCCTCAAGGGTAATCACGTGGGTAAACCGCTGGGCCACTTCTTCGAGAATCTCCGTGTCTATCGGTTTCAGGAAGCGCATGTCATAATGCGCCACCGTGAGTTTCTCTCCGCGCTCCTGCGCCTCCTTCTCGGCCTGCTCGATGGCTTTTCCGGCTTCATAGGCAATCGGTCCCAATGTCAGGACGGCCAGACTTTCGCCGTCTTTCAGTTTTTCTCCCTTGCCTACCGGTATCTCCTTCATCGCACATTTCCAGTCCACCAGATGTCCGCGTCCGCGGGGATAACGGATCACGAAAGGTCCCTTGTCCGGCAGCTGGGCCGTATACATCAGATGACGCAATTCGTGCTCGTTGCGGGGAGACGAGATGGTGAGATGCGGTATCGGGCGCAGATAGGCCAGATCGAACGCACCGTGATGCGTCGGTCCGTCTTCGCCGACCAGTCCGGCACGGTCCAGACACAACACCACGTTCAGTCTTTGTATAGCCACATCGTGAATGATATTGTCGTAGGCTCTCTGTGCAAATGCCGAATAGATATTGCAGAAAGGCAACATGCCTTCCTTGGCCATTCCTCCCGAGAAGGTCACGGCATGGCCTTCGGCAATGCCCACATCAAAGGCGCGGTCGGGCATGGCTTTCATCAGGATGTTCATGGAGCATCCTGTCGGCATGGCAGGAGTTACGCCGACAATGCGGTCGTTCTGCTGCGCCAGTTCCAGCAAGGTATTTCCAAACACATCCTGAAATCTGGGCGGCTGTCCGCTGGTGTCGCTCACGATGCGCTGTCCGGTGTCCTTATCGAATTTTCCGGGGGCATGCCAGATGGTTGCCGCCTGTTCGGCCGGCTTGAAGCCTTTTCCTTTCACCGTGTGCAGATGCAGCAGTTTCGGCCCCTTCATATTCTTAATATCACGAAGCACTTGCACCAGCTCCAGCACATTATGCCCGTTGCAGGGCCCGAAGTAACGGATATTCATTCCTTCGAAAATATTCTGCTGGTTGCTGATGAGCGATTTCACCGAATTGTTGAACCGGATGATGCTGTTCTTCCGCTCATCGTTGAGCACTCCCCAGCGATACAGTTTCTGCGACACCTGAAAACGGAGCCGGTTGTACCACGGGCTGGTGTGCAGCTGGAGCAGATAATGCTTCATGCCTCCCACACTGCGGTCAATACTCATGTTGTTGTCGTTGAGAATGATCAACAGATTATTGGGAGTGGACGAAGCGTTGTTCAGTCCCTCAAAAGCCAGACCACCGCTCATGGAGCCATCCCCGATTACGGCAATGACATTGCGGTCGGTCTCTCCTTTTTCCTCAAAGGCAACCGACATTCCCAAGGCAGCAGAAATGGAATTGGAAGCATGGCCACAAGTAAAGCTGTCGTACTCGCTCTCTTCGGGCGAAGGGAACGGACAGATGCCATGCAGTTTCCGGTTGGTAGAAAAACGTTCTCGTCTGCCGGTCAGAATCTTGTGCCCGTATGCCTGATGCCCCACGTCCCACACAATACGGTCGTAAGGCGTATTGAATACATAATGAAGCGCCACGGTCAGTTCAACGACCCCCAGACTCGAAGCAAAGTGCCCCGGATTGTCGGCCAGTTCGTCGATAATGTCCTGACGCAGCTCGGCACAAACCTCTGGCAACTTCTCCACGGGAAGCTGTCTCAGGTCGGCAGGTAAATTTATTTTAGACAATAAGTTGAAGTTTCTTTCCTTACTCATGACGATATAAATTATCGCAAAATTAGCATAATTTCGATGAAGTTACCTATTTTTGCAGAATTATTTTATTCCCGAAGAATTATTTGTATCGTATGGAATTCAGGACACAAATTGAATTGCCGAACGGCATTCCCCCGCTAAATCCCTTGGACCAGACGCTCTTTGTGGGCTCATGTTTTGCCGAAAATATCGGTTCGGAAATGGCGTCGCGCAAGTTCCCGTGTGCCGTAAATCCTTTTGGAGTGCTCTATAATCCGGCCAGCATCCGGCTATGCTTTCAGGAACTGACCGGAGAACTTCTGCCCGGAGATTTTCTGTTTGAATCAGAAACCGGATGGCATTCCTGGCTGCACGACAGCAGTTTCTGTGAAAACAGCCGCGAAGAATGCCTCAACGGTCTGCGGAACCGTCTGGAAGAAACCCGCCGACAACTACAAAAGGCACATACATTGTTTCTTACACTAGGAACAAACCGGGCCTACCGGCTGAAGGAACCGGGCCTGATTGTGGGCAACTGCCACAAGCAACCGGGCCGGCTGTTTGAGGAAATCACGCTGGACACCCGGGAATGTATCGAAGAACTGGAGACGGTCATCCGTCTGTGCCGTCGGGAAAATCCCGGCTTGCACATCGTGTTCACCGTAAGCCCTTACCGCTATGCCAAATACGGATTCCACGGAAGCCAGCTCAGCAAAGCCACCCTGCTTCTTGCTGCCGATGCGGTATGCCGCGCGCATCCGGACTTTTGTTTTTACTTCCCGGCCTATGAGATTGTGCTGGACGAACTGCGTGACTACCGCTTTTATAAGGAAGACATGCTCCACCCCTCCCCACAGGCCGTGGCCTATATCTGGGAATGTTTCCAGCAGACGTTCTTCACCCCCGAAACCCAGGAGTTCGTCAAAGAATGGGAATCGGTCAGACGCGCTTTGGAGCACCGCCCCACCCGCCCGGAGTCAAAAGCCTATCAAGATTTTTTGAGTAAAACTTTGTTAAAGTTAGAAAGCATACGAAAAAAATATCCGAACTTAGCATTAAGTTATGAATTCGATTGGTTATCTAGTCGCCTAAAATAAAAGAATATGGCCTATTCATTAGAACAAATCGCTTCACTCATCGGAGCCAAGCACATTGGAAATCAGGACTCCAAAATTGATTGGATCCTTACAGACAGCCGTTCTTTATGCTTTCCGGAGGAATCTCTGTTCTTCGCCTTGAAAAGCAATCGTAATGACGGACATCATTATATCCCCGAACTTTATCAGCGCGGAGTGCGCAATTTTGTAGTCAGTGCCCCTCCTCAAGATATGAGCTGCTATGCCGACGCCAACTTCCTGGTGGTACTGGACCCGCTCAAAGCGCTGCAACGCCTGGCCGAACGCCATCGCGAGGCATTCAACATTCCGATTATCGGCATCACCGGCAGCAACGGCAAGACCGTAGTCAAGGAGTGGCTTTACCAGATTCTGTCGGACAACTATGTCATTGCCCGCTCACCGCGCAGCTATAACTCGCAGATCGGTGTGCCCCTGTCTATCTGGAATCTGAACGCACAGACGGAATTGGGTATCTTCGAAGCCGGTATCTCGCAGTGTGGCGAAATGGAAGCCTTGCAGACCATCATCCAGCCGCAATACGGCATCTTCACTTCATTGGGCAATGCGCATCAGGAAAATTTCGTGTCTATGGACGAGAAGTGTCACGAAAAGCTGAAGCTCTTCAAAGATGCCGAACTCCTTATTTATAATGAAGACAATACAATGATCAAGGAAGGCATACAGAGCTATGGCATGAGCAGCAAGGCCTTCGGTTGGTCATTCCATAACCCGGACGCCCGCCTGTTTGTGCGTCCCGAATATCAGGAGCGCTCCACCGTGCTGACCTACCGTTATCAGGGCACTACCGATCAGGTGGAAATCCCGTTCATCGACGAAGCGTCCATCACGGATGCCACTCACTGTCTGGCCATGGCATTGTACCTGAATGTGAACCGCAACGTCATCCGACAGAAAATGGCCCAACTGGAGCCCATCGCCATGCGTCTGGAAGTGATTGAAGGTAAAAACGGCTGTACGCTGATCAACGACAGCTATAACTCCGATTTCAATGCCCTGGACATTGCACTGGACTTTATGAACCGCCGCCCGGACTGTCAGGGAAAAGAGCGCACCGTGTTGCTGAGTGACTTGTGCCAGACCGGAGAAAAGCCGGAAGAACTGTATGGCAAGGTGGCCACCTTACTGGAAAGCCGCCATATCAAGAAGGTAATCGGCGTGGGCGAAGCCATCAGCCAGTTTGCCGACCGTTTCCCGATGGAACATCATTTCTTCACTACGACCGACGAACTGATCGGTAGCGGTCTGCTCGAAACCTTGCGCAACGAGGTGATCCTCATCAAGGGAGCCCGCACCTTCCGTTTCGACGAACTGACCGAACTGCTGGAACTCAAGGTACACGAAACAATCCTGGAGATTGACTTGAATGCCGTAGTAGAAAACATGAACTACTACCGCAGTTTCATGAAACCGGAAACCAAGATGGTATGCATGGTCAAGGCTTCGGCCTATGGTGCCGGTGCCGTCGAGATTGCCAAGACGCTTCAGGATCATCACGCCGACTATTTGGCTGTGGCTGTGGCCGACGAGGGAGCGGATCTGAGAAAAGCCGGTATCAAATCGAACATCATGATCATGAATCCGGAAATGACCGCTTTCAAGACTTTGTTTGAATATGAACTGGAACCTGAAGTATATAGCTTCCGACTGCTCGACGCTCTGATTCATGCGGCAGAGAAAGAAGGTATCACCAACTTCCCGATCCACATCAAACTCGATACCGGTATGCATCGTCTGGGATTTGACCCATATAAGGATATGGAACAGCTCATCGAAAAGCTGAAACACCAGACTGCGGTTATCCCGCGCTCGGTATTCTCTCACTTTGTGGGTAGCGATGCCGACGGATTCGACGAATTCTCCAAATTACAGTATGAACGTTTCCTGCATGGCAGTGACATGCTTCAGAAAGCATTCCCGCACAAGATTCTGCGCCATATCTGTAACAGTGCCGGAATCGAACACTTCCCCGAACGCCATCTCGACATGGTCCGCCTGGGACTGGGCCTTTACGGTATCAATTCGCGCAACAACGAAACCATCAACCACGTCAGCACCCTGCGCACAACCATCTTGCAGATTCACGATGTGCCCAAAGAGGACACCGTGGGCTACAGCCGCAAAGGCATCCTGCACCGCGACAGCCGCATAGCTGCCTTGCCGATCGGTTATGCCGACGGACTGAACCGCAAACTGGGTTGCGGACGCGGCTACTGTCTGGTCAACGGACAGAAAGCGCCTTACGTAGGTAACATCTGTATGGATGTGTGCATGATTGACGTTACGGACATCGACTGCAAGGAAGGAGATTCTGTAGAAATCTTCGGAAAGAATCTTCCGGTAACGGTTCTGAGCGACTTGCTGGATACCATCCCTTATGAAATTCTTACCGGTATCAGTACCCGCGTGAAACGTGTTTATTTCCAGGGATAAAGCACTAGTATAAATATAAAAGAAAGGTGTATCAAAACGTATATTATGGCAGATTTTGATACACCTTTCTTGTTTTATAGTAAAGACTCTTACTTTCACAAGCCCTCATCTTTATCTGAATTTTAAAATTCCATAATCTTTCCAATCTCTACATTTTTTCAAAAATTCTTTGCCTATATATCCTTTTATATATATCTTTGCAATGCACACGTGTGCATTTTAAGAAAATAACCCTAATCAAAACCTCAAAAACCAGTACACATGAAAAGTTCTATCCTATTAGCCAGTTTTATTTTTGCCTGTTCGGCACTCTGTCATGGACAAGAGATTACAACTGGAAAATTCAAAGAGTTATGTAAAGTATACATGTCGGCCACTCGTATCTTAGGCGAAATGAAAACATCATCAGACTGGCCTAAAACCAATGAAGATTTAAAAAAGCTACAAGAAAAAGGCTTGAACAATTCTTCATTACAAGAAATTTTGCAACTTACGTATCCGACTTGCCCAAAAGAATTTAAAGACGAGTACGAAAAAGCCTTGCAAAAACAGGCTGAAATGAAAGATGCCATAAAACGTTTGTCTATGGGCGGAGTCTTGCAATCAAAAGAAATTGCCACACAAATCGATAACTTTGCCCAAGCATTCAAACTTCAGGAATTAGTTTACGACGAACGAAAAGACGGTGAAGGAGCTCCATTTGAAACCAAAAAACAAAGAGATGCCCGTATGAAATGGTGGCGTGACGGAAAATTTGGCATGTTTATTCATTATGGTCTGTACTCAGGACTGGCGGGAGAATTTCAAGGAAAAAAATATGAAGGATGTGTTGAATGGATACAAATGCAATCAGGTGCTGATTTTGAAACCTATAAAAAAGAAGCACTTCCCCGCTTTAATCCTCAAAGCGGTATGGCTGAACAATGGGTCAAACTGGCAAAAGAAGCCGGATGCACTTATACAGTCTTAACCAGCCGACATCATGAAGGATTCAATATGTTTGAAACTCCTGAATATGATTTCAATGTAAAAAAGGCCAAAGGTATTGACATTGTCAAGGAGTATGCCGCAGCCTGCAAAAAATATGATATGAAAGCCGGCTATTATTTTTCACTGCTTGACTGGAATCATCCGGATTATGATCCTACCGGCTCCGGTATTTCCTATCCAGCCGGAAATTATGCTGCCGCCCAACAGGGAAAACGCCACTTTGGCAATCATCAAAAATACAAAGAATATTTGTTTGATATCTTCAATGAATTATTGGACAACTATAAAGTAGATCTCGTCTGGTGGGACTTCAGTCAACCCAAATTTCAAGGTGATGCCGCATGGGGAGCTACACGATTAATGAAAACATTGTTTGACAAATATCCCAAAGCCATTCAAAACAACCGTCTTTATCACTCTGAGAACCATTTGAGTGAAGGAGGTATCAAAGTAACTCCAACCTGGAAAGGTGATTATTCTACAGCAGAACATCATATTCCCGCAACAGGCATAGATGGAGACTGGGAAGCCTGCCAAACCTTAAACGGCACCTGGGGATACTCTGCAGACAATCAAAAATGGAAATCGGCGGATGAATTGATTCATGAATTGGTAGACGTTGTCAGCCGAGGTGGAAACTTTCTTTTAAATATCGGTCCCAAACCAGACGGTTCTATCCCGGAAGAAAGCATCAGATTGTTTCAAAGCATTGGCAAATGGATGAAAACAAACGGTGAAGCTATTTATGGAACCCGTGCCAATCCATTCGATCAGGAATTCAGTTGGGGAAGAGTCACCAGAAAAGGAAAAGACAAGCTATATCTTATTATTTATGAGAAACCCGAGAATGGAAAAATTGAATTGCCATGTACTTTCAAAAAAGAAAAAGCAAAAGCAAATAAATTGAACGAAAAGAAAAATGTTCCGATTGTCCTGGATCATTCAAATAAAAAATGTGTTCTGGATATTAATTCCGTACATATAGAGAAACCGGCTACCGTAGTCGAACTCAACGGTGAATGGCAACTGTAACACCCTATAAAAAGTACCCTCTGTTTTGTCACACATAAATGAAGTGATAAAACAGAGGGTATCTTTCTTATAAACTGTCTCGAAGTTCTAACGTTAAAGGCAAAACTATGTCTTGTTTTTCATTTTCCTGATATTCTATAGCATGCAGAAGCAAATCCAATAATGTATGCGACAATAATTCTATGGACTGGGAAAATGTAGCCAACTCCGGTTCACAGACAAGTCCCATAGGATTGTCATCAAAACCGACTACAGACACCTCATCAGGCACAGAAATCCGTTTTTCTTTTAAAAATCTGAGAACCCCGATTGCAACTTCATCATTAATACAGATAATCGCATCCGGCGTATCTCTGTCCTGAAAGAGACTAGAAGCAGCCTTATATCCATCAGCAATAAAAATCTGCTCAGCCTCGACCACTTTTTCAAAATCAAGACCGGATTCATGTATCGCATCCCGATAAGCATTCAAACGATCACTGAAAATAGTTGTATAACCGTGATAGGAAACATAAGCAATACGCTTTTTCCCACGAAGAACCAACTCAGAAACCACTTGTTTCATAGCTTTGTGATTATCCAAAGTTATAGTAGGGTAAAGAGTTGATTGAGGGACACGGTCAAAGAAAACCAACGGGATATTTTCTTCTGCCAACAGATTGAAATGCGTTGTCGTTTGCGTACGTAAACCTACAGAAGCAGCCACTCCTGCCACTCGCATACTAATTAACAATTGAATGATATCCCGCTCCACTTCCGGATTGTCATTGGACTGGAATATCATGACCAACACTCCTTTTTCACGCGCCAATTCCGTGATACAGGATATCAGTCGAGAAAAGAAATGATGCTTCAGATCAGGAATAATAAAAGATATAATATTGGTTCTTCCGTTTCTAAAGTTTTGGGCTAAAAGATTCGGAGTATACCCCATATTTCGTACTTCTTCTAAAATACGATTTCGGGTTTCTTCTTTTACCTTCTTACTCCCCTTCAAGGCACGAGAAACTGTAGCATGATGTATTCCCAATTTTTGTGCTATATCTTTGATTGTTATATCTTTTTTCATATCCAACAGTTATAATCTCTCTATGCCCAAACTTCCCAACAAACACAACTATTCCTCAACGTAGGCTTTCTTTATAAAGACCTCTTCCACCGGACGTTCTTTGCGGGTTTTCACTTTCTCAATGGCTTCGGCCACCTGAATTCCCTCAATGACTTCACCGAACACGGTGTATTCACCATCCAGGTGCGGGGCACCGCCCTCAGAAGCATAGGCCGCTTTCTGGGCTTCGTTGAAATAGGCCGGCGGATTCTGGGCCACCATTGCCTCAGCCTGCTGCATCAGCGAATCCTTCAACGCCTGATATTTCTCCTGATCGGAACGGCGCAACAGGAAGAGTTCCTTCATCCGGCTGCGGGAAAGGGTGTCATAACACTCATCTACCTTGCTCTGATAAATGGCCTGATGCAGTTCCATCAGTTGGGCACCGTCATAGGTATGTCCCGTCACGATATAGAACTGGGTTCCGCTGGATGCGCGCTCCGGGTTCACATCATCCCCCATACGGGCAGCTGCCAAAGCTCCTTTCTTGTGGAAGTACTTGGGGTAGACAATCTCGGCCGGGATGGTATACTGATACTGGTTGGTGTCCACTGCCAGAGGCATGCCGGCCGGTTTCAGTCCCGGATCACCGGTTTGGATCATAAAGTTACGGATCACACGGTGGAACAGAATGTTGTCATAAATACCTTCTTTCACCAACTTGATAAAATTGTCCCGATGTTTGGGCGTATCATTATACAACTTGACACGGATGTCTCCCATCGAGGTTTCAATGCACACAATTGTTTCTTTTTCCATATTCTTTTTCTGGTTACTGCATCCTGCAATCATCATGATGAATGAAAGCAGTAAAATAGATCGCACGATTCTCATAATCCTCTTTTTATTTGCAAAGATAAGCTTTTCGTTTGAATGTAAGTCTCTTTCCCGGATTTTCGAAGATATAAAGTATGGATTTGGGCGGATATTGGAATTAATTCATATCTTTGTATTTCATTAAACTAGAAAACTATACCTTTTATTTTTATGAAAAAGCTTTTGAAATGGACAATCGGGATTCTGTTGAGCCCTGTCATTCTGTTCATTCTTCTTTCTATATTGCTCTATATTCCACCGGTTCAGCGCTTTGCGGTGCGTACCGTCACGGAATATATCTCCGAAAATACCGATACCAAGGTGTCGGTAGAAAGTCTGCGTCTTTCCTTCCCTCTTGACCTGAAACTGGAGGAATTCCGGATGAACGATCGCAGCAATGGATTGCTCGTGGGCGTAGAGTCACTGATTGTGGACCTGCGTCTGACTCATCTGTTGCGGGGACAGGTTGATGTGGAAGGCATCACGCTGAATCAGGGTATGGTCAATACCCAGAAGATTATCCCGGGAGTATCGGTGCAAGGTGAGGTAGGACGCTTCTTTATCAACTCACACGGCATAGACCTGAAGAAATCGGAGGTAATTGTCAATAACGCACAACTGGATGATTCCAATGTACGGATCTTGCTGAATGATTCGACCTCGGAAGATACGACAACCAGCGGACCGGTATTGTGGAAAATACGTCTGAAAAAAGTGGGTATAGACAACACGGCCCTGCATCTGAGTATGCCGGGAGATACCATGCAGATAGACAGCCGGTTGCGACAGGCTCGGTTAAGAGACGGTCTGGTGGATCTGGAGAAGAACCGGTATACAGTGCGCCAGTTCCAGTTGCAGGCTGATACCCTGAAATATAACATTACAACGGCCCCAGCTGTGGCCGGATTGGACTACAACCATATCCTTTGTCAGAATATCGGCATCGGTATTGACTCGATAGACTTTAATCTGGAACCGATGCTGCTTCAGGCTCAAATCAACAAGTTCGCCTTGCAGGAAAAAAGCGGGCTTGCCGTGACCAACCTCAGCGGAGCAATCCGGTTGGACAGTGCAGGCATACAGTCGCCTCAACTGTTATTGAACACTCCGGATTCTTATCTCAAGGCTTCGGTGGACATGGTCTGGACGGCTGTGGATGCCACGGCCAAAAATCCGGGTAAGTTCATGGTGCGTCTGTTGGGTAGTATCGGCAAACAGGATCTGTTGCTTTTCGGAGGCGCCCTGCCCAAAAGCTTTGCCCGGGCCTACCCCAACCGACCGATGAGCGTCCGCGTATCTGCCGACGGAAACCTGTCCCGTCTGAAACTGCAGACTCTGGAGGTGCAGCTTCCGGGTGCCTTTACCCTGAAAACCAAAGGCGAGGCCTGGAATGTGACGGATATGGAGAAACTGCGCGGCAATCTTCAGATTAACGGACAAACGCAGAATATTGATTTTGTCAAGACCTTGGCCGGTCCTGACGGTATGCAGGGAATCGCTCTGCCTCCTATTACCCTGAACGGTAAGATTGGAGTGGACGGTAGCCGCTATCAGGCAGATCTTCAGCTGAGAGAAAGCCGGGGCGTGGTACAGATGAAAGGAGCATTCAATCAAAAACAGATGAGCTACCGCGCAGATGTTCAGGTACGCAACCTGAACCTGACTCATTTCCTGCCCAAAGATTCACTATACCATCTGTCGGCAACAGCTCACGTTCAGGGACAGGGCACAGACCCGCTTTCACGCCATACCCGTCTGAACGGTAAGGTTTCGCTGGATTCTTTGGGCTACGGCAAGTATCATATCAGTGATATCGAACTGAATACCTCGCTGCAAAAGGGAGAAGCCATTGCCACACTGAACGGAGAAACTCCGTTGTTTAAGATTGATACCTATCTGAAAGCGCTGCTCAGTAAAAAGGAAATCGGAGCGGAACTGCGGATGAGACTGGCAGAGGTGGATCTTTATGGACTGGGCCTGTCGCCCAAACCGCTGAAAACAAATCTGATGCTGAGTGTGGACGGCGCATCCAACCTGAAAGACAAGCATGAGGTGGACGCACAGATCAGCCATCTGGTGCTTACCACCCCCGATTCGACTTATAACACCAAAGACCTGAAGCTGAAAGCTCTGGCTTATCCGGACACGACTTATGCCTATCTGGAATCCGGCGACATGCTGCTGAATGTCAGTGCACGCGAAAACTACATGGATATCAGCACTAAGGCAACGGATTTCCTGCAAGCCTTGAATGATCAGGTGAAACGGAAACATATTGATCAGGATTCGCTGAAGACATTGCTTCCAATGCTCAAACTGAAAATCGTTTCCGGACGCGACAATCCGATCATCAACTATCTTTCGACCAGTGGATACTCTCTGAAGGATTTGTTCTTTGATTTGGAGAGTGATCCGAATGTGGGACTTAACGGAGGGGGGCATATCTATGCCCTGAACACAGGCGGCATTCTGATTGATACGATACAGACTCATATCTATCAGGATAGCACGGGCGTGAAGCTGGACAGCCGCATTAAAAACGGTCCTAAAAACAAGCAGATTGTATTTGAAGCATTGCTGAATGCCAATATCTATGCCACCGGAGCCGGAGTAAATCTGGTGTATTACGACGAGAAACGGAAAAAAGGTGTAGACCTGGGAGCCATTGCACACATTGAGGATTCCGGAGCACGCGTCTCGCTCTATCCGGCCGAGCCGATTCTGGCTTATCGCCGTTTCAAGCTGAATCCGGATAATTTTGTTTTCCTGGGAAATAACAAACAGATAGAGGCCAATATTGATTTGCAGGCCGATGACAGTACCGGTATCCAGATTTACAGTACCGCTGGAGAGCATGTCTTGCAGGATCTGACCGTGTCCTTGAGTCACATCAATCTGGACGAGCTGACTTCGGTCATCCCGTACGCACCGCGTATCAGCGGTTTCCTGAAAGGAGATACACACATGATGCGCACTGAGGAAGAACTGTCGCTGAGCAGTGAACTGGAAGTCAACAATATGGCTTATGAAGGGGCTTCGCTGGGAGATATCGGCCTCAGCCTGATCTATATGCCCGATGATGACGGTACTCATGCCGTAGACGCCATGATTCTGCAAAACCATAAGGAAGTGGCCAGTCTGTCGGGAAGCTATAACGGCAATTCGGAGACGGAAGCTATTGATGCCAATCTGGAACTGCTGAGATTCCCGCTGTCTATGGCCAACGGTTTCATCAGCGATCAGATGGCGACACTGAACGGTTATGCCAACGGCAATATCAGTCTGACGGGAAGCACGGCCAAACCGTTGATTAATGGAAAAGTACTGCTCGATTCGGTAAATATCCGGTCAAAGGAATACAGCCTGGCCCTACGCATCAATAAGGACTCCATTGAGTTGCAGAACAACATACTGAATCTGAACAAGATTGATCTTTATGGTTCAAACAAGAATCCGCTGACGGTAGACGGCAGTATCAATATGAAGGACTTGGGCGACATCAAACTGGATTTGAGCATGCAAGCCCGGAATTTCGAGCTGATCAATGCTTCAAAGACCAAGGATGCCACAGCCTACGGAAGGGTGATGGTAGACCTGAATACAACGCTGAAAGGAGACATGAACGACATCAGCATGCGCGGACAGCTGAATGTACTGGGCAGCACGGATGTGACTTATGTCCTTAAAGATTCGCCGCTTACGGTGGAAGACCGGCTGAGTGATCTGGTTACCTTTACGGATTTCTCTGATACAACGGAGCATGCTCAGGTAGTACGGCCGCGCCCGATGAACATCGACATGGTGATGGTGCTGAACATTGACCAGGCCGCTCAGGTACACTGCCTGCTCAGTCCGGACCGTTCGCATTACATTGATTTGGAAGGTGGCGGTGCGCTGACCATGATTTATACCCCCGACGGTGACTTGCAATTGAGCGGCCGCTATGAGGTGATCAGCGGTGAAATGCGTTACTCCCTGCCGATTATCCCGCTTAAGACCTTTACCATCAAGAGTGGCAGCTATGTGGAGTTCACCGGAAATATGCTGAATCCGCGCCTCAGTCTGGCTGCGACAGAACGGGTACGAACCACGGTGACTGAGAATGAGGTGCCGCGCACCGTAAGCTTTGACGTCGGTATCTCCATCAGTCAGACACTGGAAAATATGGGACTGGAGTTTACGCTCGAGGCTCCCGAGGATATGAATGTGCAGAACGAACTGGCTTCCATGTCGGTAGAACAGCGCGGTCGTCTGGCCGTGACCATGTTGGCCACAGGTATGTATCTGTCGAACAATAATGCCAGCAGTTTCTCTACATCGAATGCCCTGAATGCTTATTTGCAAAGCGAAATCTCCAAGATCAGCGGACGTGCACTCAGTACGATTGATCTGAGCATCGGTATGGAGAATTCCACTTCAGCCAGCGGCAGCAACCAGACGGATTATTCTTTCCAGTTTGCCAAACGCTTCTGGGGAAACCGCATCAGCGTGATTGTCGGCGGTAAGGTTTCTACCGGAGAAGATGTCGAGAACACGGGAGAAACCCTGATCGACAACGTGTCGGTGGAATATCGTCTGGACAACTCCGCCACCCGTTATGTCAAGGTATTCTATGACAAGAGCTATGAGTCACTGCTCGAAGGTGAGATTACGGAGATGGGTGCCGGTTTGGTGCTCCGAAAGAAAATGACCCGATTAGGCGAACTCTTTATTTTCAAGAAACGGCAGAACAAAAAAGAAGAGCCGGCGGATTCGGTAAAAACAGAGAAGTAAACAAACATGATGAAGATACGGAATATTATTTATGCCTTGTGCAGTCTGGTTCTCGTTTCGGGATGTTCTACGACCAAGAACATCCCCGAGGATGAGACACTCTATGCCGGTATAGAAGAAATAGCCTTTGGTTATAAGGCAGGTACCAAGAAGAAAAAGAAAGAGAAGGAAAAAGGAGTCATTACCTCGCTTGCGGACGCCTATAAGACCGTGGATGAGGTGCTGGTCAAGAAAAATGCCTCTGTTTTAAAGAATCAGGAACTGACCAAAGAAGAGAAAGACTCCATAAAACAGGAGGAAGAGCACATCAAGGAAGCATATACCAAGGCGCAGGAGGAGGTGGAGGCTGCATTGGCCTATGCTCCCAATGCCTCGCTTATGGGTAGTTCTTCCATACGACATCCGTTTCCGGTACGTCTGTGGATTTACAACAGCTTCGTAAATTCAAAGAATAAGATCGGCAAATGGATTTTCAATCAGTTTGCGGCAACTCCTATTTATATCAGTACCGTGAATCCGGAAGTGCGTTCTCTGGTGGCTCAGAACACCTTGCGGAACTATGGCTTCTTTTTCGGCACAGTGTCGCACGAGATTCTTCCGTTGAAGAATCCCCGTGAGGCAAAGATTGCCTATACGGTGATGCCGAATCATCTGTACCGTCTGGATTCCATTGCATACTTGCATTTTTCTGTCGGAGCCGACAGTCTGATCCGGAATACCATGTCCCAAACCTTATTGAAAAAGGGAGATGCGTTCAGCGTGTTGAACCTTGACGGGGAGCGCAGCCGTCTGAACAGCCTGTTCCGGAACAATGGTTTCTTCTATTACAAACCGGAGTATATTGCTTATCGTGCAGATACGGTAGCAAAACCTTACAAGGTGCAATTGCAGGTGATGCCGGCTGCCAATATCCCGAAAGCCGCACAAAAGAAATATTATCTGGGAAAAACCAAAATCAATATCTACCAGCAGAACGATTTTGAACTGACCGATTCTATCGGACGGAAGGATTTCAAGATGTTTTTCTCAGACAAGAAGCATAAAACGCCTTTGAAGATGAATGCAATCCGCCGCTATCTGTTCTATAAGAAGGGTGATCTGTATCGGGAAGATTTGCAGAACTTCATCCAGGAGCAGTTGAGCGGAATGGGAGTATTCAGTCAGGTGAGCATGAAATATGTGCCGCGCGATTCGATGATGACCAGCGATACGCTGGATATTGAAATCAATGGTGTGCTGGACAAACCTTATGATGGTGAGTTTGAGGCAAAGGTAACCTCAAAGAGCAATGATCAGGTGGGACCGGGTATCTCTTTCGGAATGTCCAAGCGAAATGCTTTCCGGGGAGCGGAGAAATTGAAGTTTGAGGTACACGGCTCTTATGAATGGCAGACCAATTCCAATGTGGTCGGTGACAATTCCGTAATCAATTCCTATGAATACGGAACCTCCCTTTCTCTGGATTATCCGCGTCTGGTCATGCCGGGATGGCGCAAACTGTCGCGCAGGGCTTTTACCAGTACATCGTTTACGTTGGATGCCACTTGGCTGAACCGGGCCAATTTCTTCAATATGGTGTCCCTCAGTGCCCGTGTAGCCTACACCTATCAGAGCAAACTTCGTGTCAAGCATGAGTTCATTCCTTTCCGTCTGGATTATGACGAATTGCTGAAAACCACGCCACGCTTCGATTCGATCATGAATGCCAATGAGGCACTCTACATCAGTATGCGTAACCAGTTTGTGCCTTCGATGCGCTATATTATGACTTATTCCAGCAGTAAAAAGGCGCGTAACCCGATAGCTTTTACCCTAGACGTCAAGGAAAGTGGAAACGTGACTTCCGGAGTGTTTGCCGCCTTTGGACAGCCTTTTAACCAAAAGGACAAGAAGCTGTTTAAAGTACCTTTTGCCCAGTATATACGTCTGGCAGCAGATTTTCGTGAGTCGTTCAAACTGACTTCCAGAAGCAGTCTGGTGGGACGCATCTCTTTGGGAGCCATATATAGTTACGGTAACTCTACCAATGCTCCTTACAACGACCTGTTCTATGTGGGAGGTGCCAACAGTATCCGTGCATTCAACATGCGTGGAGTGGGACCGGGCTCTAATGTACCGGGACTTTCGCGCTACTCTTATGTGGACCAGATGGGTGACATCAAGTTTGAGGCGAATCTGGAATACCGTTTCCCGATTGTGGGAAGCCTTTACGGAGCTACGTTCCTTGATGCCGGTAATGTGTGGCTGATGCATGCCGATCCGAACCGTCCCGGCGGAAACTTCGATCTGAAGCGTCTGGGCCGTGAGATTGCTCTGGGCACAGGATTGGGTGTACGTTATGACTTGGAGTTTCTGGTGCTGCGCTTTGATGTAGGTGTCGGACTGCATGCTCCGTACGACACCGGAAAAAGCGGTTACTACAATTTGCCGCGTTTCAAGAAAAGTCTGGCCTACCATCTGGCTGTAGGTTATCCTTTCTAAACGCTTTTTGTGAACCATATAAAAACCTGCAGGTTGCAAAAATACAAATCATTTCATTTTGCAACCTGCAGGTTTTGTCTATCTTTGCAACCTAATATTTTATTTTTTAACTATCAATCATTTTTTTATTCATGAAACGAGTATCGCTTCTAGTTTTTGTATTCTCAAGTTTATTCTGTTTGATTACCGACTCCTGGGCACAGAATCAAGCTCCCATGCTGGATTCTACTTCCACCGAGCCTTCATTATATGAACGGATAGCCGGTCAGAACGCACGGGAGCTTAGTTCACACATGAATTTCAATTTCTGCACGACCGAGCACACGGATTTTCAGAATTTTGAATTTACGGAATCGAAATTCAAGATCCGCCGCATGCGTTGGGAAATCTATGGAGATATTGCCCCTACGTTGTCATTTCACTTCCGTCAGAACCTCAACGGTTCTTTTGAGCTGAGCGGCATGGAAAATATCAATAATTCCATTGAAATGGCCTTTGTACGCTGGAAACCCACGGAAAAGGTGGAATTGATGATCGGAAAGCAATTCCTGAATGTCAGCGGTTATGAGTGTTGGGTGAACGGTGTGGATGTGCGTGAGTTTTCGGATTTCAACGATTATTTCAATCCTTGCCGCGCAGGTGTAACGGCAAATTTCCATTTCACTCCGGATCAGATGCTGGGATTACAGCTGGCCAATTCCATTCCCAATACCCTGGATAAATATTTGCCGTATAACGTGCCTACCTCAATAGAGAAATCCAAGGCTCCGCTGATTGCCGGTGCGCAGTGGATCGGTTACTTTGCCGACAAGGCACTCATGCTGCAGTATTCCGCTTCTTTCGGCAATATGGCCAAGAACAAGAACCAGCTGATGCTTACCGGAGGAAATGTATGGAAGAAAGGACCGGTGACTGCTTATCTGGACTTTATGTACTCCCGCGAAGGGCTGGATACCAAAGGTCTGGTGAGCCAGTTGAGCGACCTGACCACCGCAGCCGAGGGAAATGCACAGCCTTGGGCACCGGTATCGGCACAGAATGTGGAATATTTTACCACAATTGCCAATATCGACTATCGGGTTCACAAAAACTGGAATGTGTTTGTCAAGGGAGCCTTTGAAACAGCCGGGGTCTATGAAAGCAACGGACTGAAGAACAATCAGGAAGTTCTGTTCCCCAAGGGACTTTATAAGCGCACCTGGAACGGTCAGCTTTGTGCCGAGTATATTCCGATGCCCGAACGGGACAATCTGCGCTTCTATGCACATCTGCTGTATAAAAAATATAACTATACCTCACTGGGTAAGCAGTTGGGCGCGGCCAATAATGACATGCAGCGCATCACATTAGGTCTGGTCTATACCATTCCGGTATTCTAAACCTCCTACCCCTATAAAAATAGTCCGGATAAATGATTTCAGTTTATCCGGACTATTTTTATAGAATCATATTTATCTCAAAAAGCGCTCACGTCCCCAGAAATAGCGCGACAGATGCAGGCGGTCCAAGAGCCAGGTCAGAAACAGGCATCCAAGCAAAGTGACCGAAGTGGCCACCACCAGAAAGAGCAACCCTGTAGCATCAAAAGCAAACAGGGGAAGCAGCAATTTTGCCCCCATCGTAAAAATGGGAGAAAAGACCAGAATCGGGAGTGTATTCTGCCCGATAAACGAACTGCCACGTTGCACCCGCTCCGGAAGCCGGGAATAAACCGCCAGAAGCAGACTCATCACCAGATAGACTATGGTGACTCCACTCAAGGTATTCTTGTCGAAATGAACCGGATCAGCCAGCAGCAGCAACAACGGCAGCAATGCCCAACAGCTGGGACGGATAAAAATATTCAAGGGAACACTCATCCGGGCCAGAGCATAACCAAAGGCATAATAGAGCACATTGGTCACCGACATCAAGCCGGTAAAATGAGCCGTTGCAGCCAGAAGAACCGTTACCAACAAACTGCGAGAGAAATCATCCTTTATCTTTTTCAGACAACGGGTCGCGGTATAGACGATCACGGAAGCAATAATCAAAGTATGCAGATACCAATAGGGTCCTAAAGGATCCAGAAATAGCTTTCGCAGAATCAAAGTTCCCGAAAGCTGATCCACCGCATCGCGAGTCGGCAGGAAGGATGCCGCCGCCACATAACCGGTCTCAAATACCGCATAAGGCACAAAGAGCCACCACATGGAGCGCAGGAAATCCTTAGCCGGCTTACGCACATTCAGAAAATATCCCGAAAGAACGAGAAAGGCAGGCATGTGGAACGTATAGACAAACTGTTTGACCAGCGGATACTTATCTCCGATATAGGCCAAATGAAAAATGACCATCAACACGATACAGACACACTTGATAAAGTCTGCTGCTTCCAAACGTTCTTTCATATTCTCCTGTCGTTTTCTATGCTGTTTTTACGGAAGACATCAACGCGCATCCATTCGGGCGGCCACTACCTTCCAGTCAATAATACTCCAAATTTTCTGAATATAATCTGCTCTCCGGTTCTGATAGTCCAGATAATAGGCATGTTCCCACACATCAATGCAAAGCAATGGGGTCTGACCATGCTTCAGCGGGTTGTCGGCATTCGGATACTGCTCTATCTTGAGAGATCCGTTTTCGGTCTGCACCAGCCAGGCCCATCCGGAACCAAACAGTTTCAAGGCCGCCTCACTCATACGCTGACGGAAAGTCTCAAAGTCATCGAACGAAGCATATATGGCTTCCTCCAAAGCGCCTTCAGGCAGATTTTCCTCTCCTTCCTTAACCGGAGGTGCCAACTGCTCGAAATACATGGCGTGGTTAAATACCTGTCCGGCATTATTAAACAACGGACCGGCCGGAGCCTCCCGAATGATATCTGCCAGAGCCATGTCTTCATACTCTGTTGCCTCAATCAGCGTATTCAGCTGATTGACGTAGGCCTGCAGATGCTTTCCGTAATGATAGTTTAAAGTTTCCTCACTGATTACCGGTGCCAGATCAGACAATCCATATCTGAGTTCCAGCATTTGAATTTGTGTTGCCATGGTGAAAATGATTTTAAATAGGCAAAACCGCTTGCCTACTAAACAAATGTAAGAAGAATAAATGATTATACCTATCAAATTAAAGGAAATCTTTTTCGGAAAAAAACATTTTCATCTGCCATCTTTTTGTAAATTTGTGAAAACAACTATCACTATCGTATAACCCTAAAAATAAAGGATATGAATTTTAAGGAACTTTGCACCAAGCGCTTTTCGGTCCGCTCTTATCTGCCCACTCAGGTGCCGGACTCTGCCGTTGAATATATTCTGGAATGTGCCCGTCTGGCTCCATCTGCAGTAAACAAACAGCCATGGGTCATCTATGTGTGTCGTGATGAAGCGGTACGCCAACAGTTACAAGCTGCCTACAATCGAAGTTGGTTTCAGCAGGCTCCCATGTATCTGGTCGTTTGTCACAAGACAGACGCTTCATGGGTACGTCCAGCCGATCAGAAGAACCATGGCAACATTGATATTGCCATTCTGAGCGAACATATCTGCCTGGCAGCAGCCGAACAGGGATTGGGAAGCTGCTGGGTGTGCAACTTTGATCCGGATGGTGTACGTGCAGCGCTGAATCTGGAAACGAATCTGGAGCCGGCAGTCATCATTCCTCTGGGCTACAGCAATGAAACGGAGACCGAACATCCCAAAGTACGCAAGCCACTGAATGAAATCTGTATCATCAAATAAAGCAGCAAGACCCGATAAGAAAGCAAATATTCCCGTCTGAGCAACAGGAGCATCCTGATCACACTCAGACGGGAATATTTTTTTAAGATACAATCGGTTCTTCAGATACTGTCTTTGGCTTGTGTCGGAATATCTTATATCCCAAAGCAGCCACCAACAGGGTCATCAGAGGACTCAGATAATTAAAGAAGCAATAGGGCAAATAAACCAATGTGGACACGCCCAACACCATAGATTGTGTCATACCACAGGAGTTCCAGGGAATCAGCACCGAAGTAACCGTTACAGCATCCTCAGTACTCCGACTCAGAAGCCGGCTCTCAAAGCCCAAACGCTCATAAGTGTCGCGGAACATATTGCCCGTAAGGATAATGGACAAATACTGGTCGGCGCAAACCAGATTCATAAACAGACCCACCCCAACGGTAGAACCAACCAAAGAGAAGGTATTGTGTGCCAAACGGATGAACATGCGCATAATGCTTTCGATCATGCCGGCAGCACTCATGGAGGCTCCGAAAATCATGGCACAGAAGATCAGCCACACGGTACTCATCATACCCGACATTCCCCGGGTAGCCACCAGTTCGTTCAAGGCCGGCACTCCGGTATCCAGACTGGTACTGCCATAAACCAGAATCATCACTCCCTTGAAACGGTTCATCCACTTGCCTAAATCATCTCCGGCAATCTGGTCTACCAGATCGGTCTGTACCAATACAGCAGCCAAGCAGGCCATCACCGTGGCCGTAAAAAGAATCACCACTGCCGGCAATTTACGGGCAATCATCAGAGCCGTAACCAGCGGTACCAGCATCAGCCAGGGCGAAATCACGAAAACATGCTCCAAACCTTCGGTAAACTCGGCTACTCCCTGAGCAGTCGCCTCATGATGCATCAGTCCGGCCACCGTAAAAATAATCAGAGTGATCAGGAATGAAGGTACTGTCGTATAGCCCATATACCGAATGTGGGTGAAAAGAGGGGTACGGGTCGTAGAAGCGGCCAGAACGGTCGTTTCGCTCATTGGAGAAATCTTGTCTCCGAAATAGGCACCCGAAATAATGGCTCCCGCAATCCATCCTTCAGCAAATCCCTGCGCCTTGCCAATACCCAGCAAGGCAATACCGATGGTTGCGATGGTGGTCCAGGAGCTACCGGTCATAACGGATATAAAGGCACAAATGGCACAGGAAGACACCAGAAACCAACGGGGATCAATAATCTGCATCCCATAATAGATCATGGTTGGCACCACTCCACTCACCATCCACGAACCGCCGACGGCTCCAATGAGCAGCAAAATCAGGATGGCCTGCGACACTCCGCTGATATTTTCACTGACAGCACGTTCAAAGTCGTCCCATTTCATGGTTTTCAGCAGCAAGCCGATAATCACACAGCATGCCGAGGTGGTCAGCAAGGCAATCTGGCTTCCACCCGAAAGCGCATCACTGCCAAAAGCAGAAATCACACAAACCAGCAGACCGACCAACAACACCAGTGGGACAAAGGCCAGCCACACGGGAGGCAGTTTTCTGTTCCGATTCAAATCCTGAAGCATTCCTTCAGTGTCTACCTTGTAATCTTCCTTCATTTTTCTTGACTCTTCCTGTTACAACACTATTTTAAATCTGACAAAACCTCTTATACTTGAAAAATGCGTCATTGCCCTCGGACAAGGAACAATAACGCATTTCTATATCATTTACCCAATCAGAATCAGGCTACCTTTTCCAGTTTCTTCATGACTGAGAAGATGAACAGGGCTGCCAACAGACAGAGACCCATCAAAACTCCCCATACGACAGTCAGTTCGAAATCGCCCCACAAGAAAGCGGCAACAGAAGTCAGATAGTTACCGATTGCAGTAGCCACGAACCAGCCACCCATCATCATACCCTTGTACTTCGGAGGAGCTACCTTAGATACGAAAGAGATACCCATCGGAGAAAGCAGCAACTCACCGAAAGTCAGCACCAAGTAAGTAGAGATCAACCAGTTTGGTGATACGAAAGAAGCTGTACCGGCCTGAACAGCCTCAGCCTGAGCATTCGGAGTCAGCAAACCGAAAGAAGCAAACATCATCAACACGTAACCGCAGGCAGCAACCAACATACCCAAACCGATCTTACGAGGTGCAGAAGGCTCTTTACCCTTGCGTGCCAATGAACTGAAAATAGCCATAGAAACCGGAGTCAGAGCTACCACGAAGAATGGGTTGAACTGCTGGAAGATCGGAGCATTAACATCTACTGCACCGTCCAGATTAACATATCTCCATCCCAGGAACGCAGCGGCCAGCACAATCACAATCGCAGAGATTCCTTTTGCCTTGGCAGTCTTTGACTGGAACAAAGAGAACAAAGCGTAAACGATGAAGATTACAGCAACCAGGTTCCATACACTGAACATCATGCTTTCCAGTCCGGTAGAACTCTTGGCGGTAAACTCATCTGCGAAATAAGTCAAGGTCAGACCATTCTGATGGAAAGCCATCCAGAAGAAGATAACCACAGCAAATACCAGGCACAGAGCCACGATACGTGCCTTTGTTTCTGCCGGTGACAATTCTTCAGCAGGAGCCTCCTGAGCCTTTCCGGCAGCAGCAGGTTTGGCAGCGCCACCCTCTACATGCTTGAAAGTACTGCGGAATCCATAATAAATGGCCATGGAAACAATCAAAGAAACACAAGCCACAGCAAAGGCATAGTGATAAGAATCATTTTCACTCACCCCCCAGGCTTTCTGAGCATAGTCCATCATAGCAACAGCTGCTGTCGGAGCAAACAAGGCACCGATATTGATGGCCATATAGAAGATACTGAAAGCCGAGTCGCGCTTGGCAGCGTACTGAGGGTTATCATACAGATTACCGACCATAACCTGCAGATTACCTTTAAACAATCCGGTACCGCAGCTGATCACCAGCAGAGCGGCAAACATGGCAATCATACCCATCGTTCCGGTTCCCATCGGGAGCGCCAGAAGCACATATCCGGCAAACATGGCAATGACACCAATGGTAACCATCTTTCCATAACCGAACTTATCGGCCAAGATACCTCCGATAAACGGGAGGAAATAAACCAAAGCCAGGAAAATAGAATAAATATTTCCTGCCACAGCATGCGACCAACCGAAGTTAGCCTTCAAAAACAAAACGAAAATAGCAAGCATAGTGTAGTAACCGAAACGCTCGCCTGTGTTGGCCAGGGCCAACGCATAAAGTCCTTTAGGTTGTCCTTCAAACATAAATTAATGGTATTAATTAGTTTAAAACTCAGTTTACGGTCGCAAAGATAAAACAAAAATAAAGAAAACAGATATTTAGAGCATTAATTCGTCTTGCAAAATGGATAAAATACAAGCATAATGAAATAAATGGCCTCTTTTGCTCTTTATATTCAGAAAACAAATAATTACATTTGTTTACACTATATTCTTATTTTTGCAAAACAGAGATAACAAAATGAGATATTTTTCCGTCAAAAATGATTTAATAATAAATATTTTTCATAATTTTGCAGCTCACTAAGAAATATCACTATTTATTGCTTTACAGAATTATGAAGAGTTTTACATTTTCTCCTCAAATCGTTTCTGATTTGAAGAACTACTCGAAAGAAAAATTTGCAGCCGACCTGATGGCGGGAGTCATTGTCGGTATTGTGGCCCTTCCGCTGGCTATCGCCTTTGGTATTGCTTCGGGAGTAAGTCCGGAAACGGGAATCATTACAGCCATCATCGCGGGTCTGGCCATCTCTCTCTTCGGCGGCAGCAGCGTGCAGATTGGCGGCCCTACCGGTGCTTTCATTGTGATTATCTACAACATTATCCAGCAATACGGTGAATCAGGACTGCTCACTGCGACCATTCTGGCCGGTATCATTTTATTGGTTCTGGGTATTTTCCGTCTGGGTACCATCATCAAATACATCCCTTATCCCATTATTGTCGGTTTTACAAGCGGTATTGCCGTAACCATCTTTACCACTCAGATAAAGGATCTCTTCGGTCTGACTCTGTCTTCCAATCCGGCCGATTTCATCGAAAAATGGATTGTTTACTTCCAGAGTTTCGATACGATTAATTACTGGTCGGCTCTGGTGGGCATCCTCAGCATTGTCATCATTGCCGTGTTCCCCAAGATTTCCCGTGTAATTCCGGGTTCTCTGGTAGCCATCGTTCTGATGACTGTGGGTGTTTATCTGCTCAAGACCTATGCAGGCATCACCGGCATTGAAACCATCGGCGACCGCTTCACCATTGAAGGCAAACTGCCGTCACTGGCCATGCCGTCGCTGGAATGGGAGACCATCAAGTCCCTGATGCAACCGGCCATAACCATTGCCGTGCTCGGTGCCATCGAATCCCTGCTGTCGGCAACCGTAGCCGATGGTGTTATCGGCAGCAAGCACAATTCCAATCAGGAGCTGATCGGCCAGGGAATCGCCAATGTGCTTTCTCCACTCTTTGGTGGTATTCCGGCTACCGGAGCCATTGCCCGTACCATGACCAATATCAACAACGGCGGTAAGACTCCCGTTGCCGGAGTGATCCACGCCATCATGCTGTTGCTCATCTTCGTATTCCTGATGCCTTTGGCACAGTATATCCCGATGTCTTGTCTGGCTGGCGTACTGGTAGTAGTAAGTTATAACATGAGCGGCTGGCGTACCTTCCGCGAATTGCTGAAGAACCCGAAATCAGACGTATCGGTATTGCTCATCACTTTCCTGCTTACCGTGATCTTCGACCTGACCATCGCCATTGAGTTCGGACTGGTACTGGCTTGCCTGCTGTTCATCAAGCGTGTGATGAGTGTTGTCGAGATCAGCAGCATCCGCGACAAGATCATCCACACCGAAGACGTCACCATTTCCGGTAAGGAAGAGCATCTTGTCATCCCTAAAGACGTGGAAGCCTACGAAATCAACGGCCCTTACTTCTTTGGTATTGCCAACAAATTTGAGGAAGTCATGCTGCAAACCAAAGACCGTCCGAAAATCCGTATTATCCGCATGAGAAAGGTGCCGTTCATTGATTCTACCGGAATCCATAACCTGACCAGTTTATGCGAGATGAGCCGTAAGGAAAACATTCAGATTATTCTTTCGGGAGTGAACGAGGATGTTTACAACGCATTGAAGCGAAGCGGCTTCACCGAAAAACTGAAAGAAGAAAATATTTGTAGAAATATCCATGAAGCCATCAAGCGGGCAGAAGTCCTGCTTGAAAGTGATAAAGCCCCCAAAGCTTAAAAAACGAACGGATAGTCTATGATTTCTCTCCTTGTTAACTTTACAACAAAAGGTCTGTGTCGTGAGAACACAGACCTTTTATGTTTTTATGATGAAAAAATCTCCAATCCTTCGGGCAGAGGATTACAGTCCTTCGGGCGAAAGACTTCCGTTCTTCCGGCAGAGGACTCAGAAACAAAGACCTACAATTCATCCAGATCCTTCCCACTGCGTTCCATAATATTGGCAGCCAGTTTGTCTGCCGTCTGAATAATCGTTACCAGAGGATAAAGTTTCTGAGAGGTATCAAAACATCTCTGATCTTCATAACTGTTCATATTAATGCCCCAGGCTCCCATATGCCAACGGATGGCAAGCATCTCGTCATCGGTCAGGGCTATCCCGTTGCAAAGCAGCAGAATGACCGATTTCTCACCGTGTCCCATCGGAAAATTCTTATAAGACACCTTATATCCTTCACAGTCCTCCCAAGTTCCTAATGCGGTCTTGTGCTTTTTGACTGTCCGGAAATAAATATCGCTCTTGCATACATCGTGCAGCAAACTGGCAATAATGACACTCTCACGCTCTACCTCTTTGGCCAATCCGGGTTCCAGACCGATCATTCCCTCCCAAACCATCAGGGCAGCCTTGCAGGTATTCAGCGAATGTACCACCAGGCCTCCTTCTACATTCAGATGATGATTGGAAGATGCCGGAGCGGTGAAGAATCCCATCTCTTCCAGAGCCACCAATAAATCCTCCACTCCTTCGCGCTCCGTAGAACGGAGCAATTCCATAAACTCTTCTTTCGCACTCATAGTTTTCGTCTTGTCTTTTTATGTAGTAACTCCAGTATGACATTAAAGGAAGAATTCCGGTTCGCGTCTTTCCCGGAAATTCTCATAAAGGTATTTGGTAAACGGAGTATCAAAAACACGCTGACCAAAAGGACATTTCTTCACACAGGCACAACAAAGCGTACACTTTACCGCATCTGTTTCGATTTTTCCTTCGGGAGACTTGGATATGGCATGTACCGGACAAACTGCAATACATTTTCCGCATAACGTACAACCCTCCAGACAAACCGGTGCTACCGGCGGTTGCTCCTTTACTGCACGATAAGGAACATTTCCTTTCACCCATAAAGTTTCTTCGGAAATACCCTGTGCCAGTTTCAGAACAGTCTTCTGTCCCAGTTCACGGGCTTTTTGCAGATCTGAGGCGTCCGGACGACCTTGGGCTACCGGCATCTGCTTACGACTGAAGCTGTGTTCACCAATGAAAGCACCGGCAGCTATAACCTTGAGATGCAATTTTTCAGCCTCATCACGCAACTCGATCAAAGCGTCTTCATAATCCCGATTTCCGTAAACGACAGCCACAAGGGCTGGAACACCAGACGCCTGAATTCTTTGGAAACGCTGTATTGCCTGCAAGGCCACACGACCGGCATAAACAGGAGCGGCCAACACCAACAAGTCCGCATCACATACTATCGGGGAAACACTTTCATCTGTGGTCAGATCAAATTCCTTTATCTCTTTGGCTCCAGTTCCTTCAGCCAAGGCCAAAGCCACCTTTTTTGAGGTATCTGTAGGAGAAAAATACACTACAGCAACCGTTTTCGTTAAAGTTTCCATTCTATCTGTTTTGTATTAAAGACATACAAAGATATAGCTTCCTGACCTGAAAAGCAACAGAGCGGACTCTTAATCCGTCATTCTCAAAAAAGCACTGTTAAAACCGATATCCCAGACTCAACTGCATACTGCGGTTCATAGACTTAAAATCATCATTTAAATATTTGCGCGTTGGAAGGAATCCATGCACATAACGGAAGTTCCACTCCAAATGCTCATTAAAAGCATACCCCACGCCACCGGCCAAAGCCACATCTACCGGTTTGGTAGCTTCGATGCGATGTCTTTCATCCTTGTATTTTTGATATTCTCCCAACAAAAAACCGACTTGCGGACCCAGTTCGAAATATAATCCGCTGGCAAACTGAAAACGAGCCAGTATCGGTATGTTCAGATAATGAAGATTATCTTTAGCCGTAATTTTATCTTTTTCGTCCAAAGACTCCCAAATTTCAAAGCGGCAACCTTGCAGAGCATAAAGCAATTCGGTCTGCAAACTCCACTCCTCATTAAGATGATAAGTTGCAAAGCCACCGACCTGAGCTCCAACCTTGAACTTCGGATCCATAGCTTCCCACTTCATTTTACTGGCATTCAATCCGCCTTTCACTCCAAAACTCCATTGTGCCCATAATGCTGTACTGCCCAGTCCCAGACCAATCACCAGAGCAGCCAATCTTTTCAAATTCATCATAGCTTTTATTTTTAATCGTTTATCCTTATAAACGACCCTTTCCTTTTATTATTGCATTTGAAAGAAAGATTCTGATTTCTCTCAAATACTTTAGTCCGGCAAGGATTATTTAAAAATATCTATCCTTTTCTTAAAAAGGAAGGGCTGTCACAGAAAATATCACTAATTTTGCAGTGCGATGACAAATCTGTCGCGGGGTGCCTCATAACAACGGGCTGAGAACATACCCTTATCATCTGATCCGGGCAATGCCGGCGAAGAGAAATTATTTATTTTATACTTCATTATTTATGAGATTTATTCTTCTTACCTCCATTCTCACCGGAATGGTCAGTCAGTCGTATGCCCATCATGCAACTGACCAGGACTCTATTGCAGTAAGCCGCTCTTTGGAGCGTGTGGACATTTTAGCCAATCGCGCTACACGAAAAAGCGGAACCGCTTACACAAACATCAGCAAGGAAGAACTGCAAAAAAGGAATCTGGGCAAAGACATTCCCTATTTATTAAGTCTGACTCCTTCGGCCATAACGACCAGTGATGCCGGAACCGGAATCGGTTACACCACTCTGCGCGTACGCGGAACGGACGCAACCCGCATCAATGTAACCATTAACGGAGTTCCTCTCAATGATTCGGAAAGCCATTGTCTGTATTGGGTCAATGTGCCGGATCTGGCCTCTTCACTCAAGGATGTGCAGATACAACGGGGTGCCGGCACTTCGACCAACGGTGCAGGTGCTTTCGGTGCCAGCGTGAACATGCTTACTGACAATGCTGCTTTCAAGCCTTCGGCATCTTTTCAAGGTACCTACGGTTCTTTTAATACACACAAGGAAATGTTCCGTGCCGCAACCGGTCTGATAAACGATCACTGGACCTTTGATGCCCGGTTATCCAATATCGGGAGTGACGGATACATCGACCGAGCCTCATCCCATCTGCAGTCTTTCTTCACACAGGGAGCTTTCTATTCGCATGCCACATCTGTAAAGCTGCTTGTCTTCGGAGGAAAAGAAAAGACCTATCATGCCTGGAACTATGCCAGCAAAGAAGAGATGGAACAGTACGGACGTACGTTCAATTCCTGCGGAATGTATACGGACAGTGAAGGAAATATCCGCTTTTATGAAAACCAGAATGATATTTACAACCAGTTGCACAGTCAGTTGCTGATAAACCATACGTTCAACGCTTATTGGAAACTGAATGCCGCCCTGCATTACACTCATGGCGACGGTTATTATGAAGAATACAAACCGGAAAGCAACCTGACCGAATATGGTTTGAAAAGCCGTCTGGACGAGCAGGGAAACCGCTTGGATGACGATCTGATCCGCCGGAAACAGATGGATAATGACTTTGCTGGCGGACTGGCGGGAATCGCCTATCGCAAAGGGCCCTGGGATATTGCTTTCGGTGGAGCCTTCAACAGATACCACGGAAAGCATTTCGGAAGAGTCATCTGGGTAAAGCAATATGAAGGAGATCTGGACCCGCTGCACCCGTATTACGACAGCAAAGCATTCAAGAATGACGGAAACCTTTATGTGAAGGGCAGTTATGACATAACACCGCAACTCAGCGTATATGCCGATGTGCAATACCGGCATATCAGCTATCAGATAGAGGGAGAGAATGACAAATACAATCCGGCAACCGGAAAGATGCAGGAACTGAATGTAAACGAACATTTTAATTTCTGCAACCCGAAAGCCGGTCTTAACTGGGAGATCAATAAAAGCAACCGACTATATGCTTCTTTTGCTGTGGCTCAGAAAGAACCGACCCGCAACAATTACACCGAGATGAAACAGAACAGACTGCCACGACCGGAACGTCTGCTCGACTATGAACTGGGATATCAGTTCCAGAACCGGATTGCGGCCTTGGGAGCCAATCTGTATTTTATGGATTATAAAGACCAGCTGATTCTGACCGGTGAAGTCAATGAAATCGGCGAAGCATTGACTGACAATGTACCGAAAAGCTATCGTCTGGGTGTGGAACTGACCGGAAGCCTGAAGCCTGTTGAATGGTTCCGCTGGGATCTGACTGCAACGTGGAGCCGCAACCGCATCGTGGATTTTACGGAAACACTCTACGACGAACAGATGAATCCCTGGGTAATCCACCACGGCAGCACACCGATTGCCTTCTCACCGGACTGGACGGCCAATAACCGTTTCACATTCTCTTACCGCCAATGGGAAGCCGCACTCAGCACTCAATATGTAGGCAGCCAGTATATGACCAATGCCGGCCAGAAAGACCAGATGCTCGATGCCTATTGTGTCAGCAATCTGGACCTGAGCTATACGTTCCACCCGCGTAAAATCAAAGAACTGGTTCTTGGCGTCAGTGTGTACAATCTGTTCAATGCCCAATATGAAAACAACGGGTATGCCGGTAGTTATTACGAAACCGTTGATGGGAACAAGGTGCGCCAAAGCTATGCGGGATATGCCGCTCAGGCCGGCATTCATGCCTTGGGACATGTATCCATTTCTTTCTAACATTCAAAACAGACATCTATGAATTATCTGGAACTGGCCGGTACTCTTGTGGGACTAGCCTATCTGTGGCTCGAATACAAAGCCAGCATTTATCTGTGGATAGCCAGCATCATCATGCCGGCTATCTATATTGTGGTGTATTATCAGGCCGGCCTGTATGCCGACTTCGGTATCAATATCTATTATCTGCTGGCATCCGTCTACGGCTGGATTGCCTGGAAATATCAAAAGAAGGGACAAGAAACAACAGAAATACAGGAGTCGGGCATCGGGTATCTCCCACTCCGCACGCTCCCCATCCTGCTCCTTCTGTTTGGAGTATTGTTTGCCAGCATCGGGTTTATTTTAGTCCGCTATACCGACAGCACAGTGCCCTGGTTTGACAGTTTTACGACAGCACTGAGTGTCATTGCCCTGTGGATGCTAGCCAAGAAATATGTGGAACAATGGCTGGCGTGGATATTGGTAGATATTGTATGCTGCGGCCTCTATTTCTACAAAGATTTATATTTTACAGCAATTCTTTACGGTTTTTACACAGTAATTGCTATCTTTGGCTTCTTGAAATGGAAACGTCTCATAAAAGCAGAACAATGAAAACAAATACCACTGAATTTATTCCGGAAGCTGTAGTCGTAGCCAACGGTGATTTTCCTTTCCGTCCCACACCGGTACACAAGCTCAAATCAGCTCCTTATGTGGCCTGTTGCGACGGAGCTGCCAACCAGTATCTGGACTCCGGTCTCGTACCGGATATTATTGTAGGTGACAGCGACTCTATCGACCCGCAATACCGGCGTCTGTATGCTTCCATCATCCATCACGACCCGGATCAGGAAACCAATGACCAGACCAAAGCCATACGCTTCCTGCAAGGAAAAGGATTCCGGAAAATAGCAATTGTGGGAGCAACCGGTATGCGTGAAGATCATACCTTGGGCAATATCAGTCTGCTGATGGAATATCAGAAAATGGGACTGGATGTACGTATGTATACCGATTACGGTGTCTTTATTCCGGCAGAAAACGACTGTAGCTTCACTTGCCCGGTAGGCACTCAGGTTTCCATCTTCAACTTCGGCACACAAGGTATGACCGGTGAAGGCTTGAAATATCCGATCCGTGATTTTCAAAGCTGGTGGGAAGGTACACTGAATGAAACCACCGAAGGCACCTTTACGATTCGTTGCCAAGGTCCTTATCTGGTTTATATCGGAGAAAAGAAATAAAAAGAAAGAGGTATTATAATTTTATCCCAATGATAGTGTTGAGCTGTCGTTGGGATTTTTTATGCCCCTGATATGAATAAAATTATTTCAAAAACAAGAATCTTTTTTTACTTCTATTCTTATGCTTCATTGAATATTACTAATTTTGCCGACGGAAAAGAGCTGAACTTATAAAAACAGGACAAAATTCGCAAAGTCTTAAGAGCGAAAGTTTAAATTTTATTATTAATACCCATGAACAAACTAACAACAAACAGAGGTTTTTGGCTAACTCTTCTTTTATCTATTGTAACCTTTGGATTTTATACCTGGTATCTGATCCACGCATTTTCCAAAGAAACAAATATAGCTTGTAAAGATGATGGAAAAAACACATCCGGACTAATTGTCTATATTCTTCTATCGATAATTACCCTTGGCATCTATTCCATTGTATGGTGGTGTATGTGGATTAATCGCTGTAATCAATATCTTGTCAAAAATGGAAAACCAGAAGGATTGCAAGTATCGACTTATCTGCTAACGCTATTCTTCGGATGTTTTACATTAGGTATTATGTATCTGGTTGTACTCTGCAAAATACTGTATCTGCAAAATGCAGTAAATGCAACTTACAACGAAATCAATAAGCTGTAATACATAAAAACATTTTCATAAAAAACAGAACCTCGGAAAGAATCTTGTTTAAATGATCTTTCCGAGGTTCTGTTTTTTATATAGGTCTAAACCGATAAATCTAAATGACCTGTATAGCCTGCCCACGACTTGGCTCAGGTAATCCTGAGGTATCGAGAAGCGAAACCTACACAAAAAGAAAAACGCAATCTGCTTTTTATCAGCAAATTGCGTTCCTTTAGTTGCGGAGGCCCGACTCGAACAGACGACCTCCAGGTTATGAGCCTGGCGAGCTACCAACTGCTCCACTCCGCGATGTTAACCATCCATCAGGAGGTTGTTCCCTGATTTCGATTGCAAAGGTAAGGCTTTTCTATATATCCTCCAAATTTTCGGCAAACTTTTTTTGTTTTTTCTTCAAAAAAAAGAGATTCACCACCTAAATCAGGTCATTTCTGCCCTCATATTACCTTATAAATAGAAAAGTTTCAAATGTAATTTTTGGCATTCTAAAAAAAAGAATTTACTTTTGCATTAATTATGGCAGTTTCAAAGACAAGACTAAAATTAGTAGAAGTAGCAAGAATCCTTTTTGCAAAAAATGGCTTGGAGAATACGACAATGAACGACATTGCCGTAGCCTCTAAGAAGGGACGACGCACCCTTTATACTTATTTCAAAAATAAAGAGGAATTATATTACGCTGTCATTGAAACCGAACTGGAACGCCTCACCCAGAAAATGTCGGAAGTGGCTTTAAGAAATATCCCGCCCGAAGAAAAATTGCTGGAACTGGTTTTCGCTCATCTGAACCTGATAAAAGAAGCAGTGTTCCGTAACGGAAACCTCAGGGCCGAATTCTTCCGCGACATCTGGATGGTGGAGAAAGTAAGAAAGAACTTCGATCTGGCAGAAATCAATCTCATACAAAAGGTGCTGACTGAAGGAATACAGCAGCAAATCTTTGAAATTCAGAACCTGCCACTTATTTCAGATATCATACACTATTGTATCAAAGGACTTGAGGTGCCTTATATTTACGGCCGTTTGGGCGAAGGACTGAATCAGGAAACCTGCAAGCCTATGGTACAGACTTTACTGAATAGAGCTTTAAAGAAAATATAATCATAGTGATTTTTTAAATATTCTAATATAATAAAGATATTATGGGACTATTAACTGGAAAAACAGCATTGATCACGGGAGCTGCCCGTGGTATTGGTAAGGCTATCGCTCTGAAGTTCGCTTCTGAGGGTGCCAACATCGCATTCACAGACCTGGTAATCGACGAAAACGGTAAGGCTACCGAAGAGGAAATTGCTGCTTTGGGTGTGAAAGTTAAAGGATATGCTTCCAACGCTGCTGACTTCGCTCAGTCTGCTGAGGTTGTTAATCAGGTAAAAGAAGATTTCGGTTCTATCGATATTCTGGTAAACAACGCCGGTATCACCAAAGACGGTCTGATGCTGCGTATGACAGAGGCTCAGTGGGATGCTGTAATCGGCGTAAACCTGAAGTCTGCATTCAACTTCATTCACGCTTGTACTCCGATTATGATGCGCCAGAAAGGCGGTTCTATCATCAACATGGCTTCTGTCGTTGGTGTACACGGTAATGCCGGACAGTGCAACTACTCAGCTTCTAAGGCCGGTATGATTGCTTTGGCTAAGTCTATCGCTCAGGAAATGGGTGCCAAGGGTATCCGTGCCAACGCTATTGCACCGGGATTCATCGAAACAGCCATGACTCAGGCTTTGTCTGAGGAGGTTCGCAAGGAGTGGATCAAGGGTATTCCATTGCGTCGCGGCGGTACTCCGGAAGATGTTGCCAACATCGCTCTGTTCTTGGCTTCTGACCTGTCTAGCTATGTATCCGGACAGGTAATCCAGGTTGACGGTGGTATGAACATGTAATTCAATGAATGTCATTTACGAAGACAATCATATCATTCTGGTAAACAAGGCCAGCTCGGAGATTGTGCAAGGTGACAAGACCGGTGATACGCCTCTGTCGGAAACCGTAAAGCAATACATCAAGGAGAAATATCATAAACCCGGCAATGTATTTCTTGGAGTCACCCACCGTTTGGACCGTCCGGTAAGCGGACTGGTGCTTTTTGCACGTACCAGCAAGGCTTTGAGCCGCCTGAATGAAATGTTCAAAACCAAAGAAATAAAAAAGACCTATTGGGCCATAGTCAAAAACCAGCCACCTGCCCCTGCCGGTGAACTGGTGCATTGGCTGGTGCGTAATGAAAAGCAGAACAAATCGTATGCTTATGACCGCGAAGTAAAGGATTCGAAGAAAGCAATTCTCGACTACAAGGTCATCGGACGTTCGGAACGCTACTATCTGCTGGAGATTAATCTGCAGACCGGACGCCACCACCAGATCCGATGCCAGCTGGCCAAAATGGGTTGCCCGATTAAAGGAGACCTGAAGTACGGAGCACAACGCAGCAATCCTGACGGAAGCATTTGCCTGCATGCCCGACGGATTGAATTCGTACATCCGGTATCCAAAGAAAAAATGTCATTTGAAGCTCCGGTGCCGGACTCGGCACTGTGGAAAAGTTTCCTATAATAACAAAATAAAAGATGCACGAGCTGATCTGTCTGAAAATGATGATCATTCGTGCATCTTTTACTTTTTATCTATCCTTATCGGAACAGACGTTCTATATTATCCTGTTCCAGTATTGTAATAATGACCTTACCGTCTGGAGTATAGTTCGGAGTTGCACAGGCAAAAAGGCTGTCAACAAGCGCCTCCATCTCATCATTGCTCAACACCTGTCCCGGAACAATGGCTGCATTGCGCGCCAAAGCCAAAGCCAGACGGTTGTTGATCTCATCACCGATACCGTTTCCTTTCTCCATCGCAGTGTCGATAATGTTTCTGATCAAAGTCTCGGCATGCAGGCTCTCAGTTCCTGCCGGAATGGCATTCAGACTATAAGATCCTCCACCCAGACTTTGCAAATCAAATCCCAAGGCGTGCAGTTCGTCCTGCAAATGCTCCAGAACAACAGCTTCGGAAGGAGGCAGCTGAATCATTTCCGGGAAGAGAAGACCTTGTGAAGCACCATGATGCGAACGGATCTGTTCCAGGAAACGATCAAACAGAACCCGAATGTGTGCCCGCTGCTGGTCTATAATCATCAGACCGGACTTGACTGCAGTCATAATATAACGTCCCTTGTATTGATAGTGCTGGGTTGATTTGTCCGAAAAATCAGCAGCTCCGTCATAGAGTCCTGTTTCAGGAGTTTCATCGGGCACGGACGAGAAATGATCAAAAGAAGGTGACGATTCTGCTGGAGCCGCATCCTGATACAGATCTTCCCAATGAGAAGGAGCATAACGCCCCCCATCCGTATCTTTCCGGCCATAAGAGGGGGAAGAGGATGAATTCTGGGTCTTGAAAGGATTAAAATCCGGATTGACTTGCGTCACCGGGCGCTCCACATCCAAATTGTTTTCTTCAAACAGCGGCAGGTCCGGACGGCCTTCTGTATCAAAATCAATTGTCGGCACCGCATTAAAGCGACCTAGCGCTTCCTTAACCGCTGCAATAATAATCTGCCAGATGGCCAGCTCATTCTCAAACTTGATTTCGGTCTTGGTCGGGTGAATGTTTACATCTATATTGGCCGGATCAACCTCGAAATAAAGGAAATAGGACACCTGCTCTCCGGTTGGAATCAACTGGTCGAACGCTTCCATCACCGCCTTATGAAAATAAGGATGCTTCATGTAGCGACCGTTGACAAAGAAATACTGATGTGCTCCTTTCTTTCGGGCATATTCCGGTTTGGCCACGAAGCCCGAAAGCTTGACCAATGTAGTCTCTACCTCTACAGAAAGCAACTGCTCATTCAGTTTGCGTCCGAATATATTCACAATACGCTGACGCAAAGAAGAAGGAGTGAGCGACAGCATCGTAGAATCGTTATGAGTCAGCGAAAAGGCTATATCGGGATGCACCAATGCCACGCGTTCAAACTCCTGAAGTATATTGCTCAACTCCGTCTGATTGGACTTGAGAAACTTACGGCGCGCCGGAATATTGAAGAACAGATTCTTAATCAGGAAACTGCTTCCGGGAGCACAGGCTACAGGCTCCTGCTCTGTTACCTTAGAAGCAGCAATAGACACACAGGTGCCTATTTCAGACTCTTTCTGACGGGTACGCAGCTCTACCTGTGCCACAGCGGCAATAGATGCCAGAGCTTCTCCACGGAAACCCATAGTGGACAAGGCAAAAAGATCACTGGCCTGACGGATTTTGGAAGTGGCATGGCGCTCAAAAGCCAATCGGGCATCTGTCTCAGACATTCCTTTTCCGTCGTCGATGACCTGAATGGAAGTCTTTCCGGCATCTACCACCACTACATCAATCCGCTTGGCTTCTGCATCCACGGCATTCTCAACCAATTCCTTGATCACAGAAGCCGGACGCTGGATCACCTCGCCCGCTGCAATCTGATTCGCAACCGAATCAGGTAACAGATGAATTATATCGCCCATAACAACTTCTTTTTTTAATTAAAATCTCCAGCTACCAGTCAGCAGATAATGCCACAGAAACAGACAGGCAGCAATGATAATCAGCGCCACTCCCAGTTTCATCGGTTTCTTACCGCTTTCCTTTCTTCTCCGCAAATGCTTGGTAGCCTTGACAAAGGTGCCGCGTATATCCTCGGGATTGAATTCCTTGGGAGGAAGCATACCCAACTCCCGTTTGGCACGTTCTTCAATTTCCTTTAACCGGTCCTTTCGCTCGTCTACATACATGTAGTTATGCTGAAAGCCTCTGGGTTTTCTTGTCTTGAATAGTCCCATATTACTTTTTCTTTAATATCTGATCCAATTTCTGTATTGGAGCCTTGTGCTTATAAGAAATCTTCAACTCGGTACCCTTCTTCTTGCCTCGCCAACGGAAGACATCCATCTTATCACGGGGACGTATATAGTCGAACCAGGCAAAATTCTCCAGATAGAGTTTGTCGGGTGGAATCATACCCAACGGATACATGGTACCCACGGCCGCCGGCATCCAGATCCGATACAGTTTACGGTCTTTCATATACATTTTCAACTCACTGGTCTCCACGTAATTCATGCCAATCATCAGACTGTCGCTGTCGAAGGGATAGTAATCTACAAACACATTGCCGACCACCCAGGTATTATCCAAAGTGCCATCCTTAAAATAGCCGTGTATCTCACGCCCGGCCACCTGATTATAGTGCACGCTGTCTATACGCTCCACAGAAAGTGCCTGATACAGAACCTGCAGAGAATCTATCGTGGAATCGTTCATGAAGACGTGAATCTGCTCTCCCAACACCTGTTGCTCTCCATTCCACACAATCGGATCCTTATACATGCTCATGCAGGAATCTTTGGTGTTATAAATCAAAGAATCGCATACCGCCTGAATATCCGTGCGATAGGAGCGCACTTTATGATAAGCATGCATGACACGATACATGGAATCGGTATCCATATTATAAGTAAAGATCTTAAAAGTATCGGCATGCAGATACAAGGTGTCTTTTTGGGAATAATCAATAGCCAAGGCACTGTCTGCCGCTTCAGAATATCCGGTATGCTCATTGTAATAGCAATAGTTGCCCGTAAACATATTCTTATTCAGCTCATCCTCATAACGAATATTGCCATAGGCTTTTCCGATACCGGAAGGACTGTCGTAATACAGACTGTCTCCCACCAGTTTCTTTCCCTTATTGGTCAGAAGCGAACGGTCGAGCAGGTAAGCCTGATCTTTCTGCGTATCATAATAACCGGATTCGGAATAAATATGATTGTCACCGCTGTCTATGTTCGACGGACCCACAATATGCGCCATGCTGGTGCGTGTGTTGTAATGCAGGGTATCGGAGATAATGGTAAACTTGGGATTTTCCAGTTTCACATTATAATTAAACACGGCCTCACGGGTGGACGGGCTGTATTCTCCCCAATCCGAAGTCAACACATTGTCTTTGTCTACCAACTTACCTCCTTCGAAAAAATAGCCCAGATCGTACAAACGGTCATAATCCAGACTGTCGGTATAAAGAGTAGAATTGACATGTTTCAGAATTACGTTATGACGCACCCGGGCCAACTGCTGCATACCATCGTAGTAGAGCACATCACCTACGAGTGACAACGTGTCTCCCTGTACCATACGCACATGGCCAAAGGCATCGAACGAATTGTCCAGCTCATAAAAGCAGGCACTGTCGCAATACATAAAGACATCATCATGCCGGAACTTAACGTTACCCACCAGAATCTGCGCACCGGGATTACGGAACTGATCATAGCGGAGCACATCGGCATGAAGCAGATAAATGCGCGACTCGGCTTTCTGCCGCTCGCGCTTCTTCTCATTCTGGGCTATTACAAATAACCCAAACAGGCATAGAATACAAAATGCTAGTAATCTATGCCCGTTATTCATTTTTCGTGGGTTTAATTTCGTTTTGTTCATTTGATCCAACCTGGATACTGGAAGTTACAGTTTCTCCACTCTTCGTTTATACGTACATAAGTGGTTTTCTGCTTATCTATAATCCACTGTTTAATTTTCTCTTCTCTTTTCTTTGCCAGAACAATGGCTTTCAGCACCTGGAAATCCTCTGTCATGCTGGCCTTGTGCGCCTTGATGCGGGATTTCAGCTTTACAATGGCACAAACTTCCTTCTGGTTTTTCATCATCAGGAAAGGCTTTGAAATCTCACCGGTGTTCATATTGGCAACAACCTTGGCTACCTCTGCCGGCAATTCCTGCATTTCGAAACGAGAAGTACGGTCCATACGCTCACCGTCCGGACTCATCTTCAAATTGATCATCACACCGAAGTTATTGCGGGTATCCTTATCCTCAGAGATCACGGCAGCCGCCTCTTCGAAAGAGAACTTCTCTTCACGGATTTCTTCGGCAATGGAATCCAGACGAGCCAACGTAGCGTCAATATTATCCTGCGAAGGTTTCGGGATTCTCAGAATGTGGCGCACCTTAATCTTGTCGCCACGCTTATCTACCAACTGTATGATGTGATAGCCGTATTCGCTTTCTACAATTTTGGAAACCTTCTTCGGATCGGTCAGGCTGAATGCCACATTGGCAAAGGCCGGATCCAACATGGATTTTCCAACATAATCCATCTCACCTCCCTGACGGGCAGAACCCGGATCTTCGGAATAAAGAATGGCCAGTGTCGAGAAAGAAGAAGAGCCGGAATTAACACGCTCCGTATAATCACGCAGTTCTTCTTTTACACGGTCAATCTCCGACTGGGAAATAATCGGTTTGAGGGCCACAATCTGCACTTCTACCTGCTCGGGAATCATCGGCAAACTGTCGGCCGGAAGATTCTTGAAATACTGGCGCACTTCTGCCGGAGTGACTTTGACATCCTCGGCCAGTTTGCGACGCATATTCTGAGCTGTCAGATAATCCTTCATCTGATCATACAAGCCTTCACGAATCTGAGTCATCGTCATATTCTTGTATTCCTCCAGTTTCTCTTTCGAACCGGCCAGCATGACCCATTCATTCATCTGCGACTCCACAGCACGGTTGATTTCTGCGGGAGTAGCTTCGATACTGTCAATGGCAGCCTGATGCAAGAAGAGTTTCTGAATGGCCAGCTGTTCGGGAATCACACAATAGGGATCTCCCTTCACCGGACCACCGGTCAAGCGGGCAGCCTCCACATCAGAACGCAGGATGGCTTCATCACCCACCACCCAGATTACCTCATCGACTACGTTGTTTTGGGCAAACAACGACATTTGCGCTCCTAACAATAGGAGCGCAAATGCTATTCTAATGGATTTGAAAATTTTCATCAACTAATTATTATTGCAAATTCTATGCGCTAAATTACATCAAAAGAAGATTAAATCAGTGATTATTAACCGTTTTTAAAACCTCTTCAAATATTTCAACTGTATACTTCTTTCGCAGTTCTTCCACATATTCTTTCTCTTTAAGAGCCTGGTAGTCTGCAATCACTTCATTCTTTGCATCGGTCCACTTTTCCGGACCTTTCATCAGTTTACGTCCATAGACATTGAAGAATGGATAAGTCTTGCGTTCTTTGGGCTTCTCGTTGGAATCAAAAACAAGGTAATCTACGTATGGATTATCACCCTTTACAAACATTTTGGCACTCAGACGCACCTGTGAAAGAGAATCGTTATTAAAGTTCTCACGAACAGCCTTAGCCCATTCGTTCTCATTTGCTTTCTTCAAGACTTTCTTGATCTTCTTTCCGAGTTTTTCATCCCGATAGAAGAACACCGCTCCGTTGAAATGAGGCTCATTCCAACTATAGCGTTTTTTATTTTTGCGGAAGAACTTCTTCAATCCGGACTCGTCTTTTGCAGCCTTCTGCCAGATTTCGCGTGATGACAATTCAAAGAGCAAAAGACCATCGTGATATTCCTGGATCAAATATTTCAAATCCGAGTTTTGAGCACACAAACGTTCAGTTTCACGATCGAGAACCTGATCAACCGTAAGTTGCTTGCCGCTGGCAGCAACCATGGAATCAAGCACATGATTCACCATTCGCTCCTGCAATCCTTGCTGCTCAAGGTATTTCAGAATATTGGAACGCAGGGAATCATAAGGCTCCAACTGCTTTCGTCCCAACATCTTTACAATATGGTATCCTAACGGAGACAGGAAAGGCTCAGAAACCTCACCCGGGATATTCATCTTAAAAGCTACATCTTCAAACTCTTTAATGGTTTGCTTGCGAGCAAGCCAGGGCAAATCACCTCCCTGAATAGCCGACATCTTGTCATCAGAGTTTCTCAAGGCAAGTTCTGCAAAATTACTTCCCTTCAGAATCTCCTGATAAATGGAGTCAATCTTATTCTTTGCGGCATCCAACTGGGGCTGAGAAGCCTTCTGAGGTACCTGTACAAAAATATGGGCAACTCGCACCAAACCATCCGGTCCGATATTCTGCTTCAGCTGGTCGTAATATTTTCTGGCTTCCTGCTCCTCAACTTTTGTATCTACCAAAAGAGAGCGGATCTGCTGGTTACGATACATCAGAAATTCTTTCTTGAAAGAACTCAAAGTATCATAGCGGGCATCTTTAGCTGCCTCAACCTTCAATTTATAATTTACAAACAAAGGCACATAGTCATCAATCCCTTTGCGGTCGGCAACTTCTACTGAATTATTCTTATTGTAATTATACTCAAACTCTGAACGAGTTATATCCTTTCCGTTGATTTTCATCACAATGGGATCATCCTGCCCATAGCAGGATAATCCCATTACTGTTAATGAAAATGCGATTAGCAGTCTTTTCATTGAATATTTTGTTTTTATTGAGGACGGCTGTAGTTAGGAGCCTCGCTGGTGATGGTTACATCATGCGGATGGCTTTCCTGTACACCGGCATTGGTAATACGCACAAATTTAGCATTGTGCAACTCTGTGATGGTATTGGCACCACAATATCCCATACCTGATCTCAAACCGCCGATCAACTGATAAATTACTTCCTGTACAGTACCCTTATAAGGAACACGACCGGCAATTCCTTCCGGAACCAGTTTCTTCACATCGTTAACACCTGACTGGAAGTAACGGTCTTTTGAACCACACTCCATAGCCTCCAAAGAGCCCATACCACGATATGACTTGAACTTTCTTCCGTTGAAAATGATGGTATCACCCGGAGACTCCTCAGTACCGGCAACCAATGATCCGATCATCACACTGTATCCTCCGGCAGCCAAAGCTTTCACCACGTCACCTGAGTAACGCAAACCACCATCAGCAATCAAAGGAACGTCTGTGCCTTCCAATGCACTGGCTACATCATAAATAGCAGAAAGCTGTGGTACACCCACACCGGCAACAACACGGGTTGTACAGATAGAACCCGGACCGATACCAACCTTCACGCCGTCAGCACCAGCTTCTACCAACATCTTGGCAGCCTCACCGGTAGCGACATTTCCTACAACGATATCTACATCCGGGAAATGCTCCTTAGCCTCTTTCAGTTTCTCAATTACATATTTAGAATGTCCGTGTGCTGTATCAATCACAATAGCATCGGCACCAGCCTCAACCAAAGCTTTCATACGCTCAAAAGTATCACCGGTAACACCTACACCGGCAGCCACGCGCAAACGTCCCTTGGCATCCTTACATGCCATCGGTTTATCTTTAGCCTTTGTAATATCCTTATAAGTAATCAAACCAACCAGACGGCCATCCATATCTACTACCGGCAGTTTCTCAATCTTGTGCTCCTGAAGAATCTTTGCAGCCGAAGCCAAGTCGGTCTGGATATGAGTGGTTACCAGATTTTCGCTGGTCATCACCTCATCAATCAGACGAAGAGGATTCTGCTCAAAACGCAGGTCACGGTTTGTAACGATACCAACCAATTTCTTATCATCATCCACAACCGGGATACCACCAATATGATACTCACTCATCAAATCCAAAGCGTCTTTCACTGTAGAACCACGCTGAATGGTTACAGGATCGTAAATCATTCCATTTTCGGCACGCTTTACGATTGCCACCTGACGAGCCTGCTCTTCGATAGACATATTCTTGTGAATAACACCAATACCTCCCTCACGCGCAATGGCAATAGCCATAGTCGATTCGGTCACGGTGTCCATCGCAGCTGTAACAAATGGAATCTTCAAATCAATGTGACGAGAAAATTTGGTTGACAACTCCACAGTACGTGGCAAAACTTCAGAATAAGCGGGAACTAACAATACGTCATCGTATGTTAATCCATCCATAACGATTTTATCTGCAATAAATGATGACATAAGATATTAGGATATAAAATTATTGCGTGCAAATATATGAATTTTTTCTGATTTTTTGATGTTTTACAACCGATTATTTCATTAAAAAAAGCATAAAAAAACGCAGAAGAGAGCTGCAAATCCTTCAGCTCTCTTCTGCATTTCATTTCCGATTTTAAATCGCACCCCGACATGCGGGACGTATATGGGATTAATTGGCCATCTCTGACAGGAACTTGACTCTTACCAATCGGATTTCTTCTTCGGTATAGTCTTCTCCCAACTCATCCATAGCCTCATCCAGACTGTCTGTCTCTGACTCCTTGAAGTAATCATAGATGTCCAGCATGTGATCTTCATCCATCACTTCTTCCAGGAAATAATCGATATTGAGTTTCGTGCCTGAATAGACAATAGCCTCAATCTCATCCAGCAATTCAGAGAAATCAATACCTTTAGCCGAAGCAATATCGTCCAAAGCCACCTTACGGTCAATGCTCTGAATGATACTTACCTTCAGTTTTGACTTGTTAGCCACAGTGCGCACACGCAAATCTTCCGGACGGTCTATCTCATTCTCTTCACAGTGTCTCTTTATCAGGTCGCAGAACTCAGCACCGTAACGCTTTGCCTTACCGGCTCCGACACCCGGAATATTCTGCAACTCATCGATATTGATCGGATATACGGTAGCCATTGCCTCAAGCGACGGATCCTGGAAGATGACGTAAGGAGGCACATCAAGCTGCTTGGACAGTTTTTTGCGCAGATCCTTCAACATGGCGAACAAGGCCGGATCGGCAGCACCTCCACCTTTCTGAGGAACCGGTTCTTCATCTTCATCAAAATCATTATCCTCCGTAACCTTAAATGCCACAGGCTTCTTCATATATTTACGTCCGTCGTCCGTAATCTTCAACAAACCGTAATTCTCCACATCCTTTTCAATATAACCGGCGATCATTGCCTGACGGATGACAGCATTCCATTTCTTTTCTTCTTCATCCTCACCGGCCCCGAAATATTTCAGTTTGTCATGCTTGTGTGCCAGAATCTCTTCGGTCTCATTACCGACCAAAACATCTATAATATAATCAACCTTAAAGTTTTCCTTTACGGCACTGATTACCTCAAGTGCCAGTTTCAACATTTCCTTAGCTTCCACTTTTTTCTTTGGATGTAAACAGTTATCACAATTACCACAATTTTCTACCTCAAAAACCTCTCCAAAGTAATGCAATAAAAATTTACGTCGACATACAGATGTCTCAGCATAAGCAGCTGTTTCCTGCAAAAGCTGACGACCGATATCCTGTTCGGCAACAGGCTTTCCCTCCATAAACTTCTCGAGTTTCTGCAAGTCCTTATGGGTATAGAAAGTGATGCACTTGCCCTCGCCGCCATCACGGCCGGCACGGCCCGTCTCCTGATAATACCCTTCCAGACTCTTGGGAATGTCGTAATGGATCACAAAACGAACATCCGGCTTGTCAATACCCATTCCAAATGCAATAGTTGCCACAATGACATCAATGCGCTCCATCAGGAAATCATCCTGAGTCTGTGACCGCGTTGCAGAATCCATGCCCGCATGATAGGCCCGGGCATTGATATCGTTGGCTCGCAGAATCTCGGCCAATTCTTCGACCTTCTTTCTGCTCAGGCAATAAATAATGCCGCTCTTGCCACTATTCTGCTTGATAAACTTGATAATCTCCCGGTCTATATCCTTCGTCTTGTTCCGTACTTCATAATACAGATTCGGCCGGTTGAAAGAGCTCTTGAATTCCTTGGCATGAATCATACCCAGATTTTTCTTGATGTCACCGCGCACCTTATCGGTAGCCGTAGCAGTCAAGGCAATCAGAGGAGCAGTACCGATTTCATTGATAATCGGACGGATTCTACGATACTCCGGACGGAAATCATGTCCCCATTCGGAAATACAGTGAGCCTCATCCACAGCATAAAAGGAGATTTTCACATTCTTCAGGAATTCAATATTCTCCTCTTTCGTCAGGGATTCGGGAGCCACATAGAGCAACTTGGTCTTTCCGGAAAGAATATCAGTCTTTACCTGATCCACGGCAGCCTTGTTCAGCGAAGAATTTATGAAATGAGCCACTCCATCCTCTGCACTAAACTGTCGGATCGCATCCACCTGATTCTTCATCAAGGCGATTAAGGGAGAAATCACGATAGCAGTTCCCTCCATGATTAAAGAAGGCAACTGGTAGCAGAGCGATTTACCGCCACCGGTTGGCATCAAAACGAAAGTATCATTCCCTTCCAAAAGGCTACGAATAATTGCCTCCTGATCTCCCTTGAAAGTATCAAAGCCAAAATATCGTTTCAGCTGCTCGGTCAAATTGATATCTGTATTCATAAACCTAATAGTTCCTCTATGTTATCAAATTCAAGTTAGATTCGGCACATAAATGTCCTAAACAAAGTTATATACAAAACCTACATATTTGCAAATATTAGAGCAACTATTTTTCATTTTATTGCAAAAAACTTTTGGAACAAAGTCCCTTATGCTTCTGAATAACGATTCAGATTTGCCTTTTCCAGCTGTTGCTTGGCGTAATCGAGCGTCACAACAAACTTTTTGGTCTTTTGTGAAGGCTTCTCATACATAGCCTCCATCATAATACTTTCCATAATAGACCGCAATCCTCGGGCTCCCAAGTTGTATTCAACGGCCTTATCTACAATATATTCCAATGTTTCTTCCGCAAAGCTCAGCTTAATGCCGTCCATCTCAAACAGCTTGATCTGCTGCTTCACAATAGAATTCTTCGGCTCAGTCAGAATATTCCGCAATGCCGTACGATCCAGTGGATTCAAATAAGTAAGCACCGGCAGACGACCGATAATCTCCGGAATCAGACCGAACGATTTCAAATCCTGCGGCAAAATATACTTCATCAGATTAGACTTGTCTATATGTTGCATATTTTGTACAGAATTATATCCCACCACATGAGTATTCAGACGCTGGGCGATTTTCTTTTCAATGCCATCGAAGGCACCGCCGCAGATGAACAGAATATTACGGGTATCGACATGAATATAGTCCTGATCCGGATGCTTGCGGCCACCTTTTGGCGGTACATTCACCATGGAACCTTCAAGAAGTTTCAAAAGTCCCTGCTGAACCCCCTCACCACTGACATCACGGGTAATGGACGGATTGTCGCTCTTACGGGCAATCTTATCAATCTCATCAATAAAGACAATACCACGCTGCGCCGCATCCACATCATAATCGGCCACCTGCAACAAACGGGAAAGAATACTCTCCACATCCTCACCGACATATCCGGCTTCGGTAAATACCGTTGCATCTACAATGGTAAACGGCACATGAAGCAGCTTGGCAATGGTTCTGGCCAGCAAGGTCTTTCCGGTACCCGTGCTTCCAACCATGATGATATTTGACTTTTCAATCTCCACTCCATCGTCTGTAGTGTGCTGTGCCAAACGCTTGTAGTGATTGTAGACAGACACGGCCAAATAACGCTTGGCATCATCCTGACCAATCACATACTGATCCAAATATTCCTTGATTTCCTTTGGCTTCGGCAACTGCTCCAACTCAAATCCCAAGTCGGTCTTTTTATTGCCAGCCCCTTTCAAGGCCTCTTTGGTTATCTGATAAGCCTGTTCAGCGCACTCATTACAGATATATCCATTGAGACCGGTAATCAGCAGACTTACATCCTGCTCACCACGGCCACAAAACGAACAAACTTTTTTCATTTTCATTATGGCTTTCTCATTAATACCTGATCAATCATTCCATACTCTTTGGCTTCCTGTGCCGTCATCCAATAATCACGGTCTGAATCTGCCCACACTTTATCAAATTCAGTATGAGAGTGGTTGGCAATGATCTGATACAATTCATTCTTGAGTTTTTGAATCTCACGGGCAGTAATCTCAATATCCGAAGCCTGTCCCTGAGCGCCTCCCATCGGCTGATGAATCATCACACGGCTATGAGTCAATGCCGAACGCTTGCCTTCCTGTCCGGCAACCAGCAATACCGCAGCCATAGAAGCTGCCATACCGGTACAGATAGTGGCAATATCACTGGAAACGAACTGCATCGTATCATAGATTCCCAATCCGGCATATACCGAACCACCGGGTGAGTTGATATAAATGGAAATGTCCTTTCCCGGATCTACAGAGTCCAGATAAAGCAACTGGGCCTGAAGGGTATTGGCTGTATAATCATCGATCTGAGTTCCCAAAAAGATAATACGATCCATCATCAGGCGTGAGAACACGTCCATCTGGGTCACATTAAGCTGTCTTTCTTCCAGAATATAAGGATTAAGATATTGATTCTGAGAAGAAATCACATCATCAAGAACCATGCTGTTCAGTCCCAGATGCTTTACGGCGTACTTTTTAAAATCGTTCATATATTCTTTTTTTTCGTTAGTCAAAAAAAGGCTTCTGAGCCTTTTCGTAATGCCTAGCAAAGATACGAAAATAAGCTCAGAAGCCTATCTTTTACTGAAAGATTTTAATAATAAATTACTGAATTACTCAGAGAACATTTTGTTGAAATCCTCAACGCTTACAGTCTTGTGGTTCAGCTTAACCAAGCCCTTGATAGCCTCAGCCAGCTTAACCTCGATGCTTCTGTTCACCAGACCGTCGATCTGCTCTTTCTTCTTCAGCATTTCCTTAGCATAGTTCTCCAGAATATCTTCCGGAATATTCATCATGCCATACTGAGCGAACTGCATCTTAGTCATATCCTTGGCAGCGTTCAACAGATCATCCTGCTCAACCTTGATACCAAAGTTCTTAACCAGCTGCTCCTTGATCAGGTGCCACTGCAACTCTTCGATGCTCTGGTCGTAGTTCTTCTCTACGAAGTCCTCACCCTTGTCCGCGTTGTTCAACTTCATAACGCGCTTCAGGATAGCATCCGGGAACTCCAGTTTGCCAACCTTCTCAGTCAAGAAGTTGCGTACATCCAACATCAGCTTGTAGTTGCTGTCAGATACCAACTGCTCTTCCAGAGTCTTCTTGATGTGTGCACGGAATTCCTCCTCGTTGCTCACAACACCTTCGCCCAGAATCTGGTTGAAGAACTCCTGAGTCAGTTCAGCCTCTTTGAAACGAGTAATTTCCTGTACCTGGAAGCTGAAGTCAGACTTCATCTCAGCAGCCTCTTCCTTAGAAATCTTCAACAGAGAAGAGATTTCTACGTCGTGACCTTCATAAGCCTTGAAAGGATTGAACACCAGAACATCGTTTACCTTGCAATCCTTGAAGATAGCCTTCTGCTCATCGTTCTTCATATAGTCTGGCAACATAACGGCGCCTTCTACCTGAATACCGCCTTCTTTTGTATTGCCATTCTCATCCAACTCAGCCAACAGACCCTTAACCATATCTTTCTCCTGGTAAGAATCTACCTTCTCGTAGCTACCGCCACGCTGAGCATACATCTTAACCTGCTTTTCGATCATATCGTCGCTTACTTCGATGTCGTAGTAATCCAAAGTATCATCAGCAGTCAACTCAGCCTTGAACTCAGGAGCCAATGCGATATCGAAAGCGAACTCGAACTCTTCCATAGTGTCGAAGTCAACCGGCTTCTGACGCTCTTCGTTTGGAAGAGGCTCACCCAACATATTGATATTGTTATCTTTGATATATCCGTAAAGAGACTCGCCCAGCAACTTGTTTACTTCCTCTGCAGTAACTTCCTTACCGAAACGCTTCTTCAACAGTCCCATAGGAACCTGTCCTACACGGAAACCCGGCATGCTGGCTTTTTTACGGTAGTTTTTCAAAGCAGCGTCTACTTTGCTGGCATAATCAGCTTTGTCAATCTTAATGGTAAGCACGGCGCTCACCTTGTCTACGTTTTCTAATGAAATATTCATTTTTGAATTTTCTTTTATGATTTATTGTTATTAAAATTCACATACACCCTTTGCGATGGGTCTGCAAAAATACTCTTTATCTTTCAAAAAATCAAATAAGTAGTAAAAAAACATACTTATTAAAAGAAAATAAGGCCACGGAAACACTACTCGGCAGCTTTCTTTTCCTCATCAATTTTCTGAAAATCCTTCAGACGCAGCACAAAACTATTCGTCAGATACTTGGCGCGGACGACTTCATTTTCGGCCAGTTCCTGAGGCTTTCCCTGGAACAGGATCTGTCCTTCAAAAAGCAAATAAGCACGGTCTGTAATACAAAGAGTCTCTTCCACATTGTGGTCCGTAATCAAAACACCGATGTTTTTCTGCTTCAGTTTCCATACGATATACTGGATATCCTCCACCGCAATCGGGTCTACTCCGGCAAACGGCTCATCAAGCATAATGAATTTCGGATCAATGGCCAGACAACGGGCAATCTCCGTACGACGACGCTCACCTCCCGACAAGCGGTCTCCCATATTCTTCCGCACTTTCTGAAGACGGAACTCCGACAGCAAACTCTCCAGCTTTTCTTTCTGATAAGCTTTCGGCTTTCCGGTCAGCTCCAAAACAGAAGCAATATTATCCTCCACTGTCATCTTTCGGAATACCGAAGCTTCCTGCGCCAGATAGCCGATTCCGGCACGCGCTCTTTTATAAACCGGAAACTTTGTGATTTCCAGATCGCCCAGAAAGATACGGCCGGCATTAGGCACTACCAATCCGGTTGTCATATAAAACGAAGTGGTCTTTCCGGCTCCATTTGGTCCCAGCAATCCCACAATCTCTCCCTGCTTCACATCAAAGGACACATCATTCACTACGGTTCGCTTGCCATAGGTCTTTACCAACCCTTCCGTTCTCAGAACCAGATGCTCCGTATCTTTTGTTTCCAATTCTTCTGCCATATATTTTTCTATTTGGGATGCAAAAATACGAAAATATATAGAAAAAGTTTGTAATAATCAAAAAGCGATTGTGTGATTGCGGTTTTTTATAGGATTTTCATTATTTTTGTAAGTCAAGAATAAAGTTTTTATCACTATGCTACTTGTAAAATCATTATCCACCTTCGGCAAATATCTTATGCTGATGGGGAAAACTTTTGGAAAGCCCGACCGCTGGCGCATGTTTTTCAAGCAATATATCAAGGAAATGAACCAGTTGGGAGTTGATTCCATCGGAATTGTCCTGCTGATTTCGTTCTTCATCGGTGCTGTAATCTGTATTCAGATCAAGCTGAATATCCAAAGCCCGTGGATGCCACGTTTTGTGACCGGTTATACCACCCGAGAGATTATGTTGCTGGAATTCTCATCTTCCATCATGTGTCTGATTCTGGCCGGTAAAGTCGGTTCCAACATTGCCTCGGAGATTGGAACCATGAGAGTCACCCAGCAGATCGACGCTTTGGACATTATGGGAGTCAATTCTGCCAATTTCCTGATTATGCCCAAGATTATCGGCATGATGACCATGATTCCGATTCTGGTGGCATTCAGTATTTTTGCCGGTTTTATCGGAGCATACGCCACCTCGGTGATCGGCCATGTCATCACCATTGAAGACCTGACTCTCGGTTTGCAACATGAGTTTAAGGAGTGGTACGTATGGATGGGATTCATCAAATCTATTTTCTTTGCCTTTATTATCGCCAGCGTCTCCGCATTTTATGGCTACACAGTAGAGGGCGGTTCTGTAGAAGTAGGAAAAGCCAGTACCAATTCTGTGGTCAGCAGCAGTGTACTGATTCTTTTTGCCGATGTATTTTTAACCCAACTTCTTTCGTAAATCATGATCGAAATAAATTCATTATACAAATCCTTTGAGGACAAGGATGTACTGAAAGGAATCAATGCCGTGTTTGAAAACGGCAAGACCAATCTGATCATTGGTCAAAGCGGATCGGGAAAAACCGTTCTGATGAAATGTATTGTAGGTCTGCTTCTCCCCACAAGCGGTAATATTCTCTATGACGGAAGAAATTATGTGGCTATGGGGAAAAAGGAGAAAATGCAGATCCGACGGGAAATGGGTATGATCTTCCAGAGTGCCGCTCTCTTTGATTCCATGACGGTATTGGAAAACGTGATGTTCCCCTTGGACATGTTCTCCAACGATACTCTTAGCGAACGTATCAAACGGGCCCGCTTCTGTCTGGACCGTGTGAATCTGATCGACGCCCAAAAGAAATATCCGGGAGAAATCAGTGGCGGTATGCAGAAACGTGTCGCTATCGCCCGGGCCATTGCCCTCAATCCTCAATATCTGTTTTGCGACGAACCCAACTCAGGTTTGGACCCGAAAACCTCTATCGTCATCGACGAGCTGATTCATGATATTACTGTGGAATTCAATATGACAACCATTATCAATACCCACGACATGAACTCCGTGATGGGTATTGGAGACAACATCGTGTATCTGTGTGAAGGATACAAGGAATGGGAAGGAACCAAAAACGACATCATGCATTCCACCAATGAAAAACTGAACAGTTTTATCTTTGCCTCCGACTTGTTCCGCAAGGTCAAAGAAGCCAATCAATAAAACATCTGAACCTTTTAAAGCCGGTCCGGAAATACAAACTATTTGCATTCCGGATTGGCTTTTCTGTTTTTTTCGCTAACTTTGCAACTTGAAAAGAATTCTGCTTCAAGCAGGCTCAGGCAAAAAGGCTGCCAAGCCTCATCCGAACGAGTAAGAATCAAGAAGATACCAAACGACAACTGGCCTTATACATGAATAAAAAGAGTACACTATATCAAAGCATTGCAGGACTTTATGATTCATGGTTTCAGGTGCTATACAACCTGGCATTCCTGCTGTTCCGGCAAATGCTCCCACTACTGTCATGGATTGCCCGGAAGGGGATAAAAAATCAAAAAACCTATTTCTTCTTCAATGGTCAGAAAGGGCTGATCGCCTCCATCGAAAAGGAATGGGCCGGGAAAAAAGAAAACACCATTTGGATTCACTGTTCTTCTTACGGTGAATTCGGTATTGCCCGCCCTTTGATTAAAGCCATCAAGGAGACTACATCCTATAAGATTGTTCTTACTTTTTTTTCTCCGTCTGGTTATGAAGCCATAAAAGACAATCATCCTCTGATTGACTATCTGTATTATCTGCCTTTGGACACTCCGTCAAATGCGAAACGATTTGTGCATGCCCTCCGTCCGCAAAAAGCCATCTTTATGGTGTCGGAACTTTGGATGAACTATCTGAAGGTTTTGGAAAAGGAGCAAACACCCACTTATCTGGTTTCAGCACTGATTACTCCTAAATCCGTAGTCAGCAAATGGTATGGTCATGCCTACCGTTCCCAGCTCCGCTCCTTCACCCGCATTCTCACACTGAACGACAGCACCCGCCAGATATTACTACAATCGGGCTACGACCGCGCCGTGGTTACCAGTGATCCCCTTTTCGACAATGTTCATCTCATTGCCCAGACTCCTTACCGCAATCAGGTGATTGAAGGCTTTGCCACTGAGAATCCATTGTTTATCGCCGGAAGCATAGACTGTCAGGAAGACCTGAAACTAACCGCCGCCTTAGCGAACAACCATCCGGAAACCAAATTTGTGGTAGTGCCTCACGAACTTTATCCGGAAGCACTGCAAACCATCCGAAAGGCTTTTCGCGGAAAGGTATGCTTCCACAGCGAGTGCAAGAATACTCCGTCGGAACAGTTCAAAGACTGTCAGATTCTGATTATCGACTATATGGGTGAACTGTCCTATCTATACCGCTATGGCACATGGGCCTATGTCGGAGGCGGTTTTACTCCTTATCTGCACAATGTGCTTGAAGCTACTGTCTACGGACTGCCCGTTGCCTTCGGTCCATGCATTGAGCGGAAGGCTGTTGCTCAAGAGCTGATATCTCTCCAAATCGGAGGGCAGGTCCGTACTCCTGAAGAGCTGAACTGCTGGTTCCAGCTTCAGAATACAGCCCCTGAGAAATTAGAACAAGTCAAGACTACAGCATTGAAATATATGAACGAGCACCGGAACATCACACAGGGTATTCTGCATCTGCTCGATTTCCAAACTCAAAAAGAATCATTATGATGTATGCGATAACTTATTGTTTCTTCAAACTCGTCGCCCTGCTGCCATTCAGAGTGCTCTACGGCATCAGTGACTTTCTGTATCTCATTATCTACCACGTCATCAAGTACCGAATCAAGGTTGTGCGTCTGAACCTGCAAAACTCTTTTCCGGAAAAGTCTGACGCCTGGAGAAAAGATATCGAAAAGAAATACTATCGTCACTTGTGTGACAATATTGTAGAGACCATCAAACTGCTGCATCTTTCCGATAAGGAAGCAGACCGGAGAATCATCGTTACCAACGGAGATTTAATTGACCGGCTGGCACAAGACGGCCGTTCGTTCATGCTTCTGTTGGGACATTATGGAAACTGGGAATGGGTACCGGCCATCACACGGCATTATCATCTGCCTTATAGCGGACAGATATACCGCCCGCTGCGCAATCCGTCCTTTGACCGTCTGTTCCTGAAGATCCGCAGCCGCTTCAACAGTGTCTGCATTGCACAAAAGCAGGCCGTGCGCAGTTTGCTGCAGATTCAGAAAACGCATCAGATGCTGATAGGCTTTGTTGCCGACCAGCGCCCGAACACCAGTAACGTAAACCATCACTTCCAGTTCCTGAACCAGGACACCAATTTTAGCGTCGGAGCCGAATTTATCGGAAGCAAAATCAACGCCCACTTCGTATTCATGGATGTGAAACCTCTCAAAAGAGGCTATGTGCAACTTACATTCCGGGAGATTCTGCCGGAACAGTACGAAGGAGAAAAATATCCGATTACCCGCCGCTATGTAGAGATGCTGGAAGAAGTGATCAACCGGGCACCGGAATATTGGTTGTGGTCACACAACCGTTGGAGTTTATCCTATAAAAACAAGAAATAACCAACGCATTCGTTTTTATTAAATGATAAAGAGCTTATGAAAATTATTTGTGTAATACCGGCTAGAGGAGGCTCTTCCCGATTCTTTGAGAAACCATTGGCACTGATCTGCCAGAAACCGATGATTCAGTGGGTTTATGAACACTGCAAGGAAGTAAAAGCATTCGATGAAGTTTATGTGGCTACCGACAGCGACCGCATAAAGGAAGCGTGTGATCAGTTCCAAGCTCCTGTAATCATGACTTCTCCCAACCACGACACAGCTACCGAGCGTCTGTATGAAGTGTCTACCAAAGTAGACGCCGACCTTTATGTCATGGTCAACGGAGACGAGCCGCTGCTCACCGAAGAGGCAATCATCCAGTGTCTGCCTAAAAACTATAATCCGGATGAACTGTTTGTTTCCAATCTGATGACAGACTTCAGCAATCCGGTAGAAGTAGTAGATGCCACCAATCTGAAAATCGTTACAGACCAGAACAGCCGCTGTCTGTTCATTTCCCGCAGTCCGATTCCATACCCAAAAGGCAACATGGATTATGTATACCACAAATTCGTAGGAGTAGGCTGCTTCAACAAGAAAGCCCTGGAATTCTATCACAACACTCCACGTGGCCCTATTGAGAAGATCGAAGAGAACGATTCTTTCCGCTTCATTGAAAACAATGTTCCTATTTATTACTACAACTGCCACTGCAAGTCTTTGTCTGTAGACACTCCAAAAGACATCATGGGCGTAGAAGAATATTTCAAGAACAAATAAATCATCAAAGAGCATTCCCAATGATCACTCCCAATAATAGTATCATTGGATTCGACGGAAAGAAAGCATTGAATAATTTAACCGGCATAGGTAACTATAGCCGGTTTATCATTAATGCCCTGTCCGGTCGGAATCCGAAAACCCGGTTCTGCCTGTTCGCTCCAAAAGATAAAAATCAGGAAGCCCGCAGAAATCTCCGGTTCCTGCCCAACATTGACCTCATCCTCCCACCTCAAGGCACAATCCGGGAGTGGTGGCGCTGCTTCGGAATGGTATCCGAACTGAAAAAGAGAAACATCCAACTGTATCACGGAATGAGCAACGAACTGCCCTTCGGCATACACCGCAGTGGCATTCCGTCCGTAGTCACGGTTCACGATCTCATTTTCCTGAGATACCCGCATACCTTCAGTCTGGCAGACCGTCTGATTCTTCAGGTAAAAGTAAAGTATGCCTGCCGTCATGCCGACCGCATCATTGCCATCAGCGAACAGACCAAGCAGGACATCATGAAGTATTACGGCATTGCTGAAGATAAGATTGAGGTGATTTATCAGGGATGCGCCGACCGTTTCTATCATCGCCACACCCAGAGCGAGATTCAGGACACCATCCGGAAATACAACATCCCGGAGAAATACATCATCTCGGTTGGTACCATCGAAAAGAGAAAGAACCATAAGACCATCCTCAAGGCTCTGGAAGCATTGCCGGAGGTGCATCTGGTTCTGGTCAGCAAAAAGACACCGCTTCAGGCCGAACTGGAACAACAGATTAGCGAAAAGGGAATGTCCGGCAGAGTGCATATTCTGAATTCCGTTCCCAATGCCGATCTGCCTATCCTCTATCAGGGTGCCCAACTGGCTATCTATCTCTCCTTCTTCGAAGGTTTCGGCATTCCCGTACTCGAAGCAATGGCCTCAGCCATTCCGGTAATCACTGCCACAGGCTCCTGTCTGGAAGAGGTCGGAGGAGATGCCTGCGCCTACTGTGCTCCATTCGATTCCGAAAGTCTGACGCAGACCATCCGCCAGATACTCTCCCATCCGGAAATAAGCCGGGATATGATTCAGAAAGGACAACTGCAAGCCCGGAAATTCAGTTCGGAATCCGTGGCTGAGAATATGGAAAATTTTTATTCTAGAATGCTAAAAGGCTAACACTGAATCCAATGAATCTGAAATACTACACACAAGTCCGTAAAGCATTGCGACGTGTCAACTTCTATATCAGCGAGTTTGCCCGATATGCTCTGCCTTCAGCCTTATTCCGTTGGTACAGAGAGTTTCATCATTTCAGCAACTCGCTCGATAGCGAGGCCATTCAAAAAAGGGTCGATTATTATTGCCGTTTTACTCCGACCCCTCTGAATTCCGAAAACAGCATTACTGTAGGAGATTTCAAATATCCGTTTGGTAAAAAAAAGAAATATGCCACCTATTTCTTTGATCTTTACCATTCTTTGGTTTATTTTCGCAAAGATCTGCGCTTCCGTTATGAATTTGGGGATATAACCCATGAACCCGAAGTGCCGACCATTGTCAAGAGCCGTCCGATTAAGGAAGGACAGCCCACCAACTCCGTCATCATGAAGTTGAACAAAAAAAGGCATTATGTCTTTATCCGCGACAAGAAGACATTCGCCGAGAAAAAAGATATGCTCGTGTTCCGTAACAGTGTGCATCAGGCACACCGGGTGGCTTTTATGGAGCAATACTTCGGACATCCGAAGTGTGACATCGGCCAGATAAACAAAGACATGATTCATAAGGGACACACCGAATGGATCAAGGGCTTTATGTCTATCGAAGAGCAGCTCAACTACAAATACGTCTGCTGCATAGAAGGTAACGACGTAGCTACGAACCTGAAGTGGGTCATGTCTTCAAATTCCCTTCCCGTAATGCCTCGCCCCAAATTTGAAAGCTGGTTTATGGAAGGAACCCTGATTCCGGGATATCATTATGTGGAAATCAAAGAAGACTATTCCGATCTGATTGAAAAGATGGAATACTACACCGCCCACCCGGAAAAAGCCGAAGCCATCATCCGGCACAACCATGAATATATCAAGCAGTTTCAGAACAGTTCACTCGAAAATACAATCTCACTGCTTGTCCTGAAAAAGTATTTTTTACAGACCAAACAGCCCGTCAAATGAAACAAATAAAGAATCTGCTCATCATTCGTCAGTCTGCCTTAGGCGATGTTTGTATGACAATTCCCGTAATTTATCAGCTGGCAGAACAGCATCCGGAACTGACGATCAAGGTACTCACCCGCAAACGTTTCCGGGGATTGTTCTTTTCCTGCCCGCCCAACGTACAAATGATAGAGGCCGATCCAGATCTCTACCGTAAAAGCTATCAGTTATTCAGTCTTTTCCGCATTCTGCGAAAAGAACAGATTGATGCCGTGGCCGATTTTCACGGAGTCTTGCGTTCTTATGTACTGGACGCACTCTTCCGCACCAAGGGCATTCCGGTAGCTATTCTGCAAAAGAACCGCAGTCAGCGCAAGGCACTGACCCGCCGCCACAATAAGGTCAAACAGGCACAGACCAGTTTCTTTGTCCGCTATGCCCAGGCTTTGCAGCAACTCGGTCTGTCGGTCGATCTGAAAGCACCCAACCGTTATCTTCCGGTTGTCCCCAAAACAGTAGACGCCAATATCAAATCCATTGGTATTGCTCCTTTTGCCCGCTATTTCACCAAGATTTATCCGCTGGAACAGATGGCCGAAGTGGTCCGCCTTTTGGCTGAAGAAAACTATCAGGTTTATCTTTTCGGCAATGGCAAACAGGAAATGGCCCAGATGGCTGAAATGGCAGCCAGTCTGCCCCAGGTACATATTGTATCCGACAAGCTCTCTTTTGAGGAACAATTGCAGTTGATGTCCGGTCTGCATGTCATGATCAGTATGGACTCTGCCAACATGCATCTGGCTTCGCTGGTTCATACCCCCGTTCTCTCCATTTGGGGCGGTACCAGTCCGCACTGCGGTTTCTTGGGCTGGAACCAAAGTACCGACAATGCGCTCTGCAAAGATCTCCGATGCCAGCCCTGCTCCATCAGCGGAACAGACAAATGTCCTTTGGCCCATTTCCATTGCATGCGCAAAATCAAACCCACAGAAATAATCAGTAAAATAAAAGAAATTACCAAGTAATGAAAAAGAATTTTCTCTATCTGACCTGTCACTATCTGATCACCCTGCTCATATTTCTGTTTATTCAGAAGCCGATCTTTATCTTCTATAACTGGAATCATGGAGGCAGTGAGCTGCATTTTGCCGATTTGGTTCAATCCTATTACCACGGCATGTCACTGGATCTGGCCACAGCCGGCTATTTCACCATCATTCCTTTCCTGCTCATCTGGATTCGGTTTCTGTTTCCCCGTTTCAATCCTTACCGTTGGATTGTAACATACGACATTCTTCTGTCACTGCTTCTGGGTATCATCACTTTGGCAGACGCTTCTCTCTACGAATTCTGGGAATTCAAGCTGGATGCCACAGTCTTCATGTATCTCAATGACCCGAAGAATGCCTTTGCCAGTGTCACCGCCGGCTATATCATCGTGCGTGTACTGGCCTGGTTGGTTTTGAGTGCCTTGCTGGCTTTTCTGCTTATCCTACCGGCACATAAGAGCCGCTTTTCACAGGCAGCACAACCTCCTTACCGCCGTCTGGTATCTTCCCTGCTCATGGTAGTATTCGGAGCCGTTGTCTTTGTTCTGATCCGAGGAACCCGCATCTGGCCGAATACTCCCGGTCGCGCCTTTTATTCCAAAGTATCTTTCCACAACCATGTGGCACTTAATCCGGTATTCAACATTGCCTATACCTGGTCTCATCAGCAGGACTTCAGCAAGATGTTCGACTTTTTTCCAGAGGAAAAACGTGCAGCCCTTTATCAGGATCTCTACCCTACTGAAGGTACACCACAACAGTATTTTCTGAAAAACAAGCGACCCAACGTACTGGTTGTCGTATTGGAAGGTTTCGGAGCCGTATTCATCGAGAGCCTCGGAGGTATGAAAGAGGTTGCTCCCAATATCAGCCGTATCTCCCAGGAAGGCGTTCTGTTTACCAACTGCCATTGCAACAGTTTCCGTACCGACCGCGGTATCGTCTCTGCCATCAGTGGCTATCTGGCACAGCCCACGACCAGTATCATGCGCTATACTCATAAAGTACAGTCACTGCCGGGACTTCCCAAAACTCTGAAGAAATACGGTTACAGCACTCAGGCTCTTTACGGAGGTGATGTGACATTCTTCAACATGTCGGATTATCTGATTGCTTCCGGTCACGACAAGCTGGTCAGCCAGACCGACTTCCCACAAGCCGACCGTTCTACCAAATGGGGTGTACCCGACCATAAAACATTCGAATGGCTTTACAATGATATCCAAAAGAAGGATGCCCAAAAGGAAGGTCCCTGGTACACCACTTTCCTGACGCTCAGCTCCCACACCCCGTTCGATGTGCCCTATCATCGTCTGGCCGATGAGAAGCTGAACGCCTTTGCCTATACAGACAGCTGCTTCGGAGCCTTTATTGACAAGATCAAGGAAACACCGGCATGGGATAATCTGCTCATTGTCTGTGTAGCCGACCACGGTTTCAACCACAAGCCTGTTGCCTCTCCAGAATTCCCGCACATCCCGATGCTCTGGCTCGGCGGTGCTCTGAATACTCCTTCGGCCAAGATTGACAAAATTGTCAGCCAGACCGACCTTCCGGCTACCGTTCTGGGACAGATGGATATTCCACACAAGGACTTTACCTTCAGCCGTGATGTGCTGGCAGACACCTATCGTTATCCGTTTGCCTTCAATACGTTCAACAACGGATTCATATTCCGTGATTCTACGGGCTGTATTGTCTACGACAACAATGCCCAGAAAGCACTCTTTGGAGCAGACAAGGCACGAGAGGAGAAAGGCAAGGCCATTTTACAAACTCTCTACGACGATCTTTCAACCCGATAATAATGAGCATTATGAAACGAATTATCATTGAATCCTACGCCATCCGCAACCCTTACGTTGGTCTGGGAGAATTTTGCATGAAACTGGGACGTCACATCGCAGCTCATGCCGAGGAACTGCGAACACAGCATCAGATTGAGCTGTATTTCATCGTTCCCCCGAAATACAAAGGATGCTTCGGCAACCAGGTACACTATCTGGCTGTCCCCAAGGCTCTGCGTTACATTCTCATGGCTTATCCGTTCCGGGTGAATCTCTTCCACATGCCGCACCAGTATTGCCATCTGAAAAAAATATGCAGGGCAGAAAATGTACTGATGACCATTCACGACATCAATTTCATGTATGAGAAGCAAGGAGAGAAATTGGATCGGAGTATTCGTCGTTTCAAGAACAAGCTTCATCTGGTGAGTCATTTAAACTATATTTCGCAATTCGCGAAAACAGATACCAATGCTCATTTTCCGGCTCACTTTCCGGACCGGGTCATCTACAATGGAGTCACCGATCTGAACAGTAAGGCTCGGGCCTCGGAAGCGTTTGCCTCCCGTCTGCCGGAACATTTCCTGTTTCACATCTCCAGTCTGCTCCCCAAAAAGAACATCCATCTGCTGGTCGAGATGATGAAACATCTGCCGGAAGAAAATCTGGTCATCGCCGGAAACTGGAAAAGTTCCTACGGACAGAAACTTCTGGAACAGATCAAGGCAGAACACATTACCAACATTCTTCCGCTGAACAATGTCTCAGAAGAAGAAAAGGCCTATCTCTACAAACGATGCAAGGCGTTTGTGTTCCCCTCTCTCTGCGAGGGATTCGGCCTGCCTCCTATCGAGGCGATGAAGTTCGGAAAGCCCTGCTTCCTGTCCACCTGCACCAGTCTCCCGGAAATCGGTGGCGAACTGGCTTACTACTGGCCGGTCCTTCAACCGGAAGAGATGGCAACGGTAGTACGCGAACAGATCAGTTCTCCGGATTTCGAATCTCCGGAAAACGGCCAACGTATCCGCAACTATGCCCAGAAATTCGATTGGGAGAAATGCGCACAAGGTTATATTGACTATTATCTAGACATTCTGAATTCTTCAAAGAAATAAAATGCTATTTCAACAAAAAGAACCGTTTGGGCCAAACTATGATAAGCCCAAACGGTTCTTTATATTTTATTTCCCGACTATTTTACATTTCCCCGGAAGCAATACAGCAAGCGGGAGAAAATATAAAAATACACAGCCGGACAATCCTTCTCCAAGAAATAGAGAAAAATCCTGTGTCTTAATTTACGTGGTTCAAAATGCAGGAGCAAATCCTCTTTACATCGGAACAGCTCCGCAACACACACCGGATAATCGGCCACATTCATGCGGTAGGCTGCCCGCATCAGCTGATTCAAACCGAATTCATGCCGGATGTGGTTCAGTTCTTCTCCTTCGGGCAGCTTCAGTCTGCATTGCAATTCATGGAAACACTGCTGCAACTGCTGCGATACATAAATCCACTCCTCAGAAGAATGCTGCCTGCTGCTCAAAGAAAGCTCATCCTTTTTCAGGTAAATATACGATACCTTAGGAATAACATAAACCTCTTCCACTTCTTGAAGATAACTCCACACAAAGATATGATCCTCGTGAATCGATAATGACGTATTGAAGCGTATTCCGTTTCGTTCAATAATCTCTCTGCGGAATAGCTTCGAAAATACATATCCATTCTCCAACACCTGCTCTGCCAACAAGTCTTGCCACGAACGTACCGAAAAGATTTTCTCTTGTTGGAACGTAATCGGATAACATTTGGACTTCCGATGAACATGCTGATGGAATATTCCCTGCATGGGAAGCACATTTCGGCTACCTATTGCCGAAAGATTAAAATTATCCAGATAGTCTTCCAGGATGCTATCGTCACTATCTATAAAACAAACCCACTCTCCGACAGCCTCATCCAAACCTCGGTTTCTTGAAGCACTTACACCTTCATTTTTTTTATGAATCACTCTGAAGCGTTTGTCTTCACGGCAGAATGCATCACAGATTTCCGCAGATCCGTCCGTGCTTCCATCATCCACCAATATCACCTCAAAATTTCTGAATGTTTGCCTTTGGATTCCTTGCAGACATTGATGCAGATAATCCACAGCATTGTATACAGGAACTATTATTGAGATAAGGGCTTTTTCCATTTGCTTTTCTTTATTGATTCGGCAAAAGTACTGTTTTTTACTCAAAAACAAAACCCAAGGACGAGGATTTCAGCAAACCGGACGTGATACGGTTCTATCTACAGGACTATTTTCTGGAAAAGATCGTTTTCAGTGGAAGCACGAATCTGACCGGTGCCAGAATAGAAGACCAATATCTTTCCTGCATCAATATGTTATCGAGTTCCTCGCCTTTTTCTACCAGGATATAGGCATAATACAGATTCTCTATACCCCAACGAAGCCTTTGTTCCAAAAACAACCAAGCTGTTTTTGTGTATATATCAAAAGTGTTCCTTCTGTAGTACATGAAACCCATACCACAGTGCTCAGCAATAATAACAAAACAAACTAAATCTATTCATTAAAGTAATCCTAATACAAATGTGATTTCAATTCGTATATACAAAATCTAAAAGATGCTCTTTTTGGTCCTGGCTTAGAAGATATTCTTATAAATCCGCTCAATTTAGATTTTGCACTTCAGGACGGTAGTCTGGTTCGTATTCTTCAACCTAACAGAATTCTGGAACTTCATAAAAATCCCAACAGCTATCTAAACGATACAAATCGTCTATTGTATAACTTTTTAAATAAAGAAGATAACCCTGTATTAGTATCATTTCCTCTTAAACCATTTTAATAAGTAATGAAGTAAAAAGCATATTGAATCAGAGATATAGACATAAACACACTTTAAAAATGGAAGTTCTAAAATGATGCCAGAGAGTATGTCAAAATTCGAGCACCCTAAAAAACTAAAGAAAAGCCGCATCATTACTCAATACAAAGTTTGATATGGCCCTTTTAAATATTAGTTATAATCTGTAACTTTGGGGAGTAGTCATATTAGTTTTGACACACACTCTTCTTTGTAAAGCAGCAATAAAAACAAAACATAAAAGCCATCTATTATGAAAGCATTGATCTATACCATTTTCCTGCTCTTACCCTTGGGTATGATGGCGCAACAGAACTCCAATGATCTAACACACTGGACACAGACTGTACAAAACACCGGAAAGGCTTTCCCTCAGGAAAAAGTCTACCTGCATTTGGACAACAACTGCTATTTTCTGGGAGACACCATCTGGTACAAGGCCTATGTGGTCAGATCGGATCGGAAAGTACCTACGGACCTAAGCCGCATTCTGTATGTGGAACTCATGACACCCGACGGATATCTTGTGGAAAGACAGCAGATTCCTCTCGAAAACGATACAACTGGGTTCGGAAACTTTGCCCTTCAGGACTCGCTCTACGGAGGATATTACGAAATCCGGGCATACACCAGATGGATGCTGAACTGGGGAAGATACCAGACGGAAATGGACAGAGGCTCCCTATATATGTATGCCAACGCCTTCTATAACAAGGGGATGATGAAGGACTTCTTCACGGAGTATGAGAAAATCTACAGCAGGGTCGTGCCCGTTTATGACAAACCTCAGAAAGCGGGAGTATATGAAAAGAACATGACCATGCGCCCCATGAGAAGATATTACAAGAAGAGCGGGGAAAAGAATGAGCCCGCACTTTCCTTCTTCCCCGAAGGAGGAAACCTCATACAGGGCGTACCCTGCACGTTGGCCTTTGACCTGGCCGACAATCAGGGAAAACACCTGAACCTGGAAATCGTATTCAGAGAAAGCAAAACCGGAAAGGAGATATTACGCACCCAACCGCAATACGCCGGAAGAGGAAACATCCTATTGCCACCCTTACAGAAAGGAACAGAATATGAAGCTGTTGTCCGGAGTGGAGAGGAAGAATACACCTTTCCATTACCGAAGATTCAGGAAAGGGGATGCGCTCTTTCTCTGGAGAGCGCACCGGACAGTATCCGTATCCGTACAAACACGGCAGGACTGCCTGAAAACTATCCTCTAGGAATGCACATCCTTCACGACGGAATCATGGAATACAGCAAGGAAATGACCGTCAGAAAAGGCACATTAGAATATATCAGTCTTCCCACAGAATCACTGCCAACCGGTGTAAACCAGATTATTCTGTTTGATGCCAAAAGGGAGGTCTTTGCCGACAGACTCTTCTTTGTTTGGCCGGAAGGAAAGGATCTGAATCCGGACAGACAAAATCTCGTGCTGGAAGGTATCAAGGAAGAATACAAGCCCTTTGAACCTGTAACCCTGAGTCTGAAGGCACCGGATATCCAGACTACGGCACACCTTTCACTTTCCGTGAAAGATGATGCCGCCGACGAAAGCATCTACGATGACGGAACCATGCTCACGGAAATGCTGCTGGCAAGCGAAATCAGGGGATTCGTAGAAAGACCCGGATACTACTTCGAGAAGGATGACTCTACACACCGCAAGGCTCTGGACAACCTGCTGCTGGTGCAGGGATGGAGGAGATGGAAATGGAACGATCTCGCCGCAAAAACGGATTTCTCCATACGCTACCTGCCGGAGAAATATCAGACCATTGCCGGGGCTGTATACCCATTCAATAAACTAGATGGTAAGTCAAATTATGACAAGGATGAGATTCTGACTAAATACGCAAGGATCAAAAAGGAGAACAAGGAAGAAGCGGAAGAATATTACCGGAAGAATTACCCCACTCTCGGCCATGAAGTATGGCTCAGTGCCGACTATGTGCAGGACACGACCTTGGTGGAAACCCGGCAAAAAACGGAGTTCGGATACTTCTATCTGCCCACTCCACGCTTCTTCGGAAAGGCAGTACTCTTTATGAATGCGTCAGACAAAACCGAGGAAGAGGAAAAGAAAGAGAAGGAAAAGCAGGGAGTCATCAAACGTTTCTTCAACAAACTGGAAAACAAATACAATAATTTCGGGGATGAACTGGCTTATCCCGACTATTATGTCAAACTGGACCACTTCTTCCCTCTATGGCCTCTGCCCTACAGTTATTACCAGACCAGTAGCCCGAATGATCCTTTTGAAAAAGCATCTTTTGACGGAAATATCAAAGATGGAGTACTACCCACACTCACCGTGCGCTCCAAAAGAGGAGGACTCAGAAAGCTGGACAGCAGCAAACCCGCCTTTGTGGTCCATGCATACGATGCCTTTAACCGGCAGATTGATCTCGGGATGAATACAGGAAGGTTCGGATTCAACGGATTATATCGGGATGATACCACTGATTCCCTCCGACTAAAAGAACTGGCAAGATTCGCCAGACCCAATAATACCAAAGCTGATTTAACCGGATATATCATAGACCGTAAATATCCACCTATAATAGAATTCGGAGAAGAAGTAACAATCCAACGAGGTTTTATTCCTAATATCACTTCTCTTTCCTATATAGGAGATATGGGTGTTTCAAAAAAGGATTACTTCATTCAAGTACGTTATGACGGAAAAGCCATTAATGGTAAACCGGATTTCGTATATATCAGGAAAGAATCAAATGATGAGGATAATATCGACAACGGGATAAATAGTAATAAAAAAAGAACAACAACTCAAATAAAATCAACTCAAATCAAGGCAAGCGAGAAAAGAAACTATGCAACGATGTTAGATCCGGCCTATGGTGGAAAAGAAGGAATTGAAAGCTACCGCACCTTGGCCTATTTGGACAAACTCTATTTCTATACAGATTACTGCCCACGAGAAAGAAGCAGCTGGAAATACGAACAGTCCAACATTCCTGACGTGGTGATTGACCTGCACAAATATCCGAATGGTGCAAAGAGACAGACCTACCGCGACCGCTGGATTCTGCTGGACGGATTTGCCGTATGCGACACCTTCTATTCGCCGGATTATTCCAAGCAACCACTGCCCGAAGTAAAAGATTATAGGCGCACTCTATATTGGAATCCAAACATAACGCTGGAACCCGGAGAAACCAAAACCATTAGTTTCTACAATAATTCCAAGACAACCATACTGAGTTATGAGGCAGAAGGAATCACTAAAGACGGAAAACTGCTGGTAGAGAAAAAATAGGAGCTGAAATTTCTTCCTGGTCTTTTCGGAAAAACATCAGGATAATCGGAAAAAAACATTTTGATGTTTTTGGAAAATCATCCCAATCATTTGAAAAGGCAACCAACAGCAACCTAGAATACGAATAAGAATAATCCTGAAAATAAAAAACTGGTGATGAAGCAAAGTCCTTAACCGGATATTGTACTTCATCACCAGTTTCTAAAATTACTGACTCTGATTATTACCGCGTCAGTGAGAAGCGCAGGCTGAAACCAAAGTCCTGCGTAATGGTCGGATATGAATTCGACGACAGCAACGGCATATTTCTCTGGCGGTCATAATACAGACTGAAGGTCATGTATTTGCTCAACGTATAATCTGCGCTGAACGAAGCCTTCACCGCCCGGTTACCGCTCGTTGCTTCCGACAGCGAATTCTGTATATCGCGTGTAATCGAACTCTGTGAACGGTAAGAGAAGTCAAATTGCAGATTCAGTTCCCGATTAAAGGTGTTCTTCGCCGGAGTTGTCTTCTCTTCCTCATCATTACCGGCTGTGCGCTTGGTCTTCACACGCCGGCGCTTGTTGAACAGGTTTCCAACCCGGAAGTCATTCACCTTATATCCCCATCCGAAAACAATATCATTGCTTCCCGACTCATTCAGCTGTACTGAAGTCATACTCAGCGTCAGCACACGGGTCTTCTTGTATTCCGCTTTCAAGGTCATATTGTTTTTCAGAGTTACATTCACACCGATCAGTGGTGAGAACGACTCGTTAATGGAAACGGAACTGATATCATACATGCTGCTGGGCAGATAGCCTCCGGTTGTGGTGTTGGCCACGAATCCCAGATCACCCATATACTGCAACCAGGTGCTGTACGTATTGTAAGAACCCACTGAATAAATGCTCTTATAAGCGTGGTTCAGCGTCACACTCTTCAGATGATCCTCAATCCAAGGCAAACGGCTCAATCCCTTGTAAGACACGGTCCAGTTTGGCAACATACGCAGCAGCGACGGGAAAACCTCCAGACTGTTTCCTCCGGTATAAGCCGACAGGAAAGCCGGAATCATCACATCCGATGAGTACTTGTCCACCGTTCCGTTTTCAGGATTGAACGTACCGCTCATACCGGTTCCGTCCGGATAGGTAGCCCCGGCATATTGCTGTTCTACCCGTTGCTGGAAGGTATTCAGCAGATTCTGGAATTTGGTAAAGCTCTTGCTGGCATAACCGTTCTCCGCATTACCTCCTCCTTCAAACGCCGATTTAATCGAAATGGTTGTCATATTGAAGCTACCGCTTCGGGTGGTCGGCATTCCGGCATACATATACTGGATGCTGTTGCTTTCATTCGTTGTCCTGCTGGCACTGAGATCAATCTTCAGGTCCGGAATCGGTTCCAAGGTTACCTTCAGCTGCAAGTCTTCCGTGGTGCTGCTCACCGCCGGCGAGCTTACACTGTCACTGTTCAACAGCCAGCCGCGCTCATTTGCCTTACGGATATAGCTGTCATCCACAAAACCGAAAGCAAAATCCAGTCCCGGTTGCAAACCGCCCGATGAACGCTGTCCGAAGAAGTCTCCGATATTCGGCAGGAATCCCGGCAGGGCAATCGAATAATTGTTGCGGTAACTGATGCTGGCATTACGCACCATCATCAGGAAACGGGCTGCACCCTGTGCATATACATACCACGGTTTTTCCTCAGCCTTCGGCAACGGTATCACGTTCAGACGTACCTTGACACTGTCACGTCCCTTGATGCGAATGGTGTTTTCATCCAGACGCTTATATTTCACCTCATACCGTTTTCCGTCTTCAGTTACAGCGGTCACTCTGAGCTTCTTGCTCTTCTGGTTATGTTTCACCACCAGCTGTGAATCCGGGAAGAGACGGATCTCTTTGGCAAATCCCTTGAAAGCCGTTTTCTTCTTGGCATTGGCCACCCCTTTGGCATTGGTCTGTGTCAGCAGACTGTCGGCAGCCTCTGTCTTTCCTTCGGCCAACAGCTTGGCACGTTCCTGCTCCGCTTTCTTTTGCTCTTCTTTCTCCTTTTTCTTTTCCTGGGCCTTCTTGTCCCGCTCATTGGCTGCCTTGCGTCGTCCGGCAAGTGAGAAACGCTGATTGGCTTTCTTGAGGAAATCACTGTGATTATACAGTTTCTCAAAATTCAACTTACCATTAATATTGATATCACGCTCTGAATTAATGGTATTTCCCAACGTGCTGCCGTCTTCCATTTCGGCACCGCGTACCCAGGAATAGTTCGACGTATAACTTCCGTCTCCGTCAATCCAGTCAAAGCAAGGAATCTGACTCAGCGGCAACTTATACGAACCATTGAACGTCTGCTGATAGTCCAACGGAGTACCGAAGCCTTTAATGCTGTGCCATACGGAATCCTTCCAGGCAGCATAAGAATCCGGATACAGGTCTTTGTTTACCGGAGTATAAGGTTCCTCTATCTCAGCTCGCGTTCCGGAAGTAAACGACAAATGCAATGCCTTGGTCAAGTCCCAACGGATATTGAAATCACGGTTCCACAGGAAATCCTGTGCAAAAGACAGCGGCAGAGAAGTCGGACTCTCCAGATTGCTGATGTCCCGCTCCTGGAACTCATAATAGTTTCGGGTTATGTCCGTATTGAAACTCAGGCTTTGTGGCAGATAGTTCAGATTGATATTCTTCACGATATCCAGCCATTTGCTCTTGCTCTTGAATTTCTTTTTAAACGGCTCCAGAGGCTTGTAGTTCGGAGAATAAGCATAGCTCATACCTCCGCTCCAACGGTTCTCCGTTTCCCAGGCTGTTGTCTCTCCGGCCTTATACGAACTGCTGTGCGCATAGTTGAACGAGAAGTTCGCCGGGTCATAAGGCATGGCGTGCTTCGGAGTGACAATATTCACACGCACATTACTCAGACTGAAATTCTTGTTCACCGTACGAGTCGTGGTCAGATTCGACAGCGAATCGCGCTCCTGCTTGGTCGTCAAGGCATCCATGGCATCCTTCAGCAGCATATCCGTATCGAGCGGATTATACTTCGGTTTCACAATCTCCTTGCTGTAAGAATAATACAATGGCAGCGATACCTGTGCCTTCTCCGGGAAGAGTTTTCCCAGTTCCAGACTGGTAGTGATGCTGTAATTATAGGTATCTTCATTCTTACGCTCGCTAACCGACTGCTCCAGTCCACCGAATCCGGCAGTCACCACCTGACCTTGAACCGTTACGTTACCCAAGTCAGACAACTGCACATTCAGATTACCCTGCGCAGCCCAACCGCCATCGTTGTTGAATTCCTGCATGCGCAACTCGTTAATCCAAACCTCAACCGATTTGATTTCTCCCGAATTGTTACGCACACCCACCATAATGGTCTTTACCTCACCCAGAGTCGGGTTACCCATAATACTTACCTTGTTGTTCGGCTTGTCAGGATCATATTCCGAATACAGGTCGTTCATGGAAATCATTCCCAGACTCTTGGAGTGGTTCCGGTTCTTCTTCACATTCGTCAGCAGCTCCAGATTGATGTCCAGCATATTGTCTTCAGGCCATACCAGCTTCCGGTGCTCGGTATTGCGCTGTCCGTAAACACCCTCCTTAGTCAGCTTCAACGGAATCTCATACTCATAGAAATTATTCCGGTAGTCTGAACCCAGACGGATGAACACACTAGTCTGATTATCCTCCAGACTGGTATAGTCGTCACTCAGAGCATTGGCATGCACATACATCTGCAAATGCTTGTACTGGCGCATGTCCAGATTCATATTCTTGTATACCGCCCGTGCATCTCCCGAGCCCAAATCTTTAATCACCAGCGACAAGGCCTGCTCGTTCTGCTCAGCCAGCTGAGTCTGGTTCGGGTCTACCACACGGCTGATACCTGGAGGTACCACATAGTTCACCGGTGTCTTGTCGCCGTTTTCTTCGATATTCACGGCAGACACGTCCATTGTTCCGGCGGTTGCCGGAGCTTCTCCGGTGTAAAGTGCCTGTTCATACGATCTCCACTGTCCCTGTACCAGATCCAAAGTAGCCAGACGCATGATTACCGGTTGCTCAAAGTCTGTCAGGAACATACGGATAAAGCGGATACTGGTAAAGTCGTTGATATTACCCACCTTTTTCTGGTATTCCTCCACCGGAATGCGGAAAAGATACCAGTCCACCTCTTCGGTCTTTCCATTACGCAACGGAGCGCTCGCATGGCGTTTGTCCACCACATAATTTTTACCCACTACCAGATCTTCCGGACGGATACTGATTTTATACTGGTAATAACGCTCATACTCATTCAGGGTATAGTCCTGATTGATATCCTCACCGTCGGGAGTTGTCTTGTATGAAGTATCATACGACTCGGGCGAACTTTCAGCCGACCGGGAGTTTCCTTCCGGGTTATTAATGCGCTTGTAACGTTCCAGAATGCTCAACTGCTTGTTGTCATAATCCGTACCGCGGAAGTAATGATAGTCATCTCCCGCCGGGTCGTTCAGCAAGGAATCAAACACTGCGGCCGACACCTTGCCCTGCACCGCAGCCAGAAACTCCTTATAGGCTCCGAAGTTTTTCTCGTCGGCACTGCTCAGTCCGTTCAGACCGATATCCTGCTTGTCGCGTGCCCCGCTCTCGTTGTTAAAGGCATAGGTCACACTGTTGGTGGTAGGAACACGACCCCACACCGTTTCCGAGAAGTAACTCAAATTACCGTCGGTAGGCATACTGCTTTCCACAAATTTCTTTCCGTCCTTGAGGATATCCTCACTCACCTCACCCAGATTGATGTAGAAGTCACCGCCATAGTTGCCTCCCTTGTCCCGGGTATAGATGAACGGATCAAGCATCCAGAACTCAATATACTCGATATTCGAAGTCTCAAAATCGCTCACATCCAGTTTGCGCATCATACCTCCCCAGTGTTGGGTCGGATTCGGCAGTTTACCCTGATAATCCAGATTCGGATTCAGGTTATACGGACCTCTTTCCGAAGGATAGTAGGCAATGTTCATCAGAGTCAGCGAAGTGGACGAGTTATAGGTATTCTGCGATTTGGCCGGATACAGCTCGCGCTCATAGACCTCACGCACATAATGGTTCGACAGCTGATCCAGGTCATTCTTGATATGCGAAGGGGTCAAGGTAGAGCTGCGGCGTGTAAAGATCGGATCCACGCAATACCAACTCATCAAAGCACGGTTATAACCTGTGCGCACATCATTGCTCAGTTTGCTTTCCTCAAAGTCACTGGGCACACTGGATATGGTCCATGAAGTTGGCTGCATGATGCTGATGGAAGTTTCCGCATTCTCAAAATCATCAATATACGAAGCCGAGCCCTGTACCTGATGATTCTGTCCGGCAATCAGTTGGGCAAATTCTCCGGTAAAGTTGATTTGCGAAGGAGCCGTACACTGCACAAACGGTATCTTGTCCAGCATATTCGTGAGCCACTGGCTCTCATGCTTCCACGACAGGTTCAAACCCCACAAGGTATTCTTGAGCGGTTCCTCTCCCATGTTCACCTTACTGGTAAGCGGCTGTTCGTTCAGATACATCAACGTACCGCCAAACACCAGATCCTTCGAGAAGTCATACTGAAGGTTCATACCCAGCATGGTCTTGCGCTGCATGCCGTAATTTTCGTTACTCTCAAAGCTGGCACTCACACTGGTGCCGGCATCAATAATGCTCTGATTGATGATGGTCACACGTCCCATGGAATAGTCCACGGTGTAATCCACATTCTCCGTCAGGGTCACACCGCCGGCAGTCACCACCACCGAGCCTTGCGGGATATTCATCGAACCGAGATCTATCTCCGCTCCGTTGTTTCCCTTGTATTCTCCGCTCAGCAGATACTTGTTTTTCTCGGCAATCTGCTTGGCCACTGTCTTGGTTGAGTCATACAGTTCCTGGAAACAATATTTTTCTGCCAGCGACGCATCATTCAGATAACTGCGCAAGTGACTTCCAAAAGGTTCCACTACCGGGAAGAAGATACGTCCCTTGCTGATGGTATAGCCCTCCAGATAGTCAAACTGTCCGTTCGGATACGGATTGTTCTTGGCATCCAGACGGTCCAGATTCATGATGCGCAGCAAGGGGGTGCTCTTGTATTTCTCTTCAGGCAGATAATTCAGATAGACACCTGCCGAATCACTCTGATACTTGATGTCCAGCTTGAACTGTTCCGACTGGGTGGTCGTAGCATTCAGGCTATACACGTTCTTCATCATCAGGTCCCAGTTTCCGATAGAAGGAGATACAGCGGTGTTTTTCAGCGCCTTGACATACAAAGCCTGTGCATTGTCAGTCAGATCGGTCGAAAACTCACCCACCTGATAAGTCTGTCCGTTGTAGGTATATTCAAAGGCTGCCGCCAACACTTCATCACTCTGCAGGGTAAAGTTAAGCGACACATAACCCAAAGCCTCGTTTACCGTATATTCGCTGCTGCTCAGCTTGCGCGCACTCTGCAGCTTCTCGTAGTCCGTACCTCCCTGAAAATTGGGGATTCCATCCAGCACCTGCGTGGTAGAACTGATATTACGCGCCTCGGCATACTGGTTCACCATCGCTTCATAGAGCGAGTTCGAACGGTTCACCGGATTGGTGGTTCCCGTCTTCACCCAGATAGGATTACTGATATGGTCTGCTTCACCCAAGTCCGTAAAAGCTACGATGTTACGGTTGCTCTCACTGTTACCCGTCTTGTTGGTAACCCACAGTTCAATACGTTTGATGGTGATTCCCGAAGTGATATTCGGGGCGGTTTTCATGTTCTTGTCATAATTGTCGCGGAAAAAGTGCGCCAGGAAATAGTGGCGGTTTTCCTCGTATTCGGTAGCGGTGAACTCAAATGAATGCAGCTGCACACCACCCTTCGAAGAAACGGTTTTCGAAGCCGATTTCTTCTGCGACACTACCGTCTGCAGTTTCAGTTTTCCGAACTGCAAATCCGTGCGGATACCGAACAGTGCCGAAGATCCCTGTATGAGCGATGAATTTGAAGGGAGCGTCACGTTACCCGCCTCAATCAGCTTGATAATTTCATCCTCCTTGCCTTCATACTTCAGTTTCAGGCTTTGGGCATCCATATCAAAGGTCGCGTCGGTATTATAATTCAGGTTCATGTTGATTTTGTCACCCACACTACCTTTCAGGCTCATGTTGATATTCTCGTCAAAATCAAAGCCCAGGGTTTTCCGCTTGCTGGCAGATATGGCCGGGTTCTGCACATTACGCATATTGGCTCCGATTTTCAGTTCTGCCGATCCCTGTGTCTTGATCTGCACGCCGCCGGGACCGAAGATTTTCTCAGCCGGTCCCAAATCAAACTGCATGTTCGTAAAGTCAAACTTGTTTTTTCCCTCTGCATCAAATTCTTCCTGATTCTTCTTCTGGAAATAATTGCGCAGCGACTGCTGGAGTGTCCACTGCTGATACTCCTCCGCCGTCATGATGATCGGTGCACTCAGATAGCCGTCCCCCACCTTCTTACCGATGATATACGTATTGGTCTGGGCATCATACACCGTGTCCGGCTTGATGTTCTCGGGGCTTCGCAAGTCCACGTTCTTTTTGCGCAGATCCGCCTCGTCGCGGGCCACGGTTCTGGCCACCGGGAAACGGCTTTTCACCGTATCCGGGTCTGCCGACCGAATCGCATCCGCAGGCACGCGGTGCGGCTGGCGGGTCCTTGCCCCTGCAACCATGGGATTACTCCAGGAAGCCCAGGCATTAATCCCCACCAGCAGAAGCAGCGACAGGTAAAGAATATATTTCAGTTTATTTTTCATTGTTACGGTTCTTCTGACGTTTATCCGAATCCTAGAGGCGTTTGAGTGCCAGTTTGATTACCTGTTCCACAGGCAGTTCCGGTTCTTCTTTGAGAATAGCACTGACCACCTTGTGTGTCGGTGCCGGCGGAAATCCCAGCATACCCAGAGCAGCCAGAGCCTCATCGAACACCTCTTTGTTGGCAGGCTCTTCCTTTTTCTTTCCGGGCAGGACCGTCGGAACAGCTCCTTCCACTGCCACAATCTTGTCCTTCAGGTCCACAATGATGCGCTGTGCCGTTTTCAGTCCGATACCCTTCACGGTTTTCAACACCTTTTCGTTGCCAGTGCTGATCACCTCATACAACTCTGCCGGAGACAGTGCCGACAGAATCATGCGCGCCGTATTGCCTCCAATGCCCGAAACACTGATGAGCTGCACAAACAGCTCGCGTTCCAGTTTTGAAGCAAAACCGAACAACTGATGCGCATCCTCGCGAATCGCTTCATAGATCCACAGTTTCACCTCCTTTTTCCCCTGAATTTCAGAAAAAGTGTTGAGTGAGATGCTGATGCCATAGCCCACTCCGTGACAGTCCACCACAGCCTGGGCAGGAGTCACCTCGGCCAGCTCACCCTTTATATATTCAATCATAATTTATCAACTTTACTGGTATGTTATTTTCTTATAAACGTATTTTCCCGTGCAATATTGTGTTGCTTTACAAAATTAATGAAAAGCAAGCCCCGTTTTTCAGGAACTTGCTTTCCGTTTATCATTTATATCCATAGGTTACTTTTTGGGTTCCAGTCCCATTTCACGTGCCCGCTCCAGCATAAAAGCATAAGCCGGATCATGCTCGTTAGGCACCACTCCGTCCAGAATGGCATCCTTGATGGCACTTTTCAGCAGACCGATTTCACGGCACGGCTGCAGGTCGAACACCTCCATAATCTCCTCACCCGTCACCGGAGGCTGGAAATTACGGATACGGTCGCGCTCTTCCAGATCCACCAGCTTGCGGCGCACCAGTTTGAAATTGTCCAGAAAACGCTGCTTGCGCTGCACATTTCGCGAAGTGATATCCGCCTCACACAGCATCATCAGGTCTTCGATGTCATCCCCTGCCTCAAAGAGCAGACGGCGCACAGCCGAATCAGTCACCTCATCATCGGCAATGACGATAGGGCGCATGTGCAGCCCCACCAGTTTCTGCACATATTTCATCTTCTCATTCATCGGCAGCTTCATTTTGCGGAAAATCTCCGGCACCATCTTGGCTCCGATAAAGTTATGGTTCTTGAAGGTCCAGCCCACTCCCGGCTCATAGCGTTTGGTGCGCGGCTTGCCGATATCGTGCAGCAGGGCCGCCCAGCGGAGCCACAGATTGTCACTCACCGCCGCCAGATTGTCCACGACCTGCAGGGTGTGATAGAAATTATCCTTGTGCGACTTGCCCTGAATGGTGTCTACTCCCTCCATAGCGGCCAGTTCCGGAAAAATCAGCGGCAGCAGTCCGCAGCGCTGCAGTTCCACAAAACCCTTAGAAGGGGTGCGCGTCATCATAATCTTGTTCAGCTCGTCGGCAATCCGTTCACGCGAAATGATTTTGATGCGTTCCTTATTCCGTTCCAGAGCCTCAAAAGTCTCGTCGTCGATATAGAAATTCAGCTGAGTGGCAAAACGCACGCAGCGCATCATGCGCAGCGGGTCATCACTGAAAGTAATGTCCGGATCGAGCGGTGTCCGAATCAGGCGGTCTTCCATATCCCACACGCCGTCAAACGGATCCACCAGTTCGCCAAAGCGGTCCCTATTCAGACATACCGCCAGCGCATTGATGGTAAAGTCACGGCGGTTCTGGTCATCTTCCAGTGTACCGTCTTCCACAACCGGTTTGCGCGAGTCGTGCGAGTAGCTTTCCTTACGTGCCCCCACAAACTCCACCTCCATGCCGTGATATTTCAGCTGAGCCGTTCCGAAGTTCCGGAACACCGACACATGTGCGCCCCGGCCCAACTTGGCACCCAGAGCCTCGGCCAGCGCGATGCCGCTACCCACGACCACCACATCGATGTCTTTCGACGGGCGTTCCAGGAACAGGTCACGCACGTAACCGCCCACCACATAGCATTCCAGTCCCAGCTCATCAGCCGTCTGACCGATCAGATGGAACACCTTTTTATCCAATAATTTTATCAGGTCTTCCTTAGAAAGATTTCTCATGTTTGTTTATTCTACATAAAAGCATGCAAATTTAGTATTTTTTACCCGTAGAACACGCCCCATCAAACAAAAAATGGTATTTTTGTGGCAAAAGGAAAACTTAAACATTATGAAAAAAATCATCCCCCTAGCTCTGGCATGCCTCCTTGCAGGCGCCTGCAGTTCAGAAAAGAAAGATCCGAACCTCGAAGCCGCCCCGATGCTGGATGCGGCCCGCACCCTGATGCAGAACAAGAATTATGACGCTGCCCGCGACACCGTGCAGGCCATGCGCGAAAAATATCCTACCGCCTTCGACGCACGCCGTCAGGGTATTCTGGTGATGGACAGCATTGAACTGCTTCAGGCACAAGACTCTCTGGCAGTGCTCGACGCAATCTTCCAGAAAGAGAACCGCAAGCTCGATTCCATATCCCGTCAGAACAACCGAGGCAAGAACTCCCCTTTCTATGATCAGAAAAACAAAGTATTCTATCTGCGCCAGAATCTGGACGAGATGAGTGCCAAGGTGAAGTTCTTCCTGAGAAAAATAGAAGAGGACCAGAAATCCTAGTCCTCTTCCCTAACTGATTACCAAAATTTGTTGGCTGCCGGATTATATTCAAATCCCACTTCGGCCAACCGTTTTTCCAATTCGCTTCGATCCACCTGCATGTCCTCGCAAAGGGCATCCAGGTCCGGATAGAAGTCACGCAATTTCATGTTAATGAATCCCATCAATACCATGGGGTCCTGAGGCATCTGATCCATAATCTTATCTTTTTATACTATATCAAACACTACATTTTACAGAATAAAGATACGAAGAAAGGCACACTGATATTGATTAATATTCCGTGCATCACCGCAATCGGAATAGCCTCCTTTCCCGAATATTTACTGATAGAAGCCAGCAGAATGTCTGCCGAACCGATTCCGGCGGCAGAGATCGGTGCCAGCCGACCGAAGAACCGGTAAATCAACGGTGCTCCGATAAGTGCGGCCATTTCCCGAAAGATATTGGCCAGCAAGGCAATGGTACCAAGCTCGGTTGCCAACTGCATGCCCAGACTGGGCGCCTTCAGCTGTGTGATGAGCACCGACGACACCGAGTAATAGGCAAAACCGCTGCCCACGGCCATACAGTCGAAGATGCTCCACCGGCTGAGGATGAAACCGGCCACCGCCGAAAACAGGAAGGTGCCCGAAACCGTGGCTATCGGCACCAGCAGCACTTTCAGATTAATGCTCTTGGCAAAGCCTTTCAGATCCTGATTGCATCCCAGATTGATTCCCAACAGAATCATCAGTACATAGAGCACATACACCGAAAGTTCATGAATATCAAAATCCACATTATAATACACGCCACACGTACATCCCAACAGGAAAAACAGTAAAATAGCAAGACTACCCTTCATAATCCCCTCCTTTCTTGAAAAAGAACTGATACACCAGCAGGGCAGCCACAGAACTTCCCAGCATACTGAGTCCGGCAATCAAAGCAGCCTGTTCGCAGAAATATTTCAGATTACCCATAATCAGTCTGTTTGTCCCGATAGAGAAGCCCAGAATAAAGAGCAGGAAACAAATGACAATCTGAATGAGGGAAGTTACCTTATGAATTTTAGACACACAGCGAAAACGGTAGCCGACAACAGCTCCCGAAGCCATCAAAAAAAGAAAAATGAACATGAAAAATTAATATATAGTTTAATATTCGATTTACCATAAATATTTTATACCCGCATTAAGTCTACAGATATAAAATCATGGCACATTCGTAAAATTAAAAGATCGTATAGACCAGATTATTTTCATATTCAACCGATTATTTTCTTCTCCTATTTTTTAGCGGCTGCAAAGATACGATTTTTCCCTGGATTTACATGCACTCCCCAAATAAAAAAGTTCCGATACTGCATGAAACAGCTATCGGAACCTTTCTAAATCCTTGAATAAAATCTATTTCCTACAAGAGGAACTTGACAATATCATTATAGCAGGCCAGAAGCATCAGTCCCATCAACAGGGCCAGACCCACCATCTGGGCACGCTCCATAAACTTCTGGCTGGGCGGACGGCGCATGATCATCTCGGCAATGAGGAAGAGTACATGACCGCCGTCGAGCGCCGGAATAGGCAGGATATTCATCACGGCGAGCATCAGGCTCAGGAACGCGGTAATCTCCCAGAAACTCTGCCAGTCCCAAGTGGCCGGGAAAATGCTGCCGATGGTACCGAAGCTACCCACATTCTTCACACCCTCGGAGGTGAACATATACTTCAAATCGCTCACATAGCCCGAAAGCACGGTCATACCGTGGGATATTCCGGCCGGGAAGCTCTCCCAGAAACCGTATTCATTATGAGCCAGCGTGCAGTAGTCGAACAGGCTTTTCTTCACGATACCCAGCATATAGTCTTTGGAGAGTTGCAAGGTAACCGTATCGGCCACAGCCGATCCTTCGGCCTGGAACACCACCTGCATCTGACGCAGACGGGCACTGTCGGCCGGAGTGCATCCGGCAGCCAGCACATCGGATTTCTTGGCCATCAGATAATCAAAATCGCTCCAGGTAGTTACAGCGGTACCGTCTACCGCCAGAATGCGATCGCCCTTCTTAATGCCGGCCTCTGCGGCAGGCAGACTGGGCAGCACGGAATCAATGACGGAAGGTACCACGGGTGCCATGAACGGGGGCTGCTCCTTGAGCATCTTCAACAGATCGAGTTCTTCGGTGAGCTGAATATCGAGGGCACGGCCGTCGCGCTCCACCGTTATGGTCTGTGCCTCGGACAGTGTGCGGTACACATTGGCATCCCAGCGCTCGAAAGGAACCCCATCGGCAGCCAGCAGACGGTCGCCGTCGCGGAAGCCCAGCTTCTCGGCCTGCTCATTAAACTGAAAGCCCATAGTCAGCTGCTTCATAGGCAGGTATTCCTCGCCCCAAGCAAACAGTACCATGGAATAGATGAACAGGGCCAGCAGGAAATTGACCAGCACACCGCCAATCATAATGAACAGGCGCTGCCAGGCGGGCTTGGCACGAAATTCCCAGGGCTGCACCGGCTGCTTCATCTGCTCGGTGTCCATGCTCTCGTCGATCATGCCGGCAATCTTGACATAACCGCCAAAAGGCAACCAGCCCACACCATATTCCGTCTCGTTTTTCTTCAGTTTCGGAAATATGCGCGTAATCCACTTGTCCTTGGTGCTGAACAGGTGGAAGTAGGGATCAAAGAACAGATAGAACTTCTCCACTTTCACCTTGAAGAGCTTGGAGAAGAAGAAATGCCCTCCCTCATGCAGAATCACCAGTATCGACAGGGACAGGATCAACTGGAGGGCCTTGATTAACGCAGTATCCATAAATCTTTTATATAATAAGGTATAAATGTTTTGATTCAACAATCGGAGGATTTACAGCCATCCGCTTACTAAAGCACGGGTTTCGGCATCGGTCTGCAAATAGTCTTCAAGCGTTGGCTCGGCAATGTAGGACATGCGGCTCATGGCCTGCTCCATCAGATCGCTCATCTGCAGGAAGCCCACACGGTCCTCCAGGAATGCACGGTTCACCACCTCATTGGCAGCGTTCAGGATACAAGGCATGTTACCGCCGCGGCGCATGGCTTCGTAGGCCAGGGCCAGATTGCGGAAACGCTCGGTGTCGGGACGCTCGAAAGTGAGCGGCGAAGCCTGACAGAAGTCCAAACGGTCGAACGAGCTGCGCAAGCGCTCGGGATAGGAGAATGCCAACTGAATGGGCACCCGCATATCGGGCACACCCAACTGTGCCTTTACGGCTCCGTCGGCAAACTGCACAGCACTGTGCACCACAGACTGTGGATGTACCACCACCTCGATCTGTTCCGGCGTGAGGTCGAACAGCCATTTGGCCTCGATTACCTCAAAACCTTTGTTCATCATCGAAGCGGAGTCGATGGTGATTTTGGCACCCATTTCCCAGTTGGGATGTTTCAGAGCCTGTTCTTTGGTGACATGCTGCAACTGCTCCCGGGTAAAGGTGCGGAACGGACCGCCCGAGGCGGTCAGAATGATTTTCTCAATCGGACTGTGCTCGCCCATCAGACACTGGAAGATGGCTGAATGCTCCGAATCTACCGGAATGATGGCAGCGCGATGACGCAAAGCCAGCTCGGTAATCAAAGCTCCGGCCACGACCAGAGTTTCCTTGTTGGCCAGAGCAATGGTCTTGTGCGCTTCTATGGCACTGATCGTAGGACGCAGACCGGCGAAGCCCACCATGGCAGTGAGCACAATGTCGATGGCCTGCTCACGCACCACCTGACAGATGGCATCGGCACCGGCATAAACCTTGATCGGCAGGTCGGACAGAGCCTCCTGCACCTGGGCATACTTGGCCTCATTGGCCACGACTACCGTTTCGGGACGGAACTCGCGGGCCTGCCGGATGAGCAGGTCGGCATTATTGTTGGCTGTAAGCACATAGGCTTCATAAAGATCGGCATGCTCGCGAATCACCTCGAGTGCCTGGGTGCCGATAGAACCGGTTGACCCCAACAGAGCAATCTTCTTTTTCTTATTCTCCATCAAAATCTGTTTCATAAAGATTAGACAATCCGTCGGGCAGACACACATAAATCATATTTCCGTCGTGGTCTATGTCCCGAATGAATTCCTCATGGGCGGGAACCAGAAAATCTCGCCCGTCGGGGCGCTTGATTTCAAAAAGCACATTCACCGTCGATTCGTCAACCGATTCGACAGTACCCAGATAACCGGCCTGTTCGTCGGTCACCCCGAATCCTACAAAATAGCTCCAGGAATAGATCTGGTCTTCGGACTCTCCGGCCAATGCCTTGGGGAAGAACACTTCCACACCGGTCATCCGGCGGGCCTCTTCCTCGGTATCAATATCCTCGAACTTGACCAAAGCCGTGGAACGGCTCTTGAAGCGGTACTCTTCCAGAAAGAAAGGTACCAGAATGCCGTCCATGCGGCAAATCAGATAGTCGGTATCCACCCGGTCGAAGATATCATCGGTAAAACTCAGGCACAACTCACCGGCCACACCGTGTGTCTTCGTCAGGACACCTATTTTATATACTTCGTTATCGCGTATCATCAGTCCATACGTTTTATGTTTGCACCCAAAGCATTCAGACGGGCCTCAATGTCTTCGTAACCGCGGTCAATCTGCTCGATATTGTGAATGCGACTGATACCTTCGGCACTCATCGCGGCAATAAGCAGAGCAATACCGGCACGGATATCGGGTGAGGTCATCTTACCGGCGCGCAGCTTCATCTGCTTGTCGTGGCCTACCACCACCGCACGGTGCGGGTCGCAGAGGATGATCTGGGCGCCCATGTCGATCAGCTTGTCCACAAAGAACAGACGGCTCTCGAACATCTTCTGATGGATGAGCACGGAGCCTTTGGCCTGTGTGGCGACCACCAGCAGCACGCTCAGCAGGTCGGGCGTCAGTCCCGGCCAGGGGGCATCGCTGATAGTCATGAACGAACCGTCAATGAACGACTCGATTTCATAGTGCTCCTGTTCGGGAATGAACAGGTCGTCGCCTTCGCGGATAATTTCGATACCCAGACGACGATAAGTGTCGGGAATGATTCCCAGGTGCTCGAAGGCCACATTCTTGATGCGGATGCCGGCACCGACCATAGCGGCCATACCGATAAAACTGCCCACCTCAATCATATCGGGCAGAATGGTATGCTCCGCACCGCTCAATGTGGTCACGCCGTCGATGGTCAGCAGGTTGGAGCCTACCCCACCGATACGGGCACCCATAGCGTTCAGCAGTTTGCAGAGCTGCTGGATATAGGGTTCGCAGGCTGCATTGTAGATGGTGGTGCGGCCCTCGGCCAGCACCGCGGCCATAATGATATTGGCCGTACCGGTTACAGAAGCCTCATCAAGCAGCATATAAGCGCCCCGCAGCTTTTCGGCACGGATCTGGAACACGCCCTTCACGGCATCGTAGATAAACTCGGCACCCAGTTTCTGCATACCCAGGAAGTGAGTATCCAGACGGCGGCGTCCGATCTGGTCGCCTCCGGGCTTGGCTACCATCGCCTTGCCGAAGCGGGCCAGCAGCGGACCGATCAGCATCACACTGCCGCGCAGCTTGGAGCAGCGCGCCAGAAACTCGTCGGTCTGCAGATAGTCGATATTTACCTGATCCGCCTGGAAGGAATAAGTGCCGGAGGCTTGCTTTTCCACCTTCACGCCAATATCGCGCAACAGCTGAATCTGGTTGTTTACGTCGGTAATGTCCGGAAGATTCCGGATGATGACTTTCTCCGAAGTGAGCAGCACGGCGCAAAGCACCTGCAATGCTTCGTTCTTGGCGCCCTGAGGCACAATCTCGCCCGAGAGCTTTCTTCCGCCTTCAATTACGAATGAAGCCATATCTTAAAAGTATCTTGTTTTAGTTTCTTTTTCGGTTGTTCTTTCTCTGCACACGCATGCCCATCGCCGCTCCACCGCTCAGAGAACGGGTCTGCACAGAAGCGAAGTGGAATTTCTCCAGATCGAGCTGCACCTTGCCGTCGGTATAGTAGGCAATGTCGTCTGCCACCTTCTCCTCGTCCATTCCGTCCTTGTTCCAGTTATAGAGACTCTGCTTCATCTGATTGGCCACCAATCGGATCAGGGCATCACGCTCGGGACCGTCTTCCATATCCTTGAGTTTCTTGAGCAGGCTCTCCAGAAGATAACCGTAATGACGGTAGCGGATGCGCTTCATGGGATAGGCCATCGGTTTGGGCTTGGCATGAAGCGTGGCCTCCGGCGTAATCTCATAAGGATAGTCTATATCCAACTGATAATTGGACATGGCTGCCAGATGATCCCACAACTTATGGTTGAAATCGGACACATCGCGCAGATGCGGAAACATGTTTCCCATAATGGAAACAATGGTGTTGGCACAGCGCTGGCGCTCCTCGCGGTCCTCCAGAGTCAGGGCATAGTCTACCATGTTCTGAATGCCACGGCCATACTCCGGCAACGGGAGTTTTTTGCGTCGGGTATTATATTCCATCATGTTATAACAGTTTTTTAGGGGTTGATGCAACAAATTCTTTCAGATAGAAAGGCTCGAAATAGGCCACATCCTCATAGCTCTCGAGGGCCATCTTCTTCTCGGCCAGCGGGAACATGTTCCGGGCCAGCGGCTGGATATCAGGCAGGAAATGAGCATTAGGATGCACAATGGTGTCCTGACACTTGGCCGCTCCGTCGCCGAAGAAATACACCGGATGATCGGCCAGGAACTCTGCGTAGGACTGGCTGTCGATAATGTCGGCCCCCACCGGACGCACGGCACGCAGGGCACGGTCGTAAACCGCCGAGTAAACTTCCATACGGCGGGCATCAATCATCGGCACCAGCAGGGCATCTTCGGGCAAATCGTCGTGATAGAGCAGCACCGGCACACACAGCAGTTCAAGGGTGGGGATAGACAGCAACTTCACATTGCGGCCATAGCAAATGCCCTTGGCCATGGACACCCCGATGCGCAGACCGGTATAGGAACCGGGACCGCAACTCACGGCCACCGCATCCAGAGGCATGGCATGACTGTCGGCAAACGACAGGGCCTCATCCACAAAACTTCCTAACAATACGGCGTGCGACGGACCTTCGAAATCCGCTTTCTCAAATACATTCGCGCCGTCTTCACTCACGGCCACGGAACAAACCCGTGTGCTGGTTTCAATATGCAGAATACAAGACATATTTTATTTTTACTTTTTATTAATTCGCAAAAATACAATTTTCTGCTTGCATTTTTGTAATTTTGCACAAAATCATTTGTTAAATTATGATACAGTCAATGACAGGTTACGGCAAAGCTACAGCCGTATATAACGGAAAGAAAATAAACATAGAAATCAAATCGCTCAACAGTAAGGCACTCGATCTGTCTACCCGAATCGCATCGCTCTACCGCGAAAAGGAAATCGAAATCCGGGCACTCATCGCCGCTACTCTGGAACGCGGAAAAGTGGACTTCAGCCTGTGGGTGGAGAAGGACGAGAACCTGAGTGCCACCCCCATCAATGCTGCAATACTGGAAAACTACTACAAGCAGATCCAGACCATCAGCACCGAGCGCAACATCCCGCTGCCGAACGACTGGTTCGCTACCCTGCTGCGCATGCCGGATGTGCTGACACGCGCCGAGGTGGAGGAACTCAGCGACGAGGAATGGGCCGCCGTGAAGAAGGGCATCGAAGAAGCGCTTCAGAAACTGGTGGACTTCCGCAAGCAGGAAGGAGCCGCTCTCTACAAAAAGTTCTCGGAGAAACTGGAAAATATCGGCGCCCTGCTGCAGAGCATCGAGCCTTATGAGAAAAGCCGTACCGAAAAAATCCGCCAGCGCATCATTGACGGACTGAACTCCATTCCGGAAGTGGAATACGACCGCAACCGTCTGGAGCAGGAAATGATTTACTACATTGAGAAACTGGACATCAACGAGGAGAAACAGCGCCTGGCCAACCACCTGAAATATTTCAAGGAAACCATGGACCAGGGTCACGGACAGGGCAAGAAGCTGGGATTCATCGCCCAGGAAATGGGACGCGAAATCAACACCACCGGCAGCAAGAGCAACCAGGCTGAAATGCAGCAGATTGTGGTGAAGATGAAGGATGAACTGGAGCAGATCAAAGAACAGGTTCTGAACGTGATGTAACCCTAACGAAAAAAGAAAGACTTATGAAAGGAAAAATAATCATCTTTTCGGCTCCCAGCGGGAGCGGAAAAAGCACCATCATCAATTTTCTGATGCAGCAGAACCTGAATCTGGCGTTCAGCATCAGTGCCACCAGCCGTCCGCCGCGCGGCACCGAGCAGCATGGAGTGGAGTATTTCTTCCTCACTCCGGAGGATTTCCGCCAGCGCATTGCCAACGGGGAGTTTCTGGAATATGAGGAGGTTTACAAGGACCGCTTCTACGGCACGCTGAAAGAGCAGGTGGAAAAACAGCTGGAGAAAGGACAGAATGTGGTGCTCGACGTGGATGTCAAGGGCGGATGCAACATCAAGAACTATTATGGCAACCGCGCCCTGAGCATCTTTATCCAGCCGCCTTCCATCGAGGCTTTGCGCCAGCGCCTGAACGGACGCGGCACCGACTCGCCTGAGGTGATCGAGGACCGCATCGCCCGTGCCGAATACGAACTGGGCTTTGCCGACAAGTTCGACACCGTGGTGGTGAACGACGATCTGGAGAAAGCACAGCAGGAAGCCCTGCAAATCCTGAAGAATTTCCTGAACGAATAAACAAGAGCCTGGGCTCACCAAACAGTATGAACAAACAGAACATCAACAGAAACCTGACCTACAGCGGTGTGCTGTGCGTCCTGTGTCTGGCTTTGGGCACCGTGTGCCTGTGGCTGCGCCTGCTGGAGCTGGCCGTTGCCATGGCCTGTCTGGCACTTTTTGAAGGTCTCATCTTCGGCATCTGGTACCAGCGACTGAAAAAGGAGAAACGCCGGGAACAGAAACCGCCGTTCAACAAATACCGCCACTCATGATCCGCACGGGTATCTATGGGGGATCGTTCAACCCGATCCATCGCGGACATATCGAACTGGGAAACTTCATCTGCCAGAACCGGTATGTGGACGAACTGTGGTTCCTGGTGTCGCCACAGAACCCGTTCAAAAAGCAGGCCACAGACTTGCTGGACGACCAGAGAAGACTGGAACTGGCACAGGCTGCTGTGGCAGACAACCCGCAACTGAAAGTGTGCGACCTGGAGTTCCGGCTGCCGCGCCCCTCGTATATGTATAAAACTCTGGAGGCACTCGAAAGAGAATACCCCGACCGGCAGTTTGTGCTGATTATCGGAGCGGACAACTGGCTGGCATTCGACCGCTGGGCCGAATACCGCACGCTGCTGGAACGCTACGAGATTCTGGTATTTCCGCGCACCAGCTATCCGGTTGATCCGGACCGTCTGCCTTCGGGCGTGCGCCTGCTGCCCTCACCCATCATTGACATCAGCGCCACGGAAATACGCCGGCGACTGCGATGCGGCGAGGATGCCTCTGCCCTGCTCACCCCGGCAGTGTGGGAGCGGATCTGCCAGAACAAGGACTATAATGAAGATATTCACTCCTAAATAAACCGAACGATGAAAAAATGGCTTTTATGCATGGCAATGTGCTTCTGTCTGGAAGGATTTGCCCAACGGCCTCCTGTGGCCCGTTACGAAGAGGTGCCGACAGAGATTTATCAAATGATACTGGATCACACGGCCCTGTTCCCGTATATGGTGTATGACAACCCGGACGGAACTTACCGTGGACAGATATCGCCCGAGGTGCAGTTCTATGGCTACGGAAATTTCAGAAGTGGAATTTACCAGCAGACGGGACTTTACCGGAAAGGCAAGTTCATCTATGGCATCACCACCAATGCGGAGTATGCTCTGGTGGGCAGCAACGATCATTATGCGGCCTACAACCTGAACACCGGGCAGTTGGAATATATCTACCGTAACAAGGAAAAGATGCTCATTGACGGGGCTGACCTGAAGGAATATCAGTTTATGGCCCTGAACTATGCCAACGGCGACCGTTATGTGGGAGAACTGATGAACGGACAGCGTCACGGCTATGGCATGTATTACTACCAGAACGGACGGGTGTGGTTCGGACAATACCGCAACGGCGTGCGCCAGGGATTCGGCGCCCTGTTCCTGCCCGAAGGTCAGATGCGCATCGGCGAATGGAACGGAGAAGAGGAAGTGCGGGTCATTGCATTGAAGACATTCAAGGCGAAGAAATAAATCATCAAGGAAAAGCTCAAAACCTTTTCAAAAAAACATCCCAATCATTTTGCAAAATCATCGAAATGAATTTACAAAATGATTGGGATGTTTTTAATTTTTCTCCAACAGCACCGTGGCATAGGCTGAAATGCCTTCCTCACGGCCGGTAAAACCAAGTTTCTCGGTGGTCGTGGCCTTGATGGACACATCGTCGGCATCCACGCCCATCACCTGCGCCAGGCATTCCTGCATGGCGGGAATATGCACTTTCAGTTTGGGACGTTCGGCGCAGACCGTAATGTCGGCATTACCGAACTCATATCCTTTGGCGCGTACCAGTTTCATGGTTTCAGCCAGCAGAATCTTGCTGTCGATATTGTGAAACTTCTCGGAAGTATCGGGGAAATGATAGCCGATATCGCGCATGTTGGCAGCTCCCAGAATCGCATCGCAAAGAGCGTGAATCAGCACATCGGCGTCACTGTGGCCCAACAGTCCCTTCTCGTGTTCCAAACGGATACCGCCCAGCCACAACTCGCGTCCTTCGACCAGACGGTGCACATCAAATCCGAATCCTACTCGTATTTTTGCCATAATTATTTTCTTTATTGTTTAACGGCGACGGCCGAAAAGATCCTTCATACCGTCGAGATCAAAGCCCAGGGTGAAACGCAAGGTCTGGTCGAGCGGATTGCTCTGTGCCGTGGAAATCACGTAGGCACAGTCGAGCGAGAACACGCTCATGCGGAAACCGGCACCGGCAGTGAAATATTTTCGGTTTCCCTTATTGGCACTTTCGTGATGATATCCGCCACGCAGAATGAAACGGTCGTTGTAAGAGTACTCGGCTCCCACGCTCCACTGGATTTCCTGCAACTCTTCCTTGAAACCGCCGGGAGCATCACCAAAGCTCTTGAAGATTCCGGAAATAGGCGAAATGTCATAATAATCTTTCTGCAGACGCTGCTGATATTCCTCGCTGCTCTCGTCATCGCGCTGAATCGGATAAGTGGGCACCAACAGTTTGTTTACATCGGCTGCCAGAGAGATCTTGTTGTACTCGTTGAACGGAATCAGGAAATTGATACCCATACGCAGATTGGTCGGGATGAATTCGGCATTGTCATCGCCTCCATAGGAAATCTTGCTACCGATGTTGCTGATATTCAAACCCCAGCCGAAATTACACTCACGACTGCCCGCCAGGAAGTACTTGTTATAGTACAGGGCGATATCGGCAGCAAAGGCCTTACCCGGAGAGGTCTCCTCGGTATAATCGTAGGTAATGTCGGAATAGATGAAACGCATGGCTACAGCTGCCGAGAAATTCTCGCTCAGCATACGGGAGTAAGCCAAGTCGATAGACATCTCATAAGGATTGATGGTCATATCCGAGGTCTGGTCCTGACCGCTGGAAGTAGACACCTCTCCCAAAGAGAAATAACGCAGAGAGGCACTCAGCGCCTGATAATCGCCGATGCGGTAGAAACCGCTCATATAGGCCAGATTGATGTCATTGACCAACTGGCGCAACCACGGAGTGTAGTTGAGCGACACACCGGCACGACCGATATTATAAGGATACTTCGCAGGATTCCAGAACTGTGAGTTCACATCGGCTTCGGTAGCCGCACCGATATCTCCCATACCACCACCGCGGGCATCCGGAGCGATGGACTGTGAGGTGACTCCGGTAGTGACCGGATTAAACATCGTTTCCTTGTCTCCGTCCGCAAAGGCCGAAAGCGAGGCTCCCAGCAGGGCACAGAGTACGAATGACTTTTTGTTCATGAGTATTTTACTTTGTCGTTTATTGCTTTTATGATAACGGATATCCGGACTTATTTATTGCCCAGAATAATGATTTTCTCGGTTTCGGACGCTGACTTGACCCCATCGGACGAGGTAACTACGGCCCGATAGAAGTAAACTCCGGTTCCCAGACGGGCACCACCGCCGGCAGTCAGATCCCAGGGCACGGAATATACGCCCTCACTGCTGACGCCCCGCTCGGTGTGCTGCCAGAGTTTGCGACCGGCAAAGTCCATCACCTCGATGGTGAAGTCACAGGTCTCTCCCGGACGGTCGTAAGCGAACACGAAATTGGTGGTGGTACGCGCCGGATTCTGGGTGGCATAGAGACGGGTGATATTCGGACGCAAGCCCGGATCGACCTCAAACTCATATTCTACCATCGAACTGTTGTTCATAGTGTCCCAGGCACGGAAACGCATCTTGTGCTTGCCGGCAGAAAGCTGCGGCAGGATATAGGTCACAGAACCTTCCTGATAATCGCCGAACTCATTGACATAAGAACTGTTCAGGTTATAGGTGGTGACCGGATTATCGTCAATGACCAGCTCCAGATCGTGGCCGATACCATTACCGGTGGTATTGATGCCGCTCGGATCCTTGAGTGCAGCCCGGAACATCGGTGTGGTATTCACACGCGCTCCGGCCGGGCTTTCTATATCATTGAGCCAGACGCGGATTTCAGGTCCCAGTGTGTCGGTCAGCAAATCGCTGCCGGTACCTCCCACAAAGAACTGCTCGCTGTAGCCGTTGGCCTCTTCCTTTCGGTCGGCACTGACGGCATAGAACACCATGCGGCCGCTATTGTTCGAATAATTAATATCGAGCGGCACCGGGAAAGTCATAGAGAAGGAGCCGTTGCGCACGGAATCTGTACCCGCAAAGAGAATCTTGTCGCGGGTGTTGAACTGGAACGGAGTCTTGGCACCGGCATTATTGTTACAAGTGATCTGCTGCTTGCTGTCGTACACCTGAGTCGTTACCGAACCGGTGAAAGACGGCACCCGGGTGCCATCAAGACGCTCCACATGACCGCTCACACGCGCCAGAGTACCGGCAGAGAGTGCCGGCCAGCTTTCATCATCCGATGAAATGCTCTTTCCATTAATGGAGTCGAGTACCACCCGATATTCCGCACCGCCTACCAACAAGGCCGGATCGCCCAACAGAGCATAGTGCAACTTGTTCTGAGTATTGTCATAGCCCATATCTCCTTCCGGATCGAGCAGACTCACCTTAGACAGACGTACGGCGTCGCCCAGACGGTAACGGCGTCCGTTCTCATCGCGGCCCAGCACATAGTGACTGAAATAACGGTTCATATACAGGTTGTCGTCGGCATATACGGTACGCGCCGTACCAAAGAAAGCCAGCGCACCGGCCGAAGGATTCAGCAGGGCTGTTTCACCCACATTCTCCGTACGGGTATCGAAAGGCATCACATCGCAGGCTGCCGTCACCCAAAGAGGGACCTTGGTGGATGTGAAATTCTTGAAGTCATCGAGCACCAGCACAAATTCATGAGACAGACCATAGGTGGCGGCATGACCCGTATAGTTGACAATCAGTGCCCCCTCCTCCATCTGCTTGTTGATCTGCTTATGCACCTCGGGATAACTGTTTCCGGTGGTGGAAGTCACTATAGGATAGGCATCCCAGTAAATGCGACGCAAATCATATTCCGGATTGTATTTTTCAATATCCTGAGCCACAACCTCGGCAGACTTCATGTGCAGGTTATCATCACCGTCGTCACCCAGTATGACTACGGTATTCTTCCAGGAACCGGCCTCGCGGTTTTCCATATAATTGATGGTCTTGTCCACCAGATTGCGGGCATCCTGCTCCGTAGTTACCGGGAAACGGCCCACTCCCAAATCCACTTTCTCGGTTTTGAGCGAAGAACCCTCTCCATCGTCAAGCAGTCCGAAATAGTCTTCCATGACATAACAACTGATGTCGCTGAAAGAATCGTCGGACTCATAGCACAACAGATAGTCTTCGGGATTCTCCTGTTTCCAGGCAGAAGAAAGCATGCGGTTGTCCCATGCGGCATCGCCAAACAGAAGCAGATAACGGGGAGCCTCGTCGGCAGTGGCCGCCCGGTCGTAGAGCATCTTCATAAAACGGCGGTAGGCGGTGGCATCAGGAGTTCCGGACGAGAATTCATTGTAAATCTGATCGGCACGCACCACCAACACTTTCATATCGTCGAGACGGGTGTGAGCCTCGGCCAGACGTTCGGCCTGAGCCGTGAGTTTTCCGCTCTGAGGCACAATAATGACCATATCCAGCAGACTGTCCACGGCATGAAGATTCTGGTTGGCGATTTCGCCGACATACTCGGGTTTCGGGAATTCGGCGTCCACATCCACCGCAACATACTGATCGGAAGCCCGCTCTGCCTTGAAACGATAGGTGTTTCCAGCAGCCTGACCGCTCATGCGGACCGGCAGACGGGAAGCGTCTCCCAGGCGCCACACGGCCAGATTGCGACCGGAAGGATTGGACAAGACAAACTCTGTTGCTGTAGACTTATCGCCCCGGAAATGCAAATAAGCATCATCGACCGACAGGCGACGGGTGTAGTTCAGCTCCAGGAAATCCAGTCGGGCATGATTGCCCTGTGTGGTGCTGATGCTTACCTGTGTGGTAGGATCAGCACTCATATTGCGTACGGCAAAAGTGCGCTCGGCAGACACCCCCTTGAGGTAACTGCCCAAAGTACCTACGGAAAACGAGGTGAGCGCTGTGCCGTTCACTTCGGTCTCTACGGTAGTACGCGTGCTGGATGCTGCGGTGAAGACCACGCGCAGCGAAGCAGCTCCGGAAGCTACCGCTCCGGGCGTAGACAGTTTATAGGTCTGCGAATTGCCGTTATAATAGTCGTAGGAATCAAACAGTCGGCGGCCACCGGAAAACCAGGCGTATTCATCGCGCTCATAGAGCACCTGATCCATAAAGGTGGTGTCCTGAGTGGCAACAGCACCGGCATATTCCTCGGTAGTGAAAGACAACGGGGCATCACCCTCGGTCAGGAAATAATATCCGTGCGTAGAATAGTTATTGACCGTATGCTTGGAGATACGGGCCATAGCCGTGGAGTTATAGACAGGATCACTCCATTTGACCACCCCACGGGCATAGAACAGCAAACCGTTCTTGCCGGGATAAAGCGGTACTTCGGAAAGATCATCGTAATCGTTGTCGGCATCAAATTCCTCATCCTGCAAATGACCGCCATAACCATAAAGTTTGACACGGGAAGGATCACTGAATCCCATCTTCTTCAGCTCGGAAGCCGTGAGCATATACACACCATCCTCGGCCACGCGTATCTTGACCCAACGGCCTTGTGACAGCACCGACGAAGCGGCATAACGCTCTGATGAAGACGATGCAGCCACGCGGGAAACACGACTCTTGCGATGGCGGTCGATAGCTATCTGACAGCTGAGAATCTTATAATAACGGCCGTCGCGACAGACTATCGGAATGAAGCGGACATCGAGATAACCCTGCTTGCGGGAAATACCCACGCGGCTTTCCACCTCCGGATTTTCGGGCAGCTGCTGCACCAGAGCAGACAGACGCACGGTCTCGGCCTCGGTAAGGGGACGCAGCTCGGGATAACGCACCGACACGGTGTAATCGTAGGCCGCAAAGTCGCTGTCGAGCGGAATGACTTCGGTGTAGTGAGGCACCAGGGAGTCAATATGCAGGACGTCCCAATCCAGACGCGTGAAATCCTGTGCCTGTCCCGAAAGGACCGCACTGAAAAGAAAGATTCCGGAAAGTAAATGTCTAAACTTCATTTTATTTTACATTAAAGGAAAGGACCTTACGCCCTTCTAAATAACCATCCAAATGCTGATCAATAGCTACCGGCCCTACTCCTACGGGAGTGCCGGTGAAAATCAGATCGCCGATTTTCAAAGTGAAGAAACGACTGGCGTATGCAATAATCTGGTCAATCGTATAAAGCATATCGCCGGTATAGCCGCGCTGTACGGTGTTTCCGTCAATATCGAGATGGAAGTTCAGATTCTGCACAGCAGGCAACTCATCCACCGGAACGAAATCACCGATTACCGCCGAATTGTCGAAGGCCTTGGAAAGTTCCCAGGGCTTGCCTTCGGCACGAAGACGCTGCTGCACATCGCGGGCGGTGAAGTCAATGCCCACCGTCACGGCATCGTAGTAACGATGCGCAAAACGCTCGGCAATGTTCTTTCCCAGACGGCAGATGCGGACCACCAGTTCGGTCTCATATTCGCAACGCTGCGTGAAATCGGGGATGAAGAACGGTTTGCTGTCTTTGAGCAAGGCAGAATCCGGCTTCATGAACAGCACAGGTTCCTCTGGTTTATATAACGTACCATCGAGCTCTTTATTGTGTTCGGCATAGTTCATGCCCACTGCTAATATCTTCATTTTTTTCGTTTTATCCGTTTAGGGTACAAAAATAAGACAAATCCGCAAAAAAATGGAGACCCGAAAGCAGGAAAATGAAAGAAAGGGCTGAAAAAGAAACAAACCCGGGCTTATGCCAGCAGGCACAGTCCCGGGTTTGTGAATCCGTATTTCTGAAAATGAATTTCAAAAGAAACTCAAATTACTCAGCGCGCAAAGTGAAACGCTTGAAAGCAGTTACGGTGCAATCCTTGTCAGCTTCCTTCAAGTAGTCAGCTACAGACTGCTTGTCGTTCTGGATGAAAGCCTGCTTCAACAAGCACTCTTCCTTGAACAACTTAGAGATACGACCCATAGCGATACGCTCGATCATGTTCTCTGGCTTACCCTCTTCGCGAGCCTTGTCAGCAGCGATTTCCTTCTCTCTTGCGAGTACATCAGCTGGGTAATCGTTCTCGTCGATTGAACGTGGGCTCATAGCAGCAACCTGCATAGCCACAGCGTGACCGTACTGAGGATCAACTTCCTTGTTCAATACAACCAAAGTACACAACTGGTTCTTGTTCTGGTGGTTGTAAACTGAGATGCTAGGACCTTCTACAGTCAGGTAGCCATCCAGCTCCATCTTCTCACCAGTGATACCGCTGCGATCAACAACTGCGTCAGCAACAGTAGCGTTACCCATAGGAAGAGCCTTAACCTCATCCAAAGTAGCACACTTGTTGGCAACAGCCAGATCCAGGATATCCTTTGCCAACTTAACGAAATCCTCGTTCTTGGCAACGAAGTCAGTTTCACACTTCAGAGCGATGATGGCACCGAATCCGTTCTCAGCCTTAGCAACTACGCAACCTTCAGCAGCCTCGCGGTCTGAACGTTTTGCAGCTACAGCCTGACCTTTCTTACGGATGATCTCCATTGCCGCATCGATATCATTATTAGCTTCTTCCAAAGCCTTCTTGCAATCCATCATACCAGCACCTGACAATTTGCGGAGCTTGGTGATATCTGCCATTGTTACAGCCATGTTCTTTATATTTTAAGATTTATAAATGGATTATGCTTCTGCAGGAGCCTCAGCAGCATCAGCTTTCTCTACACGAGCCTTAGCTGAACGCTTGCGACCCTTAGCCTCGCCTTCGCCGGCAGCCTCAGCGTCAACCTTCTCAGCCTTACGCTCTTCCAGACCCTCAGCGATAGCAGCGCAGCAAGCCTCGAGGATAACCTCAACGCTCTTGTTTGCGTCGTCGTTTGCTGGGATAACGTAGTCTACGTTGTCTGGGTTAGAGTTAGTATCCACGATAGCGAATACAGGAATACCCAAACGGTTAGCCTCGCGAACAGCGATCTGCTCCTTCAATACGTCAACGATGAACAGAGCTGAAGGCAGACGAGTCAAATCGGCGATAGAACCCAAGTTCTTCTCCAACTTAGCACGCTGACGAGAGATCTGCAGGATCTCACGCTTAGACAAGTTTGAGTAAGTACCATCGGCAGTCAGTTTGTCGATGTTGGCCATTTTCTTCACAGCCTTACGGATTGTTGGGAAGTTGGTCAACATACCACCCGGCCAACGCTCGATAACATAAGGCATGTTTACAGATGCAGCCTTCTCAGCTACAACCTGCTTAGCTTGTTTCTTAGTAGCAACGAACAAAATCTTCTTGCCAGATTTTGCAATCTGCTTCAAAGCCTCGGCAGCATCGTCGATCTTTGCAACAGTTTTATGAAGATCAATGATATGAATACCATTGCGCTCCATGAAGATATAAGGAGCCATTGCCGGGTTCCACTTTCTCTTAAGGTGACCGAAGTGGCAACCTGCCTCCAATAAAGTCTCAAAATTAGTTCTAGACATTGTTTTTTCTTTTTTAATCGTTTACTTTCTTTTTTGTTTCTCAACCAACCATCAGGTAGTCCCGAAGGAATCCCAATGATTTAGATACTAAACGTAAATTATGCAGCTCGATAAACGGCCGAATATTAACGTTTACTGAACTGGAATCTGCGACGAGCTTTTGGCTGACCCGGTTTCTTACGCTCAACCTCACGAGCGTCACGAGTCATGAAGCCTTCTGCACGAAGAGCCTTCTTGTCGTCAGCGTTGATCTTTACCAGTGCGCGGGCGATAGCCAGACGCAAAGCCTGTGACTGACCAGTGAAACCACCACCGCAAAGATTCACCTTGATATCATATTTCTCAGCAACACCCAGAGTGTTCAGAGGCTGCTTTACTACAAACTGAAGAATAGTTGATGGAAAGTACTCTGCAAGGTCTCTCTTGTTAATAGTAATCTTTCCTGTACC